>LNFM01001605.1_pt1 | contig 50424 bp, 46 predicted proteins | sample 596031 | NCBI WGS metagenome assembly LNFM01 (sample SAMN04254537, study PRJNA301005) | activated carbon metagenome | isolation source: dual media filters at the Ann Arbor, Michigan drinking water treatment plant | place: USA: Ann Arbor | reverse complement strand
TAGGCGAAACCCATGCCGGAGACGGAGCCGCGGAAAGAGCGATCGTCCTGCTTGTCGAGATTGAAGCACGGCTCGAACGGCATCCCCTTGATGGAAGCGCAGACAGCCTGACCGCGGACCTGAAGCGTATTGCCGGGAAGCCGTACCCGGCGGATCGGACCCGAGCCGCTGAACTGGACCGAACCGACGGCGCCGAGATCGTCCATGATCCGGCCGGCACCACGGGTCCCGTCGAAACAGGTGAAAGCGAAAACCTTGCCGGCCACGAACTTGCGGGCCTCGTCGGCATTCATCATCCCGGCCAGCGCAGGGACAACCATCGCACTGGCCGTCACGGCCCCCAACACCAAACGCGCAAGCATGCACCTACTCCAACTTTACAAGAGCGCGGGCCCCCGCCTGAAAAATCTTTACCCGCTGCTTACCATACCAACCGTGGCAACATTGGAGCAGCTTGGTTGGTAAAGTCTGAACAACGTTAGGTTATTTTTACCACGATTCTACCGCGGACCTGCCCGGCAAGAATTTGTGCACCGGCGCCGATGACCTGGTCAAGGTTAATTTCGTGAGTAATTTCAGAGAGTTTTGCCTTGTCCAAGTCGCAGGCGAGGCGGCTCCAGGCGAGCTTTCGCTGCGGTAGTGGGCACATCACGGAATCGATGCCGAGAAGGCACACCCCGCGCAAAATAAATGGTGCGACCGAGGACGGCAGATCCATGCCGGCGGCAAGCCCGCAGGCGGCGATGGCGCCGCCATACTTCGTCATCGAAAGCAGGTTGGCGAGCGTGGTCGATCCGACGCTGTCGACGCCGCCCGCCCAGCGCTCCTTGGCCAGCGGCTTGGCCGGGCCCGACAGTTCGGCGCGATCGATCACCTCGGCGGCGCCGAGGCCCCTGAGATAGTCCGCTTCCGACATCCGCCCGGTGGACGCGATGACGTGGTAGCCGAGCTTTGCGAGCACGGCGGTGGCGACCGAACCGACGCCGCCGGCGGCGCCGGTCACGACGATCGGTCCGCTATCGGGCGTCAGGCCGTGTTTCTCCAGTGCCAGCACCGACAGCATCGCGGTGTAACCGGCGGTGCCGATCGCCATCGCCTCGCGGGTCGACATCGCGTCCGGCAGCCGCACCAGCCAGTCACCCTTGACGCGCGCCTTGGCGGCATAGGCGCCGAGATGGGTTTCGCCCATGCCCCAGCCGTTGCAGACGACCTTGTCGCCGGCCTTCCACTGCGGATGTGAGGAGTGCTCGACGGTGCCCGCAAAGTCGATGCCGGCGATCATCGGAAAGCGCCGCACCACCGGGGCCTTGCCGGTCACGGCTAAACCATCCTTGTAGTTTAGCGTCGACCATTCGACGGCGACGGTCACGTCGCCTTCCATCAATTCGGCTTCGTCGAACTGCGTCAGCGCGACGGTCGTACCTTTTTCCGCCTTGTCGATCCTGATGGCCTTGAACGTTCCCACGGTAAACTCCCCGGACTTGAGTGACCGCCACGCGTCATGGCCGGGCTTGTCCCGGCCATCCACGTTCTTACTCGCCATCCGACAGTAAAGTCGTGGATGCCCGGGACAAGCCCGGGCATGACGAAAAGCGGTTTGAGAAGGCTGTTTACCGCATCAGGCCGGTTGTGCAACCGGACGGACGACCGGCTGTTCGACGATCGGCAGGTTGATCAGCGCCGACAGCACGCCGAACAGCACCGAGAGCCACCAGATCGGCGTATAGGAACCGAACTGCTCGAACACGATGCCGCCGAGCCAGACGCCGAGGAACCCGCCGACCTGATGGCTGACGAAGGCAAAGCCATACAGCGTGGCGAACCAGCGGGTGCCGAACATCAACGCCACCAGCGCCGAGGTCGGCGGCACCGTCGAGAGCCAGGTCAGGCCGCTGATGGCGCCGAAGGCGATCGCCGAGAAGGTGGTGACCGGGAACGAGATGAAGGCGACGATCGAGAGCGCCCGCGTAAAGTAGATCGCCGACAGGATGTAGCGCTTCGGAAACAGGTTCTGCAGCCAGCCGACGCTGAGCGAGCCGATGATGTTGAACAGGCCGATCGCCGCAATCACCCAGCCGCCGGTAGAGGCCGGAATGCCGCGATCGACGAGATAGGCCGGCAGATGCACCGTGATGAAAGCGAGCTGGAAGCCGCAAGTGAAGAAGCCCAGCACGAGCAGCACATACGAGCGATGGCCGAACGCTTCCGCGAGCGCGGTCTTGAACGATTGCTGGTCGGCGACAGGAACATTCGACGACGTCGCAGGCGGCGTCGCAATCGCGAGCGACAGCGGCACGATCAAGAGCATCAGCAACGCGAATACCGTCAGCGCCGGCTGCCAGCCGAAATTGTCGATCATCGCCACGCCGAACGGCGCGAACAGGAATTGCCCGAACGAGCCGGCCGCAGTGCCGGCGCCAAGCGCGATGCCGCGCTTCTCGGGCGGCAGCAGCTTGCTGAACGCGGACAATACGAGATTGAACGAACAGCCTGATAGCCCGAAGCCGATCAGGACGCCGGCGCCGAGATTGAGCGACATCGGCGTCGCCGAATAGCGCATCAGCAGCAGCCCACCGGCATAGAGAAGCGCGCCGATGACCATCACGCGCAGGATTCCGAACCGGTCCGCGATCGCGCCCGCGATCGGCTGGCCCAGTCCCCACAGCAGGTTCTGCAGCGCCAGCGCGAGGCCGAAGACGTCGCGGCCCCAGGCGAAATCCGCGCTCATCGGCTGCACGAAAAACCCGAAGCTCGATCGCGGCCCAAAACTCAGCAGCGCAATCGCGCACCCGCAGACGATAATCACCAGCGGCGTCCGCCAGGTGGCCGCGCCCGAGGAAGGACGGTCGCCGGTCGTTACAGCCATTTCAATACCCCTGCAGGCCAATCGAATTCGCGCCGCAGTGACTTAATGCATTTGCATGAAAACCCCAAGGGCAGCGGAGAAAAAACTTCCACTGCAGGGCAGCCCTGCAAAATCGGCGAGTGCAATGAATGCAATTCTGCTTTCGCGGGGACGACGAAGGCTACCGCCTCGTGCTCACCTGCTCGGCGGAGCTTTGCGAGGCTTCCGCAAGCCTGGCGGAGATCTCGGCGGTCTGGGCGGCCGTGCCCCAGCTCGGCGCGTCGCTGCCGTTGCCCCAGGCGCGCGGCCGGTAGAACGTATGCACGCCGGTCTTGTACATCCGCTTCATTTCGTTGACCCAGGACGGGCGCACCCAGTACGCATGATAGTGCGTCGACTTGTCGACTTCCGGCAGCCAGAGCTGGCCGTCGAGCATCGCCTTCGAGATCTTCCTGGCGCGCTCCCACATATCCGGCTCGCGGATCACGTCCTTGTTGTTGTCGCAGGCGAAGGTGAACTGGCACGCCAGATGGCGGTGTTTGTTCTGATAGACGACGCCGCAAACCGTATCGGGATATTTTCCGGAGAAGGCGCGGTTCAACACCACTTGCGCCACCGCGATCTGGCCGCGTACCGCTTCGCCGCGGGCCTCGAAGTAGATGGCTTCGGCCAAACACTTCTCCGACCTGGCGCGCGACTTTTCATCGAACAGGCCGAGGCGATCGGCCGGCGTCTTGGCGCGCTGATTGTCGGAATTGACCTCGCCCTTCGGCGCGACGCTCTCGCCCACGTCGCCTGCCCGCACCGGCCCGTCGGCATCGACCGGCAGTGACGCCATCACCTTCATGTCGGGATCTGGAATTGCACCGGGCATCACGATGACCGGTTCTTCGCCGGGTTGCCATCGCTCGATGCTTTCGGGCGAGCCAAGCGACGAGCCGAAGAACAGGCTCGAGGTCTTGAAGGAGAAGCCATCGCGCGACGAAGCGGGAGCGCGCCGGGCCTCCGGTGCTTGCGGTAGGGCCTTGAGGTCGTCCTGCGGCCTGGATTCGAGCGACAGCGACACGTCGAATTGCGCCAGCGGCGGCGCGTGCAGCGCGGCCTGCAGTTCGGGATCGAGCGGCGCGCGCTCGACGGACGGCGCCGTCTCGGCGGTCTTGGCGCCCCGGACCAGTGCGTTGGAGGTTGCGGGATCCTCGACAGCTGGCGCGCGCTCGGTCGGAGCCACGGTTTCCTGCGGCTGAGCTGGCGCGATAACAAGTTGGTCGCCTTTCAGCGTGCGATCGACCCTCGGGAAATCGGCCGCATGATATTGCGGCGGCGGCGCAACGAGCGGATTGCGCGTCACGGAACCCGTGATGTCGATGCCCTGATGGTCGAGGCTTGCGAGGCGATAGGTTGCGGTCTGCGGCGAGGAAGTTCCGATCGGACGCCCGAAGCTGAAGGTCGCGACCTGGATCGTGCCGGCCGAATTGAAAACCCGCTTCTGCCAGCGTTCGGCGACGCCAGGCTGACGGGCCAGCAGTGCGGCAATATCCTGATATCCGATCTCGGTCGGCATCAATGCGAAGACGCAGAGACCGAGGCCGAAGGACGCCAAACGCGCGCCCTTCGGCTGGTTACGCAACACAGACATCGATACGCTCACGCAACACTTACACGATCGAACTTCAGTACATCCGTGCAATTCGACCTTTTTTGTTGGTATCGAATTTAGGTTGCCGGGGAGTTAATCGGCGTGGCCCGCGTGTTACACGCAAGCAACCGCCCGCCTTTTGCCGATCGCATGCGAAGTGTTGGTAAACGGGCGCTCTATGAAAGTGGTAAAGATCTTGTCAACGGAGATGATGAAGGAACTCGTGCGCGTAAATGTTCGCGCATCATTCCGAGGCGATGCGAAGCATCGAACCCGGAATCTCGAGATTCCCCGATGTGCAATTGCACATCTGAGGTCTGGTCCCTCGGACCATCCCGGAATGACGCCTCGCGCAATGTGCAAACGAAAATGGCCGGGAGAACATCCCGGCCATTTCATTTTCACGACTCGCTACGACTTACGCCTGGCTCGCGACCGTCTTGCCGAGCGCGGCCTGCGCTGCAGCAAGGCGTGCGATCGGCACGCGATAGGGCGAGCACGAGACGTAGTCGAGTCCGATTTCGTGGCAGAACGCGACAGATGCGGGATCGCCGCCGTGCTCGCCGCAAATGCCGACCTTGAGATCGGGCCGGGTCTTGCGACCGCGGGCGACGCCGATCTTCACGAGCTCGCCGACGCCGTCGCGATCGACCGAGATGAACGGATCGATCTCGAGGATTCCCTTGGCCACATAGGTGCCGAGGAAGCTCGCTGCGTCGTCGCGACTGATGCCGTAGGTGGTCTGGGTGAGGTCGTTGGTGCCGAACGAGAAGAACTCCGCGGTCTGCGCCACGTCGCCGGCCATCAGGCAGGCGCGCGGCAATTCGATCATCGTACCAACCTGATACGCGAGCTTCTTGCCGGTCTCCTTCATCACCGACTGCGCGGTGCCGTCGATCCGCGCCTTGACCAGGTCGAACTCGGCCTTGGTCGCGATCAGCGGCACCATCACCTCGAGGCCGACGGCCTTGCCGGTGCGCTTTTCAGCCTCGACCGCGGCTTCGAAGATCGCGCGCGCCTGCATCTCGGCGATTTCAGGATAGGCGATGGCGAGGCGGCAGCCGCGGAAGCCCAGCATCGGGTTGAACTCGGCGAGATCGCGGGCACGATCGGCGAGCTTGCGCGGATCGGTGCCCATCGCACGCGCGACCTCCTCGATCTCGGCCTGGGTGTGCGGCAGGAACTCGTGCAGCGGCGGATCGAGCAGGCGGATCGTGACCGGCAGGCCCTTCATGATCTCGAACAGCTCGACGAAATCGGCGCGCTGCATCGGCAGCAGCTTCGACAGCGCCGCACGGCGTGACTGTTCATCCTCGGAAAGGATCATCTCGCGCACGGTGCGGATGCGGGTTTCCTCGAAGAACATGTGCTCGGTGCGGCACAGCCCGATGCCCTCGGCGCCGAACTTGATCGCGGTGCGCGCATCGTCAGGCGTGTCGCCGTTGACGCGAACGCCGAGCTTGCGGACGGCATCGGCCCAGCCCATCAGCGTGCCGAACTCGCCCGACAGCTTTGGCTCGATCATCGGCATCCGGCCGGCCAGCACCTGGCCGAGCGAACCGTCGATGGTGATGACGTCGCCGGTCTTGAACGTGCGCGAGCCGATGCTCATCGTGCCGCGGCCGTAATCGACGCGAATGGCGCCGCAGCCGGAGACGCAGGGCTTGCCCATGCCGCGTGCGACCACGGCGGCGTGCGAGGTCATGCCGCCGCGGGTGGTCAGAATGCCTTCGGCGGCGTGCATACCGTGAATGTCTTCCGGGCTGGTCTCGATCCGCACCAGGATGACGTTGCGGCCGTCCGCCTTCAGCTTGGCGGCTTCGTCGGACGAGAACACGATCTCGCCGGAGGCAGCACCGGGCGAGGCCGGCAGGCCGGTCGCGATCACGTCGCGCTTGGCCGCTGGATCGATGGTCGGATGCAGCAATTGATCCAGCGAAGCCGGATCGATCCGCATCACCGCATCCTTCTTTGAGATCAGGCCCTCATTGGCGAGTTCGACCGCGATGCGCAGCGCAGCTTTCGCGGTGCGCTTGCCGCCGCGGGTCTGCAGCATCCACAACTTGCCCTGTTCGACCGTGAACTCCATGTCCTGCATGTCGCGGTAGTGCTTTTCGAGCAGCGTGTAGAACCGCGTCAGTTCCTTGAACGCCTCCGGCATCGCGCTTTCCATCGACGGCTTGTCGGAGCCGGATTCCTGGCGCGCTTCCTCGGTGATGTCCTGCGGCGTGCGGATGCCCGCGACCACGTCCTCGCCCTGCGCGTTGATCAGGAATTCGCCGTAGAGCTTGCTCTCGCCGGTGGAAGGATTGCGCGTGAAGGCAACGCCGGTCGCGGACGTTTCGCCCATGTTGCCGAACACCATGGCCTGCACATTGACGGCAGTGCCCCAGGATTCCGGGATGTCATGCAGGCGCCGGTAGGTCACCGCGCGCGCGTTCATCCAGGATGAGAACACGGCCCCGATCGCGCCCCACAATTGCTCGTGCGGGTTCTGCGGGAAATCGATGCCGGTCTCGCGCGACACCGCTTCCTTGTACTTGCCGACCACTTCGACCCAGTCGTCACCGGAGAGATCGGTGTCGAGCGTATAGCCCTGGCCGTCCTTGAAGGTATCGAGAATGTCCTCGAAGTGATGATGTTCGAAGCCGAGCACCACATCCGAATACATGGTGATGAAACGGCGATAGCTGTCATAGGCAAAGCGCCGGTCGCCGGAGAGTTCGGCGAGCGCTTCGACCGTCCTGTCGTTGAGGCCGAGGTTGAGCACGGTGTCCATCATGCCCGGCATCGAGGCGCGGCCGCCGGAACGGACCGACACCAGCAGCGGGTTCGTCGAATCACCGAACGCCTTGCCGGTCAGCTTGCCGACATGATCGAGCGCCTTCTCGACCTGCGCCTTCAATGCCGCCGGATAGGATTTGTCGTGGGCGTAGAAATAAGTGCAGACGGAAGTCGGGATGGTGAAGCCCGGAGGCACCGGCAGGCCGAGATTGGCCATCTCGGCGAGGTTGGCGCCCTTGCCGCCCAGGAGGTCGCGCAGGCCCGCTTTGCCCTCGGCCTTGCCGTCGCCGAAAGTATAGACCCATTTGCCGGCCTTTACCGCCTCGACGGCCGGCTTGCTCACCACCGCCTTCTTGACAGTCTTCTTCGGTGCCTTGGCGGCCGGCTTGGCCGGGGCCTTCTTCAGCGCCTGGCGGGCGGCAGGCGCGGCCTTGGGTCGAGCCGATGACTTTGATTTCGCTGCGGATTTCGCTGCGGCCTTCTTGGACTTCGCGACGGCTTTGGCCATGGATTCCAACTATCCGAAAAAGGGAGAAGAATGAGCGCCTTACACCACTTCGGGGCGTTCCGCGCAAGCCGCGAAACCCCGCTTTCCGGCGTGATAGCGTTTTCGATCGAAGTGGCCCCGGTTCGCGTAAAGAAAACGCGTCAAAACAGAAAAGCTAGCGCCGGGATGGATTCATACCGGCGCTAGAACTTCAACATCTTGAACACGCCGAGGCCGGCCAGACCGACCACGATCAGGTAGATGGCGACGATGAAATTCAGGAACCGCGGCATGATCAGAATCAGGACTCCCGCGATCAGGGCGACGATCGGGGAAAGGTGCGCGGCGGTGATGGTCATTGAATTCTCCGGGGTGGGATAACAGGAAATCGAATCGAGGGCGGCAACTTAACCGCTGGCGAGGTTCCGGAATAGCAAGACGCTCACACGTTCTTCGGGGTTCCGCCTCCGCAACAATTCCCCAGAAATGCCCCGGATGAGGCCGCGGTTTTCCGGAACAATGGTACGCGCGATGAATTGGCTTGGAACGTGCGCGCTGGATGACAGCCGGCGCTGTTTCTCTCGCGAAGGAGTCGACTATGCGAACCAGGATACTTGCCATTGCAGCGATCGCCGGCACGATGGCTGCCCCGATCGCAGCGCAGGCGCAGAGCACGATCACCACGGGTGTCGGCGGCGGCAGCACAGTGGTCATCGGTGAACATGAAGGTATCGCCTCCGGCCAGCGTTCGGCCTTCCGTGAATATATCGTACGCGAGCGGGTGCCGGACTACACGATCTCCGAGCGCGTGGTGGTCGGTACCGTGCTGCCTGAAACCGGCGTAACCTATTACGATGTGCCGCAGACGTTCGGCGCAACGCCCTATCGCTACACCGTGGTGAACGGCCAGACGATACTGGTCGAGCCGCGCTCACGTCGCATCGTTCAGGTGGTCGACTAGACCCGATCGCCTGAACGGTTGGTCCGGGCGCCGCGCAAGCGGATGTGCGCGAGATACGACCGGACATGAAGCCCCGCCCGGCGTCCCCTCCGGGCGGGGTTTTCATTTGCGCGCAAAGGCCTCGTGTCCCGGACGCGGTGCGGCGCGTAGCGCTGCTCCGCAGAGCCGGGACCTGATCGCTCTGGGAAAGATGAGGCGCACATAGGCCCCGGCTCAGCAGCGCATCACTGCGTGCTGCGCTGCGTCCGGGGCACGATATCGCTATTCCCGGATTTCCAGCCCGGCCTTCTTGACCACCAGGCGGTGAATCTTCTTGCCCGACGAGGTGCTGACGGCTTCTTCGTCGAGCAAAACCGTCGTGGTCTTCAATTCCGTCAGCACGAGCGCGGCATCGAACGCCGCGTATAGTCTTCCCTGTGTGTCGCGCTGATCGGCGTTCTCGGTGACGCGCCAGCTCAGATACAGAGTGCCGCTCGGCTTCACGATGTCCAGCAGGCGGCGAACCGACGGCGCAATCTGCTTGCGCTCGAGGTGCATGATCACGGTCTCGCACAGCACGTTGTCGAACGTGCCGACGCCGCGCAGTTCGGGCAGTTCCGCTTTCGTAAACTTGAGACCGGGATGCCGCCGGCGCGCTTCGTCCAGCAGGGCTTCGCAGGGATCGAAGCCTGCGGCGGGGAAACCGTTTGCATTGAGCCAGGCGACCTCGCGGCCGCTGCCGCAACCGATATCGGCCGAGGTCCCGCCCCTGATGAAAAACCGCTCGACGACTTCCTGAAGATCAACCGGTGCGGGCTGACCGTGCCAGTCTTCCGCGAACGCTGCCGCATTCAAGTCGTAAGCGGCGAGCGTTTGTGGGTCCATGGTCTAGCCTTCGATCCTGGAAAAATCCGCCACCGCGCGGGTGGCCGCGCGGATTTCGTTCAACAGCTTTAGTCGATTCTCGCGCACGGCAGGTTCATCGTCATTGACCTTGACCTTGTCGAAAAACGCGTCGACCGCCGGGCGAAGCTTTGCCATCGCACCCATGGCGCCGGCGAAGTCTTCCTCGGCCACGGCAGCGGCGGCCTCGCCCTTGACCTGATCGATAGCCACAGCCAGCGCTTTTTCCTCAGCAAGCACGTAAAGGCTGGCATCCGGCGCGCCGTCGAACGACCGCTTGTCCTTCTTCTCCTCGATCGAGAGAATATTGGACGCCCGCTTGGTTCCCGCAAGCAGGTTCTTGCCGTCATCGGTCTCCAGGAATTTGCCGAGCGCCTCGACGCGGCGGACCACCATCAACAGGTCGTCCTGGCCGCCGAGCGAAAACACGGCATCGACGAGATCGTGACGCGCGCCCTGGTCGCGGAGTTGGACCTTTAGACGATCCGCGAAGAAGGAGAGCAATTGAGCGATAAGGGCAGCATCATTGCCGACAAAGCTTTGCGGTGATTCCGCAACTCCGCTATCGCGATGCCTCTGCGACAATGGGCTATTTGGTGCGTAACCCCAAATCCATCGCCTACCGTTGTCGTCGAGTGGGGCAAGACCATCGATTGCTCTTAGAACGACTTTCTCCAGATGAGTTCTAAGCTTGTTATCGACGATCAGCCTGATCACACCCAACGCCGCTCGCCTGAGCGCATACGGGTCCTTGCTTCCCGTCGGCTTCTCATCGATCGCCCAGAAGCCGACCAGCGTGTCGATCTTGTCGGCCAGCGCGACGGCCACGCTCACCGGATCGGTCGGAACACGATCGGCAGGCCCCTGCGGCTTGTAATGCTCCTCGCTGGCTGCGGCGACGGAGGCGTCTTCGCCTTGTGCCAGCGCATAGTACTTGCCCATCAAGCCCTGCAGTTCAGGGAATTCGCCGACGACCTCGGTCAGCAAATCTGCTTTCGCCAGATGCGCCGCGCGCTTTGCCTTCTCGACATCAGCACCGACCAACGGCGCAATCTCCGCGGCCAGCCGCTCGATGCGCTTGATGCGCTCGGCCTGGGTGCCGAGTTTCTCGTGAAACACGATCTGCTCGAATTTCGGCAACCGCGCTTCGAGCTTCGTCTTCAGGTCGGTCTCGTAGAAGAACTTTGCGTCGGACAACCGGGCGCGAATCACGCGCTCGTTACCGCCGATGATGGTCTTGCCGCCGTCGCTCGCTTCGATATTGGCGGTGAGGATGAACTTGTTGGTGAGCTTCCCCGTCTTGGGATCGCGGACCACAAAACATTTCTGGTTGTTGCGGATGGTGGCGCGGATCACCTCGTCCGGAATCGACAGATATTCCGCTTCGAACGATCCCATCAGCGCGACCGGCCACTCGACGAGGCCCGCCACTTCGTCGGCCAGCACCTGGTCGTCCACCAGATCAAAGCCCTGCGCGAATGCCAGTTCCTTGGCATCGTCGAGGATGATGTCCTTGCGCGCCTGCGGGTCGAGCACGACTTTCGCCGCCTTCAATTTGGCTTCGTAATCCTCGAAGCGACGCACCGAGATCGCAGCCGGCGCCATGAATCGGTGGCCGAACGTGGTTTGTCCGGCCTCGATGCCGTCGACGGAGAACTTCACGACATCAGGCTCTTCGGTCTCGATGCCGAAGGTCGCAACGATCGAATGCAGCGGCCGTACCCAGGAGAGCGAACCTGATTTGGCCGAGCGCTCACCCCAGCGCATCGATTTCGGCCACGGGAAGGTTCTGATGATGACCGGCAGGATTTCAGCGATCACATCGATCGCGGCGCGGCCGGACTTTTCGATCAGCGCGACATAGAAATCGCCCTTCGGGTCGCGCTGGATCGTCGCCTCGGCCAGCGATTTGAGGCCGGTTGCTTTCAGAAAACCCTGCACCGCCGCATCGGGGGCGCCGATTTTCGGTCCGCGGCGTTCGGTCTTCAGGTCGGGCTGCCGGACCGGAATGCCGTGCACGGTCAGCGCCAGCCGCCGCGGCGTCGCGAACGCCTTGGCGCCCTCATAGACCAGGCCTTCGGCGACCAGCTTGTCGGTGACCATGCGGCGCAGGTCGTCCGCCGCCTTTGCCTGCATGCGCGCCGGGATTTCCTCGGAGAACAGTTCCAGCAGAAGATCAGGCATCAGACCGCCCTGCCTGCTTCGGTGTGAACCCAGGCTTCACCGCAAGCTTTAGCCAGTTCGCGCACCCGCATGATGTAGCTTTGTCTTTCGGTCACCGAGATCACGCCGCGGGCATCCAGTAAATTGAAGACGTGGCTCGCCTTGATGCACTGGTCATAGGCCGGCAGCGCCATCAGGTGGGCTTCGCGCTTGCCATCGCTCCATCCCGCGTCGAGATATTTCCGGCAGGCCTCTTCGGCCATCGTGAATTGCCTGAACAGCATCTCGGAATCGGAATGCTCGAAATTGTGCCGGGAGTATTCCTGCTCGGCTTGCAGGAAGACGTCGCCATAGGTGACCTTGTCCGCACCCTCGCGGCCGTTGAAGTTGAGGTCGTAGACGCGGTCGACGCCCTGCACATACATCGCAAGCCGCTCCAGCCCATAGGTGAGCTCGCCGGCGACGGGAGCGCATTCGACGCCCGCGACCTGCTGGAAGTACGTGAACTGACTGACTTCCATGCCGTCGCACCAGCATTCCCAGCCCAGCCCCCACGCGCCTAGCGTCGGGCTTTCCCAATCGTCCTCGACAAAGCGGATGTCGTGCAGGCTGGAATCGATGCCGATGGCGGCGAGCGATTTCAGATAGAGATCCTGAAGGTTTGGCGGCGACGGCTTCATGATCACTTGAAACTGGTAATAGTGCTGCAGCCGGTTGGGATTTTCGCCGTAGCGGCCGTCCTTGGGCCGCCGCGAGGGCTGCACATAGGCCGCATTCCAGCGCTTCGGTCCGAGAGCGCGTAACGTCGTTGCGGGATGGAAGGTGCCGGCGCCCATTTCCATGTCGTAGGGCTGCAGGATCACACAGCCCTGTTCCGCCCAGAACCGCTGCAGCGCGAGGATGAAGCCCTGGAACGAGCGTTCCGGGCGCATGTGGTCAGGCAAGGCGTCCATCGGCAGAATCGGTCTCACGAGGGGGTTTTAGGAGCGCGGGACCGTATCGGCGGGGAAGCGGGGAATCAAGGCGATGGCGGGGTGCCCCCACCGCGTCATTCCGGGATGGTCCGAAGGACCAGACCCGGAATCTCGAGATTCCGGGTTCGATGCTTCGCATCGCCCCGGAATGACGAAGGATTAGCCCGGCCGATAAGCTCCGGTCACGGGGTCGCGCCGTAAGGTCGGAATCTCGCCCGCGGGGGCGGCCTCGGCGACGCGGGCCATCCGCGCCTCTTCCAGTTCCTGGTTGATGCGGACGGCAGTCTTGTAGGCCCAGCGGACCACGGCGAGCCCACCCAGGGCCCCTGCGAATGCGATCAACGGCGGCATCGGTCGATCCTTGTCGTTCACGTGTCAGCCCCCAATGTCACGCATTCTCCCCCAAGCCGGGCTGCGCCGCAATTCCGCTTTTGGGACTAAATGGCGCGGCGCGTTGAACTGAAGTTGATCCCTAGAACCCAAATCTGGCCCAGATCGCCCGGGTTTCGAGCGCCGAAATCACCTCATCCGGCAATCCCCCGATACCGTCCAGCGCCGACAGCGAGCCAGCCCCCGGCGACTTGCGGCCCAACAGCCCTGCCAGCATGCCGCTGGCGGGCGCGATCACAGGCGTCAGCACCTTATCGCCGAAGCGCGCACGCAGCGTCGAGCGGAGGTCGCCGATCGAATCCGCCAGGCCCAGCGACACCGAGGTATCGCCAGCCCAATACTCGCCGGTGAAGAGGACGTCGTCGGCGCCCTTGAGGCGCGCACCGCGGCTGTTTTTGACCAGCGCAATGAAGATGGCGTGGATCTCGCGCTGAAGCGCCTTCAGGCGCGCGACGTCATCCGGATTTTCAGGCAGGAACGGGTCGAGCATCGCCTTGTGCTCGCCCGCCGTATACAGCCGCCGTTCGACGCCGATTTTCTTGATCAGTTCCTGAAAACCAAAAGTGCCGCCGACCACGCCGATCGAGCCGAGGATCGAGGACGGATCGCAGAAGATCTCGTCACCCGCGCAGGCGATCATGTAGCCGCCGGAGGCCGCGACGTCCTCGACGAACACCAGCACCGGAATTTTCTTTTCCTCGGCCAGTTGCCTGATCCGCAAATAGATCTGGCGCGACTGCACCGGCGAGCCACCGGGTGAATTGATCACCAGCGCCACGGCTTTGGCGTGCTTGGTGGCGAAGGCGCGTTCGAGCGTCTTGGCGATGCCCGCCAGCGACAGCCCCGGCCGCAACGGCGTCACCGCGCCGATCACGCCTGATAACCGCACCACCGGGACGACGGCAGCGCCGCGCCGGAACCGGGCCGGTACCAACTCCTTGATCCTGTCGATGAGGCCCGGCAGTCCCGCGCGATCACTAAATTGTTCACTCATGCCGTTACCTCGAATTAACCATTTTTTATCACGCCAATGTCATTGCAAAGGCCGGAACGCCTTGTGGCAGGAACGCCTTTTGCATTGTGGCTGGCGAGGCTGCAATGGGCTGCGGAGAGTGACATGAAAATCTACCTGCTGATCATGCTCATCGGCACCCTGCTGGCCGCGACCCATTTCACCTCGGCGCCGAAGCGGCAGTCGGAGACGCTTCCGCAATAGAACCTTGATCGCGACACGCTCGATGCTGCCTTTACGGCTTTGCAAGCGGCAAACTCCCCTTCCCCGCGAGAATCTGCTGCACCCATTTGTTGGGCGCGCCTGACTCGTCATTGAGCATCAGGGCGGGATGGATTTGTGTCGGCGCGCGACCGCCCTTGATGGCGCGCACCAGGATACGGTTGGCCGGCCCGCTTGCGTCGCCATGAACCGGCATGATCTCCAGGCTCCCGAAACCGTGATCGAGCGCGGCCAGCACCTCGGCGATGCCGTCGGCGCGCCAGATCAGCGTCAGCGCGCCCCTGGATTTGAGGATACGCCGCGCCGCATGCACCCAGTTCGCCAGCGTCGTCGCGGTCGCCACATGCGCGACGCCCCGCGCTTTGTCCGGCGATGTTCGATGCCGCGCGGGATCGTTGAACGGCGGGTTCATCAGCACGGCATCGACGCTGTCGGGGCCGAGACCGCCAGTTGCAAAGCTTGCTGCGTCGGCCTCCACATCAAGCACGATGATTTCGGCCACGATCGCGTTCGCGGCGGCATTGGCGCGCGCAAGCTCCGCCAGCACCGGATCGATCTCAACCAGAACCAGATCGATGCCCGGGACGCGCCGGGCGACCGCAAGTCCCGCGACACCGACGCCGGCGCCGAGATCGGCCACGCGATCTCCCGAACGCGCCGATGTCGCCGCCGCCAGCAACACGGCATCGTGACCGGCGCGATGCCCCGATTTCAATTGCCGCAAGCGCAACTGCCCGCCGAGGAACGCATCCTCGGTGAGGTCGATGGCCGGGTCAGTCATCGGCCCGCAATTCATGGGCCAGCCCGGCATCGGTCAGGATCTGCCGCGCCTCGCGGTTGTCGTCCTCATGGACCAGGATGCGGCGCGGCAGCACGCCGAGCGATCCCTCGATCACGCTCATGTTCTGGTCCAGTACCAGATGATGGATATTGGCGCCGTCGAGCAGCGCGCCAACAGCGGAAACCAGCACGATATCGTTGGTTCGAACCAATTCCCGCAATTTACGCTCTCCTTGTCGCGCGATTGTGAGGGCTGGAGTTTCGGTTCTGATCGAGTCAGAACCCAAACTCCAGTGCTTCTTTTTGACGCGTTTTCCTGACGCGAACCGGTACCCACTTCGCTCGAAAACGCTATCTGCGGCTTCTGTCAACCGCTACCTGCCCTTGCCGCCATAGCCCGCACTTTCTATTGTAGATGAGGATAGTGCGAATTGGCCAAAAGTGGAGACCCGCGTGGCGGTTATTGTACCTTTCGAGAGCCCGAACGCTTCAATCGATGCGCTTGTCGGGCTCGTCGCCGCCGACATGGAGCGGGTCAACGCCACGATCCTGTCGCGGACCGGGTCGGAAGTCACCATGATTCCCGAGGTCGCCAACCATTTGATCTCCTCGGGCGGCAAACGTCTCCGCCCTATGCTGACGTTGGCGATGGCCAGCCTCACCGGCTATTCCGGCGACGGCCATATCAAGCTCGCGGCCTCGGTGGAGTTCATGCACACCGCGACGCTGCTGCATGACGACGTGGTCGACGAAAGCGAACTGCGGCGCGGCAAGCTGTCGGCGCGGATGCTGTGGGGCAACGAGGCCAGCGTGCTGGTCGGCGATTTCCTGCTCGGCCAGGCGTTTCGCATGATGGTCGAGGTCGGCTCGCTGCGCGCGCTCGATATTCTCTCCTCGGCCGCCGCGACCATCGCCGAAGGCGAAGTGATGCAGCTCGCAGCCGCCAAGAACACCGCGACCACCGAGGACGAATACCTCGCCGTCATCAGGGGCAAGACCGCCGAGTTGTTCGCCGCCGCTTGCGAAGTCGGACCAGTCATCGCCAACCGGCCCAAGGCCGAACAGACCGCGTGCCGTTCGGTCGGCATGAATCTCGGCATCGCCTTCCAGCTCGTCGACGACGTGCTGGACTATGGCGGCAAGGCCGCCAAGCTCGGCAAGAACATCGGCGACGATTTCCGCGAGGGCAAGATCACGCTGCCGGTGGTGCTGGCGTTCCGCCGCGGCAATGACAGCGAGCGCGCGTTCTGGATCAAGGCACTGGAGCGCGGCGAGATCGGCGATGGCGATCTCGATTACGCCATCGGATTGATGACCAAGCATCGCGCGCTGGAAGACACGATCAGCCGCGCGCAGCACTACGGCGCAATGGCCGTGGATGCGCTCGCGCTGTTCCCGGCTTCGCCGATGAAGTCCGCGCTAGAGCAAGTCGTGGCGTTCTGCCTGGCACGGTCGCATTGATTGGATAAGTAGCAACCAATTCAGCTCAGCGTTCCCGCGTGCACCCACCATCCAGGATGATCGCGCCGGATCTGCTCCGCCGCGCGGCCGGCTTCGGCAGTGTTCTCGTAGATCGCAAAGCAGGTGGCGCCCGATCCGGACATCCGCGCGAGCCACGCGCCGTTGGTTGCGTTAAGCGCAGCAATGACCTCGCCGATCACCGGCTGCACGCGCAGTGCGGGCGCTTCCAGATCGTTGGAGTTGGCGGCTAGCGCGTCGACCCATTCTTCGAGAGATGCCTTGTCGTCGGGCCACCGGTCGCGCAGCAGCACGTCGGTCACACCGACCAATAATTCGCCGTTGCGCAGACCGAGCGCCTTGAACACGTCGCGGGTCGCAACGGGAACGCCGGGATTGACCATCACGCATGGCATTTTTGGCAGGCTGAGCGGCTCCAGCGCCTCACCGACGCCGCTCATGATGCAGCCGCGCGAGTTGACGCACACCGGCACGTCCGCGCCAGTGAGCTCCGCCACCTCGAGGATGCGGGGATCGTCGAGCTTCAGCCCGTTCAGTTGCGCCAGCAACCTCAGCGCCGCTGCGGCGTCTGCCGAGCCGCCGCCGATGCCGGCCGCGACCGGCAAGACCTTGTCGAGGGTGAAACTGCCGGCCTTCATGTTCGGTACACGCTCGGCCAGCAGGCGCGCGGCCTTCAGCACCAGATTGTCCGACGTCTCGCCACAGGCCTGCGCCAGCGGTCCGGACATCTTCAGCTCGAGATCGGGACCGGGCGTCAGCGTCAGACGGTCGGCGCAGTCTGCAAACGCCACTACGCTTTCGAGATCATGATAGCCATCCACGCGGCGGCCATTTACCCGCAAGGTCAGGTTGACCTTGGCGCGCCCCTCATCACTCAGTCCCGGCATTGCCGAACAGCCCCCAAAGTCCTTCGTCAGCCGCCCCTGCCATCTTCTTTTTTCTTGTCGGCGGACGCCGCAGAAGAGGTGTCTTCGGGCAGGCCATTGGCGATCTTGGCCTCGATCTTCGGCAATTCCTCCGCCTCGGGCTTGAGGTCGCGGGCGTGGGCCCACTGGAATTTTGCCTCCAGCGTCCGGCCGACGCGCCAGTAGGCATCGCCGAGATGGTCGTTGATAGTGGGATCCTCGGGCTTGAGATCGATCGCGCGCTCGAGGTGCTTCACCGCATCCTCGAAACTGCCGATGCGATAGTAGGCCCAGCCGAGCGAGTCCACGATGTAGCCGTCGTCGGGACGCTGATCGACGGCACGCTTGATCATCTTCATGCCTTCGTCGAGATTGATGCCCTGGTCGATCCAGGAGTAGCCGAGATAGTTCAACACATGCGGCTGCTCGGGCTGCAGTTCGAGCGCCTTGCGCATGTCGACCTCGGCCTTGTTCCACTGCTTGGAACGTTCCAGGCAAATGCCGCGGTAATAATAGGTGACCCAGGTGTTCTTGTCAGTCACGCCGGGCATCGCGTCGATCGCCTGCGAGTAGGTATTGGCGCAATCGCTGAACTTCTTGCGGCCGCGCTCGATGTTGCCGAGCGCCATGATCGCCTCGATATCCTTCGGCGCCTCCGTCGTGACACCCTTCAGGATCTTGATCGCCTCGTCGCTGCGGTCGGCGGCGTCGAGATTGGTGGCGAGCTGGATCTGCGCGTTGCGCTTGAGCGGCGAACTGGCCGGCATGCGCTCATAGACCTTGATCGCCATCGGCGGCTTCTTCACCGACTCGTAGAGGTCGGCGAGCGACAGCAGCGCCAGCGGATGATTGGGTTGCAGGTACAGCGCAAGCTGCAGATAGACCAGCGCCAGATCCTCGCCGCCGCGTCGGGTGAGCGTTGCGCCGATGCCGTACAGCGCCTCGGCCGCACCGGCCTGCGCCGTGTCGACCAGCGGCGACAGCTTCTTGCCGGCCCTGGTCTCGCGCAGGCCTTCCTGAACCAGCGGGTGCCGCGGCAGCTTCTTGTCGAAGGCCTCGTAGATCCCGGCGGCCGCAGCGCCGTCCTTGTTGCGCGACAGCCAGCGCGCATAGGCGTCGGAAACGCGAAGCATGGAATCGTCGAGCTTGTAGGCGCGCTCGAAGCGCGTCCCGGCATCCTTTTCCTTGCCCGAGATCTCGAGCATCATGCCGGTGTGGAGATCCTTGAAGATCGGATACCATTCAGGCCCGGTCAGCTTGTCGATGTTGGCGACCGCGGCCTTGGAATCGCCGGCGCCGTAGGTCGCCCAGCCCGACAGCAGCGTCGCGACCAGATCAGTGATCGGCCCGCGGATCGACTGGTTGATGTTGACCTGGGCGGCGGCGTATTTCTTCTGCTTGAGGTCGCGCACGCCGACCACCAGCCGCGCAACGCGGTTGGACTTGTCCATCGTCAGGATGCGGTCGGCGAGCTTCACGGCCTCGTCGATGTCGCCGTCCGCCAGCGAGGAGATGAAGGCGCGGTCGAGCAGTTCGTTGTTCTTCGGGTCGGTGCGCAGCGCCGAGCGATAGAACGCCGCGGCCGAAGCGGCGTCGCGCTCCACGCTGGCGTGGCGCGCCGCGAGATAGCTGCCGGACGTGGTCAGCGATTTCAGGTCCGCCTTGCTCGGGAATTGCGCGGCATTGTCGGCCGTGTGTTCGGGCGTCTGCGCCCAAACCGCGCCCGGCGCGGCGAGTACGGCAAGGGCAACAGCGGCGATCGTCCAACGATTGAAACGAGTGGAAAGCATCACGGTTCGCCTAGCTCCAGGATGTACGGCAGGATCTTACGATCGGTTTCGTGATCGGTCTCGAATGCAAACCCACACGGCGGCATCTCAGCCTGCGACAATGCCGGTTTTGGCCCTCAACCGCAAGGATACGGGTTGGCGAATCGATTGGCAGATTAGGCCCTTAGGCCATCGATTTAGCCAGCCCTTCCCGGAAACGCTTCCACTGTGGCGGTATCGTGACCACGGGCGGCATTAACAGAAACGCCCGATGGGGTCTGCCCCCCGTTTTGACGCGTTTTCTTCATGCGAACCGAGCCACTTCGCTTGAAACCGCTATCACCCACCTCACGCAATCGTGGTCAGGCGATCCAGCTACATGCCCTGGTAGTTGGGCCCGCCGCCGCCCTCCGGGGGAACCCAAGTAATGTTGCCGTTCGGGTCCTTGACGTCGCAGGTCTTGCAGTGGACGCAGTTCTGGGCGTTGATCTGGAAACGCGGGCCTGCGCCCTCCTCCACCCACTCGTAGACGCCGGCCGGGCAATAGCGGTTCGAAGGCCCGGCATAGACGTCGTGCTCGGACGTCTTCTGCAGGTTCATGTCGGCGACCTTCAGATGGATCGGCTGGTCCTCTTCGTGGTTGGTATTGGAGAGGAACACCGAGGACAGCTTGTCGAAGGAAATCTTCCCGTCCGGCTTCGGGTAGGCGATCCGAGTGTGCTCCTTCGCCGCATCCAGCGTCTTGCGGTCGGGCTTGGCATGCGACTGGGTTCCGAACAGCGAGAAGCCCAGCGTGTTGCACCACATGTCGAAGCCACCCAGCGCCACGCCGATGATGGTGCCGAACTTCGACCATAGCGGCTTGACGTTGCGGACCCGGTGCAGGTCCTGGCCCACCGCGGAATCCCGCCAGGCGTTCTCGTAACCCACCAACTCGTCATTGGCGCGGCCGGCGCCAAGCGCTGCGGCGACGTGTTCGGCGGCGAGCATGCCAGTGCCCATCGCGTTGTGCACGCCCTTGATGCGCGGCACGTTGACAAAGCCGGCCGCACAGCCGATCAGCGCGCCGCCAGGGAAACTCAGCCGCGGCACCGACTGATAGCCGCCCTCGGTGATGGCGCGCGCGCCGTAGGAAAGCCGCTTGCCGCCTTCGAAGACGGTGCGGATTGAAGGATGGGTCTTGAAGCGCTGGAATTCGTCGAACGGCGACAGATACGGATCGTCGTAATTGAGATGCACGACGAAGCCGACCGCCACCTTGTTGTCGTCGTAGTGGTAGAGGAACGAGCCGCCGCCGGTCGAATTGTTCAAGGGCCAGCCGAACGAATGCTGGATCAGGCCCTTCTGGTGCTTGGCGGGATCGATCTCCCAGACTTCCTTCAGGCCGATGCCGAATTTCGGCGGCTCGCTCTTGGCGTCGAGCGAAAACTTCGCGATCAACTGCTTGCTCAGGCTGCCGCGGGCGCCTTCTGCGAACAGCGTATACTTGCCGAGCAGCTCCATGCCGCGGGTGTAGGAATCCTTGTGGCTGCCGTCCCTCGCGATGCCCATGTCGCCGGTGGCGATCCCGCGCACCGCGCCGTTGTCGTCGTAAAGCACTTCGACCGCGGCAAAGCCCGGATAGATTTCAACGCCGAGCGCTTCGGCTTTCGGCGCCAGCCAGCGGCAGACATCGCCGAGCGAGCCGATAAAGCAGTGATGATTGCTCATCAGCGGCGGCATCGCGAAGTTCGGCAGCCGGATCGCGCTGGTCGCCGTCGTCCAGTAGAAGCGATCGTCCTTGACCTGGGTCTTCAGCGGACAATCCGCGTCCTGACGCCAGTCCGGAAGCAGCTTGTCGAGCGATACCGGATCGATCACGGCACCCGAGAGAATATGTGCGCCGACCTCGGAACCCTTCTCGACCACGACGATGCTGAGGTCGGCGTTGAGCTGCTTCAGGCGGATCGCAGCCGCCAGGCCCGACGGCCCGGCGCCCACGATCACGACGTCGAATTCCATGGATTCGCGGGGAGGAAGTTCTTCTGCACTCATGATCTGATCTCAGCCCAATTGAGAACGGCTCTAAAGGTCGTTGTTTCCGATTTTTGCGCCGATAACAACCATGGAAATGCAATGCGAGGCGTTTCACGCCGGCGCGATCCATATTAGATTGGCATAATGGATTTGATCCCCGAACCCGCGCCTAATATTCGACAATTGCTGGCTTTTTATCTGGAAGCCGGGGTCGACTGCGCTTTGGCGGAGGAGCCGGTCGATCGGCTTGCCGAACCCGATATCCCTGCCGCTGCTGCAGCGGTGCGTGAGCCTGCGACGCTTCGCCCGGCGCGGGAAATGGCGTCCGCCATGCCGGCTGTTCCGCGCAGCGAAATAGCACCGGCGCCGGAGGCCGCGATCGCCTCCGCGCGCGAAGCAGCACGAACCGCGCCGACGCTGGAAGCGCTGCGCGCGCTGCTGGAAACTTTCGAGGGATGCGCGCTGAAGAACACCGCGACGCGGCTGGTGTTTGCCGACGGCAATCCCGAGGCGCGCATCATGTTCGTCGGCGAAGCCCCCGGCCGCGACGAGGATATCGAGGGCCTGCCTTTCGTCGGACGTTCCGGCAAGTTGCTGGACCGCATGATCGCGGCGATCGGGCTCGATCGCAGCAAGGCCTACATCGCCAACGTGATCCCCTGGCGGCCGCCCGGCAACCGGACGCCGACGCCGCAGGAGACGCAGATCTGCCTGCCGTTCATCCAGCGGCAGATCGAACTGGTGAATCCCGATGTGCTGGTGACGCTCGGCAATCCCTCGACGCAGACGCTGCTGTCGACCCGCGACGGCATCATGAAGACCCGTGGCAAGTGGTTCGACTACGACACCGGCACGCGCGCGATCCGCGCCATGGCGACCTTCCACCCGGCCTATCTGTTGCGGTCGCCGTCCTACAAGCGGATGACCTGGCAGGATCTGCGGGCGATCGCGAAAGCGCTGGAGCAAGCGCCCTCGACTTGAGGCCTACGGCGCCTTTGGCCGCACGATCGCCCAGCCGACGCGCAGCGACGGCTGGCGGCCATTCACCAGCCAATCGAAGGCACGCGGCACTTCCGGCACCAGGCCGGGAAACCGCTGCGCGATATCGGCGGGCGGTGCGCCCGATGTGTCGGAGGCGCGCCAGACCACCACGCCGCCGGTCTCGTTGAACTTCGCAACCGACAGCCACGGGGTTCGTTGCGGGGTGGCATCGAGCAAAAGATGCGGGCGCCCTTTGTCCATCGCGATGATGCTAGCAAGCTGCGGATCGCCGGTCACCGCGCGCAGCTGCTGATTGGTTCGCCGCTCAAAGCTGTCGCCGAAGAAGCGCGCGATGGCGCTTGCCGGCATCGAGGTCGGCACTTCGTTGCTGCCGGTCCATGGCTGGACGAACGCGATCGCAATTACCGCAAGCGCCGGCGCCACCAGCGCCGCCGCCCAGACCGAACGCAACAGCCGCTGCCGCCGCAAATAGACGAGATCGCCGGTCGCCACGATGACGGCAAGCCCCGACATCAGCAGCGCCACGCCCGCGCCTCCCACGACGCGATCGAGATTGAACAGGCCCCCGACCAGGCTTCCGAGCAGCGCCGGCACGATGGCGAAGAAATAAACGAACTCGCGCGCCAGCGGATCGACGGGCGGACGATAGATGATCGGCGCTTCTTCGGCGTTGCGGACGAACCACGCAGAATTCAGAGCCACCAGCACCAGTATGCCCAGCATCGCGAGCCCAAGGCCCGCCAGCAACGTACCCCATTGCATGGCGCGCGCACCGAGTTCCGATATCGCAGGCCACGACGGCATGGCCAGCGCATCGGCGCGAATCAGCCAGATCAGATAGGGCAAGGCCAGCACCACGATCACGAGCAGCGCAAAGAGCGGGTCGAGCGACTTCAGCGTGCGCCGCCCCCGGGGCGTGGCAAGGGCAAATCCTGCCAGCAGCAGCAACAGCCCGATCGCGGAAGATGTCGTCAGCAGCAGCAGGCCGGCTTCGATCGACCAGGCAAACCATGCGCTTCGTCGATTTTGACCGAGCAATTGCCAGGAATGCAGCAGCAGCAACGCCCAGAGCGGGCGCGCCAGCACCAGCGGGCCGAACTCGGCGCCGGGCGCGCTGAAGGCCACGACCGTCACCGACAGCAGCACCGCAAGCACTGCCTGCTGCCCGCCCACGATCGCGCGCGCCAGTTGATAGAAGGTCAGAAACGTAACGACGGTACAGATCTGCGCCAATAGATAGACGCCGAACACATGATTGCCGGCCGCACGGAACGCGATGTCGGCCAACCACGAGGCGAGCGGCGGACCGAGATCGGTTCCGACCTGGTACTCCCGGCCGAAAGCCAGCAGGGTCGCGACATCGCCGGGCGGACTGCGATAGAGCAGCAACGGCAGGATCAGCCAGAGCCCGGCCTGGAGCAGCACCACGAGCCAGACCACCAGCCGCGGCCGGGCACGGATCAGTTCGACAACGAGCGATGTGAAGCGCATGAAATGTCCGAAATGCCCGGGCCGAGCGGCCTTGTGCGAGGAGGTTTGATAGAGCGCACCAGCCACGGAGGCAACCATCGGGTCTTCACCCGTTGCGATTACCGTTCGCCATGGGAACAGGCGTCGATCGTGCCTTAAACGGCAGCCGAAACCTCGGACTCGGATGCGATCAATGTATCCGCCACAAACAGGTCCGGTTCGCGTTCGGCCGTCTCGGGAAAGTGCTTCAGTCTCGCCGCAATCACGGGCGCGAAGAATCGGCGGTGGTGGACGCTCGGTCCCAACCGGTCCAGCGCCTCGCGATGTTCCGGCACCGCGTAGCCTTTGTGGGTTTCGAAACCATAGCCCGGGCAATCCAGCGCCAGCGCGCACATCAGGCGGTCGCGCGTCACCTTGGCGATGATCGAAGCCGCCGCGATCGACATCACGATACCATCGCCGCCGATCACGGCGTCGCAGTCGCAGGGCGCGTCGACCTTGTCGCGGCCGTCAACGAACACGTGCTGCGGCATCTCGGGCAGCGCGCGGACGGCGCGTGCCAGGGCCCACAGCGAGGCACGCAGGATGTTGTCGCGATCGATTCGCGCAGGTGAAGCGAAAGCGACAGCAAATGAAGACGTTGCGCAGATCTCCTCGAACAATTCCTCGCGGCGCTCGGCGGTCAGGCGCTTGGAATCGTCGATGCCCTTGGGGATTCGCTTCGGGTCCAGCACGACCGCGGCAGCCACCACCGGTCCCGCCAGCGGCCCCCGCCCGGCTTCATCGCAGCCAGCCACCGGCCAGACGCCGCGCTTGATCAGCGCCCGCTCGCGCCGAAAGCTCGGCGGCGCAACCGCGATCACGCCCTTCGGCAACGCGGCCTTTTGCTTGCTGACACTCTTCTCGGATTTTCTGGCGGACTTGTCCCGAATCATGCCGGGATGGTGCTCGAAACGAGTGAGCCCGCGCAACCCGGAACCGGACGCAATTCCCGCTATTCAACACATGCCGGGTGCTGCTCAGACTCTCAAAACAAACTCAATTGCTGTCCGCCTCCCTTCGGCCTGACAAAATGATCCGTCGTCAATTTCGAACGGCGCTTGTTGAGGCCGAGCTTCTCGCAGGCGATCTCAAAACGGCGGCCGATCATCCAGGCCATCGGGCCGGTCCCCTTCATCCGGGTGCCCCATTGCGAGTCGTAGTCGCGGCCGCCGCGCATGTCGCGGATCAGGGTGAAGACGTGCCGATAGCGGTCGGGATAGTTCGCCATCAGCCATTCGCGGAAGAGGTCGCGCACTTCCAGCGGCAGCCGCAGCAGAACATAGCTCGCCTCCCTGACGCCGGCATGGGCCGCCGCATCGAGAATGCGTTCGATCTCGGAATCGTTCAGCGCCGGGATCACGGGCGCCACCATGACGGTCGCGGGAATGCCGGCTGCCGACAGTTGCCGCAGTGCCTCCAGCCGCCTCGGCGGGGACGAAGCGCGCGGCTCCATGGTGCGCGCGAGTTTGGGATCGAGCGTGGTCACCGAAATGGCGACCTTGGCCAGATTGCGCTTGGCCATTCGCTGGAGAATGTCGATGTCGCGCGTCACCAGCGCTGATTTGGTGACGATGCCGACGGGATGACCCGCCCGCTCCAGCACCTCAAGGATGCCGCGCATGATTTTGCGCTCGCGCTCGATCGGTTGATACGGATCTGTGTTGGTTCCGATCGCGATCATGCGCGGCTCGTAACCCGAGGCAGCCAGTTCCTTCTCAAGCAGTTCCGGCGCATCGGGCTTGGCGAGAAGCTTGGATTCGAAATCGAGCCCGGGAGAAAGTCCGAGATAGGCGTGCGTCGGCCGTGCGAAGCAGTAGACGCAGCCGTGCTCGCAGCCGCGATAGGGATTGATGGAACGGTCGAAACCGATATCGGGCGATTCGTTGCGGGTGATGACCTTGCGCGAGGTATCCACCCCTACCGTGGTCTTGAACGGCGGCAGATCTTCCAGGCTTTGCCAGCCATCGTCGAAGGCGACCCGCGCCTCGGCCTCGAACCGGCCGCTGTCGTTGGACTGCGCGCCGCGTCCGCGCCGCCGCCCGCGTTCGATGGCGACCGCGAGTTCAGGAAAAGGGGTCGCACCCGCCGGTTCGGAGGGCGCCGTGACCGGCGGGTGCTTGAGGGCATGAGAGGATGCTCGGCTCATGGCGGGAACATAGCATGTCGCCAGAACAAATCAAGAACAAGAGTCTGCGAAGTAGAACATTGAAGCAAGAAACCCTGCCGCAAAAAACTGCACGCCAATGGCTGTTTTGAGTGTGACAAGGTGATAACAGTGCGACGTTTTTCACCGTTTGAGCCGTCGAAGCCTCAATTCATGCTGAGCGTGATCATCCCAACCGAGGGTGTCGAGCAGTCCGCCGTGGCAACGCTGGCGGCGCTCGTGCCGGGCGCTGCGGCCGGCGTCATCCGCGAGGTGCTGCTGGTCGACCGGGCCGGGAACGGCGTGATCGAACGCGTGGCCGACGTGGCCGGCTGCCGCTTTCTGGCTTTCGAGGGAACGCGCGCGGCCGCGCTCGCAGCCGGCGCACGGGCGGCGCGCTCGCCCTGGCTGATGTTCCTGCATGCCGGTGCGGTGCTCGACAGCGGCTGGATCGACGAGACCACGCAATTCATCCAGAGCGTATCGAACAGCGACCGGCCGCGCGCCGGGGTCTTTCGCTATGCGCGATCTCCCTATGCCGACACGCGGCTGCGCGACGGCTTCAAGTTCGTCGCCCGCATGATTGCGGGGCCGTCGGCGGAACAGGGCCTTTTGATCGCGCGCGATCACTACGAGCGGCTCGGCGGCTACCGGCCGGATTCGCGGCGCTCCGAGACGCGGCTGCTGCGCCAGCTCGGCCGCGCTTCGCGCACCCAGTTGCGCAGCCGGATCATGGTCGTCGCCTGAAGCGATCCACCGCGGGCCCGGACTCAAAATACCGAAAACAACCCCATGCAAAGTAGGAGCGGCGTCCAGCCGGGGCGCGTCGCATGAGAATATACTTGCTAAAAGCAACTATATATTTGACAATGGCAAATATCTAAGGGAGCACGATGCCCGAACAGGCGGTCGCGGCGGTCCGCGCCTTCAATCGCTTCTACACCCGCAAGCTCGGCGTGCTGGACCAGCAACTGCTGAAGAGCCCGTTCTCGCTGAGCGAAGCCCGGGTGCTGTACGAACTCGCCCACCGTCAGGATCTCTCGGCCAAGGAGATCGGCGCCGAGTTGGGTCTCGATGCCGGCTATCTCAGCCGGATCGTGCAGAATTTCGACGAAGCCGGCTTGATCAGCCGCGACCCGTTGCCGTCCGACCGCCGGCAGTACCGGCTTGCGCTGACCGCCAAGGGACGGCAGGCCTTCGCAAAACTCGAGCGAAGCACGAATACCGACGTCGCGGCGTTGCTTGAAGGGCTGCCACCTGGCGGCAAGGCCCGCCTGACCGGTGCGATGGCCGAGATCGAACGGCTGCTCGGCGAATCCGGCGGCGCATCTGCGGCGGCGATCCTGCGCGAGCCGCGCCCCGGTGACATGGGATGGGTGGTGCAGAGCCACGGCGCGCTCTACGCCCGCGAATACGGCTTCGACTCCTCGTTCGAGGGCCTAGTCGCGGAGATCGCGGCAAAATTTCTCGCCTCGTTCGACGCATCGCGCGAGCGCTGCTGGATCGCCGACATCGATGGCGCGCAAGTCGGCTCGGTATTTCTGGTGCGGCACACCGACGACATCGCCAAGCTGCGTCTGCTGCTGGTCGATCCGGCCGGACGCGGACAGGGCCTCGGTCACCGGCTGGTCGGCGAATGCGTTACGTTTGCGAGAGCCTGCGGCTATCGCCGGATCACGCTGTGGACCCAGAGCATTCTGATGGCCGCCCGCAAGATCTATCAGGACGCAGGCTTCAAGCTGGTCGCCACCGAGCCGCACCGCAGCTTCGGCCAGGACCTGATCGGGGAAACCTGGGAGCTCGAACTGTGAAGCCCGAGCGTCGCGACATTGACCGTCGCGACACCCCGCGTCGCGACACCACGCGGCGCGTGACGCCCGAACTCCTCGACTTCCACATCAAGCGCGCGCATCAGTTGCGCGTCGAAGCCTGGCGCGACCTGTGGCGCGCGATCGGCGCGCTGCTGGTCAGGCTGAAGCGCCTTTGGCTTTAGGCCGCCGCAAATGCTCATCGAGCCGCGGCATGATCTCGACGAAATTGCAGGGGCGCGTGCGGTAATCGAGCTGGGGGCCGAGGATGCCATCCCATGCATCGCGGCAGGCGCCCGGCGATCCCGGCAGGCAGAAGATGAAGGTGGCTCCGGCGACACCGGCGGTGGCCCGGCTCTGCACGGTCGAGGTGCCGATCTTGGCGTGGCTCAGCATGTGAAAGGCGATGGAGAAACCATCCATGCGCTTTTCCAACAGCGGCTCGACCGCCTCCGGCGTCACGTCGCGGCCGGTGAAGCCGGTGCCGCCGGTTGTGATGACGGCATCGACGCCGGGATCGGCAATCCACCGCCGGATCACCTCCCGGATAGCCTCGACATCGTCGGTCACGATCTCGCGCACGGCCAGGTGGTGACCGGCTGCGGTCAACCGGTCGGCCAGCGTCGTGCCGGACTTGTCATCGGCCAGCGAGCGCGTGTCGGAGATGGTCAGCACCGCGATGTTCAGCGGCACGAATTGTTTTGATTCATCGATGGAGGACATTTCGACTTTCCCCGCGTCCCGGACGCGGTGCAGCGCGCAAGCGATGCGCCGCAGAGCCGGGACCTATTCCTTCCGAGCAACATGGGCCCCGGATCACGCTAACGCGCTGCACAGCATCCGGGGCACGCGATTATTGCACCGCTCCCTGAGCAAACGTATTGCAGGCCTGCACCGTGCCCTGCTGGAAGCCGGTCATGAACCATTGCCTGCGCTGCGCCGCCGAGCCGTGGGTGAAGCTGTCGGGCACCACCCTGCCCGTTGCCTGCCGCTGCAACGTGTCGTCGCCGATCGCGGTTGCCGTCCGCAAGGCCGCGTCGATATCGCCCTCTTCCAGGAAGCCCGGCCGCTTCTTGGCCTCGCGGTTGACCCAGACGCCGGCGAGGCAATCCGCCTGCAGTTCGACCTTGACCTGCAACGCGTTGGCTTCCGCCTTGCTGCCGGCCTGCTGCTGCAGCCGCTGCACCCGCGGCAGGATGCCGAGCAGGTTCTGGATATGATGGCCCGCTTCATGCGCGATGATGTAGGCCGTCGTGAACTTGCACGCGCTGCCCGAGCAGCCGCGAAAACGTGTCTCCACCTCGCGGAAGAACGCCGTGTCGAGGAAGATCTGCTTGTCCGGCGGGCAATAGAACGGCCCCATCGCCGACTGCGCCATGCCGCACCGTCCGCCATTGGTGGCGTTCTTGAACAGCACGATGCGCGGCCCCGTATAATTCTGTCCGCTGGCCTGGAAGATCTCGCTCCACCGGTCGTCGATCTCGCCGAGAATGCCGGCGATCATGCTGCCGACCTCGTCGGTTGGCGCGCCGGTCTTGGCCGGTCCGGAACGGCGATCGGTCTGATAGGTCGGCGCCTGGTTGCCGCCGGTGAGAATTTCGGCACCACCGATCAAAACGCGCGGATCGATGCCAAAGGCGTAGCCGACGAGGCCGAGGATGATGATGGTACCGATGCCGAGCCCACCGCCGCCCATCGGCAGGCCGAAGCCGCCGCCGCCGCCCCCGCCACCGCTATCGTCGCGACGATCATCGACCTGGTCGCTGCGGCGGAAATCATCGTAACGCATGGGGGTGTTTCCTCATCCCGGCTGTTGGCTCAAATACCTAACGCAGCAGTCACGTAAAATTTCCATTCCATTAAACAATAACCCGCCCGGCAAATATTGCCTAGTACATCCAAACCCGCAATCTCTCTGGGCAATCTCTTCTCAGCAACAATACCGATTAAGTCGATTTTTACTTTGCCGGGTCAATGTATCGCCAGTCGGTTGTTTAGTCCCGCGTCGCCGACAGCGTCGCCTGAGTCAGAGTAATCGAGTCATGGTTGTGTCGCGTCGCGGGGCGTCTGCAAGGGCGCCCCGCACTAAATTCGAGTCCGAGTCCAGCGTTCGCATCGTCGTCGGCGATTGCGTCGCCGAGATGTCGAAGCTTCCGGCCGGTTCGGTCGATCTGGTGTTCGCAGATCCGCCGTATAACCTGCAGCTGAAGGGCGATCTCAAGCGCCCCGACGAATCCCATGTCGATGCGGTCAACAACGACTGGGACAAGTTTTCATCCTTTGCGGCTTACGACGATTTCACCCGCGCTTGGCTGCTCGCCTGCCGCCGGATCATGAAGCCGTCGGCGACGCTGTGGGTGATCGGCTCCTACCACAACATTTTCCGCGTCGGCTCGATCATGCAGGACCTCGGCTTCTGGGTCCTCAACGACATCGTCTGGCGCAAATCCAATCCGATGCCGAACTTCCGTGGCCGCCGCTTCACCAATGCGCACGAGACCATGATCTGGGCCGCGCGTGACGAAAAGGCCAAGGGCTATACGTTCAACTATGAGGCGCTGAAGGCCGCCAACGAGGACGTGCAGGCGCGTTCCGACTGGCTGATTCCGCTTTGCACCGGCGAAGAACGTCTCAAGGGCGCCGATGGCAAGAAAGTTCACCCGACCCAGAAGCCCGAGGGCCTTTTGGCGCGCGTGCTGCTGTCGTCGTCGAAGCCCGGCGATCTCGTGATCGATCCCTTCAACGGCACCGGCACGACCGGCGCCGTGGCAAAACGCCTCGGCCGCCGCTACATCGGCTTCGAGCGCGACCAGACCTATGCGAAGGCCGCCGAAGCGCGCATCGCGGCGATCGAGCCGCTGCCTGAGGCGACGCTGGCACCGTTCATGACGGCGCGCGACGCCCCCCGCGTGGCGTTCTCCGAACTGATCGAACGCGGCATGATTCCGCCCGGAACAAAGCTGGTCGATTCCAAGAAGCGCCATGGTGCGCTCGTTCGCGCCGACGGCGCCATCATGCTCGGCGACAAGGTCGGCTCGATCCATCGCATCGGCGCGGTGGCGCAGGGCGCGCCGGCCTGCAACGGCTGGACCTTCTGGCATGTCGAAACCAAGAACGGGCTGCGGCTGATCGACGAACTTCGGGCCGAAATCCGCTCCGGGATGGCGGCGGGCTAGCTGGGCAACGCTTCGGCGCATTCGCGCCAAGATCCGCCAAAGCACGACAGCGTGCAGACGATATCTGGGCGCCGTACCGAGCGCGCCGCTCAGGCGATGCAAACCGCAACGCGCTTCACCGCACTGCTGGAAGTTGCCGGCGTCGCACGGATGGCGGCGGCCTGATTTCGGTCGATCAACGCTCGCGCTGAGGCTGAGGGGCAGGCAGCGCGAACGGGCACGTCGCGCCCTTTTTCTCTCCGGTCTCTTCAACGATCACGCAGGAATGCCCGGGATCGCCGTCTGGATACGGTGTTCCTCTCATGATGAGAAAGGTCTGCGCTCCCTGGAGGCCAGCGGGGAAGCGCATCTTCTGACGTACAATGTATTCGCCCAGGCTGTTCTGCGTCAGAGTTCCTGCGGACAGCAACTGGACCAGCCCTGCCGGCGCCGGCAGCACCTCGTAGGCCACCGCAGACGCGCTCCCGACGACTGTCCTGGGATCAATCTCGATCACGCCACCGGGCCAAACCAGGTCCATTTCATCCTTTGCCCGTCTCGGTCCGGCCTGGATCATCACGTTGCTCGTATTGCCAACGTTGTCGCGCGTACCTTCGGTTGTCCGAATGAAAGCACTGCGCGAACGCTGTTCCACTCGCGTCTCGATCGCACCCGATGGCACCTTGAAGCTGGCGACGGAATGTCTTGCGGCGACTGTTTCGGGCGCCTTGCCGGTGAAGTTGTGTACCGCCGCCACCGTCTGGAGCGAGGCACCTGTCGGCGTCTCGGGGAAATAGGTCAGGCAATTGGCGCGGGCAAAGAAACTGACCCGCTCCTGGGGCACGCCGGTCGCGCCGACCGCCGATCGCTGATTGGCAACACCGCTGTTGGATCCGATTAGCGAACTGGACATCACCAGTCGTTCGATCCGTTCCACGGCGCCGGTGAATTGCCAGATCGTGGGAGAGTGGGTCGCGATCACGATATAGAGCGGCTCGCTGCCAGCCTCGACTACGACGCGACCAGCGTTGACGATCTTGTCCTGAGAACCCAACGTGACGCTGGAAAGTGCGTCGGTCCGGTAGCTGCTGAGGAGGATGACCTTGGCCTTTTCCGACGCGGCGGGCATTTCGCATCCGGCGCGCTCCGCTCGTGCGCGGTAGCCGGTCAGCTCCTGCTGCGAAATTATGCCATCGTTGTCGGTATCGACGTTACGGAACAGCAACTCGCCCGCCGCCTGATACTCAGCCAATGTCACCGCCGCTTTCGTCCCCGAATCGAGCGTCAGTACCTGCCGCGCGCGAGCCGCCTGCCCGCTCTCCGGCCGCCCCCCTCTGCCCGGCACGCCGAACCTGGCGGCCTCGGCAACAGTCACCTTGCCATCCTTGTCTGCATCCACCGCCATGATCGAGCGGATCGCGGTTTCGATCTGCATCGCCGAAACGGCCATCGACGGAAGCTGCGGCTTGCCGATCTTGTTGAAGGCGGCAAGCCCCCGCTGGCTTCGCATGTCGTAGCTCATGCCATGGCGGATTTCGTCCTCGGTGACCGACCCGTCGCCATCGAGGTCGTAACGCATGACGTGACTGACCGCGGATGTCCGGCCCTGGACCGTTTCCATCACGGTATGAAGATCGACATCGCGTTGCGTGATCTGGCCGTCGACGTCGGCGTCGATGGAGAAAAAATCGCTCCGCACGAATTGAAGGTATTGTTCGAGTGTCTGGCTGGCATGAATACGCAGCAGAAACTGCGAATTGGGAGCCATGGTTGGCGCGACCGCGAGCTGCTGCGACAGTGCAGGACCTGCACCCGCGAGCACGAAGAAGGCGGCAAGAAAGCCGGATCGGATATTGTCAAAGAGGGGCATGCTGGATCTCCACAGGGAGCCAATAGCCACAGGATGTATCAAACACAAGGCACTACCCTTTGTTGAGGCACGGCAAAGCAGAAAAGATTTGAAGCGTCCTGACTTTTCTGTCGTCTGACGTTCACAAAGTCTTCGCACGCACCGGCTGTGGACCCGATGGCAGACCATACTCGGCGACAAGGTCGGCTCGATTCGGCGCGGTGGCGCATGGCGCCTGCAACGTCCTTCTGGCACGTCGAGACCAGGAACGGCGTCCGATTGACCAACGAACTGCGCGCCGAAATCCTTTCCGGAATAGTTGCGGGCTGAGCGTCCCCAATCTCTTTGTTATTCCGCGGCAAGACGAACTCGCGAACCCGGAGTGATGGTCGTGCTGAGCCCTACACGACGTCGCAATGACGACCTGTTGAACGCCCCCGTCTTGATTGTCCGCGACCGCGAGGACTAGAATGAAAAGCCGCCAGTTGCAGTGTCGATTGGATCGCCGGTGCGAAAGCAATCAGAGGCCTTGTTGGTTCTGCCGCTGTTGCCGATCTTCTTGATCGGCATGTTCCCGATATTGCTGTTCGGCCTGCTCGGCTTTTTCGGCCTCGGCATCTTCGGCGTTCTCCTGGTGTCCGTCGGACTGACCAGCGCCCTGGAGGCCCATAGCCAACTCACCCAGGAGATCATCACGCACGGCTATGCGCGCTCAACCGAGCGCGCCGTTCAGGCAACCGATCTGCAAACCGCAACGCGCTTTGGCGCATTGTTGGACGTAGCTGGCGTCGCACTGATCGTCGCCAGCGCAGTTGGCTTCATGTATTTCAGCTGATCGCCAACGGCCGCCGCAAATCGTCTCGAACTCATCGCTTGCACAATCCGTCTAAATTTGCGCATGAATGTCGCCCGCAGCCAGCGCCGCTTTCCGATTTATCGGCAACAAAACCAAGGGAGTCTTTCGATGCTCAAATTCTACTTCAACGGATCGCCCAACCCGACCAAGGTCGCGCTTTTCCTCGAGGAAGCCGGCATCGCCTATGAGCCGGTTGCCGTGGATACCCGCAAGGGCGACCAGTTCAAGCCGGAATATCTCGCCGTCAATCCGAACGCCAAGGTGCCGGCGATCGACGATGACGGCATCACAGTTTTCGACAGCAACGCCATCCTGCTTTACCTCGCGGAAAAGACCGGCAAGTTTCTGCCCGCGAACACCCCGGCCAACCGCGGCGAATTGCTGTCATGGCTGATGTTCGTCGCCACCGGCGTCGGGCCGTTCTCCGGCCAGGCCGTGCACTTCAAGCACTTCGCGCCGGAAAAGGTCGACTACGCCCATAACCGCTACCAGTTCGAAGCGCAGCGGCATTTCGGCATTCTCAACGACCACCTCGCCGGCCGCCGCTACATGGTCGGCGACACCTACACCATCGTCGACATGGACGTGTGGGGCTGGGCCCGCATGATCCCCTTCGTTCTCGGCGAGGACGCGATGGCGAAATACGCCAACGTCAAGAAGCTGGTCGACGAGATTTCGGCCCGCCCCGCGGCGGCCAAGGCGATCGCGCTGAAGGACAGTTTCAAGTTCAAGGCCGAGATGGACGACGAGGCTCGCGGCAACATGTTCAAGCATCTCAAGGTCAAGGCGGCCTGAACACAGCCAGGCATTCTCGTCATGGCCGGGCTTGTCCCGGCCATCCACGTCTTGCCGCTCGGAAACATCAAGCAAAGACGTGGATGCCCGGCACAAGGCCGGGCATGACGACTTTCTTTGACGCGGACTAGGAAATCCTCAGTGCAATAGCCGGCCTGTGTCTCACACAGCAACCGCCTGCTTCCGTTCTTCCGGGAACGGCCCGAGCACGCGCTCGACCAGTGCTGAATCGCAGTATTCCTTGATCTGCTTGATCTTGCCGTCCTCGATGCGCCAGACCATGCAGTACTGATTGTCGTAGCGGTCGCCGGCCTTCGTGACGTTGTCACCGCGGGCCTCGACCACGACATGGTCGCCCTCGGCGATGAAGTTGAACGCCACCGTTCGCGGCCGCACCGCGAAGAACGAGCGGAAATGGCCCATCAGGCCGTTGTTGATCGCATCGCGCCCCCTGAATTCATGCGACCACGAATATTGCCCGGTGACGACCCAGGTCGCGTCCTCCGCAAGGTTGTCGAGGAACGTGGTCCCGCTCCGGTTGGCGGAGTCCGTGTAGACCTGCTGCACGAGTTTCTTGTTGGCTGCTGCGCTCATCATGGCTTCTCCTGTTTGATCCGTGTTGCAGATCATCGCGCGCGGCATGCCATTCTTCCAATCGATAGCGAATATGATATATATTCGTCGTATGAATTTGAATTCGCTTGACCTCAATCTGCTGGTCGCGCTCGACGCCCTGCTCCGGGAAGCCAATGTCAGCCGCGCAGCAATGCGGATCGGGCTATCGCAGCCGGCGGCCAGCCACGCGCTGCAGCGGCTGCGCGACCTGATCGGCGACCCGCTGTTGGTGCGAACCGGCGCACGGATGGAGCTGACGCCGCGGGCGCACGCGCTGCGCGCGCCGCTGGCGCAGGCGCTGGACCAGGTGCGATCGCTGTTCATTCCCGAGGGGTTCGATGCTGCCAGAAGCGAGCGCCAGTTTCGCCTGATGATGCCGGACCTCGCCGTCGAGCTTCTGATGCCGCCGCTGATGGAGAAGATCACGAAACTGGCGCCGAACGTGCGGATCGACGTGGTGCCGTGGCGGGGGCCCGCGATCTTCACGGCGGAGTTCGCCCGCACCATCGACATGGTGATCTCGATCGGCAATTCCTTCAGCGGATTTCACCGGCAGCGACTTTACATCGACAGCGATGCGCTCGCGGTCCGGAAAGGCCACCCCGTCGGCATCAGGCTGAAGCGGCTGGAGACGTTCCTCGTTGCGCGCCATGTCGCGGTCGTGATCCGCGGCCAGAGCGAGGACCTGATCGACGGCTGGTTGCGCGCCAAAGGCATCGAGCGGCGGATCGCGCTGGTGGTGCCCGGCTACATCGAGGCGCTGCACGTCACCGCGCGCACCGATCTGGTCGCCTTCGTGCCGCGCCGCCTGATCGGCGCGCTGTCGAAGCAATTGTCGCTGGCGACGATCGCGCCGCCGATCGATCCCGGGATCGACGAGCAGTACATGTTCTATCCGACCCGCGCCCAGATGGACCCCGGCTCGATCTGGCTGCGCAACATCATGCTCGGCATCGGCTGCGAGATGGAACGGGGCAAGCGGAAGTGGGCTTAGGCCTTCACGGCTGCCAGCACCTTCTGAACGGCCGGCCGTTCTTCCATCCGCTTGCGGTGCGCCGCCACCTTCGGCAACGCTGCGAGATCGACGCCGTCGCCCTCGAGCCAGCCGGAGATGGTGTAGAGATAGGGATCGCAGATCGTGAACTGCTCGCCCATCACCCACGGGCCTTTCAGCATGTCGCGCTCGATCAAGGCGAAGCTGGCGGCCATGGTCTCCGGCACCTTGCGCTTCATGTCGGCGAACGAGGTTTCGTCGGCCGCCCAGCGGTAGCCGCGCATCTTGTGCGCGTGGTTGATATGGACCGTCGAACACAGGTAGCTGTTGAACGACTGCGCCTGTGCAAACGCAAAGGGATCATCGGGCACCAGCTCTGCTTTCGGGAAACTGCTCGCGATGAAAGCGAGAATCGCCGGTGTCTCGGTCAGCGTGCCACGGTCCGTTACCAGCGCCGGCACCCGCCCCTTCGGATTGACCGCGAGATATTGCGGGGTGGTCTGCTGGCTGTTCTTGAAGTCGAGCCGTTCCGCCGTGTAGTCGGCGCCGGCCTCCTCCAGGGCGATATGCGAAGCCAGCGCGCAGGTGCCGGGGGCGGTGTAGAGCTTGAACATGGCCATCCTCATGGGAAAGCCGGACGTTAGCGGCATGCCCTCGCGCCGTCCACCCTCGGAAGGCGCCTTCGCAGTTGCCCCCTGCCCTGCCTCATGTCATGACGCCCGAGAGGCAGCAGCGTGACAGGGGCGTAACATGACCGTACTCATCGCCGGCGGCGGCATCGGCGGGCTGACACTGGCGCTCAGCCTGCACCAGATCGGCGTTCCGGTTCGGGTGTTCGAAAGCGTGCCCGAGCTGCGGCCGCTCGGCGTCGGCATCAACGTGCTGCCCCATGCGGTGCGCGAACTGATCGAGCTCGGCCTGCATGACGCGCTCGATGCGCACGGCGTCCGCACCAGGGAGCTCGCCTATTTCTCCAAGCACGGCAAGCCGATCTGGAGCGAGCCGCGCGGCATCGAGGCCGGCTACAAGTGGCCGCAGTTCTCGATCCATCGCGGTACGCTGCAGCAGATCCTGCTCGATGCCGCGATCGAACGCCTGGGCAGGGAGAACATCCTCACCAGCCACCATCTCACCGGCTGGACCGAGACCGACGCCGGCGTCAGGGCTCAATTCATCGACAAGGCCACCGGCAAATCGATGGGCCACCATGACGGCACGCTGCTGATCGCTGCCGACGGCATCCACTCGGCAATTCGCGAAAAACTTTATCCCGGCGAAGGCCCGCCGATCTGGAACGGGCGCATCCTGTGGCGCGGCATTACCGAAAGCGACGCCTTCCTGTCCGGCCGCACCATGATCATGGCCGGCCACGAGATCCTGAAATTCGTCTGCTACCCGATTTCGAAGCAGGCCGACAGCGCCGGCAAATTCAGGATCAACTGGGTGGCGGAGCGGCACATGCCGCCGACCTATCAGTGGCGGCGCGAAGACTATAACCGGACCGCGAAGCTCGAAGAGTTTCTGCCCTGGTTCAAGGACTGGACATTCGACTGGCTCGACGTGCCCGGCCTGATCGAGAACTGCCCGCACGCCTTCGAATATCCCCTGGTCGACCGCGATCCGATCCCGCAATGGACGTTCGGCCGCGTCACGCTGATGGGCGACGCCGCGCATCCGATGTACCCGATCGGCTCCAACGGCGCATCGCAGGCGATTCTGGACGCGCGTGTTCTCACCCGCGAGATCCTGGCAAAGGGCGAAACCAACGCCGCTCTCTTGGCCTACGAAGCCGAGCGCCGGCCGGCGACCACCGACCTCGTGATGCTCAACCGCCGCAACGGTCCAGAACAGGTGATGCAGATGGTCGAAGAGCGCGCGCCAGATGGCTACAGCGTCGTCACCGACGTGCTGTCGCTGAAAGAGCTGGAAGACATCGCCGCAAACTACAAGCGCGTCGCCGGCTTCCAGGTCGAAGGCCTCAACGCCAAGCCGCCGATCGTGCAGATTCCGGGCGCTGTATACGCAGTTCGATAATGCGTCATTGCGAGGAGCGAAGCGACCAAGCAATCCATTCTTCCTTGCGGCACGATGGATGGCTCAGCTTCGCTCGCGGTGTCAGCAGGCTTTCGCACCTAGAGGCCCAGACCATGCGCAATCGCCTTGCGCATCACGTTGGGCAGCGCCTCGTCGGCCAGCGTTGCGACCGGCACCCAGCGCATGCCCTCCGGCGCGCGCGTTCGCGCGGCAACTTTCGCGGTGTAGATCACGAGTTCAAGCGGGAAATGCGTGAACACGTGCGTGACGACGCCGGCCCTGCGGTGCCAGCGATCCACGCCCTTGAGCGCAGGCGCCTGATTCAGAGCGGCCTTGTCTTCCTGTCCCGCGATCCAGTCCGAGCCCGGCACTTCGGTCATGCCGCCGAGCAGGCCTTTTTCCGGCCGCGTGCGCACCAGAAGTTCGTCGCCGCGCGTGACCACGAAGGCCGCACCGCGGCGCAGGTCTCCCGTCTTCTTCGGCGCCTTGCGCGGAAATGTCTCCTGATCGCCGCGCGCGCGCGCCACGCAATCCTCGTTCAGCGGGCAGAGCGCACAGGCCGGCTTCTTCGGCGTGCAGATCGAGGAGCCCAGATCCATCAGCGCCTGCGCGCTGTCACCGGCGCGAGACTTCTCGTCGCCGGCGCGAGTTTCGCCCAGCAACGTCGACGCCAGTTCCTGGATGCGCGGCTTGGCCTGCGGCAGCGGTTCTTCCACCGCGTACAGGCGCGAGGTCACGCGCTCGATGTTGCCGTCGACCGGCATGGTCCTGATGTCGAAAGCGATCGCACCGATGGCGGCTGCCGTGTACGGCCCGATCCCCGGCAATTTGCGCAGGCCTTCCTCGGTGTCGGGAAACACCCCGCCATGGTCGCGCAGCACGGCGACCGCGCAGGCGTGAAGGTTGCGCGCACGCGAATAATACCCGAGCCCGGCCCACATCCGCAGCACGTCGTCCTGCGAGGCACGCCCGAGCGCGGCGACATCCGGCCAGCGCGCCAGGAATTTCTCGAAATACGGCCCGACCGTCTTGACGCCGGTCTGCTGCAGCATGATTTCGGACAGCCAGACCCGGTACGGATCCGCCCGCTCGCCCGCCGGCGGCCGCCACGGCAGCCGGCGGCGATGACGGTCGTACCAATCGAGCAGCAGCGCGGGACGGCCGGCGCTGTTTTCGGTGCGTGCTGATGGTCGTCTGGATTTGACGGCTGCTAAAGAGGTCATCGAAACACTTTAATGCCGGAAAGCAAATCCCTCCACGTCTTGCCCGGGCTTGTCCCGGGCATCCACGTCTTTCTTCGTCGCCCGGCCATGACAGTGAAGATGGTGCCTGCGACTACCAAGATGTTATAAAGCCCCATGGCAAAACCCGGTCCCATCTCCGCAAAACCGCTTTCCGTCCTGCTCGGCGACGTGTTCTCCGACGCCTATGCCAAGCAGGGGTTTGCCGCGCGCGAACTGGTCACCCGCTGGGCCGACATCGCAGGCGCCGAAATCGCCGCCCATTCCGAGCCACTGAAGATCCAATGGCCGCGGCCGGTGGAAGGGCAGCCACAGGAACCGGCCACGCTGGTGCTGCGGGTCGAGGGCCCGATGGCGCTGGAGATCCAGCATTCCTCCGACGTGATCCTGCAACGGGTCAACCGCTTCTTCGGCTGGAGCGCGGTCGGCCGGCTGGCGCTGCGGCAGGCCCCGCTCTCGCGCCGCAGACGCCCACCCCCCCGCGCGCCGGATCCGCAATCGGTCGCCAAGGTCGCCGAGACCCTCACCGCGATCGAGGACGAGGAACTTCGCGACGCGCTGGCGCGGCTCGGCGCCGCGATCAAGCGAAATTGACGCCGCGACACGGTACGGGTGCGGCAACCCGCCATTGCCACAATTATCGTTTCAAGCTAGCGAAGGCTTGTTTTTCGGAACTTCCCGGGCGTGAACGCGCCATTCGGAGCACACCTCGATGATCACGCGCCGCGCCTTCACCGCCGCCCTCTCGCTGACCGGGCTCGCCGCCCTCGCCGGCTTCTCGCCGCTGCGGCTGATCTCGGACGCCATCGCGCAAGGTGCGGCCGACGTCGCCAAGCCGCAGTCGCTGCCCGACATGGCGCTCGGCCCGGCCAACGCCACCGTCACCGTTACCGAATACGCCTCGATGACCTGCCCGCATTGCGCGGCGTTCACCGAAAAGGTGTTTCCGAAGATCAAGTCGGAGTTCATCGACAGCGGCAAGATCCGCTTTGTGTTCCGCGAGTTCCCGCTCGACATCAAGGCCGCCGCGGGATCGATGCTGGCGCGCTGCATCGCCAAGGACGACGCCCCGAAATATTTCGCCGTGATCGACCTGCTGTTCAAGCAGCAGAACGACTGGGTGACGAAGAACACCACGGAAACGCTGACCCGGATCGGCAAGCAGGCCGGCCTGACCCAGGCGCAGGTCGAGGAATGCCTGAAGGATCAGGCGCTGCTCGACAAGATCGCGGCCGACCAGAAATACGCTGCCGACGTTCTGAAGGTACAGTCGACGCCGACCTTCTTCATCAACGGCGAGATGATCAAGGGCGAGCAGAGCTTCGAGGAATTCTCGAAGCGCATCAACTCGCTGTTGAAGAGCTGATTCGCGCCCCGGATTGATAAAGGGCGATAAGTCCAGCAAAAGGCTGCACAAAACCGCCTCAATTCCCTTTGGAAAAGCCCTGCGGGGGCGTTGCCCTTCACAGCCGGCCTCGCCATTGTCGCGCCGATAAGCGCCGCGACCGGCGGTTCGTCCACACACCGACATTGCCTTCTATGGTATTGTCACGGCAGGGAGATTCGCGCCCGGCCAACAGAGATCTGTGTTCATGAAACTCACGCGCCTCCGCCTCCACGGTTTCAAGTCGTTCGTTGAACCCACTGACTTCATGATCGAACCCGGTCTCACCGGCGTCGTCGGTCCTAACGGCTGCGGCAAATCCAATCTGGTCGAGGCGCTGCGCTGGGCGATGGGCGAGACCTCGCACAAATCGCTGCGCGCCGCCGACATGGATGCGGTGATCTTCGCCGGCTCCGGCAACCGCCCAGCGCGCAACCACGCCGAAGTCGTCATGACGATCGACAATGCCGATCGCACGGCGCCGGCCGCCGTCAATGACAGCCAGCATCTGGAAATCTCCCGGCGCATCGAGCGGGAATCGGGCTCGGCCTATCGCATCAACGGACGTGACGTGCGCGCCCGCGATGTGCAGATCCTGTTTGCCGACGCTGCGACGGGCGCGCGCTCGCCGGCGCTGGTCCACCAGGGCAAGATCGGCGAAATCATTCAGGCCAAGCCCGAACAGCGCCGCCGCGTGCTGGAAGACGCCGCCGGCGTCGCCGGACTTCATGCCCGCCGCCACGAGGCCGAGCTGCGGCTGCGAGCCGCCGAGACCAACCTCACCCGCGTCGAGGACGTGATCGGGCAATTGTCCGGCCAGATGGAAGGGTTGAAGAAGCAGGCGCGCCAGGCCATCCGCTTCCGCGAAGTCGCCGCCAAGGTGCGCAAGGCCGAGGCCACGCTGTTCCACCTGCGCTGGCTGGGCGCGAACGCCGACGTCGCCGAAGCCGCGCATACCCACGACATCAATGTTCGCGAAATGGCCGAGCGCACCCGTGAGCAGGCCGAGGCCGCGCGCATCCAGGCGATCCGCGCCTCCGAACTGCCGGCGCTGCGCGAGGGCGAGGCCCGCGCCGCCGCGGGACTGCAGCGTCTCACCAATGCGCGCGAACTGCTCGACCGCGAGGAACAGCGCGCCAGGGAGCGCGTCGCCGAGCTCGACCGGCGGCTGCAGCAATTCGCCGCCGATATCGCCCGCGAACAGCAGCAGACATCTGACGCCGAGATCGCGCTGCAGCGGCTCGACACCGAAGACGCCGAGTTGAAGGAAGAGATCAAGTCGCGGGTCGAAAAGCGCTCCGGCGTCGACGAACGCGTTGCTGAAGCAGAAGCGACGCTTTCCGCCGCCGAGCGCATGTTCGGCGAGCTGACCACCGCGCTCGCCGACCTGACCGCCAGGCGCAACCAGTTGGAGGCCGGCGTCCGTACCCACCGCGACCGTCTGGCCCGGCTCGATCAGGAGATCGCCAGCGTCCAGGCCGACGAGCAGAAGCTCAGCGACGAGACCGGCAATCTCGGCGACCTCGATGCGTTGGCCGCCGCCATGGAAACCGCGCAGGAAACGCTGGCAGTATCCGAAGCCGCCGCACAGGCCAGCGAGACCGGCCACGTCGCCGCGCGGCAAAAGCTGGAAGCCTCGCGCGCCCCGCTCACCGAGGCCGACAAGCGCGTGCAGCGGCTCGAGACCGAGGCGCGCACCATCTCAAAGCTCGTCAACGGCGAGACCAAGAACCTGTGGCCGCCGATCATCGACGGCGTCACCGTCGCCAAGGGCTATGAAAAGGCGCTCGGCGCCGTGCTCGGCGACGACCTCGACGCCCCCGTCGATCCCTCCGCGCCGATGCGCTGGAGCAATGCCGGCGCGAGCTTCGACGATCCGGCGCTGCCCGATGGCGTCGAAGCCCTCGCCACCCTTGTCGAGGCGCCGCCCGAACTGGCGCGACGTCTGGCGCAGATCGGCGTCGTGCCGAAGGAGCGCGGCGCGGCCCTGGTGTCGCAGTTGAAGACCGGCCAGCGGCTGGTGTCGCTGGAAGGCGACGTCTGGCGCTGGGACGGTTTTGTCGCGGCCGCCCACGCCCCGACCGGCGCCGCGCGGCGTCTCGCCGAACGTGCGCGCCTTGTCGACATCGAGCACGAACTGGAGCAGGCCCGCACCGATGCGGCTGGCAAGCGCCGCGCGCTGGAAGACGCCGAGGCCGAGCTGAAGGCGGCGGCCGCCGCCGAGTCCTCCGGCCGCGATGCCTGGCGGGCCGCGCAGCGCGAAGCCGATGCCGCGCGCGAACGCCACGCCACCACCGAGCGCGAGATCAATCGCCACGCCGCGCGCAAATCGGCGCTGACCGAGGCCCATACCCGCCTCGCCGCCGACCGCAGCGAAGCCGAGGCCGCGCATGAGAGCGCGAATGCCGCGCTGGACGAACTCGCCCCGACCGACGAGACCGAAGCAAGGCTCAGTACGGTCCGCACCGAGATCGACGGACACCGCCGCTTTGCGGCGCAGGTTCGGGCCGAAGGCCAGGCGCTGGCGCGCGAGGCGGAACTCGCCGACAAGCGCGTGCAGGCGATCACGGCCGAACGCACCGAATGGCAGAACCGCATGCAAAGCGCGGCCTCCCAGCTTGCCACCGTCGAGGCTCGGATCACCGAAGTGACAGCCGAACGCGCCGAACTTGAAAATGCGCCGGAAGTGTTCGCCGAAAAGCGCCGCGCGCTGATCAACGAAATCGAATCCGCCGAGAGCGCCCGCCGCGTCGCCGCGGACGCGCTGGCCGCTGCCGAGAGTGTGATGGCGCAAACCGATCGCGAGGCCAAGGCCTCGCTCGAAGCGCTCTCATCTTCCCGCGAGGCCTGCGCCCGCGCCGAGGAGCGCATGGAGGGTACCAGGCGCCGGCTTTCGGATATCGAGCGCGAAATCCACGACATGCTCGAAGTCGAGCCGCATACGGTGGCCTCGCTGGCCGAGATCGAGCCCGGCGCGGAGCTGCCGCCGCTCAACGAGATCGAGGAAAACCTCGAAAAGCTGCGCCGCGACCGCGAGCGGCTCGGCGCCGTCAACCTCCGCGCCGAGGAAGAGTTGCGCGAGGTCGAGGCCCAGCATACCGCGCTCACCACCGAGCGCGATGACCTGGTCGAAGCCATCAAGCGGCTGCGCCAGGGCATCCAGAGCCTCAACAAGGAAGCCCGCGAACGGCTGCTGACCTCGTTCGAGACCGTCAACGAGCACTTCAAGCGGCTGTTCACCGAGTTGTTCGGCGGCGGTGAAGCCGCACTTCACCTGATCGAAAGCGACGACCCGCTCGAAGCCGGGCTCGAAATCATCGCCAAGCCGCCCGGCAAGAAGCCGCAGACGCTGTCGCTGCTCTCGGGCGGCGAGCAGGCGCTCACCGCGCTGGCGTTGATCTTCGCGGTGTTCCTCACCAACCCGTCGCCGATCTGCGTGCTGGACGAAGTCGACGCGCCGCTCGACGACCACAACGTGGAGCGGTTCTGCAACCTGCTGCACGAGATGACCTCGTCGACCGAAACCCGCTTCATCATCATCACGCACAATCCGATCACGATGGCGCGGATGAACCGGCTGTTCGGCGTCACCATGGCCGAACGCGGCGTCTCGCAACTGGTCTCGGTCGGCCTCGACGACGCCGTGAAAATCCTGGATCAGAACGTGGCGTGAGGCGCGAGGCGTCGCCACAATAGTTGACGTCATCATCCGCGAAGGCGGATGATCCAGTACGCCGCGCTGCCTATGATTATCACAGCCGCCCTCGGCGTACTGGATGCCCGCCTTCGCGGGCATGACGAGAGCCATGACCTCACCCGACCTCCCCGCCGAACTCAAAGCCGCGCTCGACGGCAAGCTGCGGGGCTTTTCGCGCAGCGACGCCGCCGGCCGCGCGGCGACAATTTCAAGAACCTATCGCGGCGGCGGCAACTCCGGTGCCATCCGAACCGAGGCCGACGCGCTCGCCTACGCGCTGGCGCGGATGCCGGCGACCTATGCTGCGGTCACGGCCAGCTTGAACGCGCTGGTCGAGATCAGGCCGGACTTTGCGCCGGTCAGCGTCCTCGATATCGGCGCCGGGCCGGGAACGGCGACCTGGGCAGCGGCCGAAGCGTTTCCGTCGCTGACGGATTTCACGCTCCTCGATGCAAACGAGGCGTTGCGATCGCTGGCGCTCGGTCTCTTCGCCGACGGCTTCCGCCTGCGCGACGTCAATTACGAACGCGGCGAAGCCCGCGCCGCTTTGGCCAGTTCGGAAGCTGCCGACCTCGTCATCGCGAGCTACATGATCGGCGAGATCGGCGATGCCGAACAACGCGCGCTGGCCGAACTGATGTGGGTAAAGACCCGCGACACGTTGCTGGTTGTCGAACCCGGCACGCCCGCGGGCTACGCACGAATCATCGCGCTGCGGGATCACCTGATTGGCCTCGGCGCATACGTCGCCGCGCCTTGTCCGCATGACGCAAAATGCCCGCTTCAGGCGCCCGACTGGTGCCACTTCAGCCAGCGCCTGCAACGCTCGCGCGCGCACAAGCAGGTCAAGGGCGCGGAGCTGCCATTCGAGGATGAGCGCTTCTCCTATGTCGCGCTGGTGCGCGCGCCGGTTGAAGGTCAGCGCTCCTCCCGCGTGCTGGTGCAGCCGGCCGTCAGCAAGGTCGAGGTCACAGCGAAACTCTGCACCTCGGAAGGTCTCGCTGTCGCAAAAGTGCCCCGCCGCGCCAAGGCGGATTACGCCAGCGCGCGCCGCTGGCGCTGGGGCGATGCGGTAATGGAAGCAACCGATTGAACGTTGGCCTCCGTGCAGCAGAGCCGGGGCCTATCGTTCTCAGCGGCGATGGGTCCCGGCTCTGCAGTGCATCGTCAAGAGACGCTGCACCGCGTCCGGGACACGGGCAGATGAACTTCTCCCGCCCTACTTCCGACTAACGCCAAGCCCCAAGTCATATCCCACCTCGCGGGCGGGCCGCCGCACGCCCCGCTTTTGCTCTCGTTTCGCGCTTTTTCGTCCCACAGGAGTTGCCTGCCATGTCGACCGGCTGGATCGTTCTCGGCGTCATCGTCATCATCGTGCTGTTCGCGTTCGGCGCGTATAACCGCCTGGTCGCGCTCAGCCAGCGCGTCAGCCAGGCCTTTGCCGACATTGACGTGCAACTCAAACAGCGCCACGACCTGATCCCGAACCTGGTCGAGACCGTCAAGGGCTACGCGCAGCATGAGCGCGGCACGCTCGACGACGTGATCAAGGCGCGCAATTCCGCGATGACCGCGCAGGGTCCGGCGCAGGTGTCCGCGGCTGAAAACCAGTTGAGCGGCGCGCTCGGGCGCCTGATCGCGCTGTCGGAGGCCTATCCGGACCTCAAGGCCAACGCCAATTTCCAGCAGCTTGCGAGCGAGCTCTCCGACCTCGAAAACAAGATCGCGGCCAGCCGCCGTTTCTTCAACAACGCGGTCCAGGAATACAACACCGGCATCCAGCAACTGCCCGCGGCATTGTTTGCCGGCATGTTCGGCTTCACCCGCAAGGAATTCTTCGATCTCGGCGCCAGCCGTACGCAAGTCGAAACGGTGCCGACGGTGAAGTTCTAAGGCTCCATAGCGCCCGGCAAAGCAGCCCATCATGGCCGCCTACGGTCTCTACACGCATATCTCGTCGAACAAGGTTCGTTCGATGCTGTTGCTGGCCGGGCTGTTTCTCCTGATCTACGTGATGGTGTTTGCCGGCGCGCTGGTCGCCGAAGTGCTGATGAACAGCAACAAATCGCTCGGCTTCTACCTGACGCACGCCCGGCACGACCTGTTTACGGCCCTTCCCTACGCCACCGTCGCCGCCGTGCTGTGGATCGCGATCGCCTATTTCTTTCATCAGAACATGATCGACGCCGTCACCGGCGGCGCGAGCGTGACGCGGCAGCAGCAGCCGCGGCTCTATAATCTGCTTGAAAATCTTTGCATCTCGCGCGGCATCCCGATGCCGAAGCTGAAGGTGATGGACAGCCCGGCGCTGAACGCCTTCGCAAGCGGCCTCAACCGGCAGCAATATTCGGTGACGGTCACATCGGGGCTTCTGGCCGCGCTCAACGACCAGGAGATCGAGGCCGTGCTCGGCCACGAGCTCACGCATATCCGCAACGGCGACGTGCAGCTGATGGTGGTCGCCGTCATCATCGCCGGCGTGGTCGGCTTCTTCGGCGAACTGATGTTCCGGATGTTCACCAACGTGCCATGGAGCTCCAGCCGCCGCTCGTCTTCCTCGTCGTCTTCCTCCTCGTCCGACCGCGACAGCAAGGGCGCCGGTGGCGCGATCCTTGCCATCATCATTGCGGTTGCGATGATCGTGCTCGCCTGGCTGTTGTCGCAGGTCGTCAAGCTGGCGCTGTCACGGTCGCGGGAATTCCTGGCCGACGCCGGTTCGGTCGAGCTGACCAAGAATCCCGACGCCATGATCTCGGCGCTGCGCAAGATCGAGAATCGCGGCGAACTTCCCGGCGCCACCTCGGCGGTGATGGAACTCTGCGTCGACAATCCGCGCGAGGGATTTGCCGATCTGTTCGCCACCCACCCCTCGGTGGAGAACCGCGTCAAGGCGCTGGTGCAGTACGCCGGCGGCCGCGATCCCGGACCGCTGGCCGTGCCTTCGGATGAGGCAGACGCGCCGGACCAGCAGGTGGCGGCGGCCGACCAACTCCCGCCACCGGTTCCCCGAGATCCCTGGAACGATGCCGACGACCGCACTGGCGGCTCGGTTGGCGCTCCTCCCGGCCCGTCGGAGGGTCCCTGGGGCCGGCACAGCTAGGGTCCTGCGGCGGCCGACCTTCCGGGCCAAGAAATTCCGCACGAATGGTGGCGATGCGCTTCTAAGGAATTGAATTCTCCCTTTTTTCTGCCATGGTCGCGCCCAAAGCAGGGAATGGGGCTGCCGATCGCTCCCGCGGTCGGTGAAGGTTGTTCAAAGGAATTCCATGGCAAAGCCAGTTGTTATTGTGGTCGGCGCGGACAAGGGCGGGGTCGGCAAGACGACCGTGTCGCGAACGCTGCTGGACTATTTCAGTGCCAATAACGTACCGACACGGGCGTTCGACACCGAATCCCCGCGCGGTACCCTGAAGCGGTTCCACCCCGATATCACCGAGATCGTCGACATGACGACGACCGCGGATCAGATGAAGATTTTCGATACGCTCAATGCGGCCAGCCCCTCCGTCACCGTGATCGACGTTCGCGCCGGACTGTTGTCCCCGGCGCTGGCCTCGCTGCGCGACATCGGGTTCCTCGATGCGGCGAAGGCCGGACAGATCACCTTTGCCGTGTTCCATATCCTCGGCCCCTCGATCGCCTCGCTGGATGAAATCGCCGAGACCGCAGGTTTCATGCAGGGCGCCAAGTACTTCCTGGTGAAGAACTTCATCAACGACACCCAGTTCTTCCAGTGGGACCAGGCAACCTACAACTCTTACTTTCATCGCATCAAGGACGCAACCGACCTCGTCATCCCCAAACTCAACGAAATGGCCTATGAGCAGGTCGAGGTTTCCTCGGTGCCGTTCCTCAAATTCGTCGCCAACAAGGGCAAGGACGATGAAGCCGCGAACTATTCGTTCGTGCTGCGCGGCTATGTCCGCCACTGGCTCGCCAACGTCTGGAGCGAGTTCGACCGCATCAAGCTGACCGACCTCGTGGGCTCCACCAAGCCGGTTTCACGCAGCGGTGAAAAATAGTCGCGTCGCGCGCGCGATTGGGCTGGATTAGGCGAGAAATTCGCCTGATATAGCCCGTGATGAGCCTCACGCCCGTTTACATCGTCTGCTCTCCCCGACCGATGGTCGGCAAGACGCTGCTTGCGCGGCTCTTGAGCGAATTCCTGCTGCTCAAGGACGGCATGGTGTCCTCCTTCGACATCAATCTGAAGGAGCCGTCCCTGCTCGAGTATCTGCCGCGGGTGACCGAAACGGCCGATGTCGCCGACACCTACGGCAAGATGCAGCTGATGGACCGCCTGATCGTCAATGACGGCATCGCCAAGGTGATCGACCTCGGCTTTCACGCCTTCGACGAGTTCTTCAAGATGATTCACGAGATCGGCTTCCTGAAGGAAGCCGCGCGCCGCGGCGTCGCGCCGGTGGTCCTGTTCGTGGCCGATACCGACCGCATCTCCGCGCGCAGCTACCCGATGCTGCACGAGCAGATCCCGGCGAAGACGCTGGTCACGATCGACAACGAGCACGTGGTGCGCGGCGAACTGCCCAGGACCATGACAGAGGGACCGGTCGTCCGGATTTCGGCGCTGCCCTCGTTCCTGAAGACCTATATCGACCGGGTGACGTTTTCGTTCACCGACTACCTGCGGACCGAGAGGGATTCTTCGACCGAACTGCACCAGTGGATACGCAGGAATTACATCTGTTTTCGCGAGCTGGAACTCAGCCTGCTGGCGCAGAAAACGTCGCCTTGAGGGGCACCACGGCAGAATATTATTACCCGGGCAATATTGACGCCGCTGACCCTGTCTGATATGGCCACCGCCCGACATTCAGCAGGCGAGGCCATCCCGTGACATCAGACAGAAAGGCAGCGATCGCGGCCTACAAGGAGCGGAAAACCGTCGCCGGGATTTTTGTGATCCGTTGCAAGGCCTCGCCCCAGACATGGGTCGGGCAGACGCCCAACCTGGACAAAATTCAGAACCGGATCTGGTTCACGCTGCGCCAGGGCAGCCACACCTGCCGCAGCCTGCAGTCGGCATGGACCACGCATGGGCCGGACAGCCTGACCTTCGAGGAATGCGAACGGCTGGACGAGGAAGAAACCGCCTACATCCGCGATGCGCGGCTGAAGGAGCGCGCTGTGCACTGGCGGAAGGAGTTGGGCGCCGAGGTGGTTTGACCCCAGCCGTCGTCCCGGGTTCGACCCGGGACCCATACCGCGTTGCTCTATCGATTGAGAGGCAACGGCAATCGTCCTGCACAACAACTCCCGACTGTGCCTATGGGTCCAGGCGTTCGCCAAGACGACGCGGGGGGAGAAGTAAGCCCTAATGCCCCTCAAATGCCATCAACGTGCGCACCGGGACGTCCATCGCGCGCAGTTTGTCGGCGCCGCCGAGATCTGGCAGATCGATGATGAAGCAGGCCGCGAGGACGTTGGCGCCGATCTGGCGCAGCAATTTCACCGCGCCCTCCGCGGTGCCGCCGGTGGCGATGAGGTCATCGACCAGAATCACCCTCTCGCCGGGCTGGATGGCGTCGACATGCATTTCCATTTCGTCGAGGCCATATTCGAGTGAGTAAGCAATCCGCACCGTGGTGTGCGGCAGCTTGCCTTTTTTCCGGATCGGCACGAAGCCGGCGGAGACCTGATGCGCCACCGCGCCGCCGAGGATGAATCCCCTCGCCTCGATGCCGGCGACCTTGTCGATCTTCAAGCCCGCCCAGGGCTGCACCAGTTCGTCGACCGCGCGGCGGAACGCGCGCGCATCCGCCAGCAAGGTCGTGATGTCGCGGAACAGGATGCCCTGCTTCGGGTAGTCCGGAATGGTGCGGACGGTGGCCTTCAGATCGTGTTCGAATGTCATCTATATCTCGCAATCCTCAATTAGCGGGTGCGCTCAGGCGAAACGCGTTCTCGACGATGCGCAGCCCGACATCGCCGCCGAGCGACATCAGCGATTCCGGGTGAAACTGCACGCCGCCGACCGGCAGGGTCTTGTGTTCGATCGCCATCGCGACGCCGT
>LNFM01004635.1_pt1 | contig 50430 bp, 46 predicted proteins | sample 596031 | NCBI WGS metagenome assembly LNFM01 (sample SAMN04254537, study PRJNA301005) | activated carbon metagenome | isolation source: dual media filters at the Ann Arbor, Michigan drinking water treatment plant | place: USA: Ann Arbor | reverse complement strand
TGGAGTACCGCGACTGCGTCATCAACCTGCTCGACACCCCCGGCCACCAGGACTTCAGCGAAGACACCTACCGCGTGCTGACCGCGGTGGACGCAGCGCTGATGGTCATCGACGCGGCCAACGGCGTGGAGCCGCAGACACGCCGCCTGCTGCAGGTGTGCCGCGCGCGGAACACGCCCATCCTGACCTTCGTCAACAAGATGGACCGCGAGGTCAAGGACCCGCTGGTGCTGATGGACGAGATCGAGCGCGAGCTGGGCATGGAGGTCGTGCCCTTCACGTGGCCGGTGGGCATGGGCAAGGCCTTCCACGGCGTGATGGACCTGCGCGAAGAGCAGATGCGCGTGTTCAGCCCGGGTGAAGACCGCAAGGGTGCCGAAGACGAGATCCTGCAGGGCCTGCACAACCCGGCCTACGCCGAGCGCTTCGGCATGCAGTACGAGCAGGCCGAAGGCGAGATCGAGCTGCTGACCGACGCCGCGCCGCCCTTCGACAAGGCCGCCTTCCTGGCCGGCCGGCAGACGCCGATGTTCTTTGGCAGCGCCGTCAACAACTTCGGCGTGCGCGAGGTGCTGGACGCGCTGGTGGACCTGGCGCCGCCGCCCGGCGAGCGCGGCGCCATCCAGCGCACGGTGCAGCCGTCGGAACCCAAGTTCACCGGCGTCGTCTTCAAGATCCAGGCCAACATGGACCCGGCGCACCGCGACCGCATCGCCTTCCTGCGCGTGGCCAGCGGCCGCTTCGAGCGCGGCATGCGGCTGAAGGTGGTGCGCAGCGGCAAGGAGCTGCGGCCCAACACGGTGGTGACCTTTATGAGCCAGCGCCGCGAGCTGCTGGAAGAGGCCTTTGCCGGCGACATCATCGGCATCCCCAACCACGGCGTGCTGCAGCTGGGCGACACCATCACCGAAGGCGAGAGCCTGCAGTTCACCGGGCTGCCGTTCTTCGCGCCCGAGATGTTCCGCAGCGTGGAAGTGGCCGACCCGCTGCGCACCAAGCAGCTGCGCGCGGGCCTCACGCAGCTGGGCGAGGAAGGCGCGATCCAGGTCTTCCGCCCGGTGGCCGGCAGCGTGCTGCTGCTGGGCGCGGTGGGGCAGCTGCAGTTCGAGGTGGTGGCGCACCGCCTGGAGCACGAATACGGCTGCAAGGCGCGCATCATGCCGGCGCGCTACAACGTGGCGCGCTGGGTCACGTGCGACCCGGCCGACGGCGGCGAGAAGGAGTTGCAGCGCTTCATCGACGGCAACGCGCACCGCGTGGCGCTGGACGCGGTGGACGCGCCGACGGTGCTGCTGGAATACGCCGGCGAGCTGCGCGCGATGCAGGAGAACTGGCCCAAGATCAAGTTCCACGCGCTGCGCGAGCACGCGGGACTGGTGTTCCAGAAGCAGCTGCAGGGCTGACGTCGCCGGTCTGACGGCGTGGCAGGCTGCCGACGAAGCAGCAGGGAATGCCTGATTTGCAGTTTCAGCTTCCGAAGCTGAATCAGCCAAGACCCCTGTTCGCCCGCACCGCCGCCGCCCGCCTGCAGCGCCTGGCGCGCGGCGTCCCCGTGGTGGTGCTGACCGGCCCGCGTCAGTCCGGCAAGACCACGCTGGCGCGCAGCACCTTCCCCGGCCACGGCTACGTGTCGCTGGAAGAGCCCGACGTGCGTCTGCGCTTTTCTGGAGCTGATGCCGCTGTCGTACACCGAAGGTGCGACCGCGTTCGATGCGCTCTCGCTCGACGAGCTGCTGCTGCGCGGCGGCTAGCCCGCCGTGCACGCCAGCGAGGTGGCCGCCAGCGACTGGCACGCCAGCTACGTGGCCAGCGACCTGGAGCGCGACGTGCGGCAGGTCAGCCGCATCGGCGACCTGCTGCAGTTCCAGCGCATCATGCGCATGATGGCCGCGCGCTGCGGCCAGCTGCTCAATCTCAACGCCGTGGCGCACGACCTGGGCGTGGCGCAGACCACCGCGCGTGACTGGCTCACGGTGCTGGAGGCCACCTACGTGGCGTTCCGGATGCCGCCTTGTGCCGCAAACTCGCGCGTCAACTTCGGCAAGCGCCTGGGAAGACGCCCAAGCTGTACTTCCACGACACCGGGCTGGCGGCCTGGCTGCTGGGCATCACCGACGCGGCCACATTGAACGTGCACCCGATGCGCGGCGCGCTGTTCGAGAACCTCTGCATCGCCGAATACGGCAAGCACCTGCGCCACGGCGGCGCGGCCGGCACGGCCTACTTCTGGCGCGACCACATCGGCAACGAGGTCGACCTGCTGATCGAGCGCGGCAGCACGCTGTGGCCGGTGGAGATGAAGTCCGGCGCCACTTTCCAGCCGGCGTGGCTGCAGGGCCTGCACACCTGGCAGCGCCACGCCGCGGCGGCGCGGCAGGGCGAGCCGCTGCTGATCTGCGGTGCGCCGGGCAACCAGCGGCTGCAGGGCGTGGGCGTGGCGCACTGGCGCGACGCGCTGGGTACGCTGGCTGCGCCGGCTGCGGATAATCCGGCCCCGTGAGCACGCCCGCCGACACCGCCACGACAACGCCATCGCGCCTGGCGCTGTACCTCGACCTGATCCGCTGGAACCGCCCCGCCGGCTGGCTGCTGCTGCTGTGGCCCACGCTCAGCGCACTGTGGATCGCGGCCGACGGTTTTCCGGGCTGGCATCTGGTGCTGGTGTTCACGGCCGGCACGGTGCTGATGCGAAGCGCGGGCTGCTGCATCAACGACGTGGCCGACAAGGACTTCGACAAACACGTCAAGCGCACCGCGCAGCGCCCGGTGACACGCGGCGCGGTGTCCCCGAAGGAGGCACTGCTGCTGGGTGCGGCGCTGGCGCTGGTGGCCTTCGGCCTGGTGCTGAGCACCAGCGCGCCGGCCATCCTGCTCAGCTTTGCGGCGCTCGCGGTCACGCTGGCCTACCCCTACGCCAAGCGCGTGGTGAGCATGCCGCAGGCCGTGCTGGGCGTGGCCTTCAGCTTCGGCATCCCGATGGCCTTTGCGGCCGCGCTGGGCGGCACCGAATGGAGCCTGGCCGCCATCAACGCCGCGGTGCCGCCACACGCCTGGCTGCTGCTGCTGTCCAACCTGTTCTGGGTGCTGGCCTACGACACCGAATACGCCATGGTCGACCGCGACGACGACCTGCGAATCGGCATGAAGACCAGCGCCATCACGCTGGGCCGTTTCGACGTGGCTGCGGTGATGGGCTTCTACGCCGCCTACCTGCTGAGCTGGGCGCTGCTGGGGCGCGCGCTGGGCCTCGGGCCGGTGTTCCTGCTCGGCATCGGCGCTGCGGCAGCGCAGGCCGCGTGGCACTACACGCTGATCAGGGACCGCCAGCGCGACGGCTGCTTCAAGGCCTTCCGGCTGAACCACTGGGTCGGCTTCGCGGTGTTTGTCGGCGTGGCCGCCGACCTGGCGTTGCGCTGATCCCGGCCCGCTACCGCGCCGCCACGTCGTTGCGGAAGTCGGTGTGGCAGCTCTTGCAGCTGCCCTGCACGTTTTCCACGGCCTGCCGGATCGCGGCCAGGTCACCGGCGCGCGCGGCCACCACGAGCCGGTCCACGGACGCCGTGAATTCGCCCTGCGCTTGCTGAAACCGCGCCGGCTCCTGCCACACCGCCGGCTTGGCGCGCGTGGGCGGGTAGTTGCTCTCGGGCGTGAAGTGCACCCAGGGCTGCGTCGACAGGCGTTGCAGCTCCAGCGCGCTGGCGGTGAAGCTGGCGGCCACGTAGGGCTGGCGGTCGCGCGCCACCAGGCCCATCGGCTCCAGCGTGCGCGTGAACTGCTTGAACACGGCCTGGCGCTGGCTCACCCACTGCTGCGGGTGGGTGTCCTTGGCGGCCTCGCGGCTGCAGCCGCCCAGGGTCAGCAGCAGCAGCGCGGCGGCGGCGGCGGCGGTGACCACGGCGGCCCGCGTCGTCGGCCGCGCCATCAGGCCCGCCCGAGCTCGGCGGCGCGGTCGCGGGCCGCGTGCAGCGCCTTCACGAAGGCCGCCTTCACGCCGCTGGCGTCCAGCGAGGAGATCGCCGCGAAGGTGGTGCCGCCCTTGGACGTGACCTGCTCGCGCAGCGTGGTGGGCGACAGCGGGCTTTGCTGCGCCAGTGCCGCGGCGCCGGCAAAGGTGCTCTGTGCCAGCAGGCGCGCCTGCTCGGGCGACAGGCCCATCTCGGCACCGGCCTGCATCATGGCTTCGACGAAATAGAAGACGTAGGCCGGGCCCGAGCCCGACAGCGCCGTGACGGCATCCAGGTCGTCCTCGCGCTCGACCCAGACCGATTCGCCGGTGGGCGCGAACAGCGCCTGCACCGCGGCGCGGCCGGCCGCGTCCACCGACGGCCGTGCATACAGCCCCGCGATGCCCCGGCCGATGAGCGCCGGCGTGTTGGGCATGGCGCGCACGACACGTTCGGTGCCGGCGGCGTGCACCAGCGCCTCGCTGCGGATGCCCGCCATCACGCTGAGCTGCAGCGCGTGGCCGATGTGCGCTGCGCAGGGCGCGGCGGCTTCTGCAAACAGCTGCGGCTTGACGGCCCAGACCACGGTGGCGGCAGCCGCCAGCCGCGCGTCGGCCGCGGGCTGCGCCTGCACGCCGAAGGCCTGCGCCAGCTTGTCGCGCTGCGCCTCGAAGGGCTCCACCACGACGATCTGCCCGGGTGCAGCCCCCGAGCGCAGCAGGCCCCCGATCAGTGCCGAGGCCATGTTGCCGCCGCCGATGAAGGCGACGGTGTGGGATGCGGTGTTCTGCGGTGCGTTCATGCGGGCCAGTTTAGGCCGGCGCGGCCGCGCAGCGCCGCGCCCGCAACAGGCTCAGGGCTTCACGATGCCCAGCGCCAGCAGGCTGCGCGCGGTGTCGACGATGCTCTGCTCCACCGGCCGCGTCTGCCAGCCCAGCACCGCCTGGGCGTGTGCCGCGCTCTGGTTGCGCACGGAGCCGAGCTCGCCCACCACGGCGCGCGCCAGCGGGTTGAAGCGCGCGGCCACGCGCACCAGCCAGTCAGGCACGTGGCGCGTGGTGACCTTGCGCGCGTCGGCGCCCAGCTGCGCGCGCAGCACCGCGGCCACCTCGCGCAACTTCATGAAGCGGCCCGAGGCGATGAAACGCTCGCCGGCCAGGCCGGGTGCGGTCAGCGCACGCACGTGCAGGTCGGCCACGTCGCGCACGTCGACGACACCGAAGCCGATGTCGGGGCAGGCCGCCAGGCTGCCGTCGAGCAGCTTGCGCACGACCATGACCGACGCCGAATAGTCGCGGCTCCACACCGGCCCCAGCACCACGCTCGGGCAGATGCTGACGAACTCCATGGCGCCGCCTTCGCGGTCCATCCAGTCGCGTGCGGCGCGTTCGGCCACCGTCTTGCTCTGGATATAGGGCGTGATGCCGGGTTGCGACAGGTCGGTCCAGTCGGCCTCGGTGAAGTGGTGCACGCCGGGGCCGCGGCCGTAGGCGATGGCGGCCACCGACGAGGTCATCACGAAGCGTTTCACGCCCGCGGCCTTGGCCGCGCGCAGCGCGCGCAGGGCGCCGTCGCGCGCCGGCACGATCAGCTCGTTGGCGTCCCTGGGCACACCCGCCGGCAGCGGCGAGGCCACGTGCGCCACGTGGCTGCAGCCGGCCATGGCCTCGGCCCAGCCGGCGTCGGCGTTCAGGTCGGCGGCAAAGAACTTCAGGCGCGCAGGGTCCACCTGCAGCAGCTCGCGCACCGCCGCCTCGCGGGCCAGGCCGCGCACGGTGGTGTGCACCGTCCAGCCCTCGGCCACCAGCTGGCGGATCAGGAAACCGGCGATGTAGCCGCTGCCGCCCGAGACGAGCACCGTGTGAGCCATGGACCGACCTGCTTTCCTGCCGTGAAGGGTGCACGCATTGTTGCGGCGTCCGGGCCTCGCCTCGCCGACGCATCCAGCCGGTGTGGCCGACGCCCCTAGCGGCTGGCTTCGTCCAGCCCGCTCAGCTGGCTCTGGCGGATGCGCGTGGCCGACAGCGCACCGGCCGACTCGAGGATCGGGTAGGCGATGCTGCAGATGTGCGAGTTGATGCGCTTCAGCTCGCTGATCAGGTCGAGGTGCAGCGAGCTCGTCTCGATGCTCTGCGCGGTGTTGTCGCGCAGCCGGCCGATGTGGTTGGCCGCGTACTCGTGCTCCAGGTCGCGGAAGCGCGCCTTTTCTTCCAGCAGCTTGCGTGCGTCGCGCACGTGGCCGTCGAGGAACACGCTCATGCCCAGGCGCAGGTTGGACAGCAGCCGTTCGTGCAGGTGGCAGATCTCGGCCATGCCGGCGTCGCTGAAGCTGCGGTTCTTGCGGATCTTTTTGTCTTCCAGGTCCTCGAGCACACGCTCGATGCTGTCGCCGATCTGCTCCATGTTGATGGTGAAGCTGACGATGTCGGCCCAGCGGCGGCCCTCGCGCTCGCTCAGCGCCTCGCGCGAGATCTGCGTCAGGTAGAACTTGATGGCCGAGTACAGCTCGTCCACGGTGTCGTCCATGTGGCGCAGGCGCTCGGCCAGCGCCAGGTCGTTGTCGCGCATCACCGGCAGCACGCCGCGCAGCATGGTCTCCACCACGTCGGCCTGGTGCAGCGCCTCGCGCGCGGCGCAGCTGATGGCCAGCGACGGCGTGGCCAGCGCCACCGGGTCGAGGTGGCGCGGCCGGTCACCGGCTGCAGCGCCCGGGCCGGGCTTGGGCAGCAGCCGCTCCACCCAGCGCGCCATCGGCACGGTGAAGCCGATGAAGACCACCGCCAGCACGGTGTTGAAGCCCAGGTGGAACAGCACCACCTGCTGGTGCACCTCGGGCACCCACGGCTGCAGCTCGGCCTGCAGCTGCGGCAGGAACGGCATCACCAGCAGCACGCCGATCACCTTGAAGAAGAAGTTGCCCAGCGGCAGCCGCCGCAGCTCGGGCTTGCCGCCCGAGGTGACCAGCATCGCCAGCACGCCGCTGCCCACGTTGGCGCCCAGCACCAGGCCCAGCGCCACGGTGGCCGGCAGCATGCCCTGCGAGGCCAGCGCCGCGGTCAGCAGCACGATGGCCAGGCTGCTGTACGACACCACGGCCAGCGCCGCACCCACCACGATGTCCAGCAGCACCTCGTTGGGCAGCGCCACCAGCAGGGCCCGCACCGCGGGCGATTCGGTCAGCGGCCGGGTGGCCTCCACGATCAGCTGCAGCGCCAGCGTGATCAGGCCCAGCCCGATCAGCACGCGCCCGATGCGGCCGGTCTGGCTGTTCTGGCGGCTGATGAACATCACCACGCCGGTGAAGATCAGCAGCGGGCTCAGCCAGGACAGGTCGAAGCTGAAGACCACAGCCATCATCGCGGTGCCCACGTCGGCGCCCAGCATCACCGCCAGCGCGGCCGCCGTGCCCACCAGGCCGGAGCCCACGAACGAGGCCACGATCAGACAGGTGGCGGTGCTGCTTTGCACCAGGCCCGTCACCAGCAGGCCGGCGCCGGCGGCCTTGAAGCGGTTGCCGAAGCTGTGCGCGAGCACCTGGCGCAGGTTCTCGCCAAAGACACGCAGCACGCCGGTGCGCACGATGTGGGTGCCCCAGACGAGCAGGGCAATGGCGGCAAGCAGGTTGAGCAGATGGATCACGCCTGCATCATGAACCCTGGAGGCGGCCGTTTCCGGGCCAGGACCAGGCGCAGGTTCCGCGGATCGTGAAGCCCTTCATTGCCGGGCGCACGAACGGACCACGCCCGACAGGGCGCGGGGTGTTCATGTGGCCCATGCACGCAGCCCATGCAAAGCCGGCATGGCAGACCGTGACTCATTCGGTGCCCCCGCCCCTACAGTCCGTTTCCACGTCGCCCAAGACCCCAAGCGGCGCCGGCCCACGAAGCCGACCGCCGCGCCAGGCGCAACCCCGATCCCGGAGACACCGACATGACCCAGCCGCTTTCCTTCGTCCACCCCACCGCCGACAGCCCCTGGGGCACCTACCTGATGCAGGTCGACCGCGTGGTGCCCTACCTCGGGCACCTGGCGCGCTGGGTCGAGACGCTCAAGCGCCCCAAGCGCGCGCTGATCGTGGACATCCCGATCGAGCTGGACAACGGCGAGGTGGCGCACTTCGAGGGCTACCGGGTCCAGCACAACATGAGCCGCGGCCCCGGCAAGGGCGGCGTGCGCTACCACCCCGACGTGACGCTGGAAGAGGTGATGGCGCTGAGCGCCTGGATGAGCGTCAAGAACGCCGCCGTCAACCTGCCCTTCGGCGGCGCCAAGGGCGGCATCCGCGTCGACCCCAAGCTGCTGAGCAAGAAGGAGCTGGAGCCAGCGAGATCGGCATCATCATCGGCCCGCAGCAGGACATCCCCGCGCCCGACGTGAACACCAACCCGCAGATCATGGCGTGGATGATGGACACGTACTCCATGAACACCGGCACCACCGCCACCGGCGTGGTCACCGGCAAGCCGATCCACCTGGGCGGCAGCCTGGGCCGCGTCAAGGCCACCGGCCGCGGCGTGTTCGTCACCGGGCGTGAAGCGGCGCGCCGCATCGGGCTGGACCTGCAGGGCGCGCGCGTGGCGGTCCAGGGCTTCGGCAACGTCGGCAGCTCGGCGGCCGAACTGTTTGCGCAGGCCGGCAGCAAGATCGTGGCCGCGCAGGACCACACCGGCACCATCTACAACAGCAACGGCTTCGACCTCGCCGACATCACGGCCCACGTGCGCGAGACCGGCGGCGTCGGCGGCTTCCAGGGCGCCGAGCCGATGGGCAGCGAGGACTTCTGGGACGTCGCCTGCGACATCCTGATCCCCGCCGCGCTGGAAGGCCAGATCACCGCCGAGCGCGCCAAACGCGTGAAGGCCAAGCTGGTGCTGGAAGGCGCCAACGGCCCCACGGTGCCGAGCGCCGACGACATCCTGGCCGACCGCGGCGTGCTGGTGGTGCCCGACGTCATCTGCAATGCCGGCGGCGTGACGGTGAGCTACTTCGAGTGGGTGCAGGACTTCAGCAGCTTCTTCTGGACCGAGGACGAGATCAACGTGCGCCTGGACAAGATCATGATCGGCGCGCTGAAGAAGATCTGGGATACCGCCGACCGCCACAAGATCACGCTGCGCACCGCGACCTTCGCGGTGGCCTGCGAGCGCATCCTGACGGCGCGCGAGGAGCGCGGCCTGTACCCCTGAGCCCGGCGCGGGCGCTGCCGCGACCTTGCCACAATGGCGGCATGAACACGCCCAAGTCCCCGAACCCCTTCGCCGCCACCGGCGCCTACGGCGCGCCCGGCTACAGCTATGCCGCGCCCCAGGCGCCGGCGCAGGCCCCGCCCGCGGGCGGCGGCGCCGGCGGCTTCGTCTTCGACGTCTCCGAGGCCGACTTCCAGGCCCAGGTGCTGGAGCGCTCGCTGCAGGTGCCGGTGCTGCTGGACTGCTGGGCGCCCTGGTGCGGGCCCTGCAAGTCGCTCGGGCCGGTGCTGGAGAAGCTGGCCGAGGCCTACGGCGGCGCCTTCGAGCTGGCCAAGCTGAACACCGACGAAGCGCCCAACATCAGCGCCGCGCTGCGCCTGCGCAGCATCCCGCTGGTGGTGCTGTTCGTGAACGGCCGGCCGGTGGACCAGTTCACCGGCGCGCTGCCCGAAGGCCAGATCCGCGCCTTCCTCGACAAGCACCTGCAGCCGCCCGGCGACCCGATGGAAGAGATCCGCGCCGAAGCCGCGCAGGCCACGCCCGAGGACGCCGAGGCGCTGCTGCAGGAAGCGCTGCAGATGGTGCCCGGCCACCCCGACGCCACGGCCGACCTGGCCGAACGCCTGATCGCGCGCGACGCGCTGGCCGAGGCCACCGCGCTGCTGGACACCGTGCCGGCGGATGCCCGCGGCGACCGCGACGCCGCGCTGCGCAAGCGGCTGGCGCTGCTGGCAAACCGCCCGGCCGGTGACCCGAAGGCCCTGGCGGCGCGCATCGCGGCCAACGCCAAGGATTTCGAGGCCCGCTTCGCGCTGGGCGCCTGGCAGGTGTTCGAGGGCGACTGGAACGCCGCCTTCGACAACCTGCTCGAGGTGGTGCTGCGCGACAAGGCCGAAGGCCGTCCCGACCGCGAGAAGGCGCGCCAGCAGCTCATCGAGTGGTTCACCGCCTGCCCCGATGCCGAGGCCGTCAGCCGCGGCCGCCGCTACCTGGGCATGTACCTGAACTGAGCCGCAGCCCGCGGCTGCGCGCGGCGACGGCCTTTCAGTCCAGCTTGATGCCGCGCTGCGCGATCAGCGCCGACCAGCGCTCCGCCTCGCCCTTCACGTAGGCCGCAAACTCCTGGGAACCCCGCGCCTGAACCTCGGAGCCCGCGGCTGCAAAGCGCGCCTTCAGCTCGGGGCTGGCCAGCGCCTTGCGCAGCTCGGCCGACAGCCGGTCCACCACGTCCCGGGGCAGACCGGCCGGGCCGACCAGGCCCTGGAAGCCCATGGCCTCCATGCCACCCAGGCCGAGCTCGCGCACGGTGGGCACGTCGGGCAGGTTGGGGTCGCGCCGGGCGCCGGTGACGGCCAGCGCCTTCAGCCGCCCGCCCTTCACCTGCGGCAGCAGCACGGTGCCGGCGTCGATGAGCAGGTGCGTCTGGCCGCCGATGAGGTCGGTCACGGCCGGTGCGCTGCCCTTGTAGGGCACGTGCAGCAGGTCCAGCCCGGCCACGCTGTTGAACAGCTCGCCGTTGAGGTGCGTGCTGGCGCCCTGGCCGCCGCTGGCGAAGTTGGCCTTGCCGGGGTTGGCCTTGGCCCATTCGACGAACTGCTTCAGGTCCTTGGCCGGGTGTTCGGGCCGCGTGACGGCGATGTAGCCGGCCTCGGCGATCTGGCCGATGTAGCTGAACTGCGCCACCGGGTCGTAGGGCCGCCGCGCCTGCAGGTAGGGCGCAATCGCAAACGGCCCGGTGTTGGCCACCAGCAGCGTGTAGCCGTCGGGCGCGGCGCGGGTGAGCTCGGTGGCCGCGATCACGCCGCCGGCGCCGGGCTTGTAGTCGATGACGACCGGCTGCCCGAGCGCGGCCTCCAGCGCCGGCTGCACCAGCCGCGCGGTGATGTCGATGCCGCCGCCGGGCGGAAAGCCGACGATCAGCTTGATGGGCTTGCTGGGGTACGCGCCCTGGGCCCGGGCCCAGGGGCCGAACGGCAGGGCGACGGCGGCGGCCAGGGCGGTGATGAGGGGGCGGCGTTGCATGGGCTTGTCTCCGGTGTCGTTGTGGTGTGAGTCCGGCGGGCCGGCGCGGTCACTCGATGTCCAGCGGCGGCCGCCACTGTGCCACCGGCATCACGCGCCAGCGGCCCACCACGGTGCCCAGCACCAGCGCGCCTGCGCCGATGGCCAGCACGATGAGCAGCGGCGGCCAGAACACGCCGTCGTAGGCGCCGAACAGGCTGACGCGGAAGGCCTGCACCACCCAGGTCAACGGCAGGTAGGGATGCAGCGCCTGGAAGGTGCTGTCGGCCAGCTGGATCGGCAGCAGCGCGCCCGCGGCCGACACCTGCACGATGAGCAGCAGCACCGCGGCGGCCTTGCCCAGGTCGCCCAGCAGCCGCACCAGCGCAAACACCAGCAGCAGGAAGGTCAGCGAGGTGCTGAACAGCGTCAGCACGAAGAGGCCCGGGCGCGGCATCGGCACGTGCAGCACGCCGGCCAGCATCAGCAGCATCACCAGCGCCTGCAGCAGCACCGCGGCCACCGGCAGCGCCAGCTTGCCGGCCACCTGGGCCGTGCGCGGCAGGTGCGCCACCGGCTCCGCGATGCGCCGGAAGTGCACCAGGAAGGCCGCCATCACCGCGCCCACCCACAGCGCCAGCGGCACGAAGTTGGGCGTCAGCGCGCTGCCGTTGTTGGGCACCGGCGCCACCACCTCCAGCACCGGCTCCACCGACGCCGCCAGGCCCTGCGCGCTGCCGCCTGGCGCGTCCACGGCGCGGGGCAGGGTCTGGCGCAGCAGGTCCAGGCCCGCCTCCAGGCGGCCGGCGCCGTCCACCAGCCGCACGAGCCCGCCCTGCAGCGCGTCGCTGCCGGTGGCCAGCGGGCGCAGGCCGGCTTGCAGCGCGTCGCTGCCGCGTGCGAGCTCGCGTGCGCCGTCGACGAAGCTGTCCAGCCGCGCCTCGTCGGGCAGGCGCGCCGCCAGCAGGCCGGCGGCCGTGCCGGCGCGCTGCGTGCCTTCGGTCAGCGCGGACACGGCCTCGTCCACGCGCTGAGATGCCGACTGCAGCCGCACACTGCCGTCGCGCGCGGTGTCCAGACCCGCAAGCAGCTGGCGCGTGCCGTCTTCCAGCGGGACCATGCCCTCCACCAGCCGGCCGCCGAAGAGCGGCACCTCGTCCACCGCGGCCTTGAACCGGTCCAGGCCGCCGGCCAGCTGCAGGCCGCCGGTGGCCAGCGCGTCGAGCCCGCGGCCCAGCTCGCGCTGGCCTTCGGCCAGCTGGCGCGTGCCCAGGCGCAGCGCCAGCAGGTCGGCGTCGGGCGGGCGGCGCGATTCCAGGCCGCGCAGCAGCGGCCCCACCTGGCGCAGCCCGCCGGCCAACTGCGGTGCCGCCTCGGCCAGCTGGGCCGCACCGCCGCGCAGGCGCAGCGCGGCATCGGCCGCGGCGCGGCTGCCGCCGGCCAGCGCGGTGCCGCCCTCGCCGGCCTTCAGCAGGCCGGCCTGCAGGTCGCCGGCGCCCAGGTGCAGGTCGGCCAGCGCGTCACGCAGCGTGTCCAGGTTGCGCTGCGAGCCGGCGGCAGTGCTGAGCACGAGCTGCCAGCGCGCCTCGCCCAGCATGGTGTTGACGCGCTGCGCCACCTCGGGCGCGAAGCGGCGCGCGAAGCCGGCGCTGCTGTAGTTGTTGCCTTCACTGGTGTAGATCGTGAGCTTGGCCGCACCGGGCGACTCGCCGGGCACGGCACGGCGGCTGAAGTCGGCCGGCACCTCCAGCAGGAAGGCCAGTTCGCCCTGGCGCACGCGGCGACGGGCCTCGGCCGGGTCGGCGTAGCGGCGGTAGTCGAACTGGCCGTGGCGCTCGATGGCGCCCAGCACCTGTGCGCCGAGGTTCAGCTCACGCCCGCGGTAGCTGGCGCCGGTGTCCAGGTTCACCAGGCCCGCGGGCAGCTCGCGCGTGTGGGCGGCCGGGTCCCACATGCCCCACAGGTAGATCAGCGCATACAGCGCCGGCACGAAGAGCAGGCCCACCGACGCCACCGCCAGCTTGCGGTGCCGCGCCAGCAGCATCCACTCGTAGCGCCAGACTTCGCGTGCGGCCTGCCACCAGCCCATGTGCTCCACCCCGATCGGCGTGACGCGCGGCAGGCCCGCGCCGCGGCATTGTGCAGCGCGGAAGCGGCTTCAGTGCAGCCCGGCCAGCAACTCGGCGTTGCCGCCAGCGGCCGCGGTGTTCACGGTCACCGTCTGCTCGCCGCAAAAGCGATACAGGTAATGCGGCCCGCCGGCCTTCGGGCCGGTGCCGCTCAGGCCTTCGCCGCCGAACGGCTGCACGCCGACGACCGCACCGATCATGTTGCGGTTGACATAGACGTTGCCCACGCGCGCCGCGTCGGCGATGCGCTGCGCGCGGCTGTCGATGCGCGTCTGCACGCCCAGCGTGAGGCCGTAGCCGAGTGCGTTGATCTGCGCCACCACGTCCATCACGTTGCCACCCCAGCGCACCACGTGCAGCACGGGGCCGAAGATCTCGGCCTGCAGGTCGGCGATGCGGCCGATCTCGAAGGCCACCGGCGCCACCAGGCGCGGGAAGTCCGAGCGCACGGCCGTTTCGCCCAGCAGCTTCGCCTCGCGCTTCAGGCGCTGCAGATGGCCGGTGATGCCGGCCAAGGCCTCGTCGTCGATGACCGGGCCGACGTCGGTGGAGAGTACCGCCGGGTCGCCCACGGCCAGCTCGGCCATCGCACCGCGCAGCATCTCGATCACGCCGTCGGCAATGGCTTCGTGCACGCACAGCAGCCGCAGCGCGCTGCAGCGCTGGCCGGCACTGCGGAAGGCGCTTTGCACCACGGCGTCGATCACCTGCTCGGGCAGCGCGGTGCTGTCCACCACCATTGCGTTCAGGCCACCGGTTTCGGCGATCAGCGGCACGATGGGGCCGTCTTTAGCGGCCAGCGCGCGGTTGATGTGGCGCGCCACCGGCGTGCTGCCGGTGAAACACACGCCGGCCGTGTGCGGGTGCGCCACCAGCGCGGCGCCCACGGTCTCGCCCGGGCCGTGCAGCAGCGCCAGCGCGTCGGCCGGCACACCGGCCTCGTGCAGCAGCGCAATGAGGCGGCGCGCCACCACCGGCGTCTGCTCGGCCGGCTTGGCGGCCACCGTGTTGCCCGCCACCAGCGCGGCCACCACCTGGCCGGCAAAGATCGCGAGCGGAAAGTTCCACGGGCTGATGCACACGAACACGCCGCGGCCGTGCAGGCGCAGCAGGTTGCTCTCGCCGGTGGGGCCGGGCAGCGGCTGGTCCTTCAGCCGCTCTTCGGCCTGATCGGCGTAGTAGCGGCAGAAGTCCACCGCCTCGCGCACCTCGGCCACGCAGTCGCCCAGCGTCTTGTGCGCCTCCTTCACCAGCAGGCCGCAGTACTCGGGCAGGCGGGCGTCCAGCGTGTCGGCGGCCTGGCGCAGGATGGCGGCGCGCTCGGCCAGCGGGCGGGCGCTCCAGGCCGTGAAGCCGGCGTGCAGGCGCTGCATCGTGGTGTTCACCGCGTCGGTGTCGGCCATCGGCAGCGGCTCGATGCGGGTGGCGTCCACCGCGGCCTGCAGCGGCTGGCGCATCGCCAGGCAGGCCAGGTCGGCACCGGTCGAATTGCGCCGGCTGCCGGCCGATGAGCCGTACAGCGCCGCCGGCAGCGGCAGCGCGGGCGCGGCGGCCGGGGCCAGTGGCGACGACAGCAGTTCGTCGGCGCTGACCATCTCGTCGGCCAGCTGGTGCACGAAGGAGGAGTTGGCGCCGTTCTCCAGCAGCCGCCGCACCAGGTAGGCCAGCAGGTCGCGGTGCTCGCCCACCGGCGCGTAGATGCGCACCGGCGGCGGCCCCTTCGAGCCTGGCGCGGCAGGGTCGTGGCGCAGCAGCTCGCGGTACACACCTTCGCCCATGCCGTGCAGGCGCTGCATCTCGAAGGCCGCGCCGGCCTGGCCGGCCAGCTGCAGGATGGCCGCGATGGTGCCAGCGTTGTGCGTGGCGAACTGCGGGTAGATCACCGCGTGGTGCCTCACCAGCGCGGCGGCACAGGCCAGGTAGCTGATGTCAGTGTGGTGCTTGTGCGTGAACACCGGGTAGCCCGGCAGCCCGGACTCCTGCGCGCGCTTGACCTCGCCATCCCAGTACGCGCCCTTCACCAGCCGCACCATGAAACGCAGGCCGTGCAGGCGGGCGATGCGCGCCACCTCGTCCACCGCTTCCAGCGCGCGGGTCTGGTAGGCCTGCACGGCCAGGCCGAAGCCCTGCCAGCGCGGGTGGGTGCGGGCGATGTGCGCGGCCAGCGCGTCCAGCAAGTCGAGCGAGAGCTCGAGCCGGTCGCTCTCTTCGGCGTCGATGGTCAGGTTGATGTTGGCCGCGGCGGCCTGGTCCACCAGGCCCTGCACGTGCGGCAGCAGCTCGGCAAAGACGCGCTCGCGTTGCGCGTCCTCATACCGCGAGAAGAGGGCGCTGAGCTTGATGCTGATGCCGTCGGCCTCCATCGGCGAACTCGCCACACGGCCGCCCGCGATGGCCTCGATGGCGCGGCGGTAGCTGGCCAGGTAGCGCTCGGCGTCGGCCTCGGTGCGCGCGCCTTCGCCCAGCATGTCGTAGCTGTAGCGCAGCGGCGGCATCGCCTTGCGCTGCGCCGCCGCTTCGCCCATGGCCTCACTGATGGTGCGGCCCAGCACGAACTGCCGGCCCAGCAGCTGGATGGCGCGCACCGTGGCCGCCACCACCGTGCGCGAGCCCAGACGCTGCAGCAGGCCGGGCGGGTTCTCGCTCTCTGGCAGGAACCGCTTGCTCAGCGCGATGGCGCTGGCGCTGATCTGCGCCAGCATCTTGTGCGGACTGCCTTCGGCACCGGCAGCATCGAACTCGCCACGGCCCAGCTGGTCGGCCGTCAGCGCGATGGCCGTCTCGGCATCGGGCACGCGCAGCAGCGCCTCGGCCAGCCGCATGAGCGCCAGGCCTTCGGCGCTGCTGATCGGGTATTCACGCAGCAGGCTTTCCATGGCCCAGAAGGGCGCCGGCTGCTCGCGCACGGCCTGCACCCAGGGGCGGGCGGTGGCGATGACCGCGGGCCAGTCCAGCCGGCCCTGCAGCGCGGCCAGCGACGCGGCGACGGCGTCGGCTTCGGGGCGGTACGGGAAGGGCAGGCGGGGGGTGTTCATGGCAGATGTCCTGGGCAGGCCGGGCGATGGATGCGCAGCTTATGTCCCTCTGTGCCGCAGCGGATTCGGAAAACAGGCCCGTTGCCGGAGAATCCTGCACCATGGACCTCACCGACACCCCCGAGGGCTACGCGCAACGCAACGAGCGCGGCCTGGACAAGATCGACCGCCGCATCCTGCGTGTGCTGCAGGCCGACGGCCGCATCAGCAACCTCAAGCTGGCCGAGGAGGTGCACCTGTCGCCCACCGCCGTGCTGGAGCGCGTGAAGCGCCTGACGCGCGAGAACTACATCCTCGGCTACGAGGCCAAGCTCAATGCGCACAAGCTCGGCGCCGGGCTGCTCGTCTTCGTCGAGATCCTGCTCGACCGCACCGTGCACGACGTGATGGACACCTTCAAGGCCGCGGTGCAGGTGCGCCCCGAGATCCTGGAAGCGCACCTGGTGGCCGGCGGCTTCGACTACCTGCTGAAGACCCGCGTGGCCGACATGGCGGCCTACCGCGAGTTCATCGGCAGCGTGATCTGGACGCTGCCGGGCGTGCGCGAGACGCGCACCTATGCGGTGATGGAAGAGGTGAAGCACAGCTCACTGCTGCCGGTCTGAACGGCCTCGCGGCCCCAAAAGTCACACGGGTGCCGCGGGGCTCGTGGCGTTCCGGCCGCCATTTCATGCGGCGGACACGAGAGAATCGCCGTCGATTGCACCTTGAAGGCTCGCCGACATGGCCGACTTGATCCACCTCGTCTACAACAGTGTGGCCACCTCCGCGCAGGCGCAGGCGCAGGCCGAGGTGCACGACATCCTGAGCCGGTCGCGCACGAACAATGCCGCCAGCCAGGTCACGGGCATGCTGCTGTTTGCCGAAGGCAGCTACTTCCAGGTCCTGGAAGGTCCGCCGGACGCCGTGGAGGCGACCTTCGCACGTGTCAGCGCCGACCCGCGCCACACGCGCGTGACCGTCATCATCCGCGAGCCCATCGCCCGCCGATCGTTTGCCGAGTGGACCATGGGCCTGGCCTCGGTGACCTCGGACGACCTCCGCACCACCGAGGGCCTCAACGATCTCTTCCTGGACGGGCGGGTGCTGGATGCGGTGGACCCCGGCCGTGCCCGCAAGCTGCTGGAAGCGTTCAAGAACGGCCGCTGGCGCGTGCGGGTCCATGGCGCCCCGGCCGTGCCGAAGACGCCGCCACCGCCGCTGGCCGAAGAACCCGCGGCCACGCCGCCCAAACCCGGCACGGTGCGCCCGGAGTTCAGCTTTGCCTTCCAGCCCATCGTCGACGCGCAGGCCGGCAAGTCGATCGGCCATGAGGCGCTGGTGCGCGGCCGCCTGCAGGAACCCGCCGCGGAAGTGCTGAGCCGCGTGCCCCTGGGCGACGTGGCCGACTTCGACGAAGACGCCCGGCGCATGGCCGTGTCGCTGGCCGTGCGATTGGGCCTGAAGGGCCGGCTTCACCTGAATGTGATGCCCTACGCGCAGGGCATGCGCAACTCGAGCCTGGACTCCACGCTGGACACGGCACGCCGTTGCGGCCTGGCGCCAGACCGCCTGGTGCTGGAGGTCAAGCACGAAGCCACCATCGCCGACCCCGTGGCCACGGCCCGGTGGTTGCGGCCGTACCGCGAGCAGGGCGTGCTGATCAGCATCGACGACTTCGGCTCGGGCCATGCCGGCCTGGCGCTGCTCGACCACTACCAGCCGGACCTGATTTCACTGAGCATGTGGCTGGTCCGCGAGATCCAGAGCCACGGCCCCCGACAGGCGATCCTGCGCGGCCTGATGCAGACCTGTGGCGACCTGGGCATCGACATCATCGCCAAGGGCGTGGAGAGCCTGGAGGAGTTCGGTTTTCTGCGCGCCGAGGGCGTCACCCTCTTCCAGGGCTTTCTCCTCGGCAGGCCCGGCTTTGAACAATTGCCCCGGCCCATGCTGCCGGCCGACGCCGACTGATTCAGCCCCGACCTGCCTTGCCTGCCCTGCGAGTGACACCGTGTCCCAACCCTACTCCTTTGCCTACCAGCCGATCGTCGACACCCGGAACCGGCGCATCGAGTCCTTCGAGGCCCTGGTTCGCGGGCCTGCGGGCGAGAGCGCCAGCTCGGTCATGAGCCGCCTGGATGCCGACGCCCTGCGCCAGTTCGACATCGATGCGCGACTGCGCGCCATCACGCTGGCCAGCCAGCTTCAGTTGGCCGTTCGCCTGAACCTGAACCTGCTGCCGGACAGCGTCGAGGCCGCCGGCGGCACCGCGCTGACCTCCACCGTCGACATGGCCACGATCGCCGGGCTCAAGGTGGAGCAGCTGGTGTTGGAGGTCAGCGAGTGCGATGTCATCAAGGACTCCACGTCCTTCGTCGCCCGGGCCAACCTGTGCCGGGCGCTGGGCGTGCGCTTTGCCATCGACGACTTCGGTGCCGGCTACTCGGGGCTCAATCTCCTGGCCGACTTTCAACCCGAGCAGGTCAAGCTCGACATGCTGCTGGTGCGCGACGTGCACCGCCGAGGCCCGCGCCAGGCCATCACGCGTGGCGTGCTGCGCACCTGCGAGGACCTGGGCATCGAAGTGGTCGCCGAGGGCGTGGAGACGCTGGACGAATACCGCTGGCTGGCCGACGAAGGCATTCACCTGTTCCAGGGCTACCTGTTTGCCAAGCCGGCCTTCGAGCGGTTGCCCGAGGTGCATTACCCCGACTGAACGCGTGGCGGTTGGCGGGCCCCCGAGGCCTACCGCGCGCCGAAGATCGCGCTGCCCACGCGCACCAGCGTGCTGCCCTCGGCCACGGCCGCCTCCAGATCGCCGCTCATGCCCATCGACAGCGTGTCCAGCGCCAGCCCCTGCGTCGCCAGCGCCGCCATCAGTTCACGCAGCAGCCGGTGCGGCTGGCGCTGCGCATCGAGCCCTGTTGCGGCCTCGGGGATGCTCATCAGGCCACGCAGCTGCACACGCTCGCGCGGCAGTGCACTCACCGCGCGGGCCAGCGCCGGCAGCTCGGCCGGCGCGACGCCGCTCTTGCTGGCCTCGCCACTGACGTTGACCTGCAGGCACAGCTGCAGCGGCGGCAGGTGGTGCGGGCGCTGCTCGGCCAGGCGCTGCGCGATCTTCAGCCGGTCCACCGAGTGCACCCAGTCGAAGGCTTCGGCCACCGGGCGTGTCTTGTTGCTCTGCAGCGGGCCGATGAAGTGCCATTCGAGCTGCGGCCGCAGCTCGGCCAGCGCATCGATCTTGGCCAGCGCCTCCTGCACGTAGTTTTCGCCGAAGGCGTGCTGGCCGGCGGCCAGCGCCTCGCGCACGGCCTCGGCGCCGAAGGTCTTGCTCACCGCCAGCAGCGTGACACCGTTCACGGACCCCGCGCCCACGGCTTGCGTGACGGTGTCGGCACCCCGGCCGGCGCTCACAAATGCGGCCTGGATGCGCCGCTTCACTTCTTGCAGGTTGCTTCCGATGCTGCCCATAATGATCCGAGACCTCGTGTTGCAGAACCCTGCGCCACGCATTTTGAACTGCTGGTGATCGCCGGCCGCATCGCACCCATGGACATCACCCAGCTGCTGGCCTTCTCGGTCAAGAACAAGGCCTCCGACCTGCACCTCTCGGCCGGCCTGCCGCCGATGATCCGGGTGCATGGCGACGTGCGGCGCATCAACGTCGAGGCGCTGGACCACAAGATGGTCCATTCCATGGTGTACGACATCATGAACGAGAAGACACGCTGGAGTGCGACTTCAGCTTCGAGATCCAGGGCCTGGCGCGCTTTCGCGTCAACGCGTTCAACCAGAACCGCGGCGCCGGCGCGGTGTTCCGCACCATCCCGAGCAAGATCCTCACGCTCGAGCAGCTGGGCACGCCCAAGGTCTTTGCCGAGCTGGCGCTGCGCCCGCGCGGCATGGTGCTGGTGACCGGCCCCACCGGCTCGGGCAAGAGCACGACGCTGGCCGCGATGGTCAATCACCTCAACGAAAACGAGTACGGGCACGTGCTGACGGTCGAAGACCCGATCGAATTTGTGCACGAAAGCAAGAAGTGTTTGATCAACCAGCGTGAAGTGGGCCCGCACACGCTGAGCTTCAACAACGCGCTGCGCAGCGCGCTGCGCGAGGACCCGGACGCCATCCTGGTGGGCGAGCTGCGCGACCTGGAGACCATCCGGCTGGCGCTCACCGCGGCCGAGACCGGGCACCTGGTGTTCGGCACGCTGCACACCAGCAGCGCGGCCAAGACGATCGACCGCGTGGTCGACGTGTTCCCCGCGGCCGAGAAGGAAATGGTGCGCGCGATGCTGAGCGAGTCGCTGGTGGCGGTGATCTCGCAGACCCTGTGCAAGCTGAAGGACGGCAGCGGCCGCGTGGCGGCGCACGAGATCATGCTGGGCACCAGCGCCATCAAGAACCTGATCCGCGAGAACAAGATCGCGCAGATGTACAGCTCCATCCAGACCGGCCAGAACCTGGGCATGCAGACGCTGGACCAGAACCTGACCGACCTGGTGCGGCGCAACTTGATCGCGCCGATGGAAGCGCGCGCAAAAGCCAAGATCCCCGAAAACTTTCCTGGATGAGACCGCCATGCTGCTGAATACGCGATCAAGTTTCCCGGCGCGGAACCGGCTCTGCCGGGCCGCTGCCGGACGGCCCCCTCGGGGGGTAGCGAGCGCCAGCGAGCTTGGGGGCCAACAGAATGGAACGTGACCAGGCATCGAAGTTTGTCAACGACTTGCTCAGGCTGATGGTCAGCCGCAATGGCTCGGACCTGTTCTTGACCGCCGACTTCCCGCCCGCCATCAAGGTCGACGGCAAGGTCACCAAGGTCAGCCCGCAGCCGCTCACCGGGCAGCACACGCTGGCGCTGGCGCGTGCGGTGATGAACGACAAGCAGGGCGCGGAATTCGAGCGCACGAAGGAGTGCAACTTCGCGATCAGCCCGCAGGGCGTGGGCCGCTTCCGCGTGAACGCCTTCGTGCAGCAGGGGCAGGTGGGGCTGGTGTGCCGCACGATCCCGGCCACGCTGCCCACGATCGACGGGCTGGGCCTGCCGGTGGTGCTGAAAGAGGTCAGCATGACCAAGCGCGGGCTGGTCATCTTTGTCGGTGCCACGGGCTCGGGCAAGAGCACCTCGCTGGCGGCCATCGTCGACCACCGCAACGAACATTCCTACGGCCACATCATCACGGTGGAAGACCCGGTGGAGTTCGTGCATGCGCACAAGAACTGCATCATCACGCAGCGTGAACTGGGCATCGACACCGACAGCTGGGAATCGGCGCTGAAGAACACGCTGCGCCAGGCGCCCGACGTCATCCTGATGGGCGAGATCCGCGACCGCGAGACCATGGAACACGCCGTGGCCTTTGCAGAGACCGGCCACCTGTGTCTGGCCACGCTGCACGCCAACAGCGCCAACCAGGCGCTCGACCGCATCATCAACTTCTTCCCCGAAGAGCGCCGCCAGCAGCTGCTGATGGACCTGTCGCTGAACCTCAAGGCGCTGGTCAGCCAGCGACTGCTGCCGCGCGAACAGGGGCGTGGGCGCGTGGCGGCGGTGGAGATCCTGCTCAACACGCCGCTCATCGGCGACATGATCTTCAAGGGCGAGATCGCCGAGATCAAGGAACTGATGAAGCGCAGCCGCGAGCTCGGCATGCAGACCTTCGACCAGAGCCTGTTCGACCTGTACGAGGGCCGCCACGTCACCTACGAAGACGCGCTGCGCAACGCCGACTCCGTCAACGACCTGCGCCTGCAGATCAAGCTGCAGAGCGTGCGCGCGCGCAACACCGACCTGTCGGCCGGCACCGAGCACATGAAGGTCGTGTAGCGCCCGGCCTCGGGCGCGGGGTGCGTCCGTCCTGCTTCGTGGCAGCATCTGCGCCATGAGCACACGAACCTACGAATCCACCCCGCCGCGCCGCGTGGCCTTCATCGGCCTGGGCGTCATGGGCCACCCGATGGCCGGCCACCTGGCGCGCGCCGGGCACACGGTCACCGTCTACAACCGCACCGCGGCCAAGGCCGCTGCCTGGGCCGCGGAGTACGGCGGCCACGCCGCGCCCACGCCGCGCGAGGCGGCGGCCGGGGCCGACATCGTCTTTGCCTGCGTCGGCAACGATGCCGACCTGCGCAGCGTCACCACCGGCACCGACGGCGCCTTCGCCGGCATGCAGCCCGGCGCGGTGTTCGTGGACCACACCACGGCGTCGGCCGAAGTCGCCCGCGAGCTGCACGCCGCGGCGCAGGCGCTGGGCCTGCACTTCATCGACGCGCCGGTGTCGGGCGGGCAAGCCGGCGCCATCAACGGCGCGCTCACCGTGATGTGCGGTGGCGACGCAGCACCTTTCGACCTCATGCGCCCGGTGGCGCTGTGTTTTGCCAAGGCCGTCACGCACCTGGGCGCGGCCGGCAGCGGGCAGCTCGCGAAGATGGTCAACCAGATCTGCATCGCCGGCCTGGTGCAGGGCCTGGCCGAGGCGCTGGCCTTCGGTCAGCGCGCCGGGCTCGACATGCCGCAGGTGCTCGACGTCATCGGCAAGGGCGCGGCGCAGAGCTGGCAGATGGACAACCGCGGCAAGACGATGCTGCAGGACCAGTTCGAGTTCGGCTTTGCGGTCGACTGGATGCGCAAGGACCTGGGCCTGGTGCTGGACGAGGCCCGCCGCAACGGCGCTCAGCTGCCCGTCACGGCGCTGGTGGACCAGTTCTACGCCGAGGTGCAGGCGCTGGGTGGCGCGCGCTGGGACACCTCGAGCCTGATCCGGCGCCTGAAGGGCTGAATCAAACCCTGCGGCGGGCAGCCGCGCACGCGCCGCCGTGCTGCGGCGCCAGGTCTCAGGGCTTGAGCACGGGCGGCGTGGCGGCGGTGCCGATCGGTGCCGGCGGCGGCGCGGTGCTGCTGGCCGGGGCGGCCAGGTCGCGCTCGCTCACGATCTCGAAGACCTTGACCACCTTCTCCACGCCGCTGACCTGGCTGGCCAGCTCGGCGGCGCGGTTGGCCTCGCGCTCGGTCACGCGGCCCATCAGGTAGACCACGCGGCGTTCCACCACCACCTTGAAGGCGTTGGCCTGCACGTCCTTGGCGTCCACCAGCGTGGCCTTGACGCGCAGGCCCAGCGCGTTGTCGGCCTGGCGCGAGGTGAAGGCGCTGTTGGGCGCGATCACGATCTCGTTGACCACGCCGCGCACGTTCTCCACCTTGGCCACGGTCTGCTCGACCTGGGTGCGCTCAGCGGCGCCCGGCACCTCGCCGGTGAGCAGCACCAGCCGGTTGTAGCTGGTGACGCTGACCTGGCCCAGCGTGGCCAGTTCGCGCACGCGGGAGCCGGCGCGCAGCTCGATGCTCTCGTCCTCGACCTGGATGCCGGCGGTGCGGCGGTCGGTGGCCATGAGGCCGGTGCCGATCACGGCGCCGCCCACCAGCAGCGGGGCGCAGCCGGCCAGGGTGCCGGTCACGACGAGGGCCGCCGTCAGGCGCAACAACGGGCGTGACAGCGGCCGCGACAACAGGCGCGCGGGCGGTGCAAAACGGGCTTCGGTCATGTGTCCTGGTCTCCCATCAACTGAAAATCGACTGCATCGCACAAGGCATGCAGCACCACCAACTGCAGCTCCGCGACGCGGGCGCCGCGCTCGTGCGGCACGGCCACCAGCACGTCGGTGTCGGCCAGCAGCTCGCCGAAGGCCGCCGCGCTGCGGCCGGCCAGCACGACGATGGTCATGTCCTTGGCCTGCGCGGCCGAGATCACGCTCGTGCTGTCGCCATCGGCGTCGTCGATGAACAGCAGCACGTCGCCGGGCAGGCCCAGCGCGCGCACCTCCTGCGCCGGCGCCACGCCGGCCCCCACGCCGAGTGCCATCGCCGCCAGCGGCGGGCGCTCGCGCTCGAAGCGGCCGGTGAGCAGCCGCGCCATGTAGGACGCCAGCGCCGCACCGGCGCCGCTGCCGCACACCATCACCTTGCCGCCGCCGGTGAGCGCCGCCATCAGCGCACCCGCAGCCTCGGCCACCGGCCGCGCCAGGGTCTCAGCACACCGGTACTGGAGGTCAGCGCTGTCGAAGAATTGCTGCTGGATGCGCTGTTCGAGCATGATCGCGGATCATAGTCGGCGCCCGAAGACCGTCCGCCCGCAGATCGTTTGCAGATGTTCAGCCGCCGTCGAAGGCGCCCTGCAGCCACTGCACCTGGTCGCCGTCGATCGCCACCACGTCGAAGCGGCAGGCCGGCAGCGTGGCAAAGCGCAGCAGGAAGTGCTGCGCCGCGTAGCGCAGGCTGCGCTGCTTGGCGGCCGTGACGCTGGCCGCAGCGCCGCCCTGCGCCGTGCTGCCGCGGGCGCGCACCTCGACGAAGAGCAGCGTGCCTTCGGCGTCGCGCAGGATGAGGTCGATCTCGCCGCCGCGGGCATGCGGGCCGCGCGCGACCCGATAATTGCGTTGCACCAGCGTCAGGCCGCGCCGCAGCAACCAGCGCAGCGCCAGGTCTTCTGCCGCGTCACCCCGACCCTTGAACATCGACCCCTCCCTGCTCCAGCGTGCCGCGTTTGATGCCGCCGGCTCGCAAAGCCACGCCCCCGGCACACTCTACGTGGTGGCCACGCCGATCGGCAACCTGGCCGACGTGACCTTGCGCGCGGTGCACATCCTCGGCCGCGTGGACGCCGTGGCCTGCGAGGACACACGCGTCGGTGCGCAGCTGCTGCGCCACCTGGGGCTGAAGAAGCCGCTGATCGCGCTGCACGCGCACAACGAGCGCGAGGCCGCGGCCGCGGTGCTGCAGCGGCTGGCAGGCGGCGAATCGGTGGCCTGCATCAGCGACGCCGGCACGCCCGCCATCAGCGACCCCGGTGCGGTGCTGGTGGCGCTGGCCGCCGCGGCCGGCCACCCGGTGGTGCCGCTGCCCGGACCGAGCAGCGCGCTGGCGGCGCTGAGCGCGGCCGGCGACACCCGCGGGCAGGGCTTCGTCTTCGTCGGCTTCCTGCCGGCCAAGGGCGGCGAGCGCAGCGGCGCGCTGGCGGCCGTGCTGGCCGATGCGCGCACGCAGGTGCTGTTCGAGGCGCCGCACCGCATCGGCGCGCTGCTGGCGGCGCTGGCCGCGCAGGCACCCGGGCGCGAGGTGACGCTGTGCCGCGAACTCACCAAGCAGTTCGAGACCATCGTCACCCGGGCGGCCGCCGAACTGCCGGCCTGGCAGGCTGCCGACGCGAACCGCGAGCGCGGCGAATTTGTGCTCGTGCTGCACGCGCTGCCCGTCGCCGCCGTGACCGAGGACCTGCCCGCCGCCACGCTGCACACGCTGCGCGTGCTGCTGCGGGACCTGCCGCTGAAACAGGCCGTGGCGCTGGCGGCCGAACTCACCGGCGCGCCGCGCAACACGCTGTACACGCGGGCGCTGGCCGAACGCGCAGCGCCGGGCCACGACGACGAAGCCGAAGCCGGCGGCGCCGATGCCGCGTAAGGCCGCTGCCCGCGCGCACGCCCGTCTGCAACGCCACACCGAAGGCCTGTCGCCCGCCGTGCGCGCGCTGCTGTGGGCGGCCGCCAGCGGCGCCATCTTCTGCGTGCTGAATGCGCTGATGCGCGTGCTGTCGCAGCAGCTGCCGCCGATGCAGGTGCAGTTCCTGCGCTACCTGTTCGGCTTTGCGGTGCTGCTGCCGCTGCTGATGCGCGCGGGGCTGGCCGCCTACCGGCCGCAAAGCCCCTGGGGCCAGTTTGCGCGCGGCGGCGTGCACACGCTGGGGCTGGTGCTGTGGTTCCTGGCGCTGCCGCACATCCCGCTGGCCGACACCACGGCGCTGGGCTTCACCGGGCCGATCTTCATCATGATCGGCGCCTACCTGTGGCTGAAGGAGCCGATGCACTGGGACCGCTGGGTGGCCACGCTGATCGGCCTGGGGGGCGTGCTGATCGTGATGGGGCCCAAGCTGTCGGGCAGCGGCGGCGGCTACCACCTGCTGATGCTGTCGTCGGCGCCGGTGTTCGCGGCCAGCTTCCTGATCACGAAGATGCTCACGCGCACCGAGACCACCGGCGTCATCGTGTTCTGGCAGGCGCTGTCGGTGACGGTGCTGAGCCTGCCGATGGCGCTGTGGGTGTGGCAGTGGCCGGGCGCGTGGCAGTGGGCCGGCTTCGTGGTCTGCGGCGCCCTGGGCAGCGGCGCGCACTACTGCCTGACACGCAGCTTCCGCAACGCCGACATCTCGTCCACGCAGTCGGTGAAGTTCCTGGACCTGGTGTGGTCGGCGGCACTCGGCTGGCTGCTCTTTGCCGACGTGCCGGCACAGACCACGCTGCTGGGCGGCGCGGTGATCTGCACCGCCACGCTGTGGGTGGCGCGGCGCGAGCAGAAACGGCAGCAGAAAGAGCGCGCGGCGCCGGCCGATGTCGGCCCCTGAAGGCCTGAAGCCCCGCCGGCCCGCGGCCCGGGGGCGACTCCTACAATCGGCGCCTCTTTCGCTTGACCAGGGCCGCCTTGATGATCACCCGTGAACCCACGCTCGAACGCCTGGCCATCGCGCAGCAGCTGATGCTGGAGCCGTTCGGGCTGTCCGAGGCTGCACTGTCGCAGGCGCTGGCCCTCATCGGCGAGCACCGCGTCGACGACGCCGACCTGTACTTCCAGACCACGCGCCACGAGGGCTGGAGCCTGGAAGAGGGCATCGTCAAGAGCGGCAGCTTCAGCATCGACCAGGGCGTGGGCGTGCGCGCGGTGGCCGGCGAGAAGACCGCGTTTGCCTACTCCGACGACCTCAGCGTGGAGTCGCTGATGGACGCCGCCCGCACGGTGCGCACCATCGCCGCGGCCGGCGAGAACAAGCGCATCAAGCTGGCGCGGCCCGCCAAGATGGCGAAGAGCCGCGTGCTCTACGCGCCCACCGACCCCATCGGCACGCTCGACAGCGCGCAGAAGGTGGCGCTGCTGGAGAAGGTGGAAAAGCTCGCCCGCGCCAAGGACCCGCGCATCGCGCAGGTGATGGCCAGCGTGGGCGCCGAATACGACGTGGTGCTGGTGGCGCGTGCCGACGGCACACGCGCCGCCGACGTGCGCCCGCTGGTGCGCCTGAACGTGACCGTGATCGCCGAGCAGACGATCAACGGCGAGGTGCGCCGCGAGGTCGGCAGCGGTGGTGGCGGCGGCCGCTTCGGCCTGGGCTACTTCAGCGACGCGCTGATCGAGGAGTACGTCTCGCACGCCGTCACGGCCGCGCTCACCAACCTGGAAAGCCGCCCGGTGGCGGCCGGCGAGATGACCGTCGTGCTCGGCCCCGGCTGGCCCGGCGTGCTGCTGCACGAGGCCGTGGGCCACGGCCTGGAAGGCGACTTCAACCGCAAGGGCAGCAGCACCTTCAGCGGCCGCGTCGGCCAGCGCGTGGCGGCCAAGGGCGTGACGGTGCTGGACGACGGCACCATCCCCGACCGCCGCGGCAGCCTCAACGTCGACGACGAAGGCCACGCCACGCAGCGCAACGTGCTGATCGAGGACGGCATCCTGCGCGGCTACATGCAGGACAGCCTCAACGCGCGCCTGTCGGGCGTCAAGCCCACCGGCAACGGCCGCCGCGAAAGCTACGCGCACCTGCCGATGCCGCGCATGACCAACACCTACATGCTGGCCGGCAACAAGAAGCCCGAAGAGATCATCGGCAGCCTGAAGCGCGGCATCTACGCCAGCAACTTCGGCGGCGGTCAGGTCGACATCACCAGCGGCAAGTTCGTGTTCAGTGCCAGCGAGGCCTTCTGGGTCGAAAACGGCAAGATCCTGTACCCGGTGAAGGGCGCCACGATCATCGGCAACGGACCCGAGGCGATGACGCGCGTGACGATGATCGGCAACGACCTGAAGCTGGACACCGGCGTGGGCGTGTGCGGCAAGGAGGGCCAGAGCGTGCCCGTCGGCGTGGGCCAGCCCACGCTGCGCATCGAAAGGCTGACCGTCGGCGGCACCGCTTGACCCCGGACGTCTCGTTCGAGGACATCGAGGCCGCCGCGGCGCGCCTCGCGGGCCAGGTGCTCGACACGCCCTGCGTCGAGAGCAAGACGATCGGCCAGATCGTCGGCGCGCAGGTCTTCCTGAAGTTCGAGAACCTGCAGTTCACCGCCAGCTTCAAGGAGCGCGGCGCGCTGAACAAGCTGGCCTCGCTGATCGAGTCGGGCGTGCCGATCAAGGGCGTCATCGCCGCCAGCGCCGGCAACCACGCGCAGGGCGTGGCGCACCACGCACAACGCCTGGGCCTGCGTGCGGTGATCGTGATGCCGCTGCAGACGCCCATCGTGAAAGTGGAGCGCACCCGCGGCTTCGGCGCCGAGGTGGTGCTGCACGGCGAGAGCTTCGACGAAGCCCGCGATCGGGCGCTGCAGATGGCCGACGAGCAGGGCCTGACCTTCGTGCACCCCTTCGACGACCCCGCGGTCATCGCCGGCCAGGGCACGATCGGGCTGGAGATGCTGCGCGCCCAGCCCGACCTGGACACGCTGGTCATCGCGGTGGGCGGCGGCGGGCTCATCAGCGGCATCGCCACCGCGGTGCGGCGGCTGAAGCCCGGCGTGGAGATCATCGGCGTGCAGACCAGCCGCTTCCCGGCCATGGTCAACGCCATCAAGGGCAGCAGCCACGCGCAGGGCACGAGCACCATCGCCGAGGGCATCGCCGTGGGCCGGCCCGGTGCCATCACGCGCGAGCTGATCCGTCAGCGCGTGGACGACCTCGTGCTGGTGGACGAGGGCGACATCGAGCAGGCCATCGTGATGCTGCTGGAGATCGAGAAGACGCTGGTCGAAGGCGCCGGCGCCGCAGGCCTGGCTGCGCTGCTGAAGGACCCGGCGCGTTTCGCCGGGAAGAAGGTCGGCCTGGTGCTGTGCGGCGGCAACATCGACCCGCTGCTGCTGGCCGCCATCCTGGAGCGCGGCCTGGTGCGCGCGGGGCGCCTCGCGCGCATCCGCGTGGCGGCGCGCGACACGCCCGGCGTGCTGGCCCGCATCACCAGCATCGTCGGCGAAGCGGGCGCCAACATCGACGAGGTGCACCACCAGCGCGCGTTCTCCTCGCTCAGCGTGCAGAACGTCGAGGTCGAGCTGGTGCTGCAGACGCGCAACCACGCCCATGTGCAGGACGTGGTGGCGCGGCTGGTGGCGGCGGGCTTCGAGGCCCAGCCCGGCTGAAGCCCGGCCGGCCCGCACAATGCCGGCCTTCCACGTCAGCGGCCTTGTCGCCCGGAGTCACCCCATGCTCGTGAGCAACCTCGAAACCATGCCCGGCCACCGCGTGGTGGCGCACCTGGGCATTGCGCAGGGCAGCACGGTGCGCGCCAAGCACGTGGGCAAGGACTTCCTGGCCGGGCTGAAGAACATCGTCGGCGGCGAGCTCAAGGCCTACACCGACCTGATGCAGGAAGCCCGCGCCGAGGCCGTGCGCCGCATGACCGCCGAGGCCGCGGCCATGGGCGCCAACGCGGTGCTCAACGTGCGCTTCGTCACCACCTCCATCACCACCGGCGCGGCCGAGATCCTGGCCTACGGCTCTGCCGTCACCGTCGAGCCGGCATGAAGACGCTGCAAGCCGCGCTGCAGTCCATCGGGCTGTGGCTGCCGGTGCTGCTGATGGTGGTGGGCTACGGCGTCGGGCGCGTGATCGAACGGCGCCACTACCGGTCGCTGCGCGTGCGCGAACTGGCGCTGCAGCAGGTGGTGGCGCTGAACACGCGCTACGTGCCGGCCGGCGTGGCCGCCACCGGCGCCACGCTGGTCAGCGGCAGCGTGGTGATCTCGTCGGACTACTTCAAGACCTTCGTGGCCGGCTTCCGCAACGTCTTCGGCGGCCATTTCCGCGGCTACGAGACGCTGCTGGAGCGCGCCCGCCGCGAGGCCCTGCTGCGGCTGAAGCAGCAGGCGCAGGACGCCGGCGCCACGCTCGTCATCGGCGTGCGCTTCCACAGCACGCAGGTGACCGGGTCGACCACGCCGTCGGTGGAGGTCATGGCCTACGGCACCGCGCTGACCCGGGCCCGCCCGGGCTGAAGACACGGGCTGAGCGCCATGGAAGGGCCCCGCCTCGAGAACCGGCTGCCGCCAGAAGACCTGCACGGCCGCGACGATCACCCGCTGCGCGAGCTGGCCTGGCTGCTGGGCGCCAGCGCGGTGCTGCTGGCGGTGGTGGTAGCGGTGGCCGGCTGGGCGTCGCAATGGCTGGCGCCGCGGCTGCCCTTTGCGGCCGAGGTGGCCCTGGCCGAGCGCTGGGTGGACCGCCCACCGCCCGCCACCGCCGAAGCGCGGGCCCGCCAGCAGGCGCTGCAGACCCTGGCCGACCGCGTGGCGGCGCGCATGGCGCTGCCGCCGGGCCTGCAGGTGGTGGTCACCGACGACCCTTCGCCGCTCGTCAACGCCTACGCCACGGTGGGCGGGCGCATCCGCGTCTTCCATGGCCTGTTGGCGCGGCTGCAGTCCGAAGAGGCCCTGGCCGCGCTGCTGGCGCACGAGATCGCCCACGTCAAGCACCGCCACGTGGCCGCCAACCTGGGCCGCGGCCTGACGCTGGCCCTGGTGCTGGGGCTGGTGTCGGCCGATGCCGGCGCGGCCGCGGCCGAGTGGGCGCTGGGCCAGGCCACGAACCTGGCGCTGCTGGGCTATTCGCGCGAGCAGGAGGCGCAGGCCGACGCCGAGGCGCTGCAGGCCCTGGTGGCGCTGTACGGCCACGCCGGTGGCCTGGTGCAGCTGTTCGAACGGCTGCCCACGCCCACCGAGGCCGGCACGATCGAGCTGCTGCAGACGCACCCGCTCACCGCCACGCGCCGGCAGGCGCTGGTGCAGAACGCCCAGGCCCGCGGCTGGCCACTGCAGGGTCCCACGACCCCGCTGCCGGCCGCGCTGCGCCTGGCGGCGCCGCGCTGAGCCGGGCAACTGCCGAAGCCGACACAAAAAGACCGATTCTTCCCGCCTGTTCGGGATGCACTGCGGCACCCGTTTGCTCAGAATGCAGGGCATCACCCTACCAAAGGATCGCCTCGCCATGCTTCGCAACACGCTCCCCCTGATGACCGCCGTGCTGGCCCTGGCCGCCGGCAGCGCCGCCCACGCCGGCGAGCTCTACACCAAGGTCGGCCTGCCCGGCGTGATGCTGGGCTGGGCGCAGCCGCTGAACCCCCAGTTCGGCCTGCGCATCGACTACGCCACGCTCGGCGACCGCACCGACCAGCGCACCGAAGAAGGCATCCGCTACGACACCAAGCTCAAGCTCAACCGCGTGGCACTGCTGGGCGACTGGTTTCCGTTTTCGGGCGGCTTTCGCCTGACGGGCGGCGTCACCTCCAACCAGTACCGGCTGGACCTCGGGGCCTCGGGCGCCGGCGGCACGCTGGAGATCGGCAACACGACCTACACCACCACGGCGGCCGACCGCTTCGACGTGCGGGTGCGGTTCCCGTCCAGCACGCCGTACGTCGGCTTCGGCTGGGGCCACCAGGCCTCGAGCGGCCTGCGCTTTTCGTTCGACGTGGGCGCGATGATCGGCAAGGCCACCGTGTCCTACAGCCTCACCGGGCCGGCGGCGCAGCAGGTGTCGCAGGCCGACATCGATGCCGAACTGGCGGAGCTGCGCAACGGCGTGGGCAAGGTCAAGGCGGTGCCGCAGGTCACGTTCGGCATCGGCTACAGCTTCTGATACATTCGCGGCCATGCGTCCCGCATCGTTTTATTTTGCGTACTTTTGGTTCTCGCACCGCTTGGCGGCTGGAGAGGCAAACGCGTAGTCTGAACGACGCACCCGCATCCCCCAGAAACCGCCGGCAGTCCCGGCGGTTTTTTGTTGCCGGGCTGAGACCACCAGCCCCGGCACACGAGGAAACCCGCCATGAGCCCCAAGTCTGCCCAGCCCATCGATGAACGCCTGGCGCTGTCCGAGAAGACCAGCCGCACCGACGACCAGCGCATCCAGGACGTCACGCCGCTGCCGCCGCCGGAGCACCTGATCCGCTTCTTCCCGATCGCCGGCACGCCGGTGGAGACGCTGATCCAGGACACGCGCTCGGCCATCCGCCACATCATGGCCGGCAGCGGCGAAGGCAGCGACCGGCTGCTGGTGATCATCGGCCCGTGCAGCATCCACGACCCCGCCGCCGCGCTGGAGTACGCACGCCGGCTGAAGGCGCTGCGCACGCAGCACGCCGGCGAGCTGGAAATCGTGATGCGCGTGTACTTCGAGAAGCCGCGCACCACCGTCGGCTGGAAGGGCCTGATCAACGACCCGTACCTGGACGAGAGCTACCGCATCCACGAAGGCCTGCGCATCGCGCGGCAGCTGCTGGTGGACATCAACCGCCTGGGCGTGCCGGCGGGCAGCGAGTTCCTGGACGTCATCAGCCCACAGTACATCGGCGACCTGATCGCCTGGGGCGCGATCGGCGCGCGCACCACCGAATCGCAGGTGCACCGCGAGCTGGCCAGCGGGCTGAGCGCGCCGGTGGGCTTCAAGAACGGCACCGACGGCAACATCAAGATCGCCACCGACGCGATCCAGGCCGCAGCGCGCCCGCACCACTTCCTGTCGGTGCACAAGAACGGCCAGGTCGCCATCGTGCAGACCAAGGGCAACAAGGACTGCCACGTCATCCTGCGCGGCGGCAAGGCGCCCAACTACGACGCCGACAGCGTGGCCGCGGCCTGCCGGGAGATCGAATCGGCCAAGCTCCCGTGCCGGCTGATGATCGACGCCAGCCACGCCAACAGCAGCAAGCAGCACCAGCGCCAGATCGACGTGATGAAGGACGTGGGCGCGCAGCTGGCCGCCGGCAACCGCTGCATCTTCGGCGTCATGGTCGAGAGCCACCTGCACGACGGCGCGCAGAAGTTCAGCCCCGGCAAGGACGACCCGGCCAAGCTGGTCTACGGGCAGAGCATCACCGATGCGTGCATTGCGTGGGACGACAGCGTGGCGCTGCTGCAAGGCCTGGCGGACGCGGTGAAGGCGCGGCGCGGCCTGCAGAGCTGATGCGCACGGCGGGGTGGCCCGATGGCCCCCCCGTTGGCGACTCGTTGGCGACTCGCCGGATGACCTGCAGCCGCCCTCAATCCCAGCGCGCCTGACGCTCGTGGCGCGGCAGCAGCGGCCCCGCAGCCCGCGCCCGGGCCACGCTGGCCGCGTGCGCCGCGGGCCAGCCCCCCGCCGGCGGCGGCAAGCCCAGATCGTGCAGCAGGTGCTGCGTCTGGGCCAGCAGCAGCCAGCCCTCGGCATCGCCGTGCTGACCGGCCAGCACGGCCTGCCAGGCCGCGCACGCGGTCAAGGCCTGTTGCTGCGCTTCGTCGCGCCGACCCAGCTGCTGCAAGGCCAGCGCCAACTCGGTCGCGGCCCAGGCCCGGCGCCGCGGTCCGGCGGCCTCCGTGGCCAGCCAGTCGGCGCCCAGCAGCGCGTGCAGCAGCGGCACAGCCTCGGCGGCACGGCCCAGGTGTCGCAGCGCGCGCGCGCCGTGCAGGCCCAGGCGCAGGCCCGTCTTGCGCCAGCGCTCGGGGTCGGCGTCGTCGTGCGCCAGTGCCGCCAGCACGGCCTGCGCGTGGGTGATGTGCTCCAGCGCACGCGCCGGCTCGTCGGCGAGCAGGCAGATGGCGGCCAGGTTGTTCAACTCGGTGGCCAGGCCGTTGCGGTAGGCCACGTGCTGCGGGTCGCGCGCGAGGTTCTCGCGCCGCAGCCGCACGGCGCGCTCGCCGTGGGCCACGGCCTCCGCGTCGCGGCCCAGGTTGCTGACCACCAGCATGCGTGCACCGGCAATGCTGCCCAGCTGGTGCAGGTCCTCGGCGCTGGCCTTGCCACTGGCCACCAGCTGCTGGTACACGGCTTCGGCCTCGGCCAGTGCCGTCAGGGCGGCTTCGGCGTCACCCAGGTGCGCCAGCGACGCCGTGTTGAAGAGTTGCGCACGGCCGAAGTGGGCCGAACCGAGTTCGGCCAGCAGGTCGGCCTGGCCCGGATGGCGTTCGAGCGCGCGCTGCACGGTGTCGGCCATGGCCTGCATGGCCGCCAGCGCCTGATGCACCTCGCCGCGGCGGCGCGCTGCATCGGCGCGCGCCCGGTGCGCGCGCGCCCACCAGATGGCGTACCAGGGGTTGCCGGCGTGCGCCGTGGCGCCGGCCTCGAACAGCGGCAGCGCGCGCAGCGCGTTGGCGTCGGCGTCGGCCTGGCCCTGCATCGCCAGCAGCAGGCCGTCGCCCTGCAGGTGGGCCAGCCGGGCGCAGGCCATGGCCAGCTGGCCGGCGAAGGCGGCGTCGCCGCGGGCTTGCGCGGCCAGGCGGTCCAGGTGGCCCAGCATGTTCTGCAGCAGCTCGGCCTTCAGCGTGGCGCCGCCGGGCAGGTAGTGCACGGCGTCGGCGTGGCGCTCCATCACGTCGCTGACGATGGCGCGCGTCTCGGCCAGGCGCTGCTGCGCCAGGTTGCGCGACACCGCCGCGCTGCGCGCCTGGAACAGCGCCATCGCCAGCCCGCCGGCCAGGCCCAGCGCACCCAGCGCGGCAGCAGGGCGCTCCTGCAGCAAGGCCGCGGCCAGGCCGCTGGCCAGCCCCAGGCCGCCCAGGCCACCGGCCAGCACGGCCCAGCGGTTGCGCCGCACGAACTTGCCCAGCACGTAGGCCGGGCTCGCCGGGCGGGCCGAGACCGGCCAGCCGGCCAGGTAGGCCTGCACATCGGCGGCCAAGGCGTCGACGCTGGCGTAGCGCCGCTCGGGGGCCTTCTCCAGCGCCTTCAGCAGGATGTTGTCGAGATCGCCTTCGAGCTTCTTGCGCGTGTTCAGCCACTGCGGGTCGCGGGCCTCGGCGGCTGACAGGCGGCTGGGCCGTGTGGGCTCGTCGTCCAGCACGCAGCGTGCGGCTTCGGCCGCCGTGGTGGCGTGGCGGCCGGTGGGGCGCGTGCCGGTGAGCAGCTGGTACAGCAGCACACCCAGGCTGTAGATGTCGGTGGCGGTGCTGACGGGTTCGCCGCGCACCTGCTCGGGGCTGGCGTGGTGCGGGGTGTAGGGGCGCTGGCCGCCCAGCGTGGCGGCACCGTCGTGGCTTTCGAGCGGGTCGAGTGCCTTGGCGATGCCGAAGTCCAGCAGCTTGACCTGGCTCTCGGCGTCGACCAGCACGTTGCCGGGCTTCAGGTCGCGGTGCACGAGCAGGTTGCGGTGCGCGTGCGCCACGGCATCGGCCAGCTGCAGGAAGAGCACCAGCCGCCGCTCCAGCGGCAGGCCGCGCACCGCGGCGTCGATGGGCTGGCCGTCGACGAACTCCATCACGAAGTACGGCAGCCCGTCGTCGCTGGCGCCGGCGTCCAGCAGCCGCGCGATGTGCGGGTGGGCCAGCCGCGCCAGGGCCTGGCGCTCCTGCGCAAAACGCTGCAGCACCGCGGTGCTGTCCATGCCGCGCTTGAGCAGCTTGATGGCCGCGCGGCCTTCGTAGCTGCCATCGGCGCGGCGGGCCTCGAAGACCTCGCCCATGCCGCCGGCGCCCACCGCGCGCACGATCTGCCACGCGCCCAGGCGCTGGCCAGCCTGCGCGGCGTGCGCGGCGGGCAAGGACTGCTCGGCCAGGGCCTGCGCCGCGCTGCCGGCCAGGAAGGCGCTGCCGGCACTGGCCTGGTCGTGGTGGGCCAGCAGGCTGCGCAGCTCGGCCTGCGCACCGGCGTCGAGCGCAGCGCTGGCGATGAGGGCCTCGCGCGCGGCGGGCGGCAGCTCGGCCGCGCGGTCGAAGACGGTCTTGACTTGGGCCCAGCGGGCGGCATCGGCAGCCATGGCGGAAGTATCGGCGGGCCGCCACGCGGCCCGGAGCCTTCAGCGCCCGGCCGCCAGCCGCGCGATGAAGAGCTGGCCCACCTGGCCCAGGCCCGCGCCGACGCGCTCGCGGTAGACAGGCCCGTCGGCCACGGCCTCCAGGTTGGCCCAGGCCACCGAATCCTTGCTGCCGATGGCCATGCGCAGCAGCCCCAGCGCCACCGTGCCGGCCACGTCGCCGGCGGTGGTGGCCTGCTTGCGCAGCTCGGTGAAGGCGGCGGGGTCCAGCAGCAGCGGGCGCTTGACGTCCAGCACGCTGGCCTGCGCGCCGGTCTGCATGGACAGCTTGGCGGTGGTCACCACCGCGTGCAGCCTGTGGCTGACCGACGGCGCGCTGTCCATGCGGCCGAAGAAGCCGCGGTTGTTGTCGGTGAGCTGCACGAAGTGCACGCGCATCGTCACCTCCAGCAGCGTGGCGTCGCCCAGCTCCTTCTGCAGCGTCATGTTGTCGGTGGCGCCGCTGATGGCGCCCATCACGTTGCCGAAGCCGGAGACCGCGCCGAGCAACCCGGTCTGCGAGCTGCCGGTCATCGCGCGGTTCATGCCGTACATCGCCATGCCGGGCGGGCCCACGATGACGGAGGTGTCGCCGCGCACCGGCAGCGGGGTGCCGGCGCCGGCGAGCTTCTTCCACGTGGGCGCGGCGGCGATCTCGGCCTGCGGCACCACGTCCAGCCCGCCGGCCTTCAGGTCGCGCAGGAAGGCCGCGTGCGCGGCTTCGGCGATGGCCTGGAAGTCGGGCTCGGCCACGCCGATCAGCTTGTAGTAGCCGGTGACGCTGCTGCGGCCGGCCATGCCGAAGCTGGAGGTCTCGGCGCTGACCTTGTCGCTGGTGACGAACTCGACGTTGAACTGCGGCACGGCGACGCGCTTGACGCCCTTCAGCGCCTGGAGGTCGCTGACGCCCAGCAACGTGGCCGCCTGCTCGGCGGGCTTGAAGCCGGCGTCCAGCGCCACCGGTTCAGGGGCGTCCTTGGCGGCGGCAGGGGCCAGGGCCGCGCACAGCAGCAGGGCGGCCAGGCTCAGGCGGGGCAGGGGCAGGCGGGTTCGGCAGGTGCTCATCGGGCGTGCTTTCAGGACAGCGGGGGGATCAACAGGCACCGAGCGGTGCGGCATCGGGATCGGTGCACTCATTGGCAGGTCACCGGCGACACGCAGCTCTGGCGCGCGTTGCCGGCCCCGTTGAACGTGAAGCCGCCCACCGACGCGGTGCTGCCGAAGCGACGGCTGGCCACCAGCCGCACGTCGACGAAGCGGTACTGCACGACGTCGCCCGCCACCGCGTCGACGATCAGCGTGCCGGCCGTGCCCTCCCAGCCATAGCCCGGGGCCTCGTTGTAGAAGACGGTGGCCCACAGGCCGGTGCTCGCGCCCACGGCATAGCTGCCCGGCGTCACGGGCACGGTGCCCGAACCACCCGGCGAGGCGAAGGTGAACTGCACCTGCCGCGGCGGCACCGAGATGGAATAGCTGGGCGTGACGAAACTGGTGCTGCCGGGCGCCGCGTTGGAGGCTGTCTGGGCCAGGTCGATGGCCGCGACGGAGCCGTTGTAGTCGGCCGTGGCGGCGCTGAAGTCGAGCACCAGCCGCTGACCCGTGACCACGGGTGCGGGTGCGGGGACCGGTGCGGCCACGGGCGCAGGCGCCGGTGCGGCCGCCACGGCGGGGTCGTCGCTGCCGCCGCAGGCAGCCAGTGCCACGGCCAGCGCGCTCAGCGCGCTCAGCGTTTGAAGGGCCTGCCGGCGCGCAGCGGCACGGGTGCGGTCTGAGGACATGTCGAACTCCTTGGTGGGGTGCAGCGCTGCACACGGCAGCCCTTGATCACTCACGCAGGACTTCTGCGCCAAAGGGATCAGCGCCGTGTCGGCCGCCCCCCGCGGGTGCGGGGGATGGCTGGCCGTGGGCCCCGTTCGCGCGAGTCCCGTCACGCGCAGCGCCCCGGTGACGCCCGCCGCCCGCCGCCCGGCCGACCCACAATCTGCTGCATGGACCGCCTCGCCCCAACCGACGCCCCACGCCCTGCAGACACCCCGCCGGGCAGCAACGTGGACATCGACGCATCCGGCGCCGCCGCCGACATCACGCAGTGGCTGCAGCAGCTGGACGGCGGCCACGCGGCCCCGGTGGACGACCTGTCTGCCGCGCTCTACGCCGAGCTCAAGCTGCGCGCGTCGTCGCACATGCGCAAGGAGCTGCCGGGCCACACGCTCAGCGCCACCGCGCTCACGCACGAGGCCTGGTTTCGCCTGAACGAGCAGACGCGCACGCGCTGGCAGAGCCGCGGCCACTTCCTGGGCATGGCGTCGATCATGATGCGGCGCATCCTGGTCAACCACGCGCTGGCCAAGCAGGCTGCCAAGCGCGAGGCCGCGCTGGTGTCGCTGACGCTGACCGAGGCGCAGCAGGTCGCCGGCGGCGCCGGCGCCGAGATCGTGCGGGTGCACGACGCGCTGCTGGCCTTCGAGCAGGTGGACCCGCGAGCGGCCAAGGTGGTGGAGCTGAAGTTCTTCGGCGGGCTGGAGACCGAAGAGATCGCCGAGCTGATGGGCCTGGGCACCGCCACCGTCAAGCGCGACTGGGCGCTGGCCCGCGCCTGGCTGCACCGCGAGCTGGGGGGCGGCGCCGCGGCTGGCCAGACCGGCTAGAAGGCCCGCCCCGCCGTCAGGTACCCGCGCGTGTCCTTCGGCGCGTCCAGCCCCTGCGCCACGCCCAGGCGCAGCTGCAGGCCCAGCGCGTACAGCAGCTTCACCTCGCCCAGCAGCTCCAGGCCCGCGCCGCGCCGCCAGGCCGACGGGCCGTTGCCGGTGGTCCAGGCGCCGCCCACGTCCACGAACACCGCCGCCGACAGCCGGTTGATGCCCACCGCCGGCACCATGGCGTGGCGGTCGATGTCCACGAGCGGCGTGCGCCACTCCAGCGTGGCCACGCGCGCGTTGGCGCCGCGCAGCGCGGGCTCGTCGCCGCGGTAGCCACGCAGCGACAGCTGGCGATCGTTGAGCACGGGGCCCAGTTGCAGCGCGTCGTCGGTGGCGCCACCCAGCTGGAAGGGCTCGGTGCGGCCGCGGGCGCGCGCTTCGGTGAAACGCGCGGCCAGCACGGTGCGGCCCAGCGGCAGGTAGCCGCGCAGGTCGGCGCGCAGCACGGTGCCGTCGTAGCGGCGCGGGTCGCTGCCGGCCAGGGGCTTGTAGCCCTCCAGCAGCAGCGTGCCGTGCAGGCCGCGGTTGGGGCCTTCGGTGTGCCAGTCGCCGTTGCTGGTGTCCACGTCGATCAGGGCGGCCAGCAGCCGTTCGTCGCGGCGGCGGGTGGTGGTGCCGGCGGCGATGTCGACGCGGTCGGTCCAGTCGCCCGCCGCGCCCACGCCCAGCACGAGGCGGCGCTCCAGCCGTGTGAACGGGAACCGGCTCAGCCACTGCAGCCGCGTGCTGCGGTCGAACACGGTGGTGGTGTCCTTGCCGCCGGTGGTGGACCAGGCCTGCGCCGTGAGCTCGCGGCTCAGCGCCAGGCCGTGGCTGCCGACGAACAGGTATTCCAGGCTGCCGGTGAGCTGCTTCTGCGAGGTCTCCCACATCGCCAGCGCGGCGTACCGGTGCCAGCCCAGCGCGTCGCCGCCGGAGGTGCTGGCGCCGTAGGCGGTGAGGCCGCGGTCGGCCACGATGGCCGGCAGCCAGGCGCGCGGGCGCAAGGCAGCCAGCGCCGAGTACGGCCGGCCTTCGCCCAGCGCCGGGCTGGTTTCGTCTGCGGCCGTTGCCACAGCCGGTGCCGTGGCCGTGGCCGTGGCCGTGGCCGTGGCCGTGGCCGTGGCGGGCAGCGTCTGCAGCACGGCCGGCGCGGCCAGGCGGTGCAGCGCAAAACCCTGCGGCGCGATGGCCACCAGCGCCAGCGAGCCGTCGGCCGCCGTGCCGGCGTGCGTGAGCACCGCCGTGTGGCTGTGCGTCAGCCGCTGCAGCTGCGCGCCCTGCAGCCGCCACACGTTGGGCACGCCGCCTTCAGCGATCACGAATTCCAGCCCTTGCGCGCCGTGGCGCAGCGCCTGCAGCGGCTGGCTGCGCTGCAGCAGCAGGCGCGGCGCAGCCGGGGCTTGCTGCAGATCGATCTGCAGCAGCCGCCAGTCGCCGGCGCGGCGGGCGATGAGGCTCAGGCTGCGGCCGTCGGGCGCGGCGGCCAGGTCCAGCAGCTCGGTGCCGTCGTCGGGGGCCAGCAGCACGCGGGCCACGCCGCCGGCCGCGTTCACCTCCACCAGCTGCGTGCGGCCGGCGTCCAGCTGCAAGGCCAGCAGCAGGGGGCCGGCGTGCACCGCGCGGCGCAGGCGGGCGCAGTGGGTCAGCGGCTGCAGGCGGCTGCCGTCCAGCCGGTACAGGTCATAGGCGTAGTTGAGCGTGTTGCACACGTCGGGCTGGGCCACCAGCACGCGTCCGTCGGGCGCCACGTCGACACGCGCGCCGCGGTTCACGCGCACCACGCGCTGCTGCGCGCCGTCGGCGGCCACGCGCACCAGGTGGGCGCCGCTCAGGCCGTCTTCCACCACCGCCAGCCAGCCGCCACCGGCGGCTGCGGGCAGCGCCGCCACGCTGCCGATGCCGAAGAGCGGCACGGTCAGCGCCGTTCCCACGGCCTCGGGCACGGCGCGGATGGGCGCGGCGCGCGCGTCCACCTGCTGCGCCAGGTCGGCCAGGAACTCGGCCCACAGCGTGTCCATCATCTGGCCGGTGGCGCCCCAGGGCGCGCTGTGCAGGCGCGGCACGATGTTGCCGCTGTACTGGTGCACCAGCTCGGCCGGCTTGCCCGCGCCGTGGCGGCGGGCCAGGAATTCCATGAAGTACGCGCCGTACAGGTACTGCTTGTTGACGGGCAGCGTGCGGCCGTCGGCGTTGATCTCGGCCAGCGTGAGGAAACCGCGCGCGCGCTCGGCCCGCAGCCAGGCCTCGAACCACGGGCCCTGCAGGCGGCCGCGGCCGGCGGCGGGCTCGCTCTCGTGCCACACGGCCAGGCCTTCCACTGGCCAGCCGGGCTGGAACAGGTTGGGGATGAACCAGGGCACGTTGCCGAAGATCTTCTGCAGCACGCCCGGCACGCCGCGTACCTTGTCCAGGTGCACGGCGTGCGTGAACTCGTGCACCAGCAGCAGGTCGAGCCAGGCGCTGTTGTCCAGGAGCTCGCCCTCGTCGGGCGGGGACAGGAACACACCCATGAAGTTGTAGGGCAGCGGCGTGCTGAAGCCGTTGGCGATGTCGAACTCGTCGTAGACGACGATTTCGGTGCGCGTGCGTGGCACCCACTGCAGCGCCTGCGTCACGCGCGGGTACACACGCTCGGCGGCCCGCGCCACGGCCAAGGCCTGCGCGCGCTGCGTGCTGCGGTGGTGCACGCGGAAGTGCGCGCTGTCGGCGCTGAGCCAGTCCACGCGCGGGTCGGCCAGCGGTTGGGCCCGGGCCGGGGTCGGCAGGGCGGCCCAGCAGCCCGCCAACAAGGCCAGCGCGGCCCACCAGGGGCCCAGGCGCCCCAGACGGCGCAGCACAGGCTGCGGGGCAGACACAAAGCAGGGCATCGGGATTCCTTGCGCCGGCGGGCAGGGCGGCGGCTGGCCGGCATTTCACCACCGCCGCTTGCCACGCCCGCCGGCCGCAGCGTGCAGTCCGTCGCAGGCGCGGCATCGTCTGCGGTGCGCCGCCAGCGCGGCGCATGGCCCGGTGCGCCGCCAGCGCGGCGCGGGCGGCAGGGACAATCGCCGGCACGATGCGCAGCCGCCACCCCGCCGACGCCGACACCTTCCGCTGGGCCATCGTCGGCCCCGGCCGCATTGCGCACCGCTTTGCGCAGGCCGTGGCCGACCTGCCAGGCACGCGGGTGGCTTGGGTGCAGGCCCGCGACGCGGCCAAGGGCCAGGCCTTTGCGGCGCAGTGGTCCACGGCCGGGTCGGCAGCGGTGCAGGTGAGCCCCGACCTGGCGCACCTGCTGGCGCAACCCGACGTGGACGGCGTCTACATCGCCACGCCGCACTCGGCGCACGGCCCGGCCATCGATGCCTGCCTGCGCGCCGGCAAGCCCGTGCTGTGCGAGAAGTCGCTGTTGCCCACGCGCGCGCAAGCCGAGCCGCTGGTGGCACTGGCGCGCGAGCGCGGCGTGTTCCTGATGGAGGCGGTGTGGACCGGCGCGTGGCCGGCACGCTGCACTTCGGCAGCGGCCACCAGGCCGTGGCGGCGCAGTTCCTGTGCGCCTTCGACGGCGTGTCCGACAACGGCTTCACGATCGTCGGCGAGCGCGGTCACATCCGCATCCCGCAGCACTTCCACCGCGGCACGCGGGCCGTGCTGCAGGTGGTGGGGGCCGAGGCCGTGGTGGTGGACGCCCCCTTCCTGATCAACGGCTTCGAGGGCCAGATCGTCGAGGCCCTGCGCTGCATCCGCGCCGGGCTGGTGGAGAGCCCGGCCCTGCAGCACGCACATTCGCTGGCCGTGCTGGGCTGGATGGACCACCTGCGCCGGCAACTGGGCGTGCACGACCCGTTCGAGTGAGCGCGGCGCCATGCAGAATCAGGCCAACGTCCAACCTGCGCCGCATGCCCTGCGGCCCCAAGCCACCATGGAAGTCCCGACCCTCGAAACCCAGCCCGCCAGCAAGATCCACCTGATCGGCGGCGAAAAAGGCGGTGTCGGCAAGTCGCTGGTGGCGCGGCTGCTGGCGCAGTACTTCATCGACCACGAGTGGCCCTTCGTCGGCTTCGACACCGACCGCTCGCACGGCGCGCTGCTGCGCTTCTACTCGGGCTACGCGAGCCCGGTGCTGGTGGACCGCTACGAGGCGCTGGACCACGTCATCGAGAGCGCGGTCGAACAACCCGGCCGGCGCGTGCTGGTGGACCTGGCCGCGCAGACGCACGACCCGCTGGTGCGCTGGATGGACGAGTCCGGCGTGCTGGACATGGCCGACCTGTCGGGCATCACGCTGCAGTACTGGCACGTGATGGACTCGGGCCGCGACTCGGTCGACCTGCTGCAGCGCCTGCTCGACCGCTTCGGCCAGCGCCTGCACTACGTGCTGGTGTGCAACGAGCTGCGCGGCGACGACTTCAGCATGCTCGAGCGCTCGGGCCAGCTCGACCGCGCGATGGGTCTGGGCGCCAAGGTCGTGCGCGTGAAGCGCCTGCACGACGCGGTGATCCAGAAGATCGACGCCCGCAACGCCAGCTTCTGGGCCGCCGGCCACGTCAGCGGTTCCGAAGGCCCGGGCCTCGGGCTGATGGAGCGGCAGCGGCTGAAGATGTGGCTGCACCACGCCTACGGCCAGGTGGCGCAGGCCGAGCCCTGAGCCTGGGCGGCGCGGGCTTCAGTCGTCGCTGCGCGCCAGCTTCTCGCTCTTCCAGTACACGTCGTCGCCGCCCAGCCCGTCCAGGTTGGCGCGGTTCAACACCCGCGCCAGCACGAACATCAGGTCGCTCAGGCGGTTCAGGTACTGACGCGGCGCGTCGTTCACGGCCTCCGTCGCGGCCAGCGTGACCACCGCGCGCTCGGCGCGGCGCGCCACGGTGCGGCTCACGTGCGCCAGCGCGGCGCTGCGGGTGCCGGCCGGCAGGATGAATTCCTTCAACCGCGGCAGTGCCGCGTTGTGGCGTTCCAGCGCCTGGTCCAGGTGCAGCACGGCGGCGGGCTTGAGCAGCTCGAAGCCGGGGATCGACAGTTCGCCGCCCAGGTTGAACAGCTCATGCTGGATCGTCACCAGCAGCGCGCGCACGTCGTCGGGCAGCGGCTCGGCCAGCAGCACGCCCAGGCCCGAGTTGAGCTCGTCCACGTCGCCCATGGCGGCCACGCGCAGGTGACTCTTGGGCACGCGGCTGCCGTCGCCCAGGCCGGTGGTGCCGTCGTCTCCGGTGCGGGTGGCGATCTGGGTCAGGCGGTTGGACATGGCGGCGCGGCTGGGTGCTGAAGGGGCCCGTATTGGACCACCGCCACCAAAGCCCCGCGGCCGCGGCGTCGCGCGCCGCGGTCAGCCGGTGACGCGCACCGCCAGCCGGCGCCACAGCGGCTGGCGCCGCCACTCGCGCCACACCCGTTCCGCAAAGGGCCGCCCGCGGTCCGACAGGCGCCAGCAGCGCATGTGCGGCGCCATGCCGGGGGTCTGCACCGGGTCCAGCAGGCCATAGGCCAGCAGCGTGGGTGCGGCGTGATAGACCACGGCCCCGTCGAGCACGCAGCAACCGGCGCCGTCGCCGCACTGCACCAGCAGGTGGCCGCGACGCAGGCGGTTGAGCACGTCCACGAATTCGCCGCGGTCGGCGATGATGGGTTGCGGCTGGTTCATGGGTGGCTCCGGGGCAAATCTCGTGCCCCATTTCTGCACGGCCGGGGCCGGGCACAAAGCCCGAAAAGCCACGCCATGGCCCTCTTGTTGCCGACCGACCCTGCAAAAATCCCCGCTGGTCGGCAGCCCCGGCGCTGGCCTACCATGCGCCCGGTCCGCCAGGCCGCACGGCCGCAACCCCGGCCCCCTCAGGAGATCGCCCCGATGAATGCCCCCTTGCCCGACCACGTGCTGCCCCGCACCGACCTGCGCCCCATGCCCGCTGCCATGCTGGACGCGCTGCGCGAGCGCTTCGGCGAGCGCTGCAGCACCGCCGCCGCGGTGCGTGACCAGCACGGCCGCGGCGAAAGCGTCTACGACGCGCAGCCGCCCGAGGCCGTGCTGTTCTGCGAGAGCAACGACGACGTCGTCTTCGTCGTCAAGCTCGCCCACCAGCACGCCGTGCCAGTGATTCCCTACGGCACCGGCAGCTCGCTCGAAGGCCACCTGCTGGCGGTGCAGGGCGGCGTCAGCGTGGATGTGTCGCGCATGGACCGCATCCTCAGCATCAACGCCGAGGACCTCACCGTCACCGTGCAGGCCGGCGTGACGCGCGCCTGTTCTTCCCCATCGACCCCGGCGCCAACGCCAGCCTGGGCGGCATGGCCGCCACGCGCGCCAGCGGCACCAACGCCGTGCGCTACGGCACGATGCGCGAGAACGTGTTGGGCCTGACCGTCGTCACCGCGCAGGGCGAGCTCATCCACACCGGCACGCGTGCCAAGAAAAGCAGCGCCGGCTATGACCTGACGCGCCTGATGGTGGGCAGCGAAGGCACGCTCGGCGTGATGACCGAAGTCACGCTGCGGCTCTTTCCGCTGCCCGAGGCGGTGAGCGCGGCGATCTGCCACTTCCCGAGCATCGACGCCGCGGTGCAGACCACCATCCAGCTGATCCAGATGGGCGTGCCCATCGCACGCTGCGAGCTGCTGGACGCCAACGCCATCCGCGCCGTCAACAAGCACAGCAAGCTGGGGCTGCGCGAGGCGCCGATGCTGCTGATGGAATTCCACGGCAGCGAGGCCAGCGTGAAGGAGCAGGCCGAGACCGTGCAGGCGCTGGCCGCCGAACACGGCGGCGAAGCCTTCCAGTGGGCGCGCACGCCCGAGGAGCGCAGCAAGCTGTGGGCGGCGCGCCACCAGAGCTACTTCGCCGCGCTGCAGATGCGCCCCGGCTGCCGCTGCCAGAGCAGCGACACCTGCGTGCCGATCTCGCGCCTGGCCGAGAGCATCAACGACAGCATCAGCGAAGCCGAGGCCTCGGGCATCCCGTACTGGATCGTCGGCCACGTGGGCGACGGCAACTTTCACCTGAGCTACCTGATGGACCCCGACGACGCGCGCGAGGTGGCCGAGGTCGAGCGCCTGAACGTGCTGATGGTGCAGCGCGCGCTGCGCCTGGGCGGCACCTGCACCGGCGAGCACGGCATCGGCCTGCACAAGATGGGCTACCTGCTGGAAGAGGCCGGCCTGGGTGCGGTGGACATGATGCGCAGCATCAAGCGCGCGCTGGACCCGAAGAACATCATGAACCCGGGCAAGGTGTTCAGCGCCTGAAGTCCGGCGCCACGCCGTGCTGCGCTACCTGTGGCCCGCGCCGTGGAGCCTGTTCGGGCTGGCACTGGGCGCTGCCATGCTGGCGGCTGGTGGCCGTGTGCGGCGTGTGCAGGGCGCGCTGGAGTTCAGCGGCGGCGCGCTGGCCCGGCTGCCCGGCGCCACCACGGCCATCACCTTCGGCCATGTGATCCTGGGCCGCAGCGCGGCGGGCCTGGACGCGCTGCGCGCGCACGAGCAGGTGCATGTGCGGCAGTACGAACGCTGGGGCCCGTTCTTCGTGCCGGCGTACCTGGCCGAGGGCGCGTGGCAGTGGCTGCACGGCCGCCAGGCCTACCGCGACAACCGCTTCGAGGTGGAGGCGCGACAAGAACCCAAGGCCAACCCGATCCAGCTTCCCGCCACGGAACCGGCTCCGCCGGGCCGTCGGCGGACGGCCCCCCTGGGGGGTAGCGAGCGCTAGCGAGCTTGGGGGCTCAATGAACTGGTGCCGGCACCGTCCAGCGCTTGGTCACGTCGCCCTTGGCGTTGGTGCTCTCCAGGTGCACGCCAAAGCCCCACAGGCGAGCCACGTGTTTCATCACTTCCTGCCCGCTGTCGTGCAGCGGCCGGTCGTTGTGCTGGAAGTGGCGCAGCGTGAGCGACCGGTCGCCGCGCAGGTTGACGTTCCAGACCTGGATGTTGGGCTCGCGCGAGCCCAGGTCGTACTGGCGGCTCAGCGATTCGCGCACCCGGCGGTAGCCGCTGTCGTCGTGGATGGCGCTGACTTCCAGCTCGCTCTGGCGCTCGTCGTCGTGGATCGCAAACAGGCGCAGGTCGCGCATCAGCTTCGGGCTCAGGTACTGGCCGATGAAGCTTTCGTCCTTGAAGTTGCGCATGGCGTGGTCCAGCACCGGCAGCCAGGGCTTGCCGGCGATGTCGGGGAACCACAGGCGGTCTTCCTCGGTGGGCGCGTCGCAGATGCGCTTGATGTCGGTGTACATCGCAAAGCCCAGCGCATACGGGTTGATGCCGCTGTAGTGCTTGTGGCCCACCGGCGGCTGGTAGATCACGTTGGTGTGCGACTTGAGCCACTCGATCATCACTCCGTCGGTCAGGAAGCCGTCGTCGTACATCGTGTTCAGCAGCTTGTGGTGCCAGAAGGTCGCCCAGCCTTCGTTCATGACCTGCGTCTGCCGCTGCGGGTAGAAGTACTGCGCCACCTTGCGCACGATGCGCACGATCTCGCGCTGCCAGGGCTCCAGCAACGGCGCGTTCTTCTCGATGAAGTACAGCAGGTTCTCCTGCGGCTCGTCGGGGAAGCGCTTGGCCTCGGGCGCAGCGTCGTCCTTGTGCTGCCCGCGCGGCAGCGTGCGCCACAGGTCGTTGACCTGGCGCTGCGCGTAGGCCTCGCGGTCCAGCCGCTCGGCCAGCTCCTGCGCCAGGCTCTTGCGGCTGGGGCGGCGGTAGCGGTCGACGCCGTGGTTGCTGAGCGCGTGGCAGCTGTCGATGAAGGCTTCGACGGCATCGAGCCCGTGTTTTTCTTCGCAGGCTGCGACGTAGTGCTTGGCGTAGACCAGGTAGTCGATGATCGACGCCGCGTCGGTCCACATGCGAAAGAGGTAGTTGCCCTTGAAGAAGCTGTTGTGGCCGTAGGCCGCGTGCGCAATCACCAGGGCCTGCATCGCCAGCGTGTTTTCCTCCATCAGGTAGCTGATGCAGGGGTTGCTGTTGATGACGATCTCGTAGGCCAGGCCCATGTGGCCGCGCTTGTAGTTCTTCTCGGTCGCGATGAACTCCTTGCCGTAGCTCCAGTGGCGGTAGTTCACCGGCATGCCCACGCTGGCGTAGGCGTCCATCATCTGCTCGGCGGTGATGATCTCGAGCTGGTTGGGGTAGGTGTCCAGGCCGAAACGCTCGGCGGTGGCGCGGATGGTGCGGTGGTAGGTCTCGACCAGCTCGAAGGACCAGTCGCTCGGGCCGGGCAGGTGCTCGCCGGGCCGTTCGATCAACGGCAGCGGGGCTTCCAGGGCAGGGGGGCGCATCTTCGTCATGGGGTGGGTTCGCTTCAGGCCGCCTGGCTGGCGCCTTCTTTCTTGAAGAGGTCGCGGAACACCGGGTAGATCTGGCTGGCCTCGGTGGCCTTGCGCATGGCGAAGTGCTTGTGGCCCTGCAGCTGGGTGTATTCCTGCCACAGGTTCTGCTCTTCCTCGGCCACCTGCACGTAGGCAAAGTAGCGCACCAGCGGCAGCAGCTTCTCGCTCAGCAGCTCGCGGCAGCGGCCGCTGTCGTGGTGCCAGTTGTCGCCGTCGCTGGCCTGGGCGCCGTAGATGTTCCACTCGCTCGGGTTGAAGCGCGCCTTGATGATCTCTTCCATCAGCACCAGCGCGCTGCTGACCACCGTGCCGCCGGTCTCGCGGGCGTGGAAGAAGTTCTGCTCGTCCACCTCGGCGGCCTGCGTGTGGTGGCGGATGAAGACGAGCTCGATCTTCTCGTAGTGCCGCGTCAGAAACAGGTACAGCAGGATGAAGAAGCGCTTGCTCAGCTCCTTGCGGCCTTCGTCCATGCTGCCCGACACGTCCATCAGGCAGAACATCACCGCCTTGCTGGTGGGCACCGGGGTGCGCACGCGGTTGCGGTAGCGCAGGTCGATGGGGTCCAGGAAGGGGATGCGTTCGACGCGCCCGCGCAGCAGGGCGACGCGCCCGGCGAGGTCCTTGAGGTAGGCCTCGGCCACCGCATCGCCGGGCTGCAGTGCCTGCTCGCAGACGGCCAGCTCTTCTTCCAGCGCATGCAGTTCGCGCCGCGGCCCCATGCCGAGTGCGATGCGCCGGCCGAGTGCGCCGCGCATGCTGCGCACCACGCTCAGGTTGTTGGGTGTGCCGTCGTTGCTGTAGCCGGCGCGGTGGGTCTTGTACTCGGGCACCTCGGCGAGCTGCGTGCGCACGAGGTGCGGCAACGCCAGGTCGTCGAAGAAGACCTGCATGAACTCTTCCTTGCTCAGCGCAAAGACGAAGTCGTCGTCGCCCTCGCCGCTGTCGCTGGCCTGGCCCTTGCCGCTGCCACCGCCTTGCCCGCCTTTGGGCCGCTCGATGCGGTCGCCGCGCACGTACTCCTGGTTGCCCGGGTGCACGGTCTCGCGCACGCCGCCCTGACCGTGGCCGAAGACGGGCTGGTTGAGGTCCTTCTTCGGGATGTGGATCTCTTCACCGCGCTCCACATCGCGAATGCCGCGGCCGTCGATCGCGCGTTTGACGGCTTCCTTGATCTGGTCCTTGTAGCGGCGCAGGAAGCGTTCTCGATTGCCAATCGACTTGTTCTTGCCGGCCAGTCGCCTGTCAATGATTTGCTGCATGCGATGCCTCGTGCACGCGACCAAGCTTCCCGCCGCGGAACCGGCTTCGCCGGGCCACTGGCGGACGGCCCCCTCGGGGGGTAGCGAGCGCAAGCGAGCTTGGGGGCTTCATGAGCTTTTGCGCACGCGCAGGTACCACTCGCACAGCAGGCGCACCTGCTTGGTGGTGTAGCCCTTGGCCACCATGCGGGTCACGAAGTCCTCGTGCTTCTTGGCCTCGTCGGCGCTGGCCTTGGCGTTGAAGCTGATCACCGGCAGCAGTTCCTCGGTGTTCGAGAACATCTTCTTCTCGATCACCGTGCGCAGCTTCTCGTAGCTCGTCCAGACCGGGTTGTTGCCCTGGTTGTTGGCGCGCGCGCGCAGCACGAAGTTGACGATCTCGTTGCGGAAGTCCTTCGGGTTGGAGATGCCGGCAGGCTTCTCGATCTTCTCCAGCTCGGCGTTCAGGCTGCCGCGGTCGAAGACCTCGCCGGTGTCGGTGTCCCGGTACTCGTGGTCCTGGATCCAGTAGTCGGCGTAGGTCACGTAGCGGTCGAAGATGTTCTGGCCGTATTCGCTGTAGCTCTCGAGATACGCCGTCTGGATCTCCTTGCCGATGAACTCGGCGTAGCGCGGCGCCAGCAGCTCCTTGATGTAGCCGACGTACTTGTCCTCGGTTTCCTTCGGGAACTGCTCGCGTTCGATCTGCTGCTCCAGCACGTACATCAGGTGCACCGGGTTGGCCGCCACTTCGGTGGAATCGAAGTTGAAGACCTTGCTCAGGATCTTGTAGGCAAAGCGCGTGCTGATGCCGTTCATGCCTTCGTCGACACCGGCGTAGTCGCGGTACTCCTGATAGCTCTTGGCGCGCGGGTCGGTGTCCTTCAGGTTCTCGCCGTCGTAGACCAGCATCTTGGAATAGAGGCTGCTGTTCTCGGGCTCCTTCAGGCGGGTGAGCACGGCAAACTGGCTCATCATCTTCAGCGTGCCGGGCGCACACGTGGCTGTCGCCAGGCTGCTGTTCTTCAGCAGCTTCTCGTAGATGTGCACCTCTTCGCTGACGCGCAGGCAGTAGGGCACCTTGACGATGTAGATGCGGTCGAGGAAGGCCTCGTTGTTCTTGTTGTTGCGGAAGGCCTTCCACTCGCTCTCGTTGCTGTGCGCCAGCA
>LNFM01001601.1_pt1 | contig 50497 bp, 52 predicted proteins | sample 596031 | NCBI WGS metagenome assembly LNFM01 (sample SAMN04254537, study PRJNA301005) | activated carbon metagenome | isolation source: dual media filters at the Ann Arbor, Michigan drinking water treatment plant | place: USA: Ann Arbor | reverse complement strand
TTGGCGGTGAAGCTGCTGCGCCTGGCCAACAGCGCGCGCTACGGCGCATCGCGCTCGGTGAGCACCATCGACGACGCCATCGCCCTGGTGGGCGCAGGCCAGGTGCGCACGCTCGCCCTGTCCGCCTGTCTGAACGACGCCTTTCCTGTGGTGCCCGGCCTGAACCGCGACACCTTCTGGCGCGAAAGCCAGATCTGCGGCGGTTACGCGCAGTGGCTGGCCAACAGCATCGGCTCCGACTCGGACCAGGCCTGGCTCACCGGCTTCATGGTGCGGCTGGGCGAACTGGTGATGGCACAGAACATCCCTGGCTGCTTGGAGCAGATCGAGAAAATGCCGCAGCACCCCGGCGCCCGCTGGGAGCGCGAATCCGCGGTGCTGGGTTTCACCGAAGGCCAGGTGACGGCCGAGCTGGCGCGGCGCTGGCAGTTCCCCGAAGCGGTGGTGCACGCGCTTGACGCCTCGGCCGACCCGATGTCCGCGCGACCGTTCTCGCGCCTGGGCGCGGTGCTGCACGTGGCCGAGCTGCTGACCGAATCGGGCGCTTCGGCCCCCGATCCCGTGGACGGCCTGCCTGCCGACGTACTGGCCGCCCTGCACGTGGACGCCGACTGGATGCGCAGCCGCCTGCCGCAGGCCCAGGCCTTCGTGGACGCCTCCACGCTGCACTGAAACGTGGGGGCTGTTGCCCCTCGGTCGTTTGTGGCGAAATGCGGGGCCGTTCCCCCTGCGCGCCCTGCGGCGCAATGGCGGGCCTGATCGCCCGCACCGACGCGAAGTCTGGCGTGTGGAAAGCGCCCGCACGCTGGCCGGTTCGAGCGTTGCGACCGCAGCACCCTGACCGCTGCCGATCTGGGGGCGGGCCGGCTGCAACTGCTGATCGGCATCGCGCCGCTCCGACCGGCCGAGTTTGTGTTGATCAGGCTGACGCTGCCGGCCGCTGTGTGACCTCGCCCAACGGCGGGGTCTTTGCTGCTTGGCCCTACACTGCCAGCCCATGAAACCCGCACAGATCCAGACATTTTTCGCCACCCTGCAAGCCGCCAATCCGCACCCGGTGACCGAGCTGGAATACACCAGCGTGTTCGAACTGCTGGCCGCGGTCCTGCTGTCGGCCCAGGCCACCGACGTGGGCGTGAACAAGGCCACCCGCCGGCTGTTCCCGGTCGCCAACACGCCGCAGAAGATGCTGGCGCTGGGGCTGGAAGGCCTGGAGGCTTACATCAAGACCATCGGCCTGTACCGCAGCAAGGCCAGGCACCTGATGCAGACCTGTCAGATCCTGGTGGAGCGCCACGGCGGTGAAGTGCCGCGCACACGCGAGGCGCTGGAAGCCCTGCCCGGCGTGGGTCGCAAGACCGCCAACGTGGTGCTCAACGTGGCCTTCGGCCAGCCCACTTTTGCCGTGGACACACACATCTTCCGCGTGAGCAACCGCACCGGCCTGGCACCGGGCAAGACGCCCCTGGCGGTGGAGCAGCAGTTGATCAGGCGCGTGCCGCCCGTCTACGCGGTCGACTCGCACCACTGGATGATCTTGCTGGGGCGCTACGTGTGCATGGCGCGCAAGCCGCTGTGCCACCAGTGTGCGGTGTCGGCTTGCTGCGATTTCAGGCCCAAGACGACGGTCTGAAGCAGTCGGTGCAGTCCACCCCGCGAAGCAAACCGCGTCAGCACAGGCCAGCGCGGAACCGGCTTTGCCGGGCCGCAGCTGGCGCCCCCCGGGGGGTGACGCCGCAGGCAGCGCGTGGGGGTGGGATTTATCCCATCCAGCCCTGCACCACCGGCAGCTTGACCGCGAACGCTGTGGCGGCATGCAGCAGCAGCCCCACCAGGGCGCCCACCAGGGTGCCGTTGATGCGGATGAACTGCAGGTCGCGGCCAATGTGTTCTTCCAGCACGCGGCTCATGTCGTGCGCGTCCCAGTCTTCCACCCGCTGCGCCACGAAGCCAACGATGCCCTCGCGGCTGCCCTCCAGCGCATGCAGCAGCACCTGTTGTGCCTGGGTGTTGAGCCAGTCGCGCAGGGTCGCATCGGCCAGCAACTGCCGACCGGCCGCCTGCACCACGCTGGCGTAGCGCGCGCCGAGCGCGTTGCCGGGTTGTTGTGCTTCCGCAGCCAGGCGCTGCATCACCTCGTGCCACCAGGCTTCAATGGGTTCGCTCCACTGCGGCTGGTCCAGCCAGGCGTCGCGCCAGGTGGCCACGCGGGCTTGCCATTCGGCATCGGTCTGCAGGCGCTGGATGGAATCTGCCATCCAGCCGTCGAACCGGTGACGCAGCTCGTGCTGCGGGTTGGCCGCCACGTCGGCCAGGGTGTGGGTGAGCGCGGCCACCAGCTTGCGCGTGGCCAGGCGCGCAGCCACCTGGTCCAGCCCGACAAACTTCAGTTCTTTCAACTCACCGGCGATGCGCTCGGTCAGCTGCTCCTGCACACCCTCTTGCTCCGCCCAATGCGCCAGCTGCTGCAGCAGGCCATTGAGCCACTGCTGGTGGTGGCCGTGCTGGGTGAGTGCGCCGAGCGCCTGGCCGCCCAGCGTGGCCAGGTCCACCTGGCGCAGCAGGCGCTGGGCAAGCTGCGCTACCCACTCCCGCACCTGCGTCTGGTCCAGCGCTTTCAGCAAGGCGGGCGTGGCCTGCTGCAACCACCGGCCGACGCGCTGGGCGGACTCGGGCTGCTCCAGCCAGCGGCCCAGCGCCTGCGCCAGGTCCCAGCGCACAAGCAGCGGGCGCACGTGTTCGTCGGTGAGAAAGTGCGTGCCCAGAAAACGCGCGAGCGCGGAACCCAGGCGGTCTTTGTTGGCCACGATGATGGCGGTGTGCGGAATGGGCAAACCCAGCGGGTGGCGGAACAGCGCGACCACGGCAAACCAGTCGGCCAGCGCGCCGACCACTGCCGCCCCCGCCGCCGCAGCCACGTACCCCCAGGCGGGGTGTTGCGGGGTGAGCAGGGTGGCGGCCACGTAGACCACCACGGTCAACCACAGCAGGCCCAGGGCCAGCGCTTTCATGCGGGCCAGGCTGGCGGGAGGCTTCAAGCTCGGTCGTTCCATGGGGCAGAGTGTGCCCTGTGCGCGGTCTTTGTTATGTGCGCAGACAGAGGTGCCCGCCGGTGGCCGGAGCATCCTGGGGCCACTGGCTGGCGCAGCGGATCGGGCCGCGCCCGTGGGTGGCGATGAACTGCGCCGCACGGATCACGCCCGCGTGCGTGACCCAGACCGCTTCGCCCAGGGCCCGCTGGCGCAGGTCGTCCAGCGCATCGGCCACCCGGTCAATGAGCTCCTGTGTGCTCTCGGCACCACCAAATCGGTGGTGCGCAAAGTCGGCCATCCACAGGTCGAAAGCAGCGCGCGGCATCGCGTCCCAGGGCTGCAGCTCCCAGCGCCCAAAGTCCATTTCGTTCAGACGGGTGTCGACCACCGCCACACCCAGGTCGGGCCGCAGGAGACCCAGCGCTCGCGCCAGTTGTTGCGCACGGCCCAGGCCGGACACCCTGACCGGCAGCCCGGGTGGCAGCAGCGCAGCGGCGGCCTGCGCGGCCTGCTGTGTGAGTTCGCCGTTGGCCGGCACGTCGCTCGCGCCGTAACAGAGCCCGGGTTCGAGCTCGACCCTGGCGTGACGGAGCAACCAGAGCTTCATGCCCGCCAGCCCAGGCCGAGCGCCAGACCCAGGTAGAACAACACCTCGCAAACCTGTTGCGTGGCCCCAAGGCCGTCGCCGGTGAAGCCCTGCAGTCGCCGTTGCAACAGCCGCCACATCCAGGCAAGGCCGAGCAGTGCACCGAGCAGCGCGGACAACCAGGGTGCGCCCGGCGCCAGCCAGCCGGCAAGGCCCATGGCCAGCGCCCACCACAGCAGGCCGATGAACAGCCCGGCGTTGCCGATGCTGTCGGCCAGCGGCTTCGATTTGGATTGCTGGGTGTCGCCCACATGCGGCAGCGTGCGGATGACAAAGAGCGGCATGAGCCGCGAGGTGACGTGCGCCGCCCACAAGGCCAGCGCCGCCAGACCGGCGCCACCCGCCTGCGCCAGCAAAGCCAGCAGCGCCACCTTGCTCAGCACCACCAGCACCAGCGCCACCGCGCCGTAACTGCCGATGCGCGAGTCCTTCATGATGTTCAGCGCGCGTTCGCGGCTCACCATGCTGCCCAGACCGTCGGCGGTGTCGGCCAGGCCATCTTCGTGGAACGCGCCGGTGAGCCAGACGCTGAACGTTGTGCTAAGGATCGCGGCCACCCAGGGCGAAGCAGCTTGCGCCGGCAATTGTGTGAGCAAGCCGTGAAACACCACGGCGGTCAGCCCGCCCACCACCCAGCCCACGCCCGGAAAGTGCGCCGCACTGGCGCGCAGCATGGCCGGGCTGAAACCCACCCAGCCGGCCAGCCGCCCCGTCACCGGGATGCGGGTGAAGAACTGCAAGGCCAGCAGAAAGTGCTTCATGACAGCCATCGCCTCAGCGGGCGGCAGACACCGGTTCGTCCTGCCGCGACACCCCCGCCGATTCGAAGCTCGCCATCTCGCGCAGGATCGCGCAGGCGCTCACCAGCAGTGGCCAGGCCAGGGCCGCGCCCGAGCCTTCGCCCAGACGCAAACCCAGGTCCAGCAGCGGCTCGGCCTTCAGGTGCGCGAGCATGAGCGCGTGCCCGCGCTCGCCCGAACGGTGGGCGAACACGCAGCGCTGCAACACCGCAGGCTGCATCGCTGCGGCCAACATCACGGCGGCGCTGGCGATGAAGCCGTCGACCACGATCACCCGCCGCTCTTGCGCCGCCTGCCTTACCGCGCCCACCATGGTCGCGATCTCGAAACCGCCGAACGCGGCGAGCGCGGCCAGCGAATCGGTGGCGTCCGGATGCCGCGCCAGCACCTGCCGCAGGATGCCGATCTTGCGGTGCACCGCGTCGGCGTCCAGCCCGGTGCCCGCGCCGGTGCAGTCCACGATGTCCAGCCCCGCCAGACGGCTCATCAGCAACGAAGCGGCCGATGTGTTGCCGATGCCCATTTCGCCCAGCAGCAGCGCGTTGCCGGGCAGGCACTTCACCAGGGCTGCGCCGTTGGCCAGGGCCTGCTCGCACTGATCGGTCGTCATGGCCGGACCGTCCAGCGCGTCGGCGGTGCCGGGGGCGATCTTGTGCACGACCAGCCCGGCTCGCGGAGCGAAGTCGTGCCGCACGCCGCAGTCGACCACCGTGAGCCCGATGCCATGCTGGCGGGCCAGCACGCTCACCGCCGCGCCGCCGGCGAGGAAATTTTCCACCATCTGCCAGGTGACGTCGCTCGGGTAGGCCGAGACGCCGCGCGCAGCCAGGCCGTGGTCGCCCGCGAACACCACCAGTTGGGGGTCATTCAACACAGGCGCTTCGGTGCCCAGAATCAGGCCGATGCGCTGGGCCAGGCGCTCGATCTGCCCGAGTGATCCGACCGGTTTGGTCTTGTTGTCCAACAGGTGTTGCAGGCGCGCGGCGAGCGCGGGCTGGGCGATGTCAGGGAGGGTGGGGATGGCAAAGCTCATGGTTCACTCCGGTTGAATGAGAGATTGCAGCACGCCGGATTCGATGTGCTGTTCGATGAAGTCGGCGAGGCCGTCGAACACGCTGTCGAGCGTGGGCGCACTGGCGCCGAACAACGCGTGCAGCACGCGCGGGTCTTCGAACAGGCCGTGCAGGTAGACGCCGAGCACGTTGCCGGCCGCGTTCTGCCAGCCCATGCCATTGGGCAGCACCGCCCGCGCCACGTCGCCTTTGGCGGCCATGGCCGGGTGTTGGGCGGTCTGTCCGTGGTGGATTTCATAGCCAGCGGCTTCTACGGAAGAGAGCGCCGCCCAGAGGCCGGCCAGCGCGGCAAACCGAGTCTGCGTGTGGCGAACGGTTTTGACCGGCTCGAAGGCGGTCACCAGCGGCAGCAGGCCGAGGCCGGGCGCGTTCCCGTCGATGCCATGCGTGTCGATCAGTGCCTCGCCCAACATCTGCAGCCCGCCACAGATGCCCAGCACCGCTCCGCCCTGCCCTGCATGCTCAGCCACGGCACGGTCCAGCCCCTGCCTACGCAGCCAGGCGAGATCGGCCACGGTGGCCTTGGAACCCGGCAGCACGATCCAGTCGGCGCCCGCGCAATCGGCCGGTGTGCGCGCCCAGACCAGGCGCACACCGGGCATGTTCTTCAAGGGCTGGAATTCGTCGAGGTTGCTGATGCGCGGCCAGGCGATGACGGCGATGGTTTTGCTCACGGCACCCGAAGCGCGGGTTTTGTCATCGAAGACGCCGTCTTCTTCCGGCAGGCCGTGCTGCCACCACATCGGCAGCGTCGCCACGGTGGGCACGCCGGTCAGGTCCCGCAACATCTGCGGGCCGGGTGCGAGCAGCGCCGCGTCGCCCCGGAATTTGTTGAGCACAAAGCCTTTGATCAAGGCGCGCTCGTCTTCGGGCAGCAGCGCCCAGGTGCCGTAGAGGTGGGCGAAGGCCCCGCCGCGGTCGATGTCGGTCACCAGCAGGCAGCGCGCTTGCGCGTGGCGGGCGATGCGCATGTTGACGATGTCGCTGGCGTGCAGGTTGATCTCGGCCGGCGAGCCCGCGCCTTCGATCACCACCACGTCGTTCTCGGCTCGCAGCGCGTCCAGCGCAGCAGTGATGGCCGGCCAGACTTTTTCGCTGCGGCCACGCCAGGGCATGGCAGACAGCGCCTCGTCCACCCGCCCCATCAGCACCACCTGGCTGCGCGTGTCGGCCTCGGGTTTCAGCAGCAGCGGGTTCATGCGCACGTCGGGCTCGGCCTGCGCGGCGAGTGCCTGGAAATACTGGGCGGAGCCGATTTCGCCGTGGGCGCCATCCACGCCGGGCACCCGATTTTCCGCCGGACCGCCCCAAGGAAAATCAGCCCCCTCGGGGGGCAGCGACCCGCGTGAGCGGTGGAGCGTGGGGGCCACGACTCTCGCGTTGTTGCTCATGTTCTGCGCTTTGAAGGGAACCACCTGCAAACCCTTGCGGGCGTAGTGGCGGCACAGCGCGGTGGTGAGCCAGCTCTTGCCCGCGCCGCTGGTGGTGCCGAGCACCATCACACAAACTGCCGTCATACGGTGGTCGTCTCCATGTTCTGTTCTATCGCAGCGCGGTTTGCAACGCCTGCTGGGCCGCAGGCGGCAACACGCCCAGGCGCCAATGCCCTGGCAGGCCCAGTGAGGTGGTGTCGCGCAGCTTGATGCCTAGCACCCTGAGCGTGGGCACGTCCAGCGTGTTCGGCGCGCGGGCGCAGAGGTAGTTGGCCTCGCTTGGCAGACAGATCCAGTCGGCCTGCTCCAGCAGCGCCACCTGAGCGCTCTTCCATTCGGCCAGCTGCTCGCGGCTCTGCGCCAGCCAGCGCTGCGCATCGGCTTGCACCCAGACCCTCAGCATCGCCACGGCGTGGGCACCGAGCAGCCACGAGGGGGCCAACTGTTCGAGCGAACGGGCCAGGGCGAGGCCATGCAAGGGTGCGATGGCGTAGGCACCGCGCACACCCGTCAAACCCAGCGCCTTGTTGGGCGACCAGAGTTGCCAGACGCGGTCGAGCGCATCGGCGTCCAGGCTGCTGTGTCCGGACAGGCGCAGCGGTTCATACGCGCGGTCGAGCACCACCACACCACCCTGCGCGGCCACCGTGTGGGCCATGACTTCAGCGCCACCCACCGGGCTGGACGGCTCGCACAGCCAGAGCAGGTCGGCCTGGGCGGGCTCGTCCACACGTTGCATGCACCAGGCCTGCGCGGCGTGGGCGTAGTCGCCATAGGCCAGCGCGGGCAACCAGACCTGCCGCCCACCCGCGCGCGCCACGGCGGCCGTGATGCGCGCGATGAACTCGCTGGCGCTGCCTGCGACCACAAGGCGTTCTGCGGCCACGCCATGGAACGCGGCGAGCGCCGTGCGCAGGGCGGTGTAGGTGGGGTCGGGGTAGTGGCGCGCGGTCGCCCGCTGCACCGCCGCCAGTGCCGAGGGGCACGGCCCGCAGGCGTTGGCGTTGGTTGAAAAGTCCCAGCGGGGCACGCCCAGGGCGTCGGGGCCGCCGTGCAGGTCCTGGTGCAGGGGGCTCATGCGAACGCCCTTCCGATGGCACCGGTGGCGATGGCACCCGCCAGCAGGGCCAGCACCGCCACCACCCGGCCCGCCAGCCGCACGGCCTGCGCGGTGTCGGTCGCCTGGGGGCGGCGGCCGGCCGGGTGCAGCGTGTACACGCCGGGCTTGGCGAGGCTCACGTCCAGCGCCAGTGCCATGGCGGCCATGGGCCAGCCGCTGTTGGGCGAGGGTGTGAGGCCCGCTTGCGAGCGCAACTCACGCCAGCGCCCCGCCGCACCGAGCAACGCGGCCGTGATGCGCGCCGGCAACCACGACACCACGTCGTCCGCCCGCGCCGCCCACTTGCCGGCCCAGGTCCAGTCGCGGCCCTGGCGCTCACCCCGGTAGCCCCACATGGCGTCGGCCGTGTTGGCGAAACGGTAAAGCGCGGCGCCAGGCAACCCGGCCACGGCGAACCAGAACAGCGGCGCGACCACCGAGTCATTGAGGTTTTCGGCCAGGGTTTCGATGGCGCTCTCGCGCACCTGGGCCGCGTCCAGCGTCGTCACGTCGCGGCTCACCAGCCAGGCCAGGCGTTCGCGTCCCGCCGGCAATGATTCGTCCAGCGCCGTCTCCACCGCCCGCACCTCGTCGCGCAACATGCGCCAGGCCAGCAGCGGCTTGAGCAACACGCCCAGCACCAGTGCCTGCAGCCACACAGAAATTTCCGCCAGGAGCGACACCGCACCCAGGGCGACGACCACCACCAACGCCGCACCCAGCAGCCAGGCCAGAGCGCCGCGCGCGAACACCATCAGGCGGTGCGCTGCGCCATCGCCCATCGGCGGCGCCACGCGATCCCCGGCCCACCCCAGGTACGCGCCCATCCACACCACCGGGTGCCAGCGGGCCGGCGGCTCGCCCCAGGCGCGGTCCACCCCCAGGGCCACCAGCACCGCGAGGGCGCTGGACGCCGCTGGCGGCAGCGCCTGCGGGTCGATCATGGCGCGGCGCCTTGCAGCGCGGCGGCGTCGGCCAGGACCAGCCGCCCGGCCGCCGAGCGCAGCGCCGCCAGCAACTGGTCCACGTCGTCGGCCTGGTGCGCGGCCGACAAGGCGATGCGCAAACGGGCCGTGCCCTCCGGCACGGTGGGCGGGCGGATGGCGGGCACCCACAGGCCCTGCTTGCGCAGGTGCGCCATCACGTCCAGCGCAGCGGCGTTGTCGCCGATCACCAGCGGCTGGATCGCGGTGTCCGAGTGCATGAGCGTCCAGCCCGTAGCGTCCATGGCCGCATGGGCACCGGGCGCGAGACCCGCGCGCAGCTGTGCGATCAGCGCGGCCAGGTGCTGGCGCCGGCGATCACCGTCGGCGCCGAGCACGCAGCGCAGGCCGGCGCGCACGGCTTCGGCCAGCAGGGCCGGCGCAGCGGTGGCGTAGGTGTAACTGCGGGTTTTTTGCAGCAGCCACTCGACCAGCCGCTCGGGGCCGGCGACAAACGCCCCGGCCACGCCCAGCGCCTTGCCCAGCGTGGCCATGTAGAGCACGCGCGGCGAAGCGCCCGGCCCCGTGAGACCGGCAGCGGCCAACGCGCCACGGCCCTGCGGCCCGAGCACGCCAAAGCCGTGCGCGTCGTCCAGCAGCAGCAAGGCATCGTGCCGCTCGCACAGCGCGTGCAGGCCGGTGATGTCGGCCACGTCGCCGTCCATGCTGAACACCGCGTCGCTGATCACCAGCCTGCGCCGTGCCGGGCTGGCCGCCAGCAGCGCGTCGAGCCGGGCCAGGTTGCCGTGGGGGAAGCGGTGCACCGTGGCCTTGGACAGGCGTGCGCCGTCGATCAGGCAGGCGTGGTTCAGCGCGTCGGAGAACAGCGCGTCGCCCTCGCCCACCAGGGCCGGCACGATGCTCGCGTTGGTCGCGTAGCCGGCGTAGAAATACAGCGCGCGCGGCAGGCCCACGGCCTCGGCCAGCTCGCGCTCCAGCGCCGCGTTGGCCACGCTGTGGCCGCTCACCATGGGCGAGGCCCCGGAGCCCACGCCGTAGCGGTCCACCGCAGTGTGCACCGCCTGGCGCAGCAGCGGGTCTTGCGCCAGGCCCAGGTAGTCGTTGCTGCAGAAGGCCAGCAGCGACACGCCGTCCACGCACAGGCGAGCGCCCGGCTCGGGCGTGACCGCCCGGCGCACGCGGCGCAGCGACTGCGCGTCCAGCGCGGCGAGTCGGTCGTCAAATTCGTTCAGCCAGCTCATGGTCTTCCTCTCATTGCCAGGCTGCAGGCAATTCCAGTTGCACAGCCCGCGCGTCCGGCCCCTGCGGCTGCCAGGGCACGGTGCCCAGCAGCGGCGCGCCCAGGCGCTGGCGCAGCGTGTGAATGTTCTCGTCGCGGCACAGCATGGCCGGGTCCAGGGTGTTGGCGACCCAGCCGGCCAGGTGCAGGCCGTCGGCGCGGATCGCCTCGGCGCTCAGCAGCGCGTGGTTCAGGCAACCCAGGCGCAGGCCGACCACCAGCAGCACCGGCGCGCCGATGGCGCGCGCCAGATCGGCCAGGGTTTCATGCTCGTTGAGCGGCACCCGCCAGCCGCCCGCGCCCTCGACCACCAGCACATCGGCCAGCCCCTGCAAGCGGCGGTAGGCGGCCAGCAGCTCGGCCACGTCCACCGGGCGCGCGGCGCGCGTCGCCGCCAGGTGCGGCGACACCGGGTCGGGCAGCGCCACCGGGTTGTCCAGCGCGCACGGCACCGCCACGGTGGAGGCGGCGCGCAGGGCCAGCACGTCTTCGCTGACCCAGCTCCCCTGGTGCTCGATCAGGCCCGCCGCCACCGGCTTCATGCCGACCACCCTGCGGTGGTCACGCGCCAGCGTGTGCAGCAAGGCCGCGCTGACCAGGGTCTTGCCCACACCGGTGTCGGTTCCGGTGACAAAAACAGTGTTAAACGGCATCCATGACTCCTTGGTGGGTGGGTTCGCGGCCGACCCCGGCAGCGACTTCTTCGTCCAGCGTGGCTTGCAGGGCGGCCAGCGCGCCCCGGGCCAGCAGCTCGCCCTCGGCCTCGTCGATCACATACGGCGGCATGGCGTACAGCGTGTGGCCAATCGGGCGCAGCAGCAGCCCCTGCGCCAGCGCATGGCGGGCGCAGCGGCGGGCGAAGTCGGGCAGGCTGCTCACCACATCCCATGCGAACACCATGCCGCGCTGGCGCGCGTGGCGCACCCGCGGGTGGCTGGAGATCGGCGCGAACTGCCCGGCCAGCCGCTCGCTGGTGCCCAGGTTCTGGCGCAGGGCGTCGGTCTGCTCGAACAGGTCCAGCGTGGCCAGCGCGGCGCGGCAGGCCAGCGGGTTGCCGGTGTAGCTGTGCGAATGCAGGAAGCCGCGCGCCACCTCGTCGTCGTAAAACGCCGCAAACACCGCGTCGGTCGTGAGCACCACCGAGAGCGGCAACGTGCCGCCGGTGAGGCCTTTGGAGAGGCACAGAAAATCGGGGCGAATGCCCGCCTGCTCGTGCGCAAACAGGGTGCCGGTGCGGCCGAAGCCGACCGCGATTTCGTCCAGCACCAGGTGCACCTGGTGCCGGTCGCAGAGTTCGCGCGCGCGCCGCAGGTAGAGTGGGTCGTGCATCGCCATGCCGGCAGCGCACTGGATCAGCGGCTCGATGATCACGGCGGCGGTTTCATGCGCGTGCTCGGCCAGCCAGTCGCCCAGGGCGGCGGCAGCCCGCTCGGCCACGTCGACCGGGGTTTCGCCGGGCGCGGCCTGCCGGGCGTCGGGGCTGGGCACGGTGGTGGCCAGGCGCACCAGCGGCGCATAGGCTTCGCGGAACAGCGCGATGTCGGTCACGGCCAGCGCGCCCACGGTCTCGCCGTGGTAGCCCCCGGCCACGCCGACAAAACGGTTCTTGCCGCCACGCCCGGCGTTGCGCCAGTGGTGCGCGCTCATCTTCAGCGCGATCTCGGTGGCGCTGGCGCCGTCGCTGCCGTAGAAGGCGTGGCCCAGGCCGGTGAGCGCGGCCAGCCGCTCGGACAGTTCCACCACCGGCGCGTGGGTGAAGCCGGCCAGCATCACGTGGTCCAGCGTGTGGAGCTGGTCAATGAGCGCGGCGCGGATCGCGGGGTGGTTGTGGCCGAACAGGTTGACCCACCACGAGCTGATCGCGTCGAGGTAACGGTTGCCTTCGTGGTCGTGCAGCCATACGCCCTCGGCCCGCGCCACAGGAATCAGCGGCAACGCCGCGCCGTCGGGCGTGTGCAGCTTCATCTGCGTGCAGGGGTGCCAGACGGCGGCCAGGCTGCGCTGGCGCCAGGCGGCGTTGTCAGTCACCGGCAGCATCAGTGGTCCGCGCCCAGGGGCGCGATGACCGGGTCGCCGGCCTGCGGTCCGGCGGGCTCGCTGCGGGTCTCGACGATGCGGTTGGCGGCGTCGGGGAACACCAGCTTGGGCACGGCCTCGTCGAGCTTGTCTTCATGGACCATGCCGAAGGCCGCGATGATCACCAGGTCGCCCACGCTCGCGCGCCGGGCGGCCGAGCCGTTGAGCGAAATGATGCCGCTGCCGCGCGGCGACTTGATGGCGTAGGTGATGAAACGTTCGCCGTTGTTGACGTTCCAGATGTGGATCTGTTCGTTGGGGCGGATGTTGCTCGCCTCCAGCAGGTTTTCGTCGATACCGCAGGAGCCTTCGTAGTGCAGCTCGCAGTGGGTGACGGTGGCGCGGTGGATTTTGGATTTCAGCAGGGTGCGGAACATAAGGTATCTCCTTGAACTGAGGGGGCCTCGCCCATCGGCAGGGCCCATTTCAGGGGTGCATCAGGCGTGCGCGCGCGTGGTGTGCATGCCCACGCGGGCCAGCAGGTCCTGGTCGGCCTCGACGTCGGGGTTGCCGGTCACCAGCAGCTTGTCGCCGTAGAAGATCGAGTTGGCACCGGCCAGGAAACACAGCACCTGGGTCGATTCGCCCATCTGCCGGCGCCCGGCCGACAGGCGCACCTTGGCCCTGGGCATGGTGATGCGGGCCACCGCCACCGTGCGCACGAACTCCAGCGGGTCGAGGTCGGGCTCGTCGGCCAGCGGCGTGCCCGGCACCTTGACCAGGTGGTTGATCGGCACCGACTCGGGGTATGGCGCCAGGTTGGCCAGCTGCGCGATCAGGCCGGCGCGCCCGGCGCGCGATTCGCCCATGCCCACGATGCCGCCACTGCACACGTGGATGCCGGCGCCGCGCACGTGGCCCAGCGTGTCCAGCCGGTCCTGGTAGTCGCGGGTGGTGATGATGTCGCCGTACAGCTCGGGCGCGGTGTCCAGGTTGTGGTTGTAGTAGTCCAGGCCCGCGCCCTTGAGGCGTTGCGCCTGGTCGCCCGTGAGCATGCCCAGCGTGCAACAGGCCTCCAGGCCCTCGTCCTTGATCACGCGCACCAGCTCTTCCACCTTCTCCAGGTCGCGGTCGTTGGGCGCGCGCCAGGCCGCGCCCATGCAGAAGCGCGAGGCGCCGGCCGCCTTGGCGCCGAGCACGGCCTCGCGCACTTCTTCGGGCGTCATCATCTTGGTGGCTTCCACGCCGGTCTCGTGGTGCACCGACTGCGGGCAGTAGCCGCAGTCCTCCGGGCAGCCGCCGGTTTTGATGGACAGCAGCGTGGCCAGCTCCATGTGGGTCGGGTCGTGGTGCTCGCGGTGCACGGTCTGCGCGCGGTGCATCAGCTCGGGGAATGGCAGGTCCAGCAGGGCCTGCACCTCGGCCACCGGCCAGGCCTGCTGGCGGGCATCGACCGGCGGCGGCGCCGCTTTGCGCGGGGCGTGGAAATGCAGGGGCTGTTCGGTGGCAGCCAGGGTGGGGGTGATCGTGGTCATCGTGGTTCTCCAAAGGTTCAAAAAACAGCAGGGGCCGAAGCCTCCACCGTCTCGCACGGGCCCAGGGGCTGGCCCCAGGCGTCTTCAAACAGCACATTGTCCAGTGCGCAGCGCTGGACCCAGCGTTGCTGCTGGAGCATCGGCTCCTCATAAAAGTGGTGCACGGGGCCGATGCACAGCAGGGCCACGGGCTCGGCCCCTTCGGGCATGGCCAGCAACGCCGCCACGGCCAGCGGGTCGAACATCGAGACCCAGCCCATGCCCAGGCCTTCGGCGCGCGCGGCCAGCCACAGGTTCTGGATGGCGCAGGCGCTCGAGGCGAGGTCCATCTGCGGCAGGGTCCGGCGGCCAAACACATGGCGCTCGCGCCCCTCGGCCAGCGCCACCACCCAGACCTCGGCGGCGTCCATCAGGCCTTCGACCTTCAGGCGCATGAACGCGTCTTCGCGCTCGCCCAGTGCCCTGGCGGTCAACACACGCTCTTGCTCCACCAGCGCCTGCAGATCGCCCCGCAGCGCCCGCGAGGCCACGCGCAAGAAGCGCCAGGGCTGCATAAACCCCACGCTGGGCGCGTGGTGCGCGGCGGTGAGCAGGCGGCGCATCACGGCCGGCGCGACCGCACCGCCCGCGAAGTGGCGCATGTCGCGCCGCTCGAAGATGGCGCGGTACACGGCGTCGCGTTCGGCCGGGGAAAAGGCCTGATCGGCGGCGGGCACGGGAAGCATGTCAGTCTTCAATGCCACGCTGCGCCGGGATGCCCGCCTTGAACGCGTGCTTGACCATCTGCATCTCGGTCACGGTGTCGGCCAGCCCGATGATCTCGGGCGGGCAGCGGCGGCCGGTCAGGCACACGTGCACGTGCGCGGGCCGCTGGCGCAGGGTCTCCAGCACATCGTCCAGCGGCAGCCAGCCGTAGATCAGCGGGTAGGTGATCTCATCCAGCACCACCAGGAAGTGTTCACCGGCCATGATGGTGGCGCGTGCTTTCTGCCAGCCGTCGCGCGCGAGCTGGGCCGAGTGCTCCAGGTCCTGACTCTTCCAGCTGAAGCCGTCCCCCAAACCCTCAATGATGTTGTGCCCCCACTCTCCACCGCTGCGCGGGTCGCTGCCCCCCGAGGGGGCTGTCCCGCCCTGGGAGCGGCCCGGCGGCGTGCCGAACTGCCGCTCGGCCAACCATTCAAACGCGCGGTGTTCACCGAAGCGGGCCGACGGCACCTTCATGAACTGAAAGATCTTCACCGCCTTGCCCCGGCCGTGCGCGCGCAGGGCCAGGCCGAAGGCGGCCGTGCTCTTGCCTTTGCCGTCACCGGTGTTGACGATGACGATGCCCCGGCGCTCGCCCTCGGGCTTGTCGTAGGGCTTCTCGGCGGGGGGCGTTTCAATCTGCATGGTATTCAGGGCTCAGTTGCACTGTCTCGCCAATGATCAGCAAACCAGGTTGGGGACCGTAGGCCGGCACCAGCTCGACCAGGCGGCGCAGGCTGCAGGCCACCACGGTTTGCGTGGAGCGCGTGCCGTCGCGCACGATGGCCGCCGGGGTGTCGGGGGGCAGGCCGTGCCTGAACAGCAGCTCCGCAATGTGCGCCAGGCGCTGGATGCCCATGTAGAACACGCGCGTCTGCCCGGGACGCGCCAGGGCCCGCCAATCGTGCGTGGCCTCGTCGTCGGCCAGATGGCCGGGCAAGAACACGCAACTGGCCGCGAGGTCGCGGTGGGTGAGCGGAATGCCCGCCGCCGCTGCGCAGCCGCTGGCGGCCGTGACGCCGGGCACGACCTCGAAGGCAATGCCCTCGGCCTGCAAGGCCTGCACCTCTTCACCGCCGCGCCCGAACACATACGGGTCACCGCCCTTGAGCCGCACCACCCGCTTGCCCGTTTTCGCGTGCTGCACCAGCAGGGCGTGAATGCCGGCCTGCGGCACGGCGTGGTGGCCCAGGGCCTTGCCCACGTACACGCGCTGCGCGCCCGACGGAATCAGCGCCAGCACCTCGGGCGCGATCAGCCGGTCGTGCACCACGACCTCGGCGCGCTGCAAACGGTCGAGCGCGCGCAGGGTCATGAGGTCGGCCGGGCCTGGCCCTGCGCCCACGATGGACACACAGCCCCGGGCGCTCTGCTCATTCGGCATCGGCGCCCCCCGGTCCCTGGTGGAACACCAGGTCTCGCACCACCTGGCCGCCGACCAGGTGCTGGTGAATGATGCGGTCCATGTTGGCGTCGGTCACGTTGTAGTACCAGGTGCCGTCGGGCTGCACGCACATCACCGGCCCGCCCTTGCAGGCGGCGAAGCAGCTCACCCGGCTGCGCTTCACGCGCAGCTCGCCCTCGTGCAGGCCGGCGGCCTTGAACTTGTCGCCCAGGCTGTCGAACAGGGCCTGCGAGGCTCCGTCCTGCGTGCAGCGCGGGCCGGTACAGAGCAGCAGGTGGCGTTTGTAGCCACCGATGTGGGGTTTGATCGTTTCTTGCATCTCAGTTTGTTCGGGGGTGGGTTTCACGGCAGGCGCAAATCGCAGCGGTCGCCGATGCCGTCGCGCCACACCGAGACCCGGCTCAGGCGGAACCCCGACAGGGACGCGAACCGGGCGATGAAAGTACAGAGATTTTCGAGCGTCGGCATGCCCAGCCCGGTGACCTCGTCCAGCAGGCGGTGGTCCAGCTGCTCGCGCACCTGCGCGAGCAGTGCCCGGAGTTTGCCCAGATCGACCACCATGCCGGTTTCGGGGTCCACGGCGCCGGCCACCGCGACCTCGCCCCGGTAGGTGTGCCCGTGCACGCGCGCGCTGCCTTCGGACTCGATCTCGCGCCGCAGCGTGTGTGCGGCATCAAAAAAGAAACGCTGGGAGATTTCGAATGTCATCGGATACCGACCATCTTGTGGGTTTGCAGACTCAGGCGCCAGCGCGGGTCGCGCAGGCAGTGTTCGATGGCCCAGAGGGTGTTGTCTTTCAGTTCGGGGCCGTCCATGGGTTGCAGCAGGTGGTGCTCGAAATCCAGTTCGATCAGCGCGTCCAGGTCCATGCCGGGCTGCGGCACCACGACCTTCAGCTCACGGCCTTCGCGCACCTTCAGAACGGTGTTCTCCTTGGGGCTGACACACAGCCAGTCCACCCCCGCCGGCGCATCCACCGTGCCATTGGTTTCCACCGCAATCTCGAAACCACACTGGTGCAGGGCGGCGATCAGGGCGGCATCCACCTGCAACAGGGGTTCACCCCCGGTCAGCACGACCAGCTTTTTGCCGGCCACCGATGCGGGCCAATGGGCCGACACGCGCGCCGCCAGCGCATCGGCCGAGTCGAACTTGCCGCCACCGGTGCCGTCCACACCGACGAAATCGGTGTCGCAGAAACGGCATTGCGCGCTCGCGCGATCCACCTCCCGCCCGGACCACAGGTTGCAGCCGGCAAACCGGCAGAACACCGCCGCCCGGCCCGCGTTGCCGCCTTCGCCTTGCAGCGTGTAGAAAACTTCTTTGACCATGTAGCTCATGGAAAAGGCCTCGTGAGTGGCATCGGTTTTTGGGTGGGTGGCGGTCTGCGGACGGGGCGGGAAACCAGGCGGTTCACCCGCCCTGCTCTTGCTGTTCCTCTGAATCTGCGCTGGCGGCAACCGTTTCCTCGACCGGCGTGTTCAGCACCGCCTCGATGTAGTCGGTCGGCAGTTTGTGCTGCAGCGCCAGCGCGGCAATGCTCTCGCCATCGGCGTGGTCGGCACGCAGATTGTCCATCCAGCCGAGCAGACCGGTGGAGAGCGAGCGCCCGGCCTTCTCACCCGAGCGGGTACTGCCGCCATCGTCCAGGTCGTATTTGTTGGCGTAACCACGCGGCGTCACCATCAACCCGTGCCGCACAAACGTGTGGCTGTTGCCGATCAGCACCGTGGTCAGCATGCCGATGTCGCACTCGCTCATTTTGTCCAGCGTGGTGAACTCGATGCGCTCGCGCCGGCGGTAGGCCGACTTGACCACCGCCACTGGCGTGTCGGGCCTGCGGTGGCGCAAAAACAGCGCCTGCGCCTGCACGATCTGCTGCGTGCGCCGGCCACTCTTGGGGTTGTAGAGCGCCACCACGAAGTCGGAGGCCGCCACCGCGTCCAGACGGCGCGCGATCACCGGCCAGGGCGTGAGCAGGTCGCTCAGCGAGATGGAGCAGAAGTCGTGCGTCAGGGGCGCGCCCACCAGCGCCGCGCAGGCGTTGATGGCCGACGCGCCCGGCACCACCTCGACCTGCACGTCCGACTCGGGCGTCCAGCCGGCCTGGAACAGCACCTCGTAGGTGGGCCCGGCCATGCCGTACACCCCGGCGTCGCCGCTGGAGATGAGGGCCACCTTCTTGCCTTCGCGGGCGCTGGCCAGGGCATGGACCGCACGGTCCAGCTCCTCGGTCATGCCCTTGCGCACCACCTCCTTGCCTTCCAGCAGATCGGCCACGAGCTTGATGTAGGTGACGTAACCCACCACCACATCGGCCTCGGCAATCGCGTCGCGCGCGCGCTGGGTCATGTGGTCGTGGCTGCCGGGGCCAATGCCCACCAGCATGATCTTGCCTTTGGTACCGCTCATGGGGTGGCGTCCATGGCCGGGGCACGGGCGGCGCCCGAACGCTCCAGCAGGGCCGCGACGGCGGGGCTCAGCCAGCGCTGGAAGGCCAGCCCGGCCACCACGCCCATGCCCACCCAGAACGACAGCGACAACCAGGTGGTGGCCCAGATGAACTGGGTGCCCAGCTGGCGCAGCGCCGCCTGGGCCTCACCCGTGAAGCCGGCCAGCGGGTCGCCCACGATCTGCGGCGCACCCACCACAAAAGGCAGCGCGAGCCAGGCGACTGCGGCCACCCAGCGCAAGGGGCTGCGCATCAGCGCCACCGACGCACAGGCCAGCGCCGCGCCGCCCGCCGCGAGCACCCACCAGCCCTGGCGCGAACCCAGCCGGGCCGCGTCCATACCGGGAAGCTCGGCGTGCAGGCCCAGCGAAGGCCAGAAGTGAAAACTCAGCCAGCCCGCAGCGGCCACCCAGGCGGCCAGCGGCAAGGCACGCAGCGGGGTGCCGCGCCACTGGCAAACCCCCATCACCGCCAGCACCAGCAGCGCCATGCTGAAGGCGTGCAGCCCATTGGCCACCCAGGTCCAGTACTGGCGTTCCAGGCCATCGGCGGGCGCCCATGCTTCGGCTGCGGCACCGTGGTCGTGCGCCGCACCGTCCGCATGAGCGTGCGCGCCCGCGACAGGCACCTCCACCGTCTGGCTCTCGAACACCTCGGCCGCCAGGATGATGGGCACGGTCTGCCACTGCTGCAGGCCCGACTGCAAACTGCCCACCAGCAAGGCCACGGCCAACGCCGCCCAGATCAATTGTCGAAAAATCATGAAATTCTCCTGTCAATGACACGGCTTCACTGTCACGTGGCGCACGTCGTGCGCGGCGTTGTGCGCCAGCGGGCTTTCAGCAAAAGCCACGCCGTACAGGACGACCAGGCCCAGCGCGGCGCCGGCCGCGAGTTGCAGCAGCAGGCTGCGTGTGGCGCTCAGGGGCTGGGCGGCGGAGAGTGTGGTGGTGGTGGAATTCATGTTGTGCTCCATTCAGGGTCGAGGAAATAAAAAGCTGTCACAGCGGGCAATGGAAACCGTGGCGTTGCGCCCATCGGCGCCACGGTGTTTGAATTTTTCGACCAGCAAGGCGGTCATGGGCAAGGCCTGTTCACGGCCCAGCGCGCGGGCGCCGGCCAGCAAGGCCGCAGCCTCGCTGACCGAGGGCGTGCCGGTGTACCGGCGCACCGTCTCCGACGGGTTGGGCACCGGCACCTCGGCGAGTTGAGCGGGGGCGTAGAACGCGATGGCCCAACCCTGCTCGGCGGCCAGGGCGAGCAGACCCGCCTCGTCGGCCTTGAGCGTGATGCTGGCTGCGGCCACCACCTGCGAGGCCTGCACCCCGGCCTGGGCGAGCGCGGCCCGCAGCGCGAGCTGCAGCGTGACCAGCGGCGTGCCGCGGTCGCAACCCAGGCCCACAGCCAGGTTCATGCCACCGGCTCCACCGGTGGGCGGTACACCACCAGGCGCTCGTGCAGCTCGGCCCAGTGCGCGTCGGTCACGGGCGCGTGGGTGATCCACAGCACGGCCTTGAAACGGGCCAGGTCCACGTCGGCCAGGCGCTCGAACGTGTGGATGCTGGCAGGCAGCGGCGTGGGCCGGTTCCACCAGTGCGGGCTGCCCGCTTCCTGCACCACGGCGATCGGCTCGCCGTTGACCACGTGGGCCGACACGCGGGTGATGTTGATCTTGGGCGCTTCGACCTTCCAGCCCAGCTCGCGGCCCAGGATGTCCACCGGGATGGTTTTGCCCACGTCCGAAGCGGTGGTCAGCACCGGCGTGGCGCCCAGCAAGGCAGCGACCGCTTCGGCCATGGCGTTGGCGCCGCCCACGTGGCCCGACAGCACCGGGATCACGAACTGCGCCGCGTCGTCCACCACCAGCACGCCGGGGTCTTCGTCCTTGCTCTTGAGGTGCGGTGCGATCAGGCGCACCACGGCGCCCAGCGACACGAAGAACACCACCTGGTCAAAGTCGGCGAACAGCGTGGCGATCTCGTCGCGGAAGGCGCCGCTGTAGGCGCGCACCGGGTTGGGCAGGCCGGCCATCAGCGGCGCGAATTTGGTCGCCACGCAGACGCTGGCACCGGGCATCTGGCGCGCCAGATCGGCGGTCTGCTGGGCGCCGTGCTTGGTGATCGCCACCAAGACGACGCGCACGGCGGTTTCGGGGGTGGTCATGCGGGGGGTTCCTCTTCTTCGATTTCGGTGCTGGTTTTCTTGCGGCAGCCGCGTTGCATTTCGCCGCGCTCACGCCCGGGGTTCTTGACCAGCAGCAGGGACAAATAGTTGACCTTCGTGCCCTTGAGCTGGGCCACGTCGGTGACGATGCGCTCCACCGGCGAACCGGCCTTTTCGATGAAGCGGCTGTGCGGCAGCAGGCCGCGCCGCTCCAGCAGGTCGATCAGGTCGTCCAGCAGCGGCTTGACCTTCATCAGCACCAGGGTGTCGAAATCGTCCAGCATTTTTTCCACCGCCGCGATGCCGTAGGCGGCGGGCACGATGGCGATGGTGTCGTCCTGCTCGGACAGCGGCCACTGCAGCCGCGCGCAGGCGGCGTTGAACGAGGTCACGCCGGGCACGATCTCGATGCGAGCAGCGCCGTCCAGCTCGCGCAGCACGCGGGCCAGGTAACAAAAGCTGGCGTAGGTGGAGGCATCGCCTTCAACCAGGAACAGCACGTCCTGCCCGCTGGCCAGCAGCTCGCGCACCGTCTCGGCCGCCTTGAGCCAGTGGCGCGCCAGCTTCTCTGCGTCGTGCGTCATCGGGAACAGCAGCGACTGGTGCTTTTGCGGCAGTTGCAGCCCGGCGCGGACCGCGATGTCCAGCGCGTAGCTTTCCTTGCGCAGGCTGCGCACCGGGTAGGTCCAGATGGCGTCGCGCCGCTCCAGCAGCGCCCAGGCGCGGCGGGTGATCAGGCCCGGGTCGCCGGGGCCGAGGGAGACGCCGTACAGCGTGCCAGCCGTGGTCATTCAGCACCCCCGGCCTGCGCGCAGACGATCCACACCGGGTTCTCCGCCGCCATGCGGTGCATGTGCAGGATGGGCTTGCTGCGCGAGGCTTGCAGTTGCAGAACGTCCCAGGTCGCGCCATGTGCCTTCAAGGTGGCCACGGCCGCCCCCAGGTTTTCAATCGTCACAAAGTTCATCACCAGCCAGCCCAGCGGTTTCAGGCGTTTCAAAATCAGCGCGATCAGCTCGGCCAGCTCGCCGCCGGAGCCGCCCACAAACACCGCGTCCGGGTCGGCCCAGTCCTGCAGCCCAACGGGCGCCTTGCCATGCACCAGCGTGTGGTTGCTGATGCCCATGGCCTGGCGGTTGCACTGCACGATGGCCGCGTCGTCCTCGTTCTTTTCGATCGCGTAGACATGGCCGTTGCGGCACAGGCGCGCCGCCTCCAGCCCCACCGAGCCCGAGCCCGCGCCGATGTCCCAGACCACGCTGTCGGCGCGCAGTTGCAAACGCGCCAGCGACACGGCACGCACCTCGTTCTTGGTGATCAGCCCCTTCTCGGGGTGGCGCTGCTCGAAGCTCGCGTCCGGCAGGCCAAACAGCACCTGCGGCGCGCGCAGCCGGCTGCGCCAGAGCAGCACAACGTTGGGGTCGGCAAAGGGCATCTGCGCGGCAGCGCTGATGGCCATGCCGCTGACGATGCGCTCCTCGGGCTGGCACAGGCGCTCCGCCACCGCCATCTCGAAATCGTCCGCCAGGCCCTCGGCCACCAGCATGCGGGCGATGCGGTCGGGCGTGTTGTCCGGGCTGGTCAGGATGGCCAGGCGGTCGTGCTGGCGGATGCCCTGCAGCAGCGCGTACAGGCCGTGGCTGGGCGCGGCGCCCGGCACCCAGTCGCCCGCGTCCCTGGCGTGCACCGAAGCGAACTTCATGTCCTGCCAGGGCAAGCCCAGCCGCGCGCAGGCGAGTTGCAGCGTGGACACGTTCGGCAGCACCTCGATGGCCTCGATGCACAGGCGCGAGGCCAGGTAGGCGGCGATGCCGTGGCACAGCGGGTCGCCCGTGGCCAGCACCACCACGCGTTGCTGTTCGGCCTGCGCGGCGCGGACCCACTCGGGCACCTGCGACAGCGCGCCGCTCAGGTCGCGCTGCACCGCATCGGGCGCGATCTGCGCCGCCAGCAGCCGCAGCGTGCGCGCGCCGCCGATCACCAGCTGGGCCGCCTGCAGGTGCTGCAGCGCCGTGGCGCCCAGGCTGGCGACACCGTCGTCCAGCACGCCGAGGATGCGGCATTTTTCGATCACGGGAATCACGGGATCAACTTCCATTTCAGCCTTCCGCATGGGCTATCCTGCGACCGTCAAAGTCGCAGACCAGCACCTGCAGTTCAAATTGATCGGGGTAGCGCGTGCGCAGGGTCTCAATGACCTTCTGCGCCAGCGCCGTGTGAAACGCGGCGCCCAGGCCCAGCGCGTCCATGCGCTCGCCGGCGTAGCGCGCCGTCTGATTGCCACGGATGGCCTCGCACACCTCGGGCGGCGCGCCCACGCTGGCGGCCAGCTCGGCGAGCAGGCCGGTGTCCACCTCGGCGCGGCCCGCGTGGGTGATGGTTTCGCCCTGGGCGATCTTGGTCAGCTTGCCGACCATGCCGCCGATGACCACCTTCTTCAGCCCGGCCTTCACCGCCGCGCCCATGGCGTAGCGCAAAAAATCGCCCATCTGCACGAACGCCGGCTCGGGCAGTTCGGGCATTTCTTCCATCACGAACTTCTCGGTGCGCCCGCCGGTGGTCAGCACCACCACGCCATGGCCCAGGGTGCCCGCCACCTGCACGCCCTGCACCACGCTGGCGCGGTAGGCGGCGGTGGAGTAGGGCTTGACGATGCCGGTGGTACCCAGGATCGAGATGCCGCCCAGGATGCCCAGGCGCGCGTTCAGCGTCTTCTTGGTCATCTCTTCGCCCTGCGGCACGGAGATGCGCACCTCCAGGCCCATTTCGTCGAGCAGGCTGTGGCCCGCGAGGCGCACATTGGTCTCAATGTTGCGGCGCGGCACCGGGTTGATGGCCGGTCCTCCCACCGCCAGGCCAAGCCCGGGCATGGTGACCGTGCCAACGCCGAAGCCGCCCACCAGATCGACCTGGCCCGCCTGTTCGGGCAGCAGGCGCAGGTCGGCGGTGAGGTGGGCCTTGTCGGTGCAGTCCGGGTCGTCGCCCGCGTCCTTGATCACCATGGCGTGGGCGGTTCTTTGTGTGCCGGCGCCGTCCACCCGGCCGTCTTGCACGGCAAATGTCACCCGGTCGCCGTTGGGCAGCAGGCACGCCACCTCGTTCGGCACCGCGCCCGTGACCAGGCCAATGACGGCCGCACGCGCCGCCGCAGCGGAACACGCACCGGTCGTGAAACCGGTGCGGGTGCCACGGGGCGCGTCTTTCTTCATCATGCGGCCAGCTCCTTGGCCTCGGCCAGACCCAGCAGCGCGTGGATGGCGGCCACCACCAGGGTCGAGCCGCCCTTGCGGCCGCGGATCACGATCCACGGCACGCCGGTCTCCAGCGCCATCAGGTCTTTCGATTCCGCCGCCGACACGAAACCCACCGGCATGCCCACCACCAGCGCAGGGCGCGCACCCTCTTCATGGATCAGGCGCACGATCTCGATCAGTGCCGTGGGCGCGTTGCCGATGCCGACGATGGCGCCGTCGATCAGGCCCAGCCGGTGCGCCTTGCACATGGCCTGCACCGCGCGGGTCGTGCCCTCGGCCTTGGCCTGCTCGATCACGTCCGGGTCGGAGATGAACTGGTGCGTGCCCATGCCGAAGTGGCCCAGTCGCGGTGCTGACAGGCCGACACAGATCATCTCCACATCGGCCACCACGCGCGTGGCCCGCGACAGGATCGCGGCCAGCCCCCGCTCCACCGCCTGGGGGTGGAAGTCGGTCAGGCCATTGAAGTCGAAATCGGCGTTCGCGTGGATCATGCGGCGCACGATGGGCCACTGCTCGGTCGCATAGCCGTGGGACCGCACCTCGCGGTCGATCACGGCAAACGAGTCGCGCTCGATGGCGCGGCCCGCCGCCGTGAGCTGCTCGGTGACGACGTTGGCGGTGTCAGGCGCGGACATGCTCATGGGGGTGTCCGTGGTCGTGCGGGTGGTCATGGTCGTGTCCATGCGCCTCGGCGTGCACGGGGTCGTGTGCATGATCATTCGCATGGTCGTGGTCGTGGTCGTGCGGCACCGCGTCGTCGTGGTGGTGCCCGCCCATGCCGTGTTCTTCGGCAAAGCTGCGGTACTTGCAGCCGTCGCAAGGCATCAGCGCGGCCGGCGCGTTGCGCCGCATGTCGTTCACCCGCTGCTCCAGCAACTCGAAGATTTCCTTCTCGAACCCGAAGTACTTCGTGGAGACAAAGCGCAGCGTCGGGTACTGGGCCTTCAGGTGCTCGACCTGGCGAGTGATGCGCTCCACCAGCGTGCCGTTGAATAAGTAGTAAGGCAGCACCACCACCTGCTTCATGCCCAGCAGGCTCTGGCGCAGCACCGCCTTTTCCAGGCGCGGGTGGGTGATGCCGGTGAAGGCCAGGTCCACCAGCTCGTGGTCGGTTTCCTCCATCAGCCAGCGCGCCATCTTGGCCATGTCGCCATTGGCCTGTCGGTCCGACGAACCGCGCCCGAGCACCACCACGCCGGTGGTGGTGGGGTCGGGCATGTCGAGCGCCTGCATCGCGCCCCTGAGGCGGCGGCGCAGGATGGCCAGGATCGGATCGCACGCGGTCAGGTGCGGCGCATACAGAAACTGCACCAGCGGGAACTTGAGGCGGGCGCCGTCGATGGCCTGCGGAATGTCCATCTTCACGTGGCCCGCCGCGTTCAAGATCAGCGGCACCACCATCACGCGGCTGGCGCCAGTGGCGGCGCGCTTCAGGCCCTCGCTCAGGGTGATCTCGGAAAACTCGATGAAGCAGACCTCGATGCGCCAGCCCGGCTGGCGCTGGCGCCACTGTTCGGCGAAGGCAACGATCTCGTCGTTGCCCGAGGCTTCGCGCGAGCCGTGGCCGACCAGCAGAATGGTTTCAGTGTTCATGGTGATTCCTGTGTCGAGGAGGTTTCAAGGCTTGAAGCGGGCACGCTGGCGCGCCTGAAACGGTGCGTGAAGCTCGCGTCGTAGAGCTTGGACTTGGCCAGCGTGGTCCATTGGCGCGCGCCCAGCGTGGGGCTGGCGATCACCATGGCCTGGCTGGCGATTTTTGCCTCGCGGCACAGCGCCTGGATGGTGGCGACCGTGCCGCGCACGATCTTTTCCTCGCCCGGCCAACTGGCCTTGTGCACCACCACCACCGGCGCATCGGGCGACCAGCCCGCTGCCAGCAACTCGGCAGACACCTTGCCCAGCAAGGTGATGCTCAGGAAGATGCAGAGCGTGCTGTGGTGCGCGGCCAGTTCGCGCAGCGACTCGCCCTCGGGCATGGGCGTGCGGCCCTCCACGCGGGTGAAGATCACGGTCTGCGTCACCTCCGGCAGGGTCAGGCTCTCCACCGCCGCCGCCGCGCTGGCCATGGCCGACGACACGCCCGGCACCACCTGGATGGCGATGCCCGCCGCGTCCAGCGGCTGCACCAGCTCGATCAGCGCACCGTACAGGCCAGGGTCACCGGTCTGCAGCCGCACCACGGTCTCGCAGCGCGCGGCCTGCGCGATGAGCCAGGCAGACATCTGCTCCAGCGTCATGTCCTTGCTGTCGGCGATCACGCAGCCCTCAGGTGCCCAGCGCATGGCGGCGTCGCTGACCAGCGAACCCGCGAACAGGATGGCGCCCGCGCGCTCGATCAGACCTCGGCCCTTGACGGTGATCAGTTCCGGGTCGCCCGGACCGGCGCCCACAAACCACACGGTACCCAATGTCATGCTTCACCCCCTTTCTGAACCCCGGGCGCCTGGCAGGGCAAGGCCACCCACACATCGCCCAGCGCGTGGATGGACAGGCGCCCATCGAACACGTCCACCAGGGCCTGGCGCGTCGCCGCCTGGGCACAACGGCCCTGGTGCACGACGCGGCCACCCGCCATCACCACCAGCTCGTCGGCGTGCAGCGCCATGCTGATCTCGTGCAGCACGCTCACCACCGTCCTGCCCTGTGCCACCAGCGCCTGCACGAGGTCCAACCAGTCGGCCTGGTGCGGCGGATCGAGGTTGGCCAGAGGCTCGTCCATCAACAGCACCTGGGCTTCCACCGCGAGCGCGCGCGCCAGCAGCACGCGCTGGCGTTCGCCACCCGAGAGCTGGCCGAGCGCTCGCTCGCGCCAGTCCCAGGCCTGGGTGGCCGTGAGCGCGCGTTCCACGGCCGCGTGGTCGGCAGCGCTGGGCGCACTCAGCCAGGCCTGGTGCGGCAGGCGGCCGAGCATGGCCACGTCCCACACGGTGAGGTCGTCGCCACTGGACTCGTTCTGGCCCAGCCAGGCCAGCTGCTGCGCCCGCTGGCGGTTCGGCCAGTCGGTCAGCGGCCGGCCCAGCAGCGCCACCCGCCCGCTGTGCGGCAACAGCCCGGCCAGCGCCTTGAGCAGCGTGGACTTGCCCGCGCCGTTGGGGCCGACGATGCTGGTCCAGCGCGCCCGCGGCAGCGCCAGCGTGATGCCGTGCAGGATTTCGGCATCGCCCAGCCGCGCATACAGGTCGCGCGCTTCGATGGCCGCGCTGGACAGGTTCACGGGCGCGTTCACAGCCTGGCCCCCCGCGACACGCGCGTGCTGCGCTGCATCAGCCACAGCAAATAGCCGCCGCCGAGCACAGCGGTGAGCACGCCCACCGGCAGCTCCTGCGGCGCGATCAGCCAGCGCGCCAGCGTGTCGGCCGCCATCAGCAGCACGCCGCCCATGCAGCTCGACAGCAGCATCAGGCGACCGCTCGTGGTCTTGACCAGCGAGCGCACCAGGTGCGGCGCGGCCAGGCCCACGAAGGCGATCAAGCCGGTCTGCGCCACGGCGGTGCCGGTGGCCAATGCGAGCACCGCCACCAGCGCGGCGCGCATGGGGCCGAGGGGCAGGCCCAGGCTGCGCGCGGTGGCGTCGCCCAGGCTCAGGCCGTCGAGCATCCGCGCGAGCAGCCAGGCTGCCAGCGCACACAGCGCCCACACCGCCCCCATCAACACACTGGCGGTCCAGCCGACGAAACTGGTAGAGCCCAGCATGAAGGCCTGCATGGCCTGCAGCGATTCGGGTGAGAACAGCAACACCAGGTGCGTCATGGCGCCGAGCACCACGCCCACCACGACGCCCGCGAGCAGCAGGCGCAGCGTGTGCTGCACACCGCGCGACAGGGCCAGCGTGAGCAGCACCGCAAACACCGCGCCGGTGAAGGCCGCGCCGGTCAGGCCCAGGCGCACCCAGGCGCTGCTGGAGAACACGCTCACCGCCACGCCACTGTCCATCATGCTGCCGCCACCCAGCATGCCCGCGCCGCCGCCCATGGCGGCCAGCGCCAGCGCCACGCCCAGCGAAGCTCCGGAGGCGCTGCCGAGCAGAAACGGATCGGCCAGTGGGTTGCGAAACAGACCCTGCGCCACCGCCCCGGCCAGGCCGAGCAAGGCGCCCGCACCCCAGGCGCCCAGCGTGCGCGGCAGGCGGATCTCCCACACGATCTGCTGCGCCATGGCGGTGGCAGCCGGATCGAGCTCCGGGTTCAGCAGCGGGCCGATCAGGTTCTCGAAGCCCGCGCTGCCCACGCACACGCCGAGCGCGGTCAGGCCCAGCGCGGTGAGCAACATGCCCACCACCAGCCAGGACGCGCGGCGAGCGTTCAAGGACGTGCCCCCGGCTGTTTAGAACCCGGCGACTTTTCGGCCAAGCAACGCGCCATCAGACGCGCGCCCTCGGCCATGCGCGGGCCGGGCCGTACCAGCGCGTCGGAGGCGTCGACGGGAAACACACACAGGTGCTGCCCGCGCATGGCGCGCATGCCCATCCAGCCGGGGCGCTGGGCCATACCGTCCACGCTGCGCTGCCCGACCATGATCAGGTCGGGGTCGGCGCGCACGATGTACTCGGGGTTGAGTTTGGGGAACGGGCCCAGCGCTGCGGGCACGATGTTCTTCGCGCCCAGGCGCGTCAGCGTCTCACCGATGAAGGATTTTTCACCCGCCGCATAGGGTCCCTGGTTCACCTCGAAATACACCCGCGTACCGCGCACCCCTGGCGGAATCGACTGTGCAGCGGCCGACACGGCGGCGTCGATGGCACGCCAGATTCGCTGTGCGTCAGCCACCTCCAGCAACTGGCCAATCTTCTGCATCACGCGCTGCACGTCGGCGTGCGTCTTGGGCTCCAGCGCCACCACCTGGATGCCCAGCGCGCGCAAGCGGTCGCCCGAGCGGGACGACGTGGCCATCAGCACCACGTCGGGCCGCAGCGCCACGATGGCCTCGATGTTCGGGTCCAGCCCGCCACCGACCTGGGGCAGCGACTTCACACTGGGCGGCCAGTTGGTGTACCGGTCCACGCCCACCAGCCGCTGACACTGGCCCAGCTCGCACACCGTCTCGGCCAGCGAGGGCAGCAGGCTCACGATGCGCTGCGGCGAGCGCTCGAATTTGACCACCACGCCGCGGTCGTCGGTGATCTGCAGCGCAGCGCGGGCTGGCAAGGACAGCAGCGCCAGACCCACCAGCGTCACAGCGGAAAGGATGCAACGCACCGGATTCATGTCTTGTCTTTCAAGGTCAGCGGCAGACCCGCCGCCATCAGCGTCACGCGCTCGCAGGCGGCCGCCACGCTTTGGTTCAGGCGGCCCAGCGCGTCCACAAACTGGCGCACCTCGCGCCCCATGGGGATCACGCCCAGACCGATCTCGTTGCCGACCAGAATCACAGGGCCAGGGGCAGCGGCAATGGCTTCGCACAGGGCATGGCCCGCGCCGATCACGGCGGGTTCGTCGAGGGCCTGCGCGGCATCGGTGGGCATCATCAGGTTGGTCAGCCAGAGCGTCAGGCAATCGACCACCACCAGGGTTTTCGCACCGCTGGCACGGTGCAGCGCCTCGGCCAGCGCCACCGGCTCTTCCACGGTGCCCATGCCTGACACCCGCTCGGCACGATCCCGCTGGTGGCGCACGATGCGCTCGCGCATCTCGCCGTCCCAGGCCTGACCGGTGGCGATCAGCACGGCACGGTGCGTTGTGTTGGCGGCCATCCATTGAAGCGCCAGCTGTTCGGCGCGGTGTGACTTGCCGCTGCGCTGGCCACCGAGGATGAATTCGCTGCGGGCCAACTCAGCCATGCTGCTTCATCCAATCGGTCACGATGCGGTGCATCTGCTCGACCCCATCGGTCAGCGCCGCCGGGCCGGGCTGCAGGATGTCGGCCGACTTGATCTCGTACAGCTGGCCGTCGCGCACGGCGGGCACGTCCTGCCAGCCTGCGCGCGCCGCCACCTTCTCTGGGCGGAATTTCTTGCCGCACCAGGAGCCGATCACGATGTCGGGCGAGCGCGCGACGATCTGCGCGCCGTCCACGATGATGCGGTGCTTGCCCAGCGACTGCACCGCCAGCTCGGGAAACACGTCGTCCCCCCCAGCGATGCCCAGCAGCTCGGACACCCAGCGGATGCCGCTGATGTGCGGCTCGTCCCACTCTTCAAAAAACACCTGCGGTCGGCGCTTGCCCGACGCCACCAGCGCGGCCACATCGGCGCAGATCGCATCCAGCCGCTGACGCATCAGCGCGATGTGCGCCAAACCGTCGTCGGCACAACCGACCATGGCCGCCACCTGGTACAGCATGGAAAAAATCTCGTCCACGCTGCGCTGGTTGAACACCGTCACCTGCACGCCGGCGCGGATCAGCTGCGCCGCGATGTCGGCCTGCAGATCAGAAAAGCCGAACACACAGTCGGGTTGCAGCGCCAGGATTTTGTCGATCTTTGCACTGAGGAAGGCACTGACCTTGGGCTTTTCCTCACGCGCCCGGCGTGGCCGCACGGTGTAGCCCGAGATGCCCACGATGCGGTGCTCCTGCCCCAGCAGGTAGAGCCACTCGGTGGTCTCTTCGGTCAGGCAGACGATGCGCTGAGGCCCCAGGTGCGGTGTGCTCACAAGACCTCCTCAAGAAACAGCGAAGCCGCAGCCTCGGGGTTGGAGGCGAACCAGGCGTGGAAATAGCTGGCGCGCACCGGGCCCTGCGCGTAGATGGCCTCACCCCGGCCACCCGCCCGTTGCGCCTCGGTCCGGGACTGCGGTGGCAGCGGCGACTCGGTGGTCGAGTAGTGAAAGGTGTGCCCGCGCAGCTCACCCTGTGCCGTGGCCCAGCGTTGCGGCCCGAGAGCGGCCAGGCGCTTGTGCATCGCCACCCGACCGGGTAGCAGGCCCCACATCGGGTGCTCGTCGCCTTCGGCGGTGGTCAGGGTGTGAAACAGCAGCATCATGCCGCCGCACTCGGCCCAGACGGGCCGGCCGGCCGCGATGTGCGAGGCCAGCGAGGCACGGCAGCGCGCGCCCTGCGACAGCGTGGTCGCGTGCAGCTCCGGGTAACCGCCCGGCAGCCACACGGCGTCGCAGGCGGGCACCGGTTCGTCGACCAGCGGCGAGAAAAACACCAGCCGAGCCCCCAGCGCACGCAAGGCGTCCAGGTTGGCAGCGTAGATGAAACAGAAGGCCGCATCGCGCGCCACCGCCACCGTTTTTCCCGCCAACAGCGGCGCAATGGGCTCCACCTCCTGGGGCGCTTCAAAACGAACAGACCAGCGCGCAAGAGCCGCCATGTCCATCTGGCTCAGCGGCGTGTCCAGCAAAGCGTCGGCGGCGGCGTCCAGCCGGGCCAGGGCGTCGGGCAGTTCGGTGGCCATGGTCAGACCGAGGTGGCGCTCGGGCAGCGCGAAAGCGGGGTTGCGCATCACGGCGCCCAGCCAGCTCGACAGCGCCCCCGCATCACCGGCAGGCAGCGCGGCCTGCAGCATCTGCGCATGCCGCTCGCTGGCCACACGGTTGGCCAGCACACCGGCCCAGGGCAAACCTGGGCGGTAGTGCTGCAAGCCAAACGCCAGCGCACCAAAGGTGCCGGCCATGGCCGAAGCATCGATCACCGCCAACACCGGCAAACCAAACCGCCGCGCCAGGTCCGCCGCACTGGGCTCGCCATCAAACAGCCCCATGACCCCTTCGACCAGGATCAGGTCTGCTTCCTGCGCAGCGGCGTACAGGCGCGCCCGCACGTCGGCCTCGCCGGTCATCCAAAGGTCCATGTTGTGCACCGGCTGGCCCGTGGCCAACTCCAGCCACATCGGGTCCAGAAAATCCGGCCCGCACTTGAACGCCCGCACCCGCCGCCCGGCGCGCGCATGCAGGCGCGCCAGCGCCGCCGTCACGGTGGTTTTGCCCTGGCCGGAGGCGGGTGCGGCGATCAGCAGGGCTGGGCAGCGGGCGACGAGCGACACGGCAAACTTCAGTCGTTCCAGTTCAGCGAAACGAACAGGTTGCGCCCCGGGGTGGTGAACCCGTTGGCCAGCGAATAGGTCTTGTCCGTCAGGTTGTTCAGGCGCGTTTGAACGCTCAAGTCCTTGTTGATCTGATACGTTGCCCCGACATTGAGCAAACCATAGCCCGGCAGGGTGATGCGACCGGGAAACTGCGCGTCTTCACGGTTGCTTGACAGTCGGACTTCTGCGTACGACTGCCAGGCTCCATGCCTATGGCTGACTTGTGTGCGCAACACATTGCGGGCTACCCGGGTGACACGATCATTGCTGGGCTTCAAGCGGGGATCAGCGTGGTCATAGGACACCGACAGTACCGTCGGCCCCCAGGACTGATCCAACGACAAGGTGACGCCCTTGAGCACCGCCAGATTTGACTGCACGTTGGTGGCGGGGGTGATGAAACCTTCCACCTCGTTCTGGTAAATCACTGCGTTGGCTCGTGTGCTGCCTTGCTGGTATCGCAGGCCGAACTCCTGCGCCTTGCCCTTTTGAGGTGTCAGAGCCGGGTTGCCGAAGCCAGGGAAATACAACTGGTTGAAGCTGGCCGCCTGGAAAGTGGTGCCGACACTACCGACCAGCCTGAACTGCCCGTTGAGCCTGTAACCCCCGGACAGCGCCCAGGTATTGAAGCCACCGAACTGGGAGTTGTGATCACGCCGAACCGTGGCCAGGGCGTCCCAGGCATCGCGCCTGAGCGCGTAAGAAGCCGCCAACCCGCGCAGCTTGCGTTGCGACACCGTGTAAGCGGTGCTGCTATCCACCTCGTCCTCACGCTGCTCGGCGACCAAACTCAACAAGTCTTTGCCCAGGCGAATATCGTTCTGCCAAACGATCTGGTTGCGGGTGGTGTTGAAGCGACTCTCCCCAGCCGGTGCGCTGTCAGACTGCCTGAAATAGCGGTTGACAGACACGTCCTTTGAGCGCCCCACGGTCACGACCGAGGACCAGTCGTCCGTCCACTGCGCGGTCCATTTCAACACCTGCTGCTCCAGTTTTGGCAAAGCCACGGCCCGAGCGGTGGTGGCATTCAGCCCCAGCGGGTTGGGAAAAGGTGCACCATCAAAGCCGTACTCACCGTCGCTCAGCAACATGTGTACCGAAACAGCGTGATGGCGATTGATCTGGTACCTCAGGCTGGCATCCAGGCTGGTGTACTCAAAGCCGTCGATATCGGCGTTGAAGCCAGAGGCACCAGGGTTCGTGACATTCAGCCCCTTGGCTTTTTCATGGCTGGCACCGAGGCTGTAGCCCCATGCGCCCGTTTGACCTTGCAAGGAAGCGCCGAGTTTGCGCTGACCATCGCTGCCCACACCGACCGAGGCCGACCGCTGCACGCCCTCCTGAGGCTCACGGGTAAAGACCTGAATCACGCCCCCCACGGCATCCGGCCCATACAGGGCGGCAGCCGCGCCACGCAACACCTCGACCCGTTCAATGCGATCAAGCGGCAGGCTTTCAAGCGAATAGCCACCCGTTGTGGCCGACCCCAACCGCACGCCATTGATCAGCAGGATGGTCTGTGAAGACGTCGCCCCGCGCAAAAACACCCCGGTGCTGGAGCGGTAGCTGCCGCTGGAGCTGACCTGTATACCCGGCACATTCGCAAGCACGTCGATCAGCGACTGCATGCCCGCCTGCTCAAGCTGCGCCCGATCGATGATGGAAACGTCAGCGAGCACATCGGTCAGTGGTTGCGCTACGCGCGTGGCCGTGATCACGGTTTCAGGCAAGCTTGCAGCGGGCTGGGACAGGACAGGAAATGCGGTGGCGCAAGCCAGCGGCAGCACGGCCAGGCGTGCAGAAAAAAAACGAGATTTCATTTTGAAGTGGGCACAGAAATTTGCTCTCGCCGTCTTCCCCGACAGCGCATGAGCGTCACGGCAGCGCGCCCCAAGCAGACGCACCACCACCTCGTTGGCCGGTATCCGGGCTGGCAGAACGACCTTCATCACCTTCCCAGGCGCCTGGCAGCGCCCAGTGGTTGTGAGATGAAAGCGGAGTGGCCTGAAGAATTCAGGCATCTCGTCTGCTTACCGTTGCGGGGGCAGCGCAGGTTAGGTCGGTTCGTGTGAACTTATCCCTCCTGCTTCCCGTTGAACTGCGGCATGTGAACCACACCGCGAGCACCAACAGAGGGCATTCTAAACCCGGGGCACTTGCGGGAACCCTACAATGTGAAACCAACCCGTGACCACCATGGCCGACCCCAAGCACCTTGACCAGATCACCGAGCGCGTGGAGCGCTTGCTGCTGCGCCATGAGGAACTGCAACGCACCAACACGCTGTTGCACGAACAGGTCCTGGCCCTGCAGACCGAGCGCGACTCGCTCAAGTCGCGCCTGAACGCGGCGCGCGCGCGCATCGATGCGCTGCTCGACCGCCTGCCCGTCACCACCGACGGCCACCGCAAGGACAGCGCATGAACAAGCCCGCGAGCAAGCAGATCGAAGTCCAGATCATGGGACAGAGCTACCTGCTCGCCTGCCCGGTGGGTGGCGAGTCGGCGTTGCTCGACGCGGTGGAGCGCGTGGACACCGCCATGTGCCGCATCCGCGATGCCGGCAAGGTGAAAGCACGCGACCGCATTGCGGTGCTGGCCTCGCTGAACCTGGCCTTTGAACTATCCCAGAAAGAATCCGAGCATTTTGAACACTCGGCATTCGGCCAGACCGCAGTGGCTCCGCTGGCCGAGTCATCAACCCCGGTGCTCGCTGACAAAGACCCGGTTGCCCAGGCCCGCATCGACGAGCTCATCCGTCGGCTCGACAACACCCTGGGCAACGACGGCCAGTTGCTCTGATCAGCCCTTCGAACACAAGGCTTTTTTCTGGACCAGCGGTCCACACAACGGCGGCACAGCGCCTACAATTTGAGTCGTCTGCAGTGCGCGCCGGGCTTTATATTTCCTTGAACCAATGCTCATTGAGCACGGACTAGGTACATTGCCTGATGGGTGTGAGCATCTCGCGTCAGATGAACCCGAAGTCACGCTGCCCTGGCCCACCTGAACCCCGGTTCAGGATGACGGTCCGGTGGCGCTGCAGACACCTTATTCCCCCCACCCCCCTGCGCCGCTCTGCGGCTTTCCCGCCCTCTAGTGAGCGAGAGCGGACACTACCAGTGTCCGGGCGAAGCCGGTTCGCGGCTGCCCTGGGATGGACCACTCGCTCCGGACCTGCATCTTCATGACCCTCGACCCCATCCTCATCATCGAGCTGGCTGTGCTCGGCCTTTGCACCGGTTTTCTGGCGGGGCTGCTGGGCATAGGGGGAGGCATGATCATGGTGCCGTTCATCACCGTGATCCTTTCGGGACGCGGTGTCGCTCCCGAACTCTCGATCAAGATGGCCATCGCCACCTCCATGGCCACCATCATCTTCACCTCCATCTCCAGCGTTCGAGCGCACCACAAACGGGGTGCCGTGCGTTGGGACATCGTCCAGCGCCTGGCTCCCGGCATCGTGTTCGGCGCAGCCATCGCCAGCCTGGGGGTGTTCTCGGTGTTGAAAGGTTCGTGGCTGGCGCTGTTGTTCGCCGCCTTCGTCGGCTTTTCGGCCACGCAGATGCTGCTGGACAAGAAACCCAAGCCCACACGCTCCTTGCCCGGCACGGCAGGTCAGATCGGAGCCGGTAGCGCCATCGGCTTCCTTTCCGGGCTGGTCGGCGCGGGTGGCGGTTTCGTGAGCGTGCCTTTCATGACCTGGTGCAATGTCGCCATCCACAACGCCGTGGCCACCAGCGCGGCGCTGGGTTTTCCGATCGCTTTCGCCAATGCCATCGGCTACGTGATATCCGGCCAGGGAGTGGCTGGTCGACCCGAACCTTCGCTGGGCTACGTGTTCCTGCCGGCGCTGCTGGTCATCGCCATCGCCAGCGTGCTGATGGCACCCCTGGGCGTCAAGGCCGCCCATGCCCTGCCGGTCAAGTCTCTCAAGCGGGTGTTTGCCGGCATCCTTTATATGCTGGCCGCCTACATGCTCTACAAGGGCCTGTCGGTCTGATCAGGCTGCGCCGTGGAGCGGGTGGTCGCTGACCACGATGCCGTCGGCGTCGGCGTACAGCCAGTCGCCCGGCCGCACCCACACACCCTGGATCTGAACCGCCAGATCGCGCAGGCCATCCTGCTTGCGCTCGGTGGGCAGCGGCATGGCGGCCAGCGCGCGTATGCCCACCGCGCTGTCGCGCAGTTCGGCCACGTCGCGAACGCAGCCGTCGATGACCACACCCGACCACCCGTTGCGTGCTGCGGCCGCGCCGAGGTTGCCGCCCAGCAAGGCACGACGCAACGAGCCGCCGCCGTCCACCACCAGCACCCGCCCTTCACCCGGGCTTTCCACCGCCAGCTTCACCGGCGTGTTGTCCTCAAAGCACTTCACCGTGACAACAGGACCAGCGAAGCGCTGCACCGCACCGAAGTCGCGGAACACCGGTGGCAGCACACGGAACGCGCCGGAGCCGTCGCTTTTGTGAGCGTCACACAGATCGCAGCACGCAAAAATGGGAGGAGAAAACATGGAATCGAACTCGCTTCTGAGCGTTGAAAAGGGAGAAGAAGTCTCAGCATGACTGAGCCCTCTGACTGGCCGCTTTCGTCGGCCAGACCTTCAAGTGTTGTTTTCCCGGCCAATCTGCCGCGTTCTCCCTATGAAAACCTGCAAAAAACCTGCGCCACCTCCTTGGAATGCGCATGCAACTCCATTAGCATGCGAGACACCAGTGAGGAAGCGCGTTTTCTGCTGGTCAATGTTCCACTTCTAGAAGGAAAACCAACCATGGCAACTGCAAAAAAGGCTCCCGCTAAAAAGGCGGCTCCCGCTAAGAAGGCGGCTCCAGCGAAGAAGGCTGCACCCGCCAAGAAAGCTGCTCCTGTGAAAAAAGCTGCGCCTGCCAAGAAGGCCGCTCCAGCCAAGAAGGCCGCTCCTGCGAAGAAGGCAGCCCCGGCTAAAAAGGCTGCTCCCGCCAAGAAAGCCGCTCCCGCCAAGAAGGCAGCCCCAGCCAAGAAGCGCACGCCCAATGCTGCTTTCATGAAGGCCATGACCCCGAGCGCCGCTCTCGCCGCCATCGTGGGCAACAGCGCGATCCCGCGCACCGAGGTGACCAAGAAAGTCTGGGAATACATCAAGAAGAACAAGCTGCAGGACGCAGCCAACAAGCGCATGATCAACGCCGACGCCAAGCTGAAGGAAATCTTCAAGAAGGCCCAGGCTTCGATGTTCGAGATGACGAAGATGATCAACGAACACCTGAAGTGATCCCCAGCGGGCGCAACCGGCGCCCGCTACCTGATCGCTCCAAGCCGACAGACGTCGGCTTTTTTTTGTGCCGGCAACGTCCTTGGGTCACCCCAAACGCCATTGTTTTGACCGGCGCCTGTGCGAAACTGAATACAAACGTCCCCCAAACGGTGTATGCAGCACTCTGACCCTCCTCCCATATCGGCATCCAATGGCTCTTTCCAAGGGTCGTTCGGCGTTGGACTCCCATTGCGTGACAACAAGGTGGTTCTGGTGCTTGACCTGGTGGAATCCGTTCGGCTGATGGCCAAAGACGAAGCGCGGGTGGTGCAAGCCTGGCGCGAGTTGAGCGACTACGCCGAGAAAGAAGTGCTCACCCGCTACACCGGTCGTGTGGTCAAAAGCCTCGGGGATGGATTGCTTGCTGAATTCGAACATGCTTGCGATGCGGTGGCCTCCGCACTGGCCTTTCACCGCTTCATGCGTCGCCTCAGCGCATCGCTGCCGGCAGACGCGCAGATGCATCTGCGCGTGGGCTTGCATGCAACGCACTTCTACCAAGGCACGCGCGATGTGTACGGCAGCGGTGTCAACCTCGCAGCCCGCGTGGCAGCTCTGGCCCGACCCGGCGAGACCGTGGTCACCGTCGATATCCGCGATCAGATCGTCGACGGCATGGACGCCGACCTGGAAGACATGGGCGAAAGCTACCTCAAGCACTGGCCCGAGCCGGTGCGCACCTGGCGCGCCTGGCCTGCCGGCTCGATGGGCAACACCGAACGCCAGCGGGCGCCCGTAATGCCCCAGGAAGACCTGCGCCCCACCATTGCGGTCATCCCTTTTGTGGGCCGCGGCCAGACGCCCGAGCACGAGGTGATCGGCGACCTCATTGCCGACGGCGTCATCACCCAGCTCTCGCGCACCGGGCTGCTGCGGGTGATTTCGCGCATGTCCACCACCGCCTTCAAAGGTCGCAGCGCCGAACTGACCGAGATCAGCACGCTGTTGTCCGCCGGGTATGTGCTCAGCGGCAGCTATGCTGTGCTCAGCGAACGCGTGGTCATCAACGCCGAACTGTCCGATGTGCGGCGCAACGAAGTGATATGGGCCGACCGGCTGATCGGCCCCATCGAAGACCTGCTGCAATTGCACAGCCAGCTCATCCTGGGATTGACCGACGCCAGCAGCCAGGCGCTGATCAAGGCCACCGTGCAGCGCGCGTTGGTGCTGCCGGTGCCGCAACTGGAAAGCCATACCCTGCTGATGGGTGGCATCAACCTGATGCACCGCTCCACCGCGCGCGACCTCGACCGCAGCCGCGAGTTGCTGGAAGCCGTGAGTGATCGGCACAGCCGCGTGGCCACGCCCTGGACCTGGCTGGCCAAGTGGCACATCCTCAACGTCATCCAGGGCCGCAGCCCGGATTCGCAAGCCGAGTTCCGCCAGGCCATTCAACTGGCCGATCGGGCACTTGACCTCGAACCCATCAGTTCGCTGGCCTTGGCCATCAAGGGCCATGTGCAATGCCACCTGGGCACCCAGCTCGACGAGTCGCGCCAGCTGCTATTGCAAGCCACCGAGATCAACCCGAACGACCACACCGCTTGGTTGTATGCCGGCTTCTGGTCCACCCTGTGGGGCGATCCGGCCGACGCGGTGCGCGAGTCAGAAAGAGCCTTGGAGCTATCGCCGCTGGACCCGCAACGGTTTTTTATCGAGATGCTGGTGGCGCACAGCTACCTCAGAGCCAACGAACTCGACAATGCGATTGCCATGTGCAAGCTATCCTTGAAAAGAAACCGTTACTACCTAGGCACCATTCGAGCCTTGATCACTGCGCAAGTTGAGAATGGTGAAATGGATGCAGCACACGAAACCTGCAAGTCGCTGATGTCGCTGCAGCCGGACTTGACCATCACAAAGTTTCTTCAATACGGTGATCAAAGCGAGTTACGTCGCCGAGCCGCCAAGGCAATGGAAATGGCTGGCGTGCCGCGTTGAAACGGCCGTTCTTTTGACACAAAACACAAACTGGAGTAGGACATGAGCGCACTAGGTGGTCTTGGTGGTCTTGGTGGTCTTGGTGGTCTTGGTGGTCTTGGTGGTCTTGGTGGTCTTGGTGGTCTTGGTGGGCTTGGTGGGCTTGGTGGGCTTGGTGGGCTTGGTGGGCTTGGTGGTCTGGGTGCTTCCACAGCAAGTGCGGAGAGCCTTATTCTCAATCGCAATGCCATCGCGGGCCCCTTTGAAGGCCCACTGATCGACCCCAGAACACCCGCCTTCAACGACCCGGCCAACCTCGCGTTGTGGGCAGATGGGCCGCGGCTGACCGCCTGCTTCAGCGAACTGGTGGAAGGCCTGCAGTTCTCCACGCACAAGGGCAAGGCTGGCCTGCACTTCATCGAACTGGGCGCCAAAGGCTGCACCCAGCGCCACCTGCTGGAGCTGGATGCACCGGGCCGGGACATTCTGAAAGGCCAGATGGAGCTGGTAGCGGCCTACGCCGACCTGCGCGGCGACCGGGGCGCTGAAATCCTGTCGCAAACGGGGTTGCCCATGCCCTTCTGGGCGGCCATCACCGGCATACTGGAACATCGCCACAAAAAAACCCTGCAACTGCTCGCGATGGCCTTTGCGCTGGCCAACCAGGTGGAGATGCGCTTCAAGCAGATCTTTGCGGTGGTGCGCCCGGTGGAGCTCTCGCCGCAGATCCAGCCCATGATCCCCACACCCGGCCACGGCGCCTACCCCAGCGGCCACGCCACCGAAGCCTTTATCGCGGCCACCGTGCTCAACGCCCTGCTGCGCGCCGCCCGCCCAGGCAAGAAGCACCAGGCCGGCCACGACGCCACCAACGTGCAATTGCAGCGCCAGGCCTACCGCATTGCCGTCAACCGCACCGTGGCGGGTGTGCACTACCCGGTGGATTCGGCGGTGGGCCGTGTGCTGGGCACGCTGCTGGGCGAACTCCTGGTCAGCCGCTGCGGCGGCGCATCGTTCAAGCAGCGCGAGTTCTTGGGCAGCCAATACGTGGGTCCAAAAAAGGCGGCGCTCGATTTCGATCTGCAGGACTCGATTGACGTCGGCGTGGCTGGCCGACAGGTGGGCTCCGCTTTCGAGCTGCCCAAGGGCCCCTTGATGGCCTGGCTCTGGACCGAGGCACAAAAGGAATGGCAATGAGGGAGTGGCCATGAGCAAGCCGAGACCGCTGCCCAAGGGCTGGGCTGCGCTGCCAACAGGGCGCTTCACCGGCACCGATTGGTCGGCCGAACATGCCATGGACCGGGCCGACCCCTACCTGGCTTGGGCCGAGACCAGTCATTTTGCGGGTTTTCGCGCAGCCAACGGGCAAGCTGCCGACCCGCAGTGGCTCCCGCTGCTGATTGAGCTGACCCCGGGACACACGGTGGCCGATCTGGTGGCCGCCGCCCATGCCGACTGGTTGCAGGTGCCCAAGGTGTACCTGAGCCTGGCGGCGAGCCTCACCTTCTGTACCGCCCGGGCACGGCGAGAGTTTTTTGATGCCATCGCCACCGGTGGTTCGCTTCAGGCGCTGGTGGCCCGTTACGACCTGGGCCTGCCGGTGGGCCACCATGCGCAAGCCCTGCAGCACCATGCGGCAGACGGGCGTCCTGCAGGCCCACCGCCCGCGCAGGCGCAGGGTGACGTGATGGTGTTGATCGACAACGGATTGGCCCTGGCCCACGCCGACTTTCTGGACAACAACGACCAAACCCGCGTGGCGGCTTACTGGCGGCAAGACGAGACCAAAGGCCCGCATGGCCGCGCCGCCGCCACCTTGCACCCGGTGCCGCTGGACCCGGTGCGTTGCGGCCCGGCCCCCGCCGACCTGGGCTATGGCCACGAACTGGACCAATCGGCTATTCAAGCCGCTATCAACGCCCACAAACCCAACGGTCGGGTGGACGAGGACGGCCTGTACCGCCACTGGCAAATGTGGGAGCTCAATCACGCGCTGAACCACGGCACCCACGTGAGCAGTCTGGCAGCAGGGCCTCAGATTTACACCCGAACCATTGGCACGGAAGACAGCCCGCCCGACTGGCAACCTGCGACCGATGCGGCGTCCCACGCCAGCCTGGTGGTGGCGCAGCTGGACTGGGCCAGCGTGGCCGACAGTTCGGGTGGCGCACTGACGGTCAGCATCATGGACGCACTGGCCTGGGCGCTTTCGCGCTGCGCCCCCGGCGCTCAAGTGACCGTCAACGTCAGCTGGGGCGCGCTGGCCGGGCCACACAACGGCAGTTCGATGCTGGAAGCGGGCATGGCGCAGTTGATCACCGCCAGCGGACGCCGCTGCCACCTGGTGATACCGGCTAGCAATGCGTACCAGGCGCGCACCCATGCCAACCTGCGCCTGCCGCCAGAAGCATCGGCCCATCCAGCAAAAAAGAAGGCACCGCAGGCCGACACGCTGGCGTGGTGTGTTCAGCCCGACGATCACAGCCAGAGTTTTCTGGAGCTGTGGTTTGAGGATGAAGCGCAGGCCGACAGCGCGCTGGAGGGCCTCGCGCTGGAGCTGACGCCGCCGGGCACTTCACAACCGTTGGCCCCCATGGCCATCGGCCACAGCGGCCTGTGGCCCGATGCGGCGGGACCAGAGGTTGCCATCCTGTTCCCCCACCGCAGCGCGTTAGGCCATCCAGGTGCTTGTGCCCTGATCGCGCTGGCGCCCACGGCCCGCTGGTTTGGCAACAGCGTGATCACACGGGCCGGCGTGTGGAAGGTCCGACTCATCAACCAAGGAGCGCGCACGGTGGTGGTGGACGCCTACATCGAGCGCGACGATGTCGCCCTGGGTGCTGCCAGCACGGGTGCGCGCCAGAGCTACCTGCAGGACCGCCACTACGACACCAGCGGTGGCCTGGGCGGCTTCATCGACCACCCGGACAACCCTTCGCTGGTCCGGCGCAGCGGCACCTTCAACGACATCGCCACCGGCGCAGGAACCATCTCTGTGGGTGGCATCCGCTACTTTGAAAGCTGCATGGACCCGATGGCCCGCTACAGTCCGCGCCAACCCGACCCGGACGCCCAGCGCCCCGAGCGCGCGAACGTGCAGAAGATGCCCGACCGCTTTGCCGTCAGCGACGAGCACGCCACTTTGTGGGGTGTGCGGGCGGCAGGAACGCGCAGCGCCAGCCGCGTGCGCCTGTTGGGCACCAGCATGGCCGCGCCACAGATAGCGCGAAAGCTTTTGAACGGTGGTAGTTGAGCGTTCGTGCGCCCGTCACCAACGCGCGGGCAAAACTTTGAGCAACCAGATCCACCGCTCGCGCACCGCCAGGTAGCCACCGGTTTCCAGGTCTTTGACCAGGCGGCTGACCATTTCGCGGGAGCAGGCCAGGTGCTGGGCAATTTCCTGGTGGGTCAAGCGTTCGCGCAAAGGGCGTTCGCCCAGCGCGTTGGGCTCGGCAGCCAACTGGTTGAGCAAACGCACCAGGCGACCATAAACATCGATCAGCGCCACACTGCGCGCGCTCTCGGTGGCCAGGCGCGCCCGGCGGATCAGCCGGGCCATGAGTTCCAGCGCAAACTCGGGGTGGTCGGCGATGTAGGCCAGCAACGTCGTGCGGGACACGACCGAACAGGTGGTGGCTTCCACCGCCTCGACGTTGGCGGATCGCGGACCACCGTCGAGGGACATTTCGCCCACGTACTCCAGCGGTCCGTAGGTGCCGAGGGTGAGCTCCTTGCCGGCTTCATCACCCAGGAAGGCACGCAATCTGCCCTGAAGCACGATGTAGAGCGTGTCGCCGGTTTCGCCTTCCTGGATCAGCAGTGCACCGCGCCGGTAGCGGCGCGGCACCCCCAGGGCGGCGAGCGCTTCAATGTGGGTGCTGGATGGTGGTTGGGCGGGTTGATCGGCGGCGGCAGGCATCGAGGCTCATGGTTGTGCGAAAGCCATGGCATTGTGCGACACGGGGGAGATGATGCGCAAGGCAGGCACCACCGGCGGCAGGCTGTTGACGCGCTGGAGCAGTTTGCGGATGCTGGAGCAGCCAGTTTTTTCGCGCAGCGCCTTGATCTGGCTGCGCACGGTGGACTGCGCGACGCCGTGGTTCTGCGCGATGTCAGGGATCGACAGGCCGCGGCACAGGCCCATCATCACCGACTCTTCGCTCGGGCTGAGGTGCTGGGCCCGGGCGTACATGCGAACGGCCAGATTCTCGCAGGCGCTCTGGCGCGAGAGCAGCACCAGCACACTGGGTGCGTCGGATTCCAGCGGGTGGCTCAGCGGAATGAAGGCCATCGACAGTTCTTTGTCGCCTTTTTCCAGCAACAACAGCTTGCGCTGACCGCGCAGGGCCTGCTCCATGGCGGTCTGGATCATCTCGGTGTATTCGGTCGTGGTGCCCAGCAGCACATTGCCGTGGCACACGATCAGGCGTCCGCTGGCCATTTCGTGGCGGGCCAGGTGATTGGCATGGCGCAGGCGGCCGTGGCCGTCGATCACCAGCACGCCGTAGTCGATTTCATCCATGACGCGCAGCAGCAGCGTCTGTTCCAGCCCGGCGGGCGAGAAGGCAGCTGCCGGGTTGAAGGGGCTGCGGGAGACGTTTTCGCTGGCTTGCCACATGTCAGTTCTCCGTGGAGTGGGGATGGATGAACTGTAGAAACAAGCGGCCGGGCCAGATAGCGCGTGGTTCCCTGCGGTTTTGTGATGCATTCACATTTCTGCCGGAAAACCGGCAAAAGCGTGCGTTATGACAGGGCTTTGCGCCGGATTGCAGCCAGCGTGCCACGCGTGGTGATGACTTCTTCACTCAACAGCACCTCGATCACCGTGCCGCTGGGTGCCGCCAGCGCACGCACGAGAGCGGGTTCGAACTCGGCGGTGTGGGTGATGCGTTCGGCCGCGTAGCCGTAGGCCCGCGCCAAGGCGCAGAAGTCCGGGTTGCTCAGGCTGGAGCCGCTCACCCGGGCCGGGTACTCGCGCTCCTGGTGCATGCGGATGGTGCCGTAGGTGCCGTTGTTGAGCAGCAGCACGATGCTCTTGGCCCCGTGCTGCACCGCAGTAGCCAGTTCCTGGCCGTTCATGAGGAAGTCGCCGTCGCCCGCGATGGTGAACGCGGTGCGCCCGGTGAGGATGGACGCCGCTATACCCGCTGGCACGCCGTAACCCATGGCGCCGTTGGTGGGCGCGAGCTGGGTCTTATGGCCCTTGGTCAGGCCGGTGTAACGGTAAAAACGGTGCAGCCAGCTGGCGAAGTTGCCCGCGCCGTTGGTGAGCACGGCGTCGGCGGGCAGGTGGCGCTGCAGGGTGTGGATGATGGCCGGCATGTCGATGCTGCCGGGCAGCACGATGCCACCGTTGGCCACGTCCACATTGGCCTCGTAGTCGGCGTGGCAGGCCTGCGTCCACTGGCCCCAGGCCACGCCCGGCGGCGCGGTCAAGACTTCCAGGCTGCGCGCGGCCGCGTTCATGGTGGCGTTGATCGCCAGCGTGGCCTGGTAAACGCGGTTCAGCTCTTCGGCGCTGGCGTGGATGTGCACCAGCTTCTGTTTCGGCAGCGGCGCTTCGATCAGCGTGTAGCCGCCGGTGGTGGCCTCGCCCAGGCGCGGGCCGATAGCGATCAGCAGGTCGCTCTCGCGCACGCGCGCAGCCAGCGCCGGGTTGATGCCCAGACCCACATCACCCGCGCAGTTCGGGTGGTGGTTGTCGAAACAGTCCTGAAAGCGGAAGGCGTTGGCCACCGGCAGCTGCCAGTTCTCGGCGAAGCGCTGCAAGGCGGCTGCGGCCTGCGGTGTCCAGCCGCCGCCGCCAGCGATCACCAGCGGGCGCTCGGCCTGCAGCAGCAACTCGCGCAGGGTGCGCAGTGCACCCGGGTCGCTCCAGGCCTGCACCGGCTCCACGCGTGGCAGCGGCTCGGCGTCCACGGTCTGCGTCAGCATGTCTTCAGGCAGCACCAGCACCACCGGGCCTGGCCGGCCGTTCATGGCGGTGGCGAAGGCGCGCGCCACGTATTCGGGGATGCGGCGCGCATCGTCGATGCGTTCCACCCGCTTGGCCATGCCTTTGGTGCTGGGGCCGAAGAAGCTCAGGTAGTCGACCTCCTGAAAGGCTTCGCGGTCGCGCGCGTCGCTCGCGACATCGCCCACGAACAGCACCATGGGCGTGGAGTCCTGAAACGCGGTGTGCAGACCGATGGACGCGTTGGTGGCGCCCGGCCCGCGGGTGACGAAGCAGATGCCGGGTCGGCCCGTGAGCTTGCCCTGCGCCTCGGCCATGAAGGCCGCCCCGCCCTCTTGACGGTTGGTCACGAAACGGATGCGGTCGGCGTGGGCATGAAAGCCGTCGAGCACGGCCAGGTAACTTTCACCCGGCACCCCGAAGGCGTGGGTCACGCCCTGGGCGATGAGGCATTCGACGAGCAGGTGTCCAGCGATTTTTTCGGTCATGACGGCATTGTGCCGCGCTGCACCTCAAGCCGTCCTGCGGCCGACACCGATGGCCGCGTAGACCGAGATGAACAGGATCACCGCCGCCCCCGCCAGCGTGAGCGCGTACCAGCCCCGGTCCATGAGGCCGCCAAACACCAGGGGCGACACGGCAAAACCCACATCGAGGCCGGAATACACCGTGCCGTACACACGCCCTGTCGCGCCCTTGGGCGTGGCCTTCTTGATCATCATGTCGCGGCTGGGCCCGCCCACACCCACGGCAAACCCGGTGGCGGCGAGCGCCACCATGGTGCCGGTGGCGCCCAGCCAACCGGTGGCACACAGCAGCAGCAGCGCCGCGCCGGCCGACATGGTGAGCGCCACCACGCGGTCGCTCTGCTTTGTGTAGGCCGCCACAAAGCCGCCCACCAGCATGCCGAGGGCGCCGCACAGCATGTAGGCGCTGATGGTGAGCGTGGCCGCTTCCACGCTCACGCCGTGCACCGCCTTCAGGATGGACGGCGCGAAGCTCTGCACCACGGCCAGCGTCATGGTGGAGAGCAGGAAAAACGCGAAGCACCACCACACCACCGGCAACTTCATGAAGGCCAGGTCCGAGCCCTTGGGCGCATCGGCGTGCCGAACCTGCACCTGGGTCAGCAGCTTGTCGCGCTGCCAGAACAGCACGGCCAGCACACCCACGTACAGCAGCGCAGCGGCGTGGTAAGCGGTGCGCCAGTCGGCCAGCGCGGTGATGCCGACCAGGAACGCCGGCGCCAGCGCCCAGCCCAGGTTGCCGGTGAGGCCGTGTGCGCTGAAGGCATGGCCCAGCCGCGGCGGCGACACGCGCTGGTTCAGGATGGTGAAGTCCGCCGGGTGGAACGGCGCATTGCCCAGGCCGGCGAGCGCCGCGACCAGCACCAGACCCATGTAGCCAGTGGCCATGGACGCGGCCAGCGACGCCAGCAGAAAGCAGGCGATGGCGGCAAACAGCACCGGCCGCGCCCCGATGCGGTCCACCACGAACCCGGCCATCGCCTGCCCCGAACCGGAAATCACGAAGAAGATGGTCATGAGCAGGCCGACGTCGGAATAGCTCAGTCCGAAGTCGCGCATGAAGATCGGGAACAGCGGCGCGAGCAGCAGGTGCGAGAAGTGCGAAGTGCCGTGCGCCAGACCCACCAGGCCGATGACGGCGGCGTCCTGCTTCAGAGGGACCGGGTTGACGGGCGCGGCGGCACCCAGGGTGGCGGTGTTCATGCAGGGCATGTTAGGGTCGCCAGACCCAGCTGTTTTGCGATAAAGAGACAAGTCCTGTCGAATTTCCGCCAACTCCCACCCGACCCATGACCACCCGCCGCTCTCCCCAGGCAGTCCCAGTGGGCGACACCGATCCGTTCGCGCCCACCCCCACGCGCCCGGTTCGATGCCGTGCCCGCGCCATGGGGCACGACACGCAGTTCGAGCCGCACCACCACCCCTGGGGTCAGCTCGCTTACTGCGCCAGCGGTTTGCTGCAGGTCACGGTGTCGGCACGGGTGCCCGATGCCGGACCCGGCTTCGACACCACCGCCATCGTGCCGCCCTCCCGCGCGGTCTGGATCCCGCCCGGCGCGACGCACGCGGTCACCATGCTCGAAACCTCGCAGCTGCACACGCTCTACATCGATGCCTCGGTGGTGCCCACCGACTGGGGACGTTCGCGCGTGCTGGTCGTCTCGCCCCTGCTGCGCGAACTGGTGAGGGCCATGGACCAGCTGCACCATGCCCGACAGCACCAGCAACAGGCGCTGGCCACGCTGGTGCTGGCAGAAATGGTGCACGCACCCACCCAACCGCTCGGTGTGCCCATGCCCGACCCGCTCCACGGCGACCGGCGCCTGCGCGCGCTGTGCGAAGCCGTGCTGAACGCGCCGGCGCAGCACGCCACGCTGGTCGCCTGGGCCGCCCACAGCGGCGCCAGCGAACGCACGCTGGCGCGGCTGTTTCGCGAAGAGCTGGGCATGGGCTTCCAGCGCTGGCGCCAGCAGGTGGTGCTGGCCCATGCACTGCCGATGCTGGCGCGCGGCGTGCCGGTGAGCCAGGTGGCTGCGGCCAGCGGCTATGCGAGCGACAGCGCCTTCACCGCCATGTTCCGCTCCGCGCTGGGTCAGCCACCCACCCGTTTTGTGCCTGGTGCCGCAGGGTTCATGTGAACGGGGCGGGCGCGGGCCTTGCTACAAGAGGCTGCATCGGGCACACCGTGCAAACCACCCGCCCTTTGTCGGTGCAAGGCGCCCACTCATCGGGCACTTCAGCGCCCTCCCGGTGCCCGTCACGAAGGCGTCACGGGCGGCCCGCATCTTGCTCACTCTGCTGTCACGCGCACAGGACCCCAAAGCATGGCCACCATCGAACGCATTGCCAAGACACCCAAGGCCTGGGAGGCCTTGTCCCGGCCCGACCTGATTGGCCGACAGGCCCACACACTGCTGCTCATGGCCAACGGACGCCGCAGCGAGAAGGAGCTTTCGCTGCTGCTCGGCAGTGATGTGTCGGAACTCGCGGTCGGCTTGCGCCAGCAGGGCTACCTGCAGACCACGGACATGGTGGTGCCCGGCGAAGACGACGAAGAACCGGCCGGCGCTCGACCCGTTCTGAATGCCTGAGCCGCTGGTCAAAGCCAGCGCTTGAGCAGTCCCATGACCTGGTCGAACCGCTGGCCGTAAGGCGGATAAAACAGGCTGCCCATCGCAAAGCGCGACTGCACCAGCACCGCCTTTTGTTGCGTGAATCGCAGAAAGCCGGTTTCACCGTGGTAAGCCCCCCAGCCGCTCTCGCCCACACCGCCGAACGGCAGGTTCTCGTGAGCAATGTGCATGAGCGTGTCGTTCACCGTCACGCCACCGCTGACGGTACCCCGCAGCACCCGGTCGCGCGCCGCGGTGTCGTTGCCGAACCAGTACAGCGCCAGAGGGCGCGGGCCGGCGTTGATGGTGGTGATCGCGTCGTCGAGCTTCGTGTACGCGAGCACCGGCAGCACCGGGCCGAAGATTTCCTCGCGCATCAGGCGCGTGTCGGACGTAGGCTGGAACAGCAGCACCGGCGCCATCTGGCGCGCGTGCGTCTTGCCGGACGGCATCAAGTCCACCACCCGTGCACCACGGCTCCGGGCCTCGTCCACCATCGCTACCAGCCGCGCGTGGTGGCGGTCGCTCACGATGCTGGCGTAGTCGGGGTGCGCTGCACCACCTGGAAACAGGCGGGCCACGGCAGCGGCAAAGGCCTGTTCGAATTCGGTCTCGCGCCCGCGCGGCAGCAGCACGTAGTCGGGTGCGATACAGGTCTGGCCGGCATTGAGCAGCTTGCCGTGCGCGATCTTGACGGCCGCTGAACCGATATCGCACGAAGCGTCGATGATGCAGGGCGACTTGCCCCCCAGCTCGAGCGTGGTGGGCGTGAGGTTGGCAGCGGCTGCAGCGGCCACCTTTCGCCCCACGCCGGTGGAACCGGTGAAGAACAGGTGGTCGAACGGCAGGCTGGCGAACTCGTGGGCCACGTCCGCACCGCCTTGCACCACACACAGCTCTTCGGCTCCGAAGGCTTGCGCCAGGCAGGTGGCCAGCAGCGCTGTGGTGTGTGGCGTGAGTTCGCTGGGCTTGATCATCACGCGGTTGCCCGCGGCCAGCGCGGTGGCCGCCGGGCCCAGCGTGAGCTGCAGCGGGTAGTTCCACGGGCCGATGACACCGATCACCCCCAGCGGCTGGCGCTGGATGTGCGCACTGGCCGGTTGCAAGTAGATGGGCGTGCGCACGCGGCGCGGCTTCATCCAAGCTCCGGTGTGTTCTTCGAGGTCACCCAGCAGCGCGCGCAGCACGAAGAAATCGGCAATCTCCGTGAGTCGCGACGAGCGCACGCCGAAGTCCGCCTGCACCGCCTCGGCCAGCGCCGCACCGTGCACATCGATCAGCGCACGCATGCGCTGCAGTCGGTCCAGCCGCAAGGCCAGCGGCACGTCAATCTGTGCGCGGCTCGCGTGGTGTTGCGCATCAAACAGCGCACGCATCGGGATATCTGGGGGAGTCTGGGTCATGACACCATCATAGGCAGGAGCCCGCCCCGGAGGTAGAGGCCATGCCTCAATCAGGCGGGGATCGCTTCTTCGGCCGAGTCACGCTGGTAGGGCAGCTCCCCCAGCGTGCCCGTGAGCAGCTCTTCGATGGCGGCGCTGACCACGGCCCGCGCCGCCAGCGGTCGCAAGTCGCGCTGGTGAATGAGCTTTTCGCAACTCCGCCGGGTCATGGTGTGCGCGCGCCCGCCTCGGCTGGTGAACATGAACAGCGTGGCATGTGCGTTGGACCAGACCAGCTGCGCGCGCAGCCATTGCCCACGGGTCTGCAGGTCCACCCAGTCTCCCACACGAAGACTGGCAAGCAGCGCGGTGGAGTCTGGCCCGTCTTGCGCCGCATCCCCGTGGTCGCTGAGCACCGACGCGCTGTCTGAGGCACCTGGCTCAACAGCGGCCACAACCGGTACCTCCTCGAATCCTGCCACCACCCGCTCCCGAGCCGCCAGCCAGGGCGTTTCCGCCACGCGCGGTCGGGGGGCCTCACCCGTCACTTCGGCTTCTGGCAGTGAAATGGGCGGCACGATGTCGAGCGCGCCCGGCATCGACGCCGTCGCCTGAGAGCGTGCGCTGGCCCGCCGCAGCGCAAGCACCGGCTCGTGGTAGCGCATCAAGGCATCGAAGAAAGACCGGGTTTCTTCCGCCGGCTGGTCCAGCAGGTTCAGCCCGGCGCGCAGTCTTTGCAACAGGCCCGGCAACATGTCGAACAGCTTGCGCGGCTGGCGCAGTGTGACTTCGTGGCGCACGCTCCACAGCAAGTCCGAGATCACGGCCCGGTAGCCCAGCGGGTCGTTGCCGCCCTCTGGATGGCGCAACTGCGCTTCTGCGATCACCAACGACCAGCTGCCGTAGAGAAAGTCCAGCACCGCTGCGGGGGCGTTGAACACATCGGGCCGCAGGCTGATCT
>LNFM01001597.1_pt1 | contig 50538 bp, 46 predicted proteins | sample 596031 | NCBI WGS metagenome assembly LNFM01 (sample SAMN04254537, study PRJNA301005) | activated carbon metagenome | isolation source: dual media filters at the Ann Arbor, Michigan drinking water treatment plant | place: USA: Ann Arbor | reverse complement strand
CTCGATCGTCCAGGCCTTCTTCTTCTCGTTCCATTTCATGCCGGTCACGCCGGTACTCAGAAGCGCCCTGTCGAACAGGTTGAAGCGCTCCGCGATCCGCTTCGAGTGCGCGAGGATTTCCGGCGCCTTCGTATACTTCTCCTTCGGCATGAAGCCGGTCTCTTCCAGCAGCGGCAGGTAGATATAGCTCTCGATATCGCACGCCGCGCCCGGATAACGGTTCCAATACCAGGTGCCGCCAAACGCCCCGCCGGTTTCGATCATGCGGATGTCATTGAACCCCGCCTTGCGCAGGCGCGCCGCCGCCAGCATCCCGCCAAACCCACCGCCGATCACGGCGACTTCCACGTGATCCTTCACCGGCGCGCGCTCCACACGCTCCGTATACGGGTCTTCCAGGTAGTGTGCGAACTGCCCGGCCACGTTCACATACTGCTCGTTGCCATCCTTGCGTACGCGCTTGTCGCGCTCCTCCAGATAGCGCGCCTTCAGCGCGGCCGGGTCAAATCCAAGATCAAGCGCGCCGGTATCGGCCATGGGGATTCCTCCGAAAATCGGCAGGGCCCGCGTCTCGTCGCGCCGGTCTCCCGCATCCAGCCGTGAATTTAACCGCGAAGCCGCCTCGGCGACAGTCATGACCCGGCGTCAGCCGCCCCCGCCCGCCGAGCCGATGAACCGCACGATCTGGCTGATCAGGATGCCCGCGCCGATCCACAGCCAGATCTGACTGCCTTTTTCCTGTGGTGCCGCCACCTTGCTCTCTTCCACCACCGCGCGCTTGCGCACGTCTGGCGGCATCTCGCCGAGCGCCGCTTCCCGCCGCACCCGCGCCATCCAGTCGTTCAGCCGACGCACCCAGATCTGCACTGCCGGCTGGCGTGTCCAGCCATAATACTGATCCAGCGCGTCAAACACTTCCAGCGTCAGCCAGTCCGGAATGCGAAGCTCCGGCGGATCCAGATTATACCCCGTCCGATCGCACAGGAACTGGCGCACCTGCCACTGCATCGACTGGTACTCCTCGATTCCCGCCACGTCCGCCCCGTCGATGATCGCCATCACGTCGCGCACAGCCGGCGCGCGCCCCGTCGCCGTCAGCTTATCGACCAGCCGGTCCATCGCCGCGCCGATCCGGTCTTCGAACTGGACCTCCGCCGCATCAGCGTCCGCCTCGTCCGGGTCAGGTTCATCCTCGGCCTCTGGCTCTGGCTCGGGCAGGGGCGCGCTCGCCGCCGCTGCCGGTTCAACCGCGATTTCGGGCGGCGCCCAGGTGATCTCCATATCGGCTTCTAGAAGGCCATGTGACGGCGCTTCCGCTACATTCACGTCCTCGGCGACAGAATGCGCCGTGGACTGACCATCGTCATCCGGCGGGCTGTCGTCCTGCTCCACATCGTCATAGTCATCATAATCGTGGCGCCAACGTATTTCATTGCGCGCCTGCTCGAACGCCGCCCGCAGCGCCATGAATCCCGCCCGGTCGTCCTCCGGCCGCGTGATTTTCAGCTTCGCCGCATAGGCCCGGCGCACATCTGCGTCCGTCGCCGTCGCCCGGTCCAGTTCCAGCAGGGCAAACGGATCAGAAGACATCGTCGCGTTCGAAATTCCCGAGGATGGCTTCGATGTTGCGCCGCGCTTCGTTGATCTCGCGCGCATCCTGGCGAGACAGAACGCCTTCGAACTCCGCGATCAACCGGCCCACGGACTGGCGCTTGTCGCCCAGCAGGTTCTCGTACGCCGCCCGCATCCGTGCAATCAGCGCCGCATTCTCCTGCTGCTCGCGCGGATGGATCTTGATCGCGCTCAGCGCCTTCAGACGCTTCTCGATCTCGGCGCGCGGCAGGCTGCCCGGATTGCCCTCGATCACGAGGCGCTCCATCTTCTTCGTCGCCAGCGGCGTCGCCTCGACTTCCAGCACGCCGGAGGTGTCATAGGTGTAGCGCAGCTCCACCGACTTGTCCTCCTTCGCCCCGCCGCGCAGCGGAATGTGCAGCGTGCCGATCAGGATATTGTCCTTCACGAACGGGCTCTCGCCCTGGAAAATCTTCAGCACGATCTCGTGCTGGCCGGGATGCAGCGGCGAGATGATGTCCGATTTCGACACCGGCACCACCGTATTGCGCTCGATCATCGGCGAGAATTGTCCGTGCTCGTACTTTCCCTCGCCCACCTGGATCGATGTCTCGAAGCCCAGCGTGAACGGGCACACGTCCGTCATCACCACATCGTCCAGCGCCGAATGCCGCGCCGCCAGCCCCGCCTGCACCGCCGCGCCCAGGGCCACCACATGGTCCGGGTCGATCGAATATTCCGGAAACCGCTTGAACAGCCGCGTCACCAGCGCCCGCACGCTCGCCATGCGTGTCGCCCCGCCCACCGTGATGATCCGGTGCAGGTCGTCCGCCCGGAGGCTCGCATCCGAAATCGCCCGCTGGATCGGCAGGCGCAGCCGCTTCAGGATCGGGTCGGTAATCTCGTCGAATTTCTCCCGCGTGATCGTCACGCGCCGCGCCTCGCCCTTCAGCGCAAAGTCCGCGCTCGCCTCCGCCGCCTCCGTCAGCTGTACCTTCATCCGGTCGGCCAACGCCCGCAGCCGCGCCCCGTCCTCGCGGCTCACACCGTCCGGCTTCACGCCCAGCTGCCGCCCAAGCTCCAGCGCCAGCGCATCGGTAAAATCTTCGCCCCCGAGAAAAGCATCCCCCGCTGAAGCGCGCACTTCCATCACGCCTGAGAACATCTCGAGGATCGAGACGTCAAATGTCCCCCCGCCAAGGTCCACCACGAGGAAAGTCGATTCGCCCTGCCGGTCCTGCAGGCCGTAGGCCAGCGCAGCCGCCGTCGGCTCGTTGATCAGCCGGTTCACCTTCAGGCCTGCAAACTCTGCCGCGGTGATCGTCGCCTTCCTCTGGATGTCATTGAAATACGCCGGCACCGAAATCACCGCCTCGTCCACCGCGTTACCCAGAAACGCCTCCGCATCCGCCCGCAACGCCCGGAGCACGAACGAAGACAACTCCTCCGCCCGGAAAGCCTTCTTGCCCAGCGTCATCTCATGGTTGGTGCCCATGTAGCGCTTGAACCGCGCCGCCGTCAGCGCCGGATGCGTCAGCAGCCGGTCCTTGGCCGCCCGCCCCACCAGCAGCGCCCCGTCATCGCCGTAGCCCACGGCCGACGGCGTCAGCAGCTCGCCCAGGCTGTTGGGAATCAGCTGCGGCCCCGCATCGGTGAACACCGCCACCAGCGAGTTCGTCGTGCCAAGGTCAATGCCGATCAGCGTCCGGGAAGGGTCAGTCATGGGGGAGGCACAGCTTTCAGCGGGAGGAGACTGAAAGCCTTAACGGGTCCCGTAACCGGCTCCAAGAGGGGGCTGGCTAGGCCGCCTTTGTTTGGCCCCAGGCCGGGAAGGGGTCTTGCAGGTCAGTGCGCGCCCGCATCCGGTCCGGCGTGCTCCCATGGCGGATATCGGTAAGGCACTCGTCCAGCCTTTTGCGCAAGGCCGCCTCGTCCATGCCGATGCCGATGAACACGATTTCCTGACGCCGGTCGCCTACGTCGCGGTCCCAGATGCCCGCCATGTATGCCTTGAAAGACTCGCTGTCCGGCCAGCGCTCGCGCGGCGTCACCGCCCACCACCGTCCCATGCCCTGATGGCGCACCAGGGCGCCGGCCTGGCTCACTTCGCCGATCCAGTCTGGCCGCGTCGCGACCCAGAAGAACCCTTTCGCCCGCACGACGTTCGGCCAGGCCTCATTGAAAAAGGCGAGGATCTTGTCAGGATCGAACGGCCGCCGCGACCGGTAGACAAAACTCTCGATCCCGTAAGTGTCGGTCTCAGGAGCATGGTTCGCAAAGCCGTACAGCTCCTTCGCCCAGAGTGGATGCTCCTCGGCCTTCTCGAAATCGAACCGGCCGGTCCCCATCACGCGGTCCAGCGGCACACGCGAGAAGCTGCTCTCGACAATGTCCGCATCCGGATTGAGCGCCCGCACCAGCTTGCGCACCGTTTCCAGCTCGCCCGGCGCCACGGCATCCGTCTTGTTCAGCACGATGACATCCGAAAACTCGATCTGGTCCACCAGCAGCTGCACCAGCGGCCGCTGGTCGCCTTCGCCAAGGCTCTCGCCGCGGTCAATCAGAAAATCGGCGCTGGAATAGTCCTTCAGCAGGTTCGCGGCGTCCACCACGGTCAACATCGTGTCGATCCGCGCGAGGTCGCCCAGGGAAAAGCCGGCCTCGTCCCGGAAGTCGAAGGTTGCGGCGACAGGCAGGGGCTCGGAAATGCCGGTCGACTCGATTACAAGATAATCGAACCGTCCCTGCCTCGCGAGGCGGCTCACCTCTTTCAGAAGGTCATCCCGCAGCGTGCAGCAGATACATCCGTTGGACATCTCCACCAGTGTCTCGTCCGTCCGCGACAGCCCCGCGCCGTCCCGGATCAGGTCGGCGTCGATGTTCACCTCGCTCATGTCGTTGACGATCACGGCAACCCGCCGGCCTTCGCGGTTGTTCAGGATGTGGTTCAGCAGGGTTGTTTTCCCGGCGCCGAGAAAACCTGACAGAACGGTCACGGGCAGGGTTGCTTGTGTCATGGCAGAAAGCTCACAATCCGGGTTGAAAATGTTATACTGTAACGTTAGATGCCGCCCATGATCCTTTCCGTCAAGCCTTGCTGGAGCCGCCTGATGTCCGCGCGTCGCCTGCTTGTCCTTACCGCTTTCCTGCTCGCGGCCTGCGGTAAGCCTGCAGAGGCGCCCGTCACACAGCCCCCGCCGCTGCCGGAAGGCGCCAAGACAGCCGATTTCGAGGCTGCGGCCGATCCCGCGGCGCCGCAGCGTCCCGCGTCCGAATACTGGGGCCTTGAGCCCGGCGAGGCCCTGCCGATCATCTGGGGCGACCTTCTGCCTGCCGGCGCCGAGGAGGAACTTGCCCGCCAGCAGGCCGAATTCTACGCCATGCTGGAACAGCGCTACCAGGAAAGTGCCACCAGCCTCTATGAAGCCGACCCCTTCGGCACGATCGCGGAAGGGTCAGAGATGGATTACATGCCCCAGTTCGGCACCTTCGACACGGTGGAGGATTTCGACGGCATGCGCGTGCGCATCCCGGGATATGTTGTCCCGTTCGACTTCAATCCGAAAAAGACGCACACAGAGTTCCTGTTCGTGCCCTACATGGGCGCCTGCATCCACACGCCTCCGCCGCCGCCGAACCAGATCATTTTCGTACGTGCGGACAAGGGCGTGAAGATCGACGACATCTGGGTGCCCTATTATGTCGAAGGCACCTTCGGGCGGGGCAAGTTCCTGAACGATACGGGCGACGCCGCCTATTCGATCGACCTCGCCGAACTCGAACCCTATCCCATTCCCTGACGCCGCGGTTTCATCGTTCTGTCACGTAGCGATGCAACTAAGGTCTAGCCTCAACACCCGGCAGGAGCCTTCGCCATGGACCAGTCAGAAAACACGACGGCAAACCCCCGCATCGCGGCCGGCGCCGAAACCATTTCCGACATCATCGAACGCCGCCTTTCCCGGCGCGGCTTCCTTGGCGGGCTCACCGCCGTCTCCGGCCTCGCGCTCGCCGCCTGCGCAGGCCGCCCAGTCGATGCTGCGGCTGCGGCCGCGCATGAAATGAAGCGCCCAGCGCCCGCGTTCAGCTTCCCGGAAATCGCGCGCGGCCTCGACCAGACCCACCATGTCGCCGAAGGCTACCGCGCCGACATCCTGCTGCGCTGGGGCGACCCGCTCTGGGCCGACAGCCCCGCCTTCGATCCGTTGAACCAGTCTGCCGAAGCCCAGCGCCGCCAGTTCGGCTACAATTGCGACTATGTCGGCTTCGTCACGCTTGATCCGGATACGGACGGCGCCCCGCGCAGCCTGCTCTGCGTCAACCACGAATACACCTCCACCCAACTTATGTTTCCCGGCATCCGCGAAGACGATCCCGCCGGCATCACCCGCGAGATCGCGCTCACCGAAATCGCTGCGCATGGCGGCACGGTCGTTGAGATCCGCCGCTCGGCGGAGGGCTGGAAGCCCGTCATCGGCTCGCCCTTCAACCGCCGCCTCACGGCTGACACGCCGATGCAGATCACGGGCCCCGCCGCCGGCGATGCGCGCCTCGTCACCGGCGAGGATCCCGCCGGCCGAAACGTCCTCGGCACCATGAACAACTGCGCTGGTGGCATCACGCCCTGGGGCACCTACCTGATGGCGGAGGAGAACATCAACGGCAACTTCCTCGGCGCGCTCCCGGAAGGTCATCCGGAGACGGACAATCACAAGCGCATGGGCGTCCCCGGCGGCTGGTATGGCTGGGGCAAGTTCATCGACCGGTTCGATGTTTCGAAACAGCCGAACGAACCCAACCGCTTCGGCTGGATCGTCGAGGTCGACCCGCAGGATCCCGCCTCAACCCCCAAGAAACGCACCGCCCTCGGCCGCTTCAAGCACGAAGGTGCCGAAAGCGTCGTCGCCCCCGATGGCCGCGTCGTCGTCTACTGCGGCGACGACCAGCGTTTCGACTATGTCTACAAGTTCGTCACGGCGGGCCGCTACGTCCCCGGCGAAACCAATGCCAACTCCAACCTGCTCGATGACGGCACGCTCTACGTCGCCCGCTTCAACGACGACGGCACGGTCACCTGGCTCCCCCTCGTCTTCGGCACAGGGCCTCTCACCCCCGCCAACGGATTCAGTTCGCAGGCGGACGTTGTCATCGAGGCCCGCCGCGCCGGTGATCTCCTCGGCGCCACGCCCATGGACCGCCCGGAAGACGTCGAGCCCGACCCGAAAACCGGCCGTGTCTATGTCATGCTCACCAACAACGACCGCCGCAAGCCCGGCGAGGAAAACGCGGCCAACCCCCGCCATTCCAACCGCTTCGGCCATATCATCGAGATCACCGAACCCGGGGGCGACTTCGCCTCCGAAACCTCGACCTGGGAAATCCTCGTGCGCTGCGGCGACCCGTCCATCGCCGAAGTCGGCGCCACCTGGAATCCCTTGACCACCGAAAACGGCTGGCTCGCCAGCCCTGACAATTGCGCCATCGATGCCCAGGGCCGCCTCTGGGTCTCCACCGACGGCAATGACGATACCGGCGCCGCCGACGGCTTCTGGGCTCTCGAGACCGACGGCCAGCGCCGCGGCACCGGCCGCCACTTCTTCCGCTGCCCCATCGGCGCCGAACTCTGCGGCCCCCGCTTCACGCCGGACGGCGAAACCCTCTTCCTCGCTGTCCAGCACCCCGGCGACGGCGAAGGCGCCAATTTCGAATCCCCCACCACCCGCTGGCCTGACTTCTCGGATGCCTCACCCCCACGTCCGAGCGTCATGGTCATTACACGGATCGATGGCGGCGTCATCGGGGGCTAAGCCCTCACCGCCCAAAGCAACTCCTACCGCCTGAGCAACACCCGCCGCCCTTCATCGCCCGTCAGCTCCAGCGCGCCATCGGCGGTGATGGTCCACGCCATCTCGCCGCCGAGCGCGCTCATGTACTTGCGCTCCTGCATCATCAGCCCTTCGCCGAGGCAAGCGCGCCGCGTCGTCGCCAGGGGCGTGAAGGTGATCGTGCCGCCGTCCGCGGCATACAGCCCGCTCAGCCGGTTGCAGTTCGTCGAGCCGCTCACGCGGCCGTCCTCGCCGAACATCAGCGTCAGTCGCGAATTGTCGGTCACGCCGCCCCGGTTGATATCCTGCACCACCCATTCCGCGCCGAGCAGCACGGCCGGGTCCAGCGCCGCCTTCGCAGACAGTGCCGGCGCCGCGACAAAGCCGACGCCGTCCGCACCCATGATCGTCAGCCTGCCGAGCCCGTCGACGCTGGCCGTCGCGGCGCCCGAAAGGATGCCCGCGAACGCCGATTCCTGCGCCATGAGGCCGTCGCCCAGGCATGCCATCTTGGTCATCCCCGTGCCGGTAAAGGTCACCGCCCCGCTGTCCTGCGCATAGCCGCCAAAGAATCGGTTGCACCCCGTGGTGCCGTTGATCTTTCCATCGTCCGTGAACGTGATTTCCGGCTCGCTGCCGGAGACGACCGCGACCCCGCCGATCCCCTCCACGCGCCAGGCTGTCCCCGCCAATTTCAGCGCGGGCGCCCGCATCGCCGTGATCTCCGTCCCGTTCGCGCCGGTCAGCGTCAGCATCCCGTCGCCGTCCACCACAAAGGTCGCATCCCCCTGCAGCGCAGCGCCGAGCGCGTTTTCCATCTGGTTGCGGTTCGCCGCCGCGCACGCCATCATCGTCATCATGATCGGCGTAAAGGTCACCGTCTCCCCGTCCAGCGTGTAGCCGCCGTTGAACTGGTTGCACCCGCCATACCCACTGACGCGGCCATCTTCGCCGAACCGGATCACCGGCGGCTTGCCCGTCACGGCCACGCCGCCGATGGACGCGATGATCCAGTCACGCCCAGCCAGGGGCGAGTTTATCCGTATACGGTCGAGGCCCGGTTCCGCTGCGCCTTCCGCCATCGGCGCGGGCTCAGCCGGTGCGGGCTCACCTGGTAACGTGCACGCCCATGCCGCCATCAGGGCGCCCAGCGAAAAGAGCGGGAAAATGAAGTTCCTGCGAACGATGGAGGCGGTCATTCTCTGGTTCCTCATTTTCCCGGCCTTCCCCTCTGTCTAGAGGCTGCGCGGCCGGGTTACAAATACCCATACCAGCGCCCCGGCGCGCCGGGTGCCCCGCCGCACTTTTAACTTTCAAGCGCAAACAAGTGTGTCGTGTGATTGACAGAGACTATCCAGCAGCTAGTTTTCGGGGCTAGAAACGCTGCCGGGGAGGGCGCCGGCCATGCGAATAAAAGAACACTTCGATCACACGCGCGGCCTGTGGTTTGCCGGCCTGCCGGAGCGGCTGCAGGACGAAGTGCTGCGCAGCTGCGTCCGCCTCAAGCTGAAGCGCGGCAAGCACCTGTTCCGCCAGGGCGATCTCCCCACCGGCATCTTCGGAATCGTCAGCGGCGAAGCCCAGGTCGTCGGCACCACGCTGGCGGGGCTGGACATCCTCGTCGGCGTCCACCGCCCGGGGAACTGGATCGGTTTCCTCGCCTGTCTCGATGGCCAGAACTATACCTTCAACGTCGTCGCCAGCCAGCCCTGCGAAGTGCTCCACCTGCCGCTTGCCGCCGTGCGCCGCATCTTCATGAACGACGTGGACGCCCTCTCGCACATGGTCGCGCCGGAAATCGCGACCCTGCGCGCGGTCTACTCGCACATGATCGAACACCTCGCCTTCACGCCGCTGCAGCGCCTCGCCCGGCGGTTGGTGGACCTCGCCTCGAATGCGCAGGGCGAACGGGTCATCACACGCACCATTTCGCCGATCACGCAGGACCAGCTCGCCCTCTCCATCATGGCCTCGCGCCAGTGGACCAACCGCCTGCTGCAACACCTCGAGAAAGCCGGCCTGATCACCCGCGGCCGCAGCCGTATCGTCGTGCTGGACCTGCCGCGCCTCACCCAGCTCGCCGTCTACGGCGAAGACGGCTTCATCCTGACCGAACCGGCAATCGCAGAAACCGCGCCGGCCAACTAGCCGTCCGCCGTCAGATCTCCACCGGCAGGCTTTTCACGCCGTCCTGCAGTACATCTGCCAGCGTTGTCGTATCCAGGATGTCGCGCGTCGCATCGGCCACCCGCGCAAACACCTTGCGCAGCTTGCAGGCATTCTCGTTGGCGCAGTCGCCGCAGCGCCGGTAGGCCATCTTGGAGAGGCAGGGCAGGGGCGCGAGCGGCCCGTCGATCAGGCGCAGCACTTCGCCGAAGGTCACCGTCTCGGCGCGCCGCAGCAGAAGGTATCCGCCTGCCTTGCCGCGCCGACTGGCGACCAGGCCCGCCCGCTTCAGGTCCAGCAGGATCTGCTCCAGGAACTTGCGCGGGATCACTTCCTGCTCGGCAATCTCGCTGATCTGCATCGGCTCGCCGCCCGGCCGCGCAGCGAGGGCCAGAAGGGCGCGCAAGGCGTATTTGGATTTTTGCGAAATCATGCCGACTCCTTGCGAAGGCTGTCCGCTCCCGCAAATCCGAACACTCTCTTCTCTACGCGACCAGATCAATAGACTTGGTGCGCGCGCGTGCGTGGTCAATGCGCCTGTTGACTCGCCCCCGCCCTTGCGGCGTCACGCTGCGGGCGAAGTTCTGACGCCGAGGCCGGAGAGGAATTTGCCGAGCAGGATGATCCCGCCCGCGCCGATCACGAACGCTGCCGTCAGTCCGGCAATGTTCTGCAAGGCGCGGGCATCGCCGATCTCGCCCACATCAATGAACGGGTAGGGATAAAACCCGTCCCCGGCGCCGCGCGCCAGCGCGTAGAGCGTATAGCCGACCGGGTAATTCAGGTAGAGTGGCAGGGCTTTGAAGCTCAGACCGCCCTTCGCGTCGAACAGCAGCCAGCCGAGCGCCACCAGCACCGGCGTCGCGGTGTGCAGCAGCTTGTCCGCCACGAACTGCCAGCCTTGCGGATTCCACGGCCCCGCGAGGAGAAGATGGTAGGTGATGCCCACCGTGCCGATATAAAGTAGCACTGCGGCGCGCATATTCGCGCCGTCCACGAACCGGCCGAACGCGCTGCCCGGCGCCAGCGCCGAAACAGTCGAGACAACCGCAACCATCAGGTTCGTCAGGATGGTAAAGAAGGCGAGGAACCGCCACACCGCCCGCGCCGGCGCCGCCGGTCAGCAGGATCCAGAGCTGGATACCTAGCCCTGCCCAGGCCGCCAGAGCGATCAGTACACGGAAGTAACGCTCCATAGGGATCAGTCTACGGCAATGCAGGCCATCGGCATGGCCCGCCCGCGTCCAAACCGGATGCCGCTTCCTGATTGCTCGACCACGAACCGCCCGTTCGAGAACTGCGCCGCCCCTCCCACGACTTCGCTCAGCTTGTCGAGCTTTACAGCGGTGCCATCTGCGAAGATCACATAGGCCGCGCCGGCCTCGAGCGCGATGGTCAGCGCCTCGCCGCCGCACGTATAGGCCGTGCCCTCCGGCGTGATCATCGTGCGAGGCGTCCCGCGCACCAGGTCTTCCGGATTGAACAGCGGCACCTGCAGCCCGTCCGTCTCGCCCGTATCCGCAATGTCGATATCGCCGTCCGAGGCGAGCAGGATCGCATTGCCCTCCTGCACCCGCGCCCGCAGCACGAGATTGCCGCCAGGGATCAGGTCAAACTTCGAAACCGTCCCCGAGAACGCGGCAGGCGGGCCGCCGGCAACCGGAAACTCCTCCTTCAGCACCATGTTCGCGCTCTCGTCCGTCCGCGTCACATCGCGCACCTCGATGATCAGCCGCGCCGTCTCCGGCACGTCGATCCCGCTCCAGGTTGCCGCGCCGCTGACGGTCGCATCAAACGCCTCGCCGTCCGTTTGCTCCGGCCCCGGACCAAACGGCGTCTCCACCGCTTCGGCCACGGGCGCCGCCGCCGGGGCGGGGGCCTCCGCCGCCGGCTTACACGCCGCCAGCGCCATCACGCCCACGCCCGCCAAAAGCCGCATCATCCGCATCAGTACACGTCCATGATCTCGGTGATCTCGCCGAGCGTCGTGCCGCCGCACCCGATCACTACCCGGCTGTACCCGCTCGACAGCGCCGGCGCCTGATATGCCACCGCCTCGGTCGTGATCGCCATCGTCGCCATCCCGTCCGGCGCCTTCGGCACCAGTTTCAGCCGCAGCGCCGGCACCGCCGAGCGGTCCATCGGCCCTTCTTCCCAGGTGAACGTATATCCGCCCGAGCGCACATCGACCTTGCCGGTCACATGGATCGTCGCCACCGCGGCCGGCCCCGGCATCTTGTTGATCCAGGCCGCCCAGTCCCGGCTTTCCACCACGGCGCAGGCCTCCGGTTCCGCCACGGGCGCGGCCTCCTGAACAACGGTTTCAACACGGACGGTCTCTCCCGCCGTCACCTGCACGGGCGCCTCCGACGCGGCCGGGGCCGCAGCGCTTGCGGTTTCCCCTGGCGCGCTCTGGCACCCCACCAGCACGAGGACGGACGCCGCTGCCGCGAGCGCGAAACTTGGTCTGGTCATGGCATTCCCCTGTGTGGTCCGATTTCCAGAGAACACGGTGTGCCGGCAAATTCTGTCAAGTTAACGACAGTTCAGCTGTGTGCGCGTCCCTGCGCGTAGAAGCGCCCTTGTGCCTACAGGGTTCCCAGTCTCCACCGGGGAAATCGCCATGCGAATCCGGCTGGATACGCGGCGGCGTTATGCTCGCGCCCATGAAAACACCTGACATGACCTCCGAACCCCGCCGCGTCTCCTCCTCAAACAGCGAACGCGCCCTCGTCTGAGCGGTATGGGCCCTGATGGTGGTAGGAGTGGGCCGGGGGTCAGGGTGATAATCTGACCTGGAACCCTTCTTCCGCAGGCGGGAGAGGGGAGAAGAATGCCCCCCAATTGACTTCCCCCCAAACCCGCGCCAATGGGTGCCATGTCAAAACATACCTCACCGAAGGCTATCGTGGATGCGCTGGAAGCGCTCTACGCCGAAGCCGTTTCCGCCCTTTCCGAAGCTCTCAACCGGTTCCTCCACGACGGCACCCCGCCGGACGGCGAAGCCCGCGCAGGCGGTGCGTTCTGCTATCCGCAGATCCGCCTCGTCTACGATCCGGATGGTCCCCCGCCGCCGATTTCCCGCGCTTTCGGGAAGATGAGCGAGGCGGGCGTTTATGTGACGACCGTCACACGGCCGGAATTCTTCCGGGCCTACCTGATCGAGCAGCTGACGCCGCTGCTGCGCGACTATGACGTGGACGTTTACGTCGAACGCTCGAAGTCCGAAATCCCCTATGCATATGTCTGGGATCCCTCCCAGGCCGCCGGTCTCGAGGAGATCGCCCCGGCCGAACTCGTGCGCTGGTTCCCCTCGCCGAAACTGACGCAGATCGGCGACGAGATTGCCGACGGCGAACTGTTCGAGCCCTTCGACGAGCGCCCGCTGGCGCTGTTCGATGCCCAGCGCGTGGACTTCTCGCTGAAGCGCCTGCAGCACTATACCGGCACGCCGGTCGAGCATTTCCAGCACTATGTGCTGTTCACGAACTATCACCGCTATGTCGACGCGTTCTGTGACTGGGCGCTGACCCAGCTCGGCGGCCATACGCGCTACGAATCCCTGTCCGTACCCGGAGGGCTCGAAATTGCGAAGCCGGAAGTCGACAGCCGCGCCGCCATCGAGGCTTCGCCCTGGCGGCGGTTCCAGATGCCGGCCTACCACCTGCGCGCCAAGGACGGCGCCGGCATCACACTGGTGAACATCGGCGTAGGCCCGTCGAACGCGAAAACTATCACCGACCACCTCGCCGTCCTGCGCCCGCAGGTCTGGCTGATGGTCGGCCATTGCGGCGGCCTTCGCCACTCGCAGCAGATCGGCGACTATGTGCTCGCCCACGCCTACCTGCGCGAAGACCATGTACTCGACTCTGTCTTGCCGCCGGAAATTCCGGTGCCGCCGATTGCAGAGGTCCAGGTGGCACTCGCGGCCGCCGCAGCCGCCGTGACCGGCGAGCAGGGCGACGCCCTGAAGAAACGCCTGCGTACCGGCACGGTGGTCACCACCGACGACCGCAACTGGGAGCTGCGCTTCACCGCCTCGGCCCGCCGGTTCAACAAGAGCCGGGCAGTCGCGATCGACATGGAAAGCGCGACCATCGCCGCCAACGGCTTCCGCCTGCGCGTGCCCTACGGCACGCTGCTATGCGTATCCGACAAGCCGCTGCACGGCGAGATCAAGCTGCCCGGCGCGGCGAACCGCTTTTACGAACGCGCCATCAGCGAACACATCCGTATCGGGATCGAAACGCTGGAGCGGCTGTCGGTAGACGGCGGCGCCAGCCTCCACAGCCGCAAGCTGCGCGCGTTTGACGAGCCACCGTTCCGGTGAGCGCGGTCGACTGGCCCGCTCTTAAAGCTGCCGCACTGGACGTACAGGCCCGCGCCTATGTTCCGTACTCCAGCTACAGGGTCGGGGCCGCGCTGCTGACGGTGGGCGGCGAGATTATCGCCGGATGCAATGTCGAGAATGCCACCTACGGGGCGACCTGCTGCGCCGAACGCAACGCCGTGTTCGCCGCCGTCGCGCAGGGGTACACGGAGTTCCGGGCGATCGCCGTAGTGACCAACGGCGCAGACCCCGGCACCCCCTGCGGCATCTGCCGTCAGGTGCTGGCGGAATTCGGCAGCGACCTCGACGTTTTGTGCTTCACGGCGGAAGGTGCGGAGGCACGTTACCGGCTGAGCGAGCTTCTGCCACATGCCTTCAAGTTGAAGTAGGCGGCACCGGTTTTTTCTTGCCGGTGCGCGGCAGAAACAGCATGAATTTCGCCAGCGGGCGTTTGAACAGCAGCAGATAAGTCACGTGCAGGCCGACGAAGACGAGCAGAAGGGTGCCCGCGATTTCGTGGACTTCGGACAGTGGGCCGTCTTCTCCGTGTTTCTTCCTGTCACCCTCCTCGTCGTCTTCGCGATGTTCAGCGTCGCGGTAGCGTATTCTGCCTTCGGCGCCCTGCGCAGGGGCGGCGCTCTCCGCCCGCGGGGCCCCAAGGCCGAACGCGCGGCCCTGATCCATGGCTATGCCGGTTCCTACAACCGTCAGCAGGCTGAGCGCGATGCCGAGCATCAGCAGATGGCTGATCGCGGGATGGGTGGCCAGGCCCTTGAGTTTCAGGCCTTCGAATTTCGGATAGAAGCGCATCAGGCCGGCCTGTCGTTCACCGCCCAAGGCCCACAGGAGGCGCAGGACGATCACACCAGCGACCCCATAGCCGAGCCAGGCATGATAAGGGTTGATCTCGCCGGTCAGGTAGGCGGCGATGGCAAGGACAGCAAGCAGCGCGTGATACAGGCGAACGCGGTTCATGACATTCATCATGGTGATCTCGATTCTGAAGACTCAAGCGGGGAGGACGCCTTGATGGACATAAGCAATCGAGGGTCCGCGTCGATACGTAGTTTTCCATGCGCGCTTGCTTTTGCGGCGCACTTGCACTTGCGCAAAGGAGCGAAATCGGGATGCTGTAGACGGATGAAAACGAAAGTCTCCCCCAAGCAAGTCGCAGGCCTGATTGCCGCCGCAAGCCTGCTCGCATCCTGCACGACTGTGGGCGCACGGAGTATGGAAGTCGACCCCGTTGCCATAATCGCCGAGGCCGAAGCCGCGGACGTCGCGGCGATGCGGGCGCAGAGCGCAGGAGACTTAGAGGCATTCGCGAATTTCCTCTCCGAAGACTATGCGTATGTCGACCTGTCCGGAAACCGGATCGGCAAGGCGGAGATCCTGGCGCGCCGGGAACAGGACAAGCGCGCGGTCCTTTCGGAGACGCCAAGCGAAGACGAGTCCATCGTGCTTGCGCCGAATGTCGTGATGTTCCGGGGGCGGACAGATGCGGTGACGTCCTACTATGGCGGACTGCCCAGGCCGGGCTCGACGCGCTACTCCGTGATCTGGCGCAAGGAGGCCGACGGTCAATGGCGGATGGTGGCGGCGCAGACGACCGACCGGATCAAGCGGGAGTATCCGGTGAAGGTCCGAAGGGAAGTGCCAGGCGACGTTCTGAACCTGTATGCGGGCACATATGAACTGGATACCAAGACGCCACTGACCTTCATTCTGGAGGCGGAGGCAGGCCGGTTGCTGGCGACGATTCCGGGCCAGTTCGAGGACATGGAATTCTTCCCCGAGAGCGAAACACGTTTCTTCGCAACGGCCCGCCCGTTCGAGCTGGTCCTGTCCGAAGATGCCTGCTCCCTGGTGCTGGTGACCTTCGGCGCCGAGACCAACGGCCTGCGGGTGGTGGATTGAGCGACTTGCCAGCGGTGCCGTTTTCAGGTGACCTGAGTTCTTCGGCGGGAGGAGCCGGTGGTGGGACAGGTGGACAGTCAGCCCGGGACGGAAGATGCGCGCACGCGCGTCTTTCTGAGCTATTCGCGCAAGGACGCGGCGCAGGTGCAGCGCGTGGCGGACGGGTTGATGACGGCGGGGTTCCTCGCCGACTTTGACCAGGCGGCCCACGACCCCGGGAATGTCAGCGCGGGAATTTCAGCCGAGGACGAGTGGTGGAAACGGCTGCAGGAGATGATCGCGTCGGCCGACGTGATGGTGTTCCTGGTCTCGCCGGATTCAGCCCAGAGCGCCGTGTGCGACGAGGAAATCGCCTACGCCCGCGCGCTGGGCAAGCGGATCATTGCGGTCCTCGCGCGGCCGGTGGATTTTGCAAAGGCGCCGCCAAGGCTTTCGGCGCTGAATGTACGGATCGATTTTTCGGACAGTGGTCCGGGGTTTGAGGCGGCGCTCGCCGGGCTGGTGTCCGCGCTGGAAGCGAATGTCGGCTGGCACCGGGACGGGCGCAAGTATTTTGCGCGGGTGCAGGAGTGGGATACGGCCGGGCGACCGAAGAGCCGGCTGCTGCGCGAGGGCGCCGTGGAAGAGGCCGAGCGCTGGGCCGTGATGCGGCCAAGGGGCGAGCCGGAACCGGGCGAGCTGTTCCTGGCCTGGATCGCAGCCTCGCGCGCGCAGATCAGGCGCGATGCTTCGGTGCGCGCTTTCTGGCGGCGGGTGACAGCCGTCTTTGTGCTGACGACCTTGGTGGCGACGATGGCCGGAGCCTGGTTCGTGATCAACGGGCAGCGGAACCTTGGGCGGAGCGAGAGCTTGATGCTGGCGCGGACGTCGGACCAGTTTTCCAACGAAGGCGATCACTTGCGCGCCTTGCAGATGGCGATCCTCGCCTCACGAAGCAGTTTCCTGTCGCCAACTTCGGACGAGGCCAAGGCAGCGTTTGCGAAGGCCGCGCAGGCGCTGCGGCTCGTGTCGGCGATCGACATCGTGACGCAACCGAACGGAACACCTGCGATGATTGCGGGCCTGGTACCGCTGGCAGAGGATACGCGGCTGCTGGTGCTGGACCATTATGGCCGCGTCTCGCTCTGGGACGCTGTGGACGGCGCGCAGCTGGTGGCGCCGATTGATGCGGGCGTCTGGAGTCCGCCGGGGATCCACGTGGATGCCGGTCGGCAGCGGGCGCTCGTGGTCTGGTCCAGCATGGCCTATCTGATCGATGCGGCCGAAGGGACCGCGCGCGAGGTTGCGCGCCCGGCCGAAGGGCTGCCGGCGGGATTGAGTATTGCGGACATTTCGCCGGATGGCGGGGCGATCCTGCTGCGCGACGCGGCGGAGCAGACAATCAGCGTTTACGATACAGCCAGCGGCGAGCGGCGCTTCACGCTGGAGGCAGAAACGCCGGTTCGGGGAGCCCGGTTTGAGCTGGGCGGCGCGGTGATTTCGACGCGGGAGGCACGCACTTACAGGCTGTGGAGCGGGGCCGGCGGCGCAGCCGCGCAAAGCCTGACCGACCTCGTCGATCCCGAAGCGGCGAGTACGCAGGATGCAGTGCACCTGTCGCCGGATGGGCGCTTTGTCATTGCGGATGCAGAGCCGGGCATGGCGCAGGTGTTCGACATGACGACCGGCGCGCTAATGGCCGAATTGACGGGGCATACGGACTATCTGAGTGCGGCTGTCTTCGTTCCGACCCGTGACCGGATTTTGTTCTGGGACTCGGCCGGAAACCTCCATCTCTACGCGGCGACCAGCTTTGAAAGGATTGGCGCGCCGGTGAAGACTGCCGACCGGTTGTCGCCGGAACACGTGTCGGCGGAATCTGGCTTGTTCCTGACGCGCTCATACCTTGGAGGGGTGGCGGCCTGGAGCCTCGAAACCGGCGCCCAGATGACCGGCCCTGCCGCTGCCGATGCTGACGGAGAGGCGACGGCGTATGATGGTGTCCGGTTCGTGCCGGGAAGCAATTTCCTGATAGCCTGGGATGGGCGCAGGATCCTGTCGGTCCCGGCTGACGGCAGCGGCGGCGATCCGGTGCAGTTTCTCGACGAGCACCCAGGCTTCATTCAAGACGTGGTGGTGAGCCCGGATGGCAGGTCCTTCCTGACATATTCATCGGAAGCGCAGGTTCGGCAGTGGGATATGCTTACGGGCTATCCGATTGGTGGACCCTGGCCAGCGATGCTGATCGGCGCGGGCACGGGATATTCCGAGGACGGCACAAAGATTCTGACCGCGCATGAAGACCGCGCGTGGATATGGACGGCGCGGGACCATGGTGTTGCCGGAGCGCGGACGCTGGTGGACGGCACACCGGTCGCGCGCTCGTACCTGTCGCCGGGCGGCGGGTATCAGGTGGCGGTCAGTGCGTCGGGGCGGGCGGAGCTGAGGCGTGCCCGGACTGGCGATGTTTATGGCCGCGAAATCCTGATGGGGGAGTTTCACAAGTCCGGTCTTGCGTTCGACCCGAGCGGCAAGCGGATGGCGATCTGGTATGAAGCGTCCGTGCAGATGATCAACCTCGAGACTGGCGAGGCGGAAGAGGGGCTGATCGATGCCGGTGTTCCGGTGCGGGATGCGATGTTCAATTCTGCCGGAACGCGGTTCGTCACTCAGGATACGGATCAAGGTGTGCAGGTGTGGGATCCGGCGACCGGTGAGGCGGTGGGCGCCCCGCGCCTGTTCGAGACCAGCAGGATTCCGCCGGTGAGCCCGGATGGAGCGCGGATGCTGGTTTGGCGCGGGCTGACCGCCGAATTGGTCGATCTGGCAACCGGGCAAACGGTATCCGGCGAAATGACTCATGCGCTCATCAATGATCCGGACCAGGAAGACCCTGCTTTGAGTGGCGCCGCGTTCTCAGCGGACGCAACGAGGCTTGTAACCTGGTCCAGCGATGAGCTGCGTATCTGGGATGGTCAGTCGGGCGGGTTGCTGGCGGGGCCTGTGGTGGATGGCGGCGGCCCTTACTCGGCGGCGATCTCGGCAGATGGGTCGCGGGCACTGGCGATTTATCTGGGCTTCTCGCGCGTCTACGACACGGCGAACGGCGAGCCGGCCGGGCCGGAATTTGCGAGCGGGACGGAAGCCCGCTCGGGCAGCCTGTCCGCAGACGGACGACTGGCCGTGACCTGGGGGGATGACGGGCAGATGCACCTCTGGAACACCGCCACGGGGCGGCGCATCGGCAATCCGGCCGAGATCGGAATCCTCGATCAGGAGGTCCAGTTTTCCGCCGACGGGCGCCGGCTGCTCGCCGCCGAGGCAATGGGCACGTTCCGTATTCTGGATACGGTGACGGGAGACCTTGTGGCGCGTTGGGAGCTTTCGAATACGGCGCCGGGACATTTCTGGACGGCGGATGGAGCGCAGGTGCTGTCGCACAGCCACGATGGCGAGGTGAGGGTCTGGGATACAGGGTTTGCCTCCGAGACGGACGCTTCACCGGAGCGGATTGCGGCTGCTTGTGCATCGAAGCTGCGCGGCACGGGCAGTCCCGGGCCCGAGGGTGCGGCGTTTGTGCGGACGCTGGATGCAACCGGCGTGTTCCGCGCGCCGATCCTGCGGGGGCGGGAGGGGGGGGATGTTTGTATACCGCCGCCGGCGGCGTGGTGGGAGACGGCGGCGGGGGCGGTGTTTGGCTGGGCGTTCCGGTGAACGGGTCCGTGATGGGCGCTGTCGCAGGGCCGACACACTTCCCCCGCTTCCCATAAATTCCTGTTTAACATAACGTTTACTCGTACATTGAGCCGGAGTGGGAGCCATGGCGGACAACAAGACGGGGGGCTTGTTCGGGGCGCCGAAACGGTCGACGCGCTGGGTCAAGGCGGCGATCAGCGGCGCAGAGGCGCCGGCGGGTGCGATCGAGTCGGATGCGGCCTATGTCAGCCTCGACCTGATTGACCTGGGCCTTGCCCGGCCCGGCCTGTTGACCAGCAAGTATCACGCGCTGTTCCTGTCGGACCTGTCGGTGGCGACCCAGGTGCAGACGAAGCTGCGCCAGAGCGCGCTCATCGACCCGCGCAAGGTGCGCGACGGCATTGAGACCAAGAATGCCGGCAACCAGGACCTGGGGGTCACCTCAATCTGCGCGCAGATGCCCTGGCAGGGCGGAATCGACGGGGAATTCGTGGTGCTGGCGCTGCGCTCGGAAGCGCTGCTGGCGACCTTACTGGACCTCAACGACCGGCTGTCGGCTTCGCTGCCGAAGATGGGCGGCCAGCCGCCGCCGGGCGAGCCGGAGGAAGACGACGGCGAGGGGCATGAGAGCCTCATCGCGACGGCGGCGGGCGCCATCACCGGCAAGCTGGCCAGCACCTTCGTGAAGAAGATCGGCTACACCGCTGCCGTGGAAATCGCGCGAATCCTGAAGGCGCAGGATGGCACCTACACGACGCGGTTGCGGGTGCCGGTGTCCGCGAGCCTGAAACTGGAGCCCGGCTACTATGTGATGCTGCCGGACGGACAGGCCAATGGCGAGGTCGAGCTCGACTTCGGCGGCGGACGGCTCGTGCCGCTACTGCGGATCAAGGGCAAGTCCGTCCGCGGACGGGACTATGCGGTGATCCGGGTGACGGCGACCGAGCGCCATCAGAATATCGAGGACGTGCCTGCGGTAGGCGATGCCTGGGTGTCGCTGCAGCGGGTTCTGGAGAGCGGCGGGCAACCGGACGAGGCGCTGAATGCGTTCCGCCGGGTGGTGGCGCTTTCGCCCTACCTGATCCGTGCGGACCGGCAACGGCTGCAGCAGCAGGCGGCGGAGATGGTGGAATCGGTGCGGCCTTACCTGGCGGCGAAGGGCGCAGGCGATCACGAGTCCGTGCTGGAAAGCCCGCTGGCAAGGTTGGCCTTCCGTACACTGAAGGATGCCTGGAATTCCGGCGCGCTGGACGGTTTGCCGGGCGCGATCCGCAAGACGATGAGCGGCAAGACGGAGACAGCGAAGACGGCCAAGCCTTTAGTGCCAGCCGAGACGGCGCCACAAGCGGATGCGCCGCCCGTAGTGCCCGCGGCGCCTTCGCCACCTCCGGCAGACCGGTTCGATACGGCGCTGCAGTTCTGCTTCAAGTGGGAAGGCGGCTATAGCGACCATGCGAGCGACCGGGGCGGCAGGACGAACTATGGCGTCACCGAGAAGGTGTTCCATGAATGGCTGGACTCACGGGGCGAGCCGCTGCGGCCGGTTAAGGAGATCACGCATGACGAGGTGCGGGCGATCTACTGGTCGGACTACTGGCTGGCGGCGCGGTGTGACCGGTTGAAGCGGCAGCTGGACCTCCTGATGTTCGATGCCAGCGTGAACCATGGGCCGGGCGGCGCGGCCAAGCTGCTGCAACGCGCGCTGAATGCGCTGGGCGAGACGCTGAAGGTAGACGGCGCGATTGGCGGGCAGACGTTTGCGGCGATCGCGCGGTACGAGACGAAGGCGCTGGCGGCGCAGTATCTTGTGGAGCGGCGGGCTCTGTTCCACCGGATCGTCGCCAGGGATGCGAGCCAGGGCGTGTTCCTGAAGGGCTGGCTGAACCGGGTGACGGATCTGGAAAAAGCGACAGGCGAAGGCGGGACGCACAGTGATTTCGAAACCGTGCCGGCAGAGATCACGCCCGAAAATTCGCCCTTTGCGGGCTATGTGGATTAGGAGCGGGACATGACCCTGGCGCAGGCTCTTGGTGATCTTCAGGCGGCGGCGCTTGGCAATGAGGCCGAACTGGCGGCGAAGGCGGCCGCGCTGGCCGACGCGGTGATCGCCTCGCAGGATGGCGGATCAAAAGAGCTGCGTGCGGGGCTGAAGGCGCTGCGGACGATGCGGGCGCATACGGCGCTTGAACTGGCGACGCAGTTTCTCGAAGCGGTCGGTGTGCGGCGCGGCTGGCTGCTGCAGTTCCATGCGCAGGCACTGGTGGAGCGCAATGCGCTGATCCCGGCGGCGGCGCTGGTGCTGGAAGCGCGCAAGGCCGCGCAGGAAGAGGCGGACGCCGTGACGGAGGCGGACTGCTGGAGCCTTGAGGGCCGCGTCTACAAGCAGCTCTACGTGATTGCCTCGCAGCGCCGGCCGCCGGCAGCGCGGGATGTGTGCGAGGGATTCCTGAAGAAGTCGGCCGCGGCCTACGGTTTTGCGTTTGCGCGGCTGCGGGGTTCGGCGGGCGCCTACTTCCCGGGCGGCAACCTTCTGGCGTTGTCGGCGATGGCGCAGCGCGGGCAGTATTTCCTGCCACTGGCGGTGCCGCCGAACGATATCGCCAACGAGATCATCAATAGTCTGGATCCGGACAATAAGTCGGACTACTGGCACGTCGCCTCGGCGGCGGAGGCCTATGCGCATCTCGGGCGCTGGGAAGAGGCGAAGGAGAAGATCCGGCGCTATCTGGAACTCGCGCAAGGGGATGCGTTTGCGATCAACGGCACGCTGCGTCAGTTCGAACAGGTTTGGGGCATCACGCCGGGCGACGCGGACAAGGCGGAGATCACCAACCTGCTGCGCTATGCGCTGATGGCGTCAGACCAGGGCGCCATCCGGCTGAGCAATGTGCAGGCGCGTGAGTTGCTGGCGCCGCCTGAAAGCGTCGAAGCGGCCGATGTCGTGGGAACGCAGGCGGCTGCCGGCGCGCAGGGTCAGTACGAGAAAGTGTTCGGCAAGGAAGGCCCCTACGGCATCCGGCGCCTGCAACAGATCATCGAATACTCCCGCACGGTTGGGCGGGTGATGATGGACACGGTGCAATCGCGCGATGCGACGTTCGGCACCGGCTTCCTGCTGAATGGCGAAAGCGTGCATGACTCCTTGAAAGGAGAGGTCCTGTTCCTGACCAATGCCCATGTCGTCTCCCCGGATCCTGCGGACCGGGCAGCGATGGCGCCGGGGGATGGCCGGGTGCGGTTCGATGCGGCGAACTTCACAGACGAGTTTCCGCTGGACGAAATTCTGTGGAGCTCGCCAAAGACCGAGCATGATGTGTCCATATTCCGCATACGGCAGAATACCCCGCGCTATCCGGATCTGCGCAACCTTGGCGGCATGCTGAAGCTGGCTGAGGGTTTGCCAAAGCTCAAGCAGCGCGAAGAGGTGGAGAGCAAGACCGGGCAGCGCCAGTATGTCGAGAAGCCGACCACGGTGTATGTCATCGGGTATCCGCTGGGGCGGGAGCTTTCGATTTCCCTGAGCGACAACCAGCTGCTGGACTACGAAAATGTCCGTGTCGGGACGGTGCCTGGTCCCGAGCCGAGGCGCCTGCATTACCTGGCGCCGACCGAGCCCGGAAACTCCGGCAGCCCGGTGTTCAACAGCCGGACGATGGAGCTGATCGGGCTGCACCATGCGGGCGGATTAAGGCCGAGGTTGAACGGCCAGCCGGGGCAGTATCATGCCAACCAGGGCCTCTGGCTGCGGCCGCTGTTCAACGCGTTCCGGCTGGCCAAGGGATTGAGCACGCCTTAGGCGTCGCTGAAGGGGAGTGATCGATGCCTTTCGTGGATATGTCGCCGCGCGTGACGGACCTTGAGTCCTCGGGCCTGGAGTCCGTGCAGGCGAAGCGCGCTGCAACGCATGTGGGGCGGGGCGAGGTGCGCCGGCATTTGATTGCGGTGGCGATCCTGTCCGACATGGAGAAGCAGGGGCGCACGCTGGCGGTGGTGACGCGGCCCTATGCCTATGTGCACCCGGTCCACGGGATTGAGGTCACGGTGGAAGTGCCGCTCGGCTTCGTGACGGACTTTGCGTCGATCCCGTCGATCTTCCATTTCATCGTGCAGCCGTTCGGGCGGCATGCGCCGGCGGCGGTGCTGCATGACTATCTCTATGCGATCGGCCAGAAGAGGGCGCGGCGGCTGGCTGACCGGCTGTTCCTCAACGCCATGAAGGATGCAGGCGTGCCGGGATTCCGGCGTTCGCTGATGTACCGGATGGTGCGCCTGTTCGGCGGCGGCGGCTATGGGCTGAAGGATGACTGGAAGTTCGTCGACACAGAATCCGGCGATCCGGTCGAGGCGCCCTATGGCAATGGCGATATCACCTGGGCACCGCCCAAGCCGAAGCGCGGGAAGAAGGCGGCCCCCTGAGGCACGGCTTCAGGCAAGCGCGTGGGCGAGGGCGTTGATCAGGGCGTCCTTGCGGCGTTCCCATTCGGGGAGATCATCGTAAGGCACCATCAGCGGATGGGTCTTGGCGGCGGCGTCCTTGACGGGGCCGTAGGTCCAGCCATCGCGGACCTTCTGGGCGAGCCACTGGTCGTGCTGCGTACGCCCGTTCGGGGCATGGTGTTCGAGGGCGTGGCGGACGCTCTCGCGGGTGGAGGCGTGCATCCAGTCCGGCGCCTCGTCCCAGGCGGGGATGTCGTGCTGGCCGTGCGCGGCGGCCCAGCCGCGCAGGGCTTCGTGGACGGTGCGGGCGACAGCGTCGAGATGGTCGGTCGGAAGAGGCATGGGGAGAGTTTCGGGGGATTGCGCGCGGGGGGCAAGGGGGCGGGTGCTGCTTGCCCCGGCGTGACACCGGATTGTCACTGGACGGCGGGGCGGGTGCGATTTACCTCCGGGGCATGACAAACAAACGCCCGCGCCTGCTCGCCTTTGAAACGATCCGCAATTTCCGCGACTTTGGCGGCTATGAAAGCCAGTTCGGCGGCCGGGTGCGGATGGGGCGGCTGTACCGGTCAGGCCACCATGCCGAGGCGAGCGAGGACGAGCTCGCCAAGATGGACGCGCTCGGCATCCATGTGCAGGCGGACCTGCGGCGCCCCGATGAGCGCGACAAGCAGAAAAGCCGGTTCAATCCGCCGGTGGTGATCACCCATGATGGCGGGCGCGAGAGCGAGGCGCCGCACATGCGGTTCCTGACGCAGGTCACCGTCGACGCAGAAGCCGCCGACGAGTGGATGGCCGAGTATTACGAGAAGGCGCCCTTCAAGGCGCACCATCAGGCGCTGTTCCGTGACTGGTTCGTGCAGCTGGCCGAAGCCCCGGGCGAGGCTGCGGGGCTGGTGAACTGCGCAGCGGGCAAGGACCGCACGGGCATCCTGTGCGCGCTGACGCACCACATTCTGGGCGTGTCCGAAGCCGATATGCGGGCGGACTATGACCTGACCAACGAGGCCGTCGGCGTGAACCAGCGGCTGCCGGAAGCGGCGGCCCATTTCAACCAGATGATCGGCAAGGACCTTCCCGCCGAAGTCTACCGCCCTTTCATGGGCGTGCACCTGAAGTATCTCGACCGGGCGTTTGGTGCGATCAACGCAAAGGCGGGGTCGCTGGACGGGTATCTTGTGGACGTGCTGAAGGTCGACAGCGCGCTACAGGCCGACCTGCGGACGAAGCTGATAGAGCGCTAGAGCCTACGGCCTGCGTCCGGCGCCTTCACAGGCTGTTCATCTCCGTTAAGGTTTCCCTTCGGGTTGCTGCCAGAAGGAAAGCGGACGCCGTTGCGATTCCTCGTGAGGATTTTCGAATCGGTGCGCGAGGTGGGCATCGGGCTCGCGCGGTGGACGACGCGGGGGCCGGCTGTTGCTGTAAAAGGCGGCCAGCGCCGCACCGTGGGCGTGTTCCTGCTGATCGCGTTCGGGCTGTATTTCGGAGCGCTATTCTGGTTCGGCTGGCTCAACGGCGTCCTTCTGATCAATGGCAAGGCGCGGTGGAACGCGTTCCAGTTCGCCGACCAACGGGCGAAGGCCGTGGCGCTCTATGACAGCGAGGGGCGGTATTTCGGCATCGTGCATCCGGAGACGGAGAATGATCACCTCGGCGAGTTCGAGCGCACGGACCTGACGCCGTTCGGCGCCTCTCCGGACCACAAGGCCGTGCCGGTGGCGGAGGCGCCGCCGTACTTCTGGCGCTGCGTGGTGTATACGGAGGATCGCCACCGGGGCGAGTGGCGCAACCGCTACGGCGTGGATGTGGGGCATCTGGCGCGGCTGCCGGTCAGCCAGCGCGGCGGCTCGACCATCGAGATGCAGCTGGCGCGGTCGATGTGGAAAATGCACTCGCGCAATTCCAATCCGATGTGGCGCAAGCTGCACGAGCTGAGCGAGGCGCCGGTGCTCAACCGCTACCTCGTGAAGGACGGCGATACGCGCGGGCTGGAGCGCTGGTTCTCGCAGCACATTCCGCTGGTGCAGGGCGGGGGCGACGAGCAGGGCAGTATCTACGGCGTCTACGCGGCGGGGCAGTTCCTGTTCGGAAAGCGCGCCGAGGAGCTGGACCCGGCGGAGCAGCTGGTGCTGGCGGCGGCGGTGCGCCGGCCGATTGCCTGGCCGGCGAGCGAGGAGCGGCGCGCGGAAATCCTGTACGATTTGATCGGCGTGGAAGAGGACAAGCGGCGCGCTTTGCTGTGTGCGAGCGATGAGGCACGCCTCGCGGACGGGACACGCGTGATCGAGGACAAGCGCGTGCGGCTGGCCACGCAGGCGCGGCTGGCGGAGCTGCGCGTGCCGGCGAATGTAGGCCATACGGACGCAGCGTTTCTGGAGATCCTGCGGCGGGATGGCATGACGGCGGAGGCGCCGTTGCTGGCGCCGATGCGGCTGGCGAAGGAGCTTGCACCGAACCTGCAGAGCGAAGTGGTGGCGGAACTGACGGATCTTCTGGCGCCGCTGGCGACGGCGCAGGCGACGAAGGCGGTTGAAGCGCCGCCCGTGAAGGGCCAACCGACGCGCCTGCAGGGCACGCATCCCTGGCGCGGCAGGGTGCGCGAGGTGGAAGTCACGCTGGACGTGGCGAAGAATTCCGAGTTCCGCGCGCGGGCCCGCGAGGCGGCGATGACACTTGGCGAGGACCTCGAGAAGACGGGGCGCTACCGGAAAGGCGCGCTGCCGCAGCGTGTAGTCAGTGATCTTGGCAGCCTGAGCATCAAGGAAGGCGACACGGCGCTGGTTATCGCGGCGGCGGACGAGAACGGGCGGATCGTGCGGTATTACAATACTTCGGCGATGACGGCCTATTCCGGGTACGGAGAAACGCGCCCGATGATCCGGGGGTTCGGGCGCGGGGCGTATGACCGAAGTTTCGAGACGCGCTCCGTCGGCTCCGTGGCAAAGCTGGCGGCGGCTTTGCTGCTGGCAGAAGGCGGGGCGAGCGATGCGGGCCGGACGGTGAGCAATGCGTGCATGCCGGGGCTGCAGCAGCGGTGCTCCACACCGGACGTGGGCGCGACACCGGCGCGGGTGACGCTGAGCCGGGCGTTCGGATCGTCGCTGAATCCGGCGGTTGTGCGTGCGCTGGGCGAGGGCACGACGCTCGCGCGGACGATCGAGTTGATGGACACTCTGGGATTTTACCTGCCGGAGCGCCACCGGCAGACGCCGATGGCGACGAACCTGGCGCTCGGGCGGTTTGCCGGGCGGCCGCGCGCGGTGCACTGGCTGGCAGCAGCAACGCTGCAGGCGGCGCGGGGCGAGACGCGCGCGGTGACGCAGCCGTTTTTCGTGGAGCGCTACCGGCTGATCGAGCCGGTTGCGGGCGGCGACTTTACCTTCCGGCTGGAGACGCCGGCGCGGACCACGCTGGCGCTGAAGGAGGGCATCGGCGAAGCGCAGGCGCAGTTCCTGCGCGCGGTGCTCAGCCAGCCGATCTGCGACACCCGGGATGGCACGCTGCGGAGGCTGTCGAGCTGGTGCGCGGCGGCGCGCAAGGAAGTGGCGGTGCATGTGGCCAAGACTGGGTCTGTCTCGTCCGGTCCGGCAGGGGGCACGTTTGACGAGTCTGACCTGTGGATCGCGGGCGGGATCGAATTTGCGGACGGGCGCGCCTATTCCTATGTGATCTCGCTGGGCGCCGGTTCGCCGCGCGGCGCCTTCACCAAGGATATGGGCGGGGGCGTTCTGGCGCCGCTCGCCGATGTGTTGCTACGTGATCTCCTGGAGGATGCACCTTGAAGTTTCCCTGGCAACGCAGCGGCACCGAAGACAGTTCATCCAGTGGGGGAGGACCCAGCGCCGCCTCGCAGGCAGGCGCCGCGATTGACGCAACCGCGCGGCAGATGGGCCGGATGGCGGCGGCGGCGAAAGCGCTGCCGATCTTCGCGTCCATCCCGATGTTCTGCCTCGCCGTGTTCGTGACCATCTCGTTCATCGGCACTTATACGGGCATGCTGCAGGTGCTGCAGTCCGGCGACAACAGCTTCGGCTTCTTCGGCGTGCTGGGCGTGTTCCTGTTCATCTTCGCCACGACGATCATCATGGCCTACTCGGTCAGCGAGATGTTCCGTTCCGGGAGGAATTTCTGGCCGCGCATGTCACTGGTTCTGACCTATGTGGTGACGCTGCTGATCTCGGTGAGCTTCGGATTCGCGTTTTACTGGACGCAGCTGGAAGCGCGCTCGCAGGCGGTGGGCGATGCCGAGCGCTATCTCACCGTGTTTGACCGGGAGATCACCGTCGCGGATACGCAGCTGGCGGGCACGCTGGCGACGCTGACGACACTGAACACCAACTTCACCTCGCTGTCGGAGATCGAGCGCAGCAGCGGCAATCAGTGCGGCGAGGTGTCCGGCGGCGGCGACGGGCCGCGCACGCGCCACCTGGCGGCGCGGGCGGGCGAGATCAACGCGCTGGTGATGGCGCTGACGCCGCAGATCGCAAGTGTGCGCAGCGAGGCCGATCTTGTGCGTACATCCATCGAGAACGTGCGCGAGATCGGCGCGAAAGGCGCGAGCGAAGTGACGCCGGCGCAGCGCGAGCAGGTGTTCCGCAGCGCCGCCGGCGCGGCGAACAAGGCAGGTGCAACACTGGAAGCGCTGGCGACCAGCCAGAGCGTGCAGAACTATATCGGTGATCTGCGCACTTGGGCGGGCGAGTACGCGAACCCCTCTCTGACGCGCGTGGAGGAGGGCACCGGTGCCCAGTTCAAGTGCTACAACACGACGATTGCCAGCCAGCTGAATGGCGTGGCGGCGGACCTTGCGGCGCTGCCGGTGCTGCCGATTTCGCAGCTGGAAAGCTATGCCGGCGCACAGGCGACGCGCGAGGCGCTGGACCGGTTCTGGTTCACGCTGGCCACGCCCGTTCGCGGTCTGGTCGACGGGCCGCAGACGCAGACCGAAACTGAGCGCGAAGAGGCGGTGCGCCGTGATGCGATACGCGAAGCGCTCGGTACGCGTACGGAAGAGACAGACAGCGAGAATCTTTCGAGTACGGATGTCAAGGAGCTGGTAGAGGCTCAGCAAGGATTGAGGCGGCAGGACACCCTGCCGCTGGGGCTCGCCATCGTCATCGACGCGCTGCTGTTTCTCTCGGCGCTGTGGAGCCAGCCGGGGGAAAAGTTCGCGGCCTTCTCACGGATGATGCGTGACCTGCGCGGGGAGAAAGAGCGGCCACTCGCGCTGGTCACTGGCGCGCACGAGATTCAGGAGAATCCGGATTTCAACTTCCTGCGGCCTTATGTGTTCACGCATTTTGATGAGGTCTACCTCGCCTTGCCGGTGAGCGGGGAACTGGCGAAGGAGGCCGATACTCAAATCCTCAATACGCTGCGGATTGCCTGGCAGGCGGGCAAGATCATCAAGCGGGCGAGCGTGTCATCGTCGACCATCGAGCGGCAGCTGGGCGCTGTTGGCAGCCCGCTGATCGGGCGGCTGAAGGACTCTGACGCAGCAGCTGAGCTGCCGTATGAGGAGGACCGCGAGCCGGTCGCGGCCTCGCCCCTGCCGCTGAACTTCCCGAAATCCCGTTCGAATTTCGTGGCTTACCGGTTCCTGCCGGGGGCGTTCGAGCAGATGGTGCTGCAGGCGATGGTGCCGGACATGCCGGGGGCGGCGGAAGAACCTGACGCGCCGCGCATCGAGCCGGGCGCGACTTCGTAAACAGGTTCTTTACGGATTCTGCCGAAGGTCAGGGGTGAACCGCTGGCGGCCGCAGAAGGCTTGGGCTGCCCGGATGACGCGAGGCAGACATGATGACCCAGCACAAATCCGCCGCAGCTGATGCAGTTCCTTCCGTCCCGGATGTGATTGGCCAGATCGGGCGCAGTGCCGGGGCGACTCAGCACCCGGACGCGCTGAAAGTGCAGCTGATTGCGCGCAGCCCTGACACGAAAGTGGCCCGCGAGATGCTGGCGCGCCTTCCCGAGTTCGAGGCGCAGGGCGTTGGCTTTGAAGCGATTTTCACGAAATTGAGCGGCACGGATGTGCTGGCGGCGGTGGCCGAGGTTTACGGCGCCGAGACGGCGCGCCAGACCGTGCGCGTGGTCAGCGTGCCGGAGCAGGGTGAGATTGCCGAGCAGGTGAACTTCGGCCGCGTGGCCGTGTGGACAGGCAAGCCGCTGAAAGCCTGGACGTCGGCCGCGTTCGAGGACGGCAAGCTGTCGATGACGGGTGCAGGCTCGGACCTGGCGCAGATGTCCGGAATGGCGTTCCGCGCACTATGGAATGTGGCCGAGGCACCGGCGAATGATGCCGGGCTTGCCGAGCGACTGCAGGTAGCCCGCGCCTGAGGCTCAGGCCGCGCCTGCCATTTCAAGCAGGCGGTTCATGTCTGCGCGGGAATTCAGGGTGAGCAGGGGAATGCCTTCGCCGAAGCGCTGAAGATTTTGCACGACGCGCGGACTACTCAGACGTTCAAACGTCCAGATGTAATGCAGAAACTCGAAATCAATCTTTTCGGGACAGCCGGGCGCCATCTCCGGCCGTGTTCGCCCGGCATAGCGCAGCCATCGGCCTATGGCACCGCGCAGTGACGTCCAGCGCGGAGGTCGCAACCAGATGACGAGATCCGTACGCGGAAGACGCAGGTTGAGTGAGCCCGGGCTGGTGCCGTCCATGACCCATCGCTCTTCCTGCACCAGCGCCTCGATCCGGGCATAGGCTTCTTCCTTTGGACGCTCGGTCCAACCGGGCATCCAGAACACGTCGCGGTCGAGTGAGATGTGGCGCAAGCTGTATCGACACGAAAGGGCGCGCGCGAGCGTGCTCTTGCCGCTGCCAGAGCAGCCGATCACAAGAATTCGGGACGCGTCTGCCAGCCGAGCCGGAGCGTCATCAAGAGCAATCGGCGTGGTCATAGCTCGGCATTCGCGTTCTGATCAGCCCGTGCGGAATGACTTCCGGCCGAAGTAAGGATTTGGACTCGCGGGGGGCGTGTCGTCCGTCGGCGGTTCCGTGACGGTTTCGGTTTCGTCCGTAACCGGATCAGTAGCGGCGGCCTCGGCCTCTGGCTCATTGGCCTTCTCTTCCACGACCGGCGCAGGCACCAGCAGCGAGCGGATATGGCCGATGGCGGCGCGGGCGGTGGAGACTTCGAGGTCCGCCACCGACTTGTCGAGGCGCTTGGCCAGCAGTTTCGCCTGATGATGCGACAGGGACTTCAGTTGGGCTTCGAAGATTTCGTCACCGACAGCGGCGCGCAGGGCGATCAGGCTTTGGCCGGTCTGGCCCGCGGCGATCATGAGCTTCTTGACGATGAGGCCGGCGGCCGCTGCCCAGTCCTTATCAGCGACGGCGCGAAAGTCCGCCGAGGAATCGACCAGCGCCTTGATGGCATTGAATCCGGAGGGACCGCCGCCAAAGCTCATGCGAGCTTCTCCCGGACTTCGACGAGCAGGCTTTCGATGATGTTCAGCGCGTCGCCCGGCCATTTGGCCTGCAGGGTCGGATCCGGGCCAAGCTCGATCGGGTTCGAGGCGAAACCGGACTTCAGCGGGATGATGGTCTTGAACATCGCGAACTCGGTTTCCTTGGCGTTCGACGCATCCCGCATCGCGCCGAGGACAACCTGCTGGTGGGGCGTGTTGTCGAAGCGCGTGGCGAGCACGACGGGCAGCGTGGCGATATCCCGGTTGCGCAGATTCTTCATGATGTCACCCGTGAACAGGTCGAGGCCGAGCGTCGACATGAAATCCGGGATGGTGGGCACGATGATCAGGTGGCTGGCGGCGAGGACGGTTTCGGTCATCACCGAGATGCCGGGCGGGCAGTCGAACAGGATGACGTCGTATTCGGCCTTCAGCAGGTTCAGGTCGTCGCGCAGGCGCTTGCCGACCTGGTTCTGCAGGGCCTCCATGGCGTAGCCCTTGGCGGTCAGTTCGAAGATCAGTTCCCGTTCCGTCTTGCGCAGGCGGGGCGAGGAGGGGATCAGGTCCAGCGGCAGGGGCTTGCCCTTGAACGTGACGTCGCTGGCATTGGTGACGATGAATTCCGAGAGGCGGCGCTGCTCGCCGGCGAAGAAATTCTCCAGCAGCCAGTCAGAGATCGTCGCATAGTCGTTGATCGCCTGGAACAGGTGTTCGTCGCCGGCATGGCCGAAGATCAGCAGCGAGGCGTTGGCCTGGGTATCGAGGTCGATCACCAGCGTACGCATGCCTGCGGCGGCGAAGGCTTCGGAAAGGCTGACACAGGTGGTGGTCTTGCCGACCCCGCCCTTGGAGTTGGCAATCGAGATAACGCGGGCCGACATGGAGTTTCTCTCTTTCGGTCTAGTCCGTTCTTGCCTGCGGGTGATGGCAGATTTGCAGGCGCAAGAAAACTACTTGTGCCTACAATTTCTGGGAGAGCGCGAATAAAAATATCGTGACGATTCAGTGCCTCGCGAAATAGTTTCTACAAAACAGCCCGTTCCAATCGGGTGGGGTATTCGCCGGGGTGAGCTTCACGCCCGTCGAGACAGCCGGAGGGAGCAGACCCCGGATCAAATGCAACGGGCCTTTTGGACACAGGCCGCGCGGGGCGAAGACGGCCTGGCCGCTGGCGCTGTGGAGCAAGCCGCGCGCCGCAAACTGGGCGGCGCGCGATGCCACGGCGGGCTCCCTGCTGCGCCGGCCAGGCCGGAACCGGTATCAGCGGAATTCCTCGAAACGCTCTTGTCGGAATAGCTGCTGAGCAGAAATGCGTTTGTCGAAGCGGCGCGTCTTCAGGGGGACGCCGGCAGCAGCCCGTTCTCCGGGATGTGCGTTCGGTGATGGATGCGCGCGGCCGGGTTGAGGCCTAGACCTTCCGGGGACGGAAGGGTCAGGAGGTGCTGGTACGTCGGGACACAGAGGTCTGATTTAGGCTGTGCAGGTCAGTCTGCTCTCCGGCAGCTGACCAGTTGGTCTTGGCGCCGCTGTCCTTTTGGACAATCGGGGCTGAAGTCACGACAGGTCTCGCACTTACGGCACAGCAGCGGGGAGACATGAGCCGGTTCGGTCAGCTTGTAATCCGGCGGGTCGCGGAGATCGCCGATATCTGGACTTTCCCGGAGGCGCCGAATGGCGGGCAATATGCTGTGGAGTTTGATCTTGGCGACGGTTTCAGCTGCCGCATCGAGACGGAAACCCCGGCCTGCACCGTCCCGCCGCGTACAATCGCCCTGCGTGTGGCGGGGATAAGGCCGGATGGCCGCATCGGTCCATGGCTTTCAATCGGGCCCGGATCACCTTACCTATAAGGGAGCAAGAGATTTCGCGGCAGGGAGCCCCGGTTTTGGCGCTCGATCCATATATCATTCTGGGTGTCCCCCGCTCGGCCAACGAGGCCGAGATCAAAAAGGCGTTTCGCGCGAAGGCGAAAACGCTGCACCCGGACCAGCATCCGGGCGACAAGGCAAAGGAAGAAGAGTTCAAACGCCTATCCGGCGCCTTCGAAATCCTGGGTGACGCCGAGAAGCGCGCGAAGTTCGACCGGGGCGAGATCGACGGCGACGGCAACCCCAAGGGCTTTGCTGGCGGCCATCCGGGCGGCGGCACACGCTGGGAAAGCGGCGCCGGCCCCTTCGGCGCGCAGGGAGATCCGTTCGAGGACATACTCTCGGGCATGTTCGGCAGCAGTGCCCGGCGGCGCAATCCCGGCCCGCAAAAGGGCCGGGACGTGCGCTACCGGGTCGAGATTTCGTTCGAGGACGCGGTCACCGGCGCGAGGCGGCGCATGGCGATGGCCGATGGCAGCGCGCTGGATGTGAACATTCCGGCCGGTATCACCAGCGGACAGACTCTCCGCCTCAAGAGCCAGGGACAGGCGTCCCCGTCGGGCGGCGCGCCGGGCGATGCGTTGCTGGAAGTGGATGTGGCGCCGAGTGCGGTCTGGACCCGCGACGGCAAGGACCTGCGGATGACGTTGAGCGTCGACCTGCGCACGGCGGTGCTCGGCGGCACGGTCGAGGTGCGCACGCCCTCGGGTCCCGTGTCGCTCAAGGTGCCGGCCGGAACCAACACCGGCGCGCAGCTGCGACTCAAGGGCAAGGGCGTTCAAATCACCCCGCCGGGCGACCTCTATGTCCGCATCGAGATCGTGCTCAGCGATCCGCGCGATGAGGGCCTGAAAAAGTGGGCCGAAGGGCGCTGACGCCTGTCTTGCAGCGCCGCCGAAGGCAAGTATAAAGCCATGATATTCAAGGCTTTGAGGGGCAGGGTGGTGCTGCGTTTCTGGAGCGTTGCGGGCGGGCGGCCGGGATCGTCCGCAAGCTGACTGCAGCTGAACTGCGCCATTCACTTAACGTTCAGAGCCTGACCAGCATATGGAGCCTTATGAAACGCACCCTCGCTCTCCTTGCCGTCCTCGGCCTGATGCAAGCCCCCGCCGCACTCGCGCAGGGGCAGGATCAGGGCTGGGGTAACCAGTTTTCGCCGGGCGAAGCGCGCGAAGCGGTCAAGGAAGGGCGCACCGTTCCCCTCAGCAAGATCTTTCAGTCGCTCAAGCGCGAGTATGGCGGTTACCAGCTCGGCGCCGATCTATATTCGCAGGACTCGGGCGGCGCGGTTTACGAAATTGACTGGCTGACCGAAGATGGCCGCAAGGTTCGCGTGACAGTTGACGCGCAAACAGGTGCGATCATCAGTCGAAGCGGCGGCTGACAAACGCGAACAGATGATAAAAAGGCGATACTAGATGAGAATACTTGTCGTCGAAGATGATGCGGATCTGCGTCGCCAACTGGCGGATGCGCTGTCCCAGGCCGGGTACGCGGTAGACCTCGCAGCGGACGGCGAAGACGGCCAGTTCCTCGGCGAGACCGAGCCTTATGACGCGGTGATCCTCGATCTCGGCCTGCCGAAGATCGACGGGGTCAGCGTGCTCAAGGCCTGGCGGAAGGAAGGCAAGGCCTTCCCGGTGCTGATCCTCACTGCCCGTGACCAGTGGAGCGAGAAGGTCGCAGGCTTCGATGCCGGCGCCGATGATTACCTGACCAAGCCTTTCATCACCGAAGAACTGCTGGCCCGCCTGCGGGCGCTGCTGCGCCGGGCCACCGGCCATTCGGCGGCCACGCTCGAGTGCGGCAGGCTGATGGTCGACACCCGCGCCGCAAGGGCCACCGTCAACGGCGAGCCGATCAAGCTGACGGCCCACGAATACCGCGTGCTCTCCTACCTGATGCACCATCAGGGTCGGGTCGTGCCGCGCACTGAGCTGGTCGAGCACATCTATGACCAGGATTTCGACCGCGACTCGAACACGATCGAAGTCTTCATCGGCCGTCTGCGCCGCAAAATCGGCCAGGACCGGATCCAGACCGAGCGGGGCCTTGGCTACCGCCTGATCGTGCCCGACGAAGAGGCCCGCGTTGCGGGCTGACGCGAATAAGGGCTAAACCGCCTGCATGAGCGAGGCCGGTGCGACCCCCCAGAAAAGCCTGATCGACCGTTGGTCGAATGTGTCACTGGCGCGCCGCATCACCATTGCGGCGGCCCTGTGGGGCCTGCTCGTGCTGATCGGCGGCGCTGTGGCGCTCTCTGCGGTCTACCGCGCGCAGACACTCGCATTGCTGGAGCGCGACCTGCAGGAGACCCTGGTGACGCTGTCGCGAGAACTGATCCGGGAGGATGCATTCATGGTGGACGGGCGGATCACCAACACCGACCGGGACTTCTTCCCCAGAGATGTGCGCTTCCAGACGCAGTATTCCGGGCAGTACTGGGCCGTCGTCGGGATCAACCCGGATGGCACCATTGCCGGCGATTTCCGCTCGAAAAGCCTTTGGGATGAGGACGTGCCGATCACGCCGGAACTCATCACGCGCGCCGTCGCCGCGCCCGGCATCACCCAATTTGGAAACTATGCCGGCCCTGCGGACCAGCGCTCCCGCGTGGCGGCGCAGGCCATCTTGATCGAGAACCGCCCGACACCGCTGATCCTGATGGCGGCTGCCGACCGCTCGCCCAACGATGCGTCGGCCACCGCGTTTCGAAACCTGCTGCTGGGTACGATGATCGCGCTGTTCGGCGGCGTGTTTGCCGCCATGTTGCTGGGCATCCGCTATTCGCTCAATCCGCTGGCGAAGCTGCAGGCCGACATTGCCCGCGTGCGCGAAGGTGACGCACAGAAACTGGGCGGAGACTATCCGGCCGAGGTTCGTCCGCTGACGGAGGAGCTGAACAAGCTGATCGAGCACAACCGCGACGTGGTGGAGCGCGCGCGCACCCATGTTGGCAACCTGGCACATGCGCTCAAGACACCGCTCGCCGTGCTCAAGAATGAGGCAGCCGGGCAGACGCAGCTGGATGACGTCGTGCGCCGGCAGGCGGACGCCATGCAGACGAACGTCGAGCATTACCTGAAGCGGGCCCGGATGGCGGCGCGGGCCGAGACGATTGGTGCACGGACGGACGTTCGCCCGGTGATCGACGGCCTCGCGCGGCTGCTGAACCGGTTGTTCGATGCCAAGGGGATCGAAGTCACGGTCGAAGGCAGCGCCTCCGCCATTTTCCGCGGCGAGCAGCAGGATTTCGAGGAGATGATCGGGAACCTGATGGAAAACGCCTGCAAATGGGCGGCGAGCGAGGTTAAGGTAGTAGTCGCCGACACCCCGCAGGGGCTCACGATTGAAGTCCAGGATGACGGTAAAGGCCTCAGCATGGAAGAACGCGAAGCCGCGATGAAGCGCGGCGTGCGTCTCGACGAGACCACTCCGGGCACCGGTCTGGGCCTGTCGATTGTCAAGGAACTCGCCGAACTGCATAAGGGACAGCTTGAACTGGGCGTGGCCGCATTGGGCGGCCTCAGCGCCGTTCTCAGGTTCCCGCGCCCATGACGTCCTTGCCAATGTCCCGAACCAACCTCGCCATCCTCGGCGCCTGCCTCGCCGTGGGCGTGGCCGGGTATATCCTGGTGGGCACGCCCGGCGCGGGCGACCAGCCGATGAGCCAGCGGCAGGCCGCGCTGGCGGAGAAGGTCGCGACCGATCCGCAATCCCTGTCGCCGGCCGAGCTGCTCTCGCGCCTCGAGCAGGCGGTCAAGGATCAGCCGGACGCCCCCGAGCCGCACTTCTTCATCGGAGAGATGTTGCGCGCGCAAGGCAGGCCCCAGGATGCGCTGCGGGCTTACCAGTCGGCGCTGCGCCGGAATTCCGATTATGTCCCGGCGCTGGTGGCGCTGTCGGATGTGCTGGTGGAACTCAGCGGCGGCACGGTCGGTCCGGATGCGACGCGGCTCTATGCGCGCGCCTATGAGCTGGACGAAACCCAGGTCCGCGCGGGCATGTTTGCGGCCATGGGCGCGGCGCAGGCCGGCGATCAGGAGAAGGCCGAGCAGGCCATGCGCTATATCTACGCGCGATTGCCTAAGGACGACCCCCGCCGCGAGCGTTTCCGGGCCATGATCGAGGCGATTGGCGAAGAAGGGGCAACCGCGCCCCCTGACTAACCCGTCGCATTGCCGCACTCCCCAAACCGGGCGGTGCACCCTATACCTTTCTCCATGCGAGCCCGAACCCGACGCCTTTACACCTTTGGCATTGCCGCACTCCTCGTGCTGGGCGCAGCGGTGCTGGCCTTCTTCGCGCTGCGCGAGAACGCCAACCTCTTCTACACGCCCGAAGTGCTGGCTGAAAAAGGCCTGCCTGAGGCAGGGCGGGAAGTGAAGGTCGGCGGCTGGGTCGAGCCGGGCACGCTGACCTATGCCGATGGCGGAACAACCATGCAGTTCATCGTGATCGACAACAGCCCCAGCACCATCACCGTACGGTTTACGGGCGTCGCACCGGACCTGTTCCGCGAGGGGCAAGGCGTCGTCGCCACCGGTTCTTTTGACCAAAGTGGCACGTTTACCGCCAAGCAACTGCTCGCGAAGCATGACGAGAACTACCAGCCGCGCGAGTTGAAACCGCTCGAGGCAGGCGGATGATCGAAGCCGGCCATTTCGCGGCCTTCCTCGCGCTCGCTCTGTCCCTCGCGCAGGGTGTGCTCGGGCTGAGGGGAGAACGCCGGACGGCGGGCCTGCTCGCCGTGGCCGCCTTCGGGCTGATGGCGCTGTCTTTCCTGACCATCGTCAATGCGTTTGTGACCTCGGATTTCTCGGTCGCGCTGGTCGCCAACAATTCGCACACGCTGAAACCGATGGTCTACAAGATCGCCGGCGCCTGGGGGAACCATGAGGGCTCCATGGCGATGTGGTGCCTGGTGACAATCGGTTTCGGCGCTGCCGGGGCCGCGATGATGCGCACAGGGCGCAACCTGTTCGAAGCGCGCGCGCTCGGCGTGCAGGGACTGCTTTCAACGGGCGCGCTGGCCTATCTGCTGCTGGCCTCGTCGCCCTATCTCCGGCTCGACCCCGCGCCGTTCCAGGGCGCCGGGCTGAACCCCCTGTTGCAAGACCCTGCGCTGGCGATCCATCCGCCGATGCTCTACCTCGGTTATGTCGGCTATTCCTTCGTTTTCGCGCTCGCTGCAGCCGGCCTGATGGAAGGCCGCATCGACCGCGTGTGGGCGAAGGAAGCGCGCGTCTGGTCGCTCGCCGCGTTTGCGCCATTGACGTTCGGCATCGCACTCGGCTCCTACTGGGCCTATTACGAACTCGGCTGGGGCGGCTGGTGGTTCTGGGACCCGGTCGAGAATGCCTCGCTGATGCCGTGGCTGATCGGCGCGGCCCTGCTGCACTCAATTGTTGTGACCGAGAAGCGCGAAGGCTTTGCGGCGTGGACGGCGCTGCTTGCGGTGCTGGCCTTCCTTTTCTCGATCCTCGGCGCCTTCCTCGTGCGGTCGGGCGTACTCACCTCCGTGCATGCGTTCGCGGTGGATCCGGAACGCGGCACGCTACTGCTGATAGGGCTGCTCGTTTATGGCGGCTTTGCGCTGGGTTTGTTTGCCCTGAGGGCGCCGAAGCTGGAGGGCGGGAAAGCTTGGACACTGCTTAGCCGCGAAGGCGCGTTGATGGCGAACAATGTTGTTCTCATTGTCGCGACGCTGACCGTGCTTCTCGGCACGTTGTTCCCGCTGATCGCGGAAGCTTTCGGCCGGACAATTTCCGTCGGCGAGCCGTACTTCAATCTGACCTTTGTACCGATCATGGCGCTGATCCTGATTTTGCTGCCGGTCGTGCAGGCCTGGGCGTGGGGCAAGGCGGACCTGAAGGGATGGCTGCGCTGGGCAGTTGGCGGGGCAGCGCTTGTGCTGATGTTCGTGCTGCTGGGCGTAGGCCCACTCGACATTCCGGCGGGCGCCGCGTTCGGGCTGGCCGTCGGGGTCTGGCTGGTCGGCGGCGCGCTGTGGGAACTGAAGCGCCGGGCGATCACGCCGGGCCGCGTGTTCAAACTGCCGCTGCGGGTCTGGTCGATGACGCTGGCGCATGTCGGCCTCGGATTGTTCGTGCTCGGAGCTGTGATCGAAACGACCGGCCGCTATGAAGCGACACTGGCGCTGCCGGAAGGCGGCTCGGGCGAAGTGGCCGGCTGGACCATCACGCTGGATGAGGTCCGTTCAATCGAAGGGCCGAACTGGTATGCCGACCGTGCCGTGCTGACGGCGCGAAATGCCAACCAGACAGCCACGCTGACACCGATGAAGCGCTTCTATCCCGCCGCGTCCATGCCGACGACCGAAACCGCGATCCACAAGACCGGCACGGGCGACCTCTATGCCGCGCTGGGCGAACAACGCGATGTGGACGGCGAAGCGCGCTGGGTGTTCCGCATCTACTACAATCCGCTTGTGGACCTGCTCTTTGCGGGCGTCACGCTGATCGGCCTTGCCGGATTGATCGGGCTCTGGCCTTCGAGACGCGGCGCTAAGCCCGCGGAAGCCTGAGGGTTGCCTTCAGCCCGGGGCAGTTTTTCGGCCCGTTGCCATCTGCCAGGACCAGTTCGCCGCCGTGCAGTTCCGCAACGGACTGGACGAGCGACAGCCCGAGGCCTGAACCCGGCTGCGTGCGCGCCGAATCGAGCCGGTGAAACCTTTCGATCACCTTGGGCCGTTCGACTTCCGGAATGCCAGGGCCGGTATCCAGGACCGTCAGGTCGATCATCGCCTCGGGGCCACGCGTCACGCTGAGGGAGATCGAGCCGCCTTGCGGCGTGTACTTGATGGCATTGTCGATCAGGTTCGAAATGGCCTGGCCGATCAGTTCGCGGTCACCCAGCACAAGCTGGTTGCGCGTGATCTGGCTGCGGAAGCTGAGCCCGCCTTCCTCACAGGCCGGATCAAACAGTTCGGCGAGTTCCTCGGCCACTTCACTGAGGTCCATCCGGACGCGCAGGCCTTCCGTACCCGCATCAAGCCGGGCCAGGCGAAGGATTGCGTTGAACGTGTCGAGCACGCGGTCCACCTCTTCGACTGTTTCGCCGAGCGTCGTGCTTGCGGCCTCTTCGGTCATCGGTTTGGCGAGGGCGATCTCAAGCCGGTTGCGTAGGCGCGTCAGCGGCGAGCGCAGGTCGTGGGCAATCGCGTTGCCGGTGTTCTGCGAGGCTTCGACCAGCTTGCCGATCTGGTCGAGCATGGCGTTGATGCGCTGGGCGAGGCGGTCGAACTCGTCACCCGTGCCGCGCACCGGGACGCGCCGGCTGAGCTCGCCGCCGATGACGGCTTCCGCCGTTTTCGCGAGTTCTTCTGCCCGGCGCGCCGCACCCCGGGTGATCAGGACGCCGCCAAACAGCGACAGGATGAGCGCGACCGGCGCCGCCACCAGGATCGCGCTCTGGATTCGGTCCACGATGACGGTTTGCTGCGCCGTATCGAACGCGACCATCAACGCGCCGCCATTGTCGCGCAGGCGGACGATCCGGCCGGCAGCGGGCCGCAGCGTTTTGGAGCCGTCGGATTGCGGAAGTTCAAAGTCGAAATACACGGTCTTCATGCCGGATTCCGGCGGATCATCCGGCAAGCGTGGGAAGTGCCCGGCGATTTTCCGGCCGGAGGTATCTTCGAGATAGTAGTAGAAGGGTGAGCCCGAGAGCGTCATCCGTTCGAACACGGACTGGCTGAGGCGTTCCATGCCACCGGTATAGTAGGCGTTCGCCAGCTGCTCGAACTCCACCGTGATCCGCCGCTCCGATTCCACCCGGATGTAATAGACCGTGGAGTAGTAGAGATAGGCGAGCAGGGCGCCGGAGAAGGCGGCGATCATCAGGGAGTAGAGCAGGGCCAGCTTGAACGTGGTGGTGCGCACGAATACGGGCATCGCCTTGCGCACCCGTTCGGGGATCGGCAAGCGGATGTCTTCGGGCAAACGCGGAAACTGCCCGGCGAATTTCGCGGGCAGTTTCGCCAATCGCTCATAGGTGAGCCAGGCTGGCCAGTGGGGTGGCAGCTTCATGGGCGCCTAGGTGCCAGCCCCCCTGTTCCCCGTCTAGCCCTGGAGGCGGTAACCCGCGCCGCGAACCGTCTGCAGCAGCGGTTCCGGGAAGTCCTTGTCGATCTTGGCGCGCAGGCGCGAGACGTGCACGTCGATGACGTTGGTCTGGGGGTCGAAGTTATAATCCCAGACCTTTTCAAGCAGCATCGTGCGGGTCACGACCTGTCCGGCATGGCGCATCAGGTATTCCAGCAGGCGAAATTCGCGTGGCTGGAGATCGATCTTCTTGCCGGAACGCGTGACCTTGCGGGTCAGGAGGTTCATCTCGAGATCGCCCGCCTTCAGCGTGGTGACCTGCGGTTCGGTCGTCGTCCGGCGGCCGAGGGCCTCTACGCGGGCCGCGAGCTCAGCAGGGACGAACGGCTTGCCAAGATAGTCCTCGGCACCAGCCTTGAGCCCCTGCACCTTGTTCTGAACATCGCCGAGTGCGGACAGGAAGAGGGCCGGGGTGGTGCCACCCGCATCCCGGAATTCCTTGATCAGCGTCAACCCGTCCTTCTCCGGCAGCATCCGGTCCACCACTAGCGCGTCGAAGTCTTCGGCGCGCGCCCGGGCGAGACCCGCAGCGCCGTCGCGGGCGCATTCAACGTCATGCCCCGCATCGCCGAGGACCTTCTCGATGAACGTGGCCATCTCGCTATCATCTTCGATCACAAGGACCTTGAGGGAACGATGGTGAAGTGTATCCGCCATCCGGGGCTCCATAAACGCTGGGGGTTACTTGGGAATATCGATCGTGCGGTAGTTGGTGATCTGTCCGACGCGGAGTGCGAGCAGGACTTTCGAGCGGTTGGCCGCCTTGGCTTCCGCGATGGCGCGCTCGAAAGCGTCCACCGACGGCACAGGGCGTCCGTTGGCTTCGAGGATGATGATGCCGGGTTCAAAACCCGCTTCCTCGAACGGGCCGTCTTTTGTCACTTCGGTGATCGCGAGGCCGGTGTCGCCGGTGCGAAGCCCGAGGGCGATGCGGGTCGCGTCATCCATCGGGGAGAGGCGCACGCCGAAGTCCGGCAGCATTTTGCCAGGGACCGCCGACGGGGTGCCAGGTTCGGCCGGATTGGCGCCGTCAGGAACCGGGCTGATGGCGTTCGGATCAGCCGGACGCTCGCCGACCGTGACGTTGATCGACTGGGCCTTTCCGTCGCGCAGGATATCGAACTTGTTCTGCGTGTTTGCGATCAGCTTGGCGACGAGGCGCGTGGTCGATGTCGAGTCGGTGACCTTCTGGCCGTTGACCGACAGGATGATGTCGTTGCGCTTCAGGCCAGCGCGTTCAGCGGGGCTGCCGGTCGTCACGTCGGCGATCAGGGCGCCTTTTACATCCTCGATGCCAAGGGCTTCCGCAAATTCAGGTGTCAGGTCGCCGATCTGGACGCCGAGCCAGCCGCGCGAGACGCGGCCGTTCTGGATCAGGGTATCGGTCACTTCCTTCGCGAGTTCCGCGGGAATGGCGAAGCCGATGCCGACCGAGCCGCCGGTGGGCGACAGGATCTGCGAGTTCACGCCGATCACGTTGCCCTTAAGGTCAAAGGTCGGACCGCCCGAGTTGCCCCGGTTTATTGGTGCATCGATCTGCAGGAAGTCGGTGTAGGGGCTTCCGGCGCCAAGTTCGCGGCCATCGGCCGACAGGATGCCGGCGCTGGCGGAGCCGCCAAGGCCGAACGGGTTGCCCAGGGCAACAACCCAGTCACCCTTGCGGATGTCCTTCGAGGTGCCGAATTTCACGTAAGGATACGGACCCGGCTCCTTGACGCGGACAACGGCGAGGTCCGTCAGCGGATCGGCGCCGACGAGTTCGGCATCGATCTCGCGGCCGTCGCTCATCACGATCTGAATCTGCGTTGCGCGTTCCACGACATGGTTGTTGGTGACGACAAGGCCGTCCTGCGAAATGAAGAAGCCGGAACCGAGGGAGCGCGCCTCGCGGGTGCGCGGCGTTTCCTGTTCCTGCTGCTCGCGGCGCTGCTCGAAGAAATCCTCAAGACCCGGCATGCCGCGGAACTGTTCGAAGAACTGGTCCATGTCGCCAAGCTCGCTCATGTCCTGCGTCGAGACGACGTTGACCGACACGACGGCCGGTTCGACCTTTTCGATCAGGTCTGCAAAGCTGAGCGGTGCCCCGGGCGGTGCCTGGATGGCAATTGGCTGGGCCCCGGCTTCGGGGGCGAGCAGCTTTGGAACGGCGAACGCGGATCCCATGATCGCGGCACCGAAGGCAGCCGCTACGAGCGTCTGGGCCGAAACGCCAAATTTATTCATCAATCTCTCCAGAGAATTGAAAATGCCGCCATTTCCGGCGACGAGACAGAACATAAACATGCCACAGGTAATGTGGTCATTAAAAGACAGTTAGGTGATTTCCGCAGGATGTGAACGGCTCTCAGCAGAACGTGATGTCCGCGTTCAGACGTTTTCTGACTCGATGCTGGGCGCCTTGGCCCGCGCTTTCCGGGCCATCAGAAGGCCGGTGGTGACCCCGGCGGCGAGCAGCGCAAAGGGCAGGCCCCAGAGCAGCCAGCCGGACGCATCCCGGGCAGGCGGGCGGAAAAGCACGAAGTCGCCATACCGGCTGACGAACCAGTCGCGTACCTCGGTGTCCGTGGCCCCCTCGTTTACCATATCCCGGATCTGCACCCGCATGTCCTCGGCTATCGCGGCGGAGGATTGCGACACCGGTTCATTCTCGCAGGCGACGCAGCGAATCTCGCGCATCAGGTCCTGGGCGCGGGCCTCGGCATCCGGGTCCGCCAGCGGCGTTTCGGCGAGCAGGGCGATGAGGGCGGCGGCAAAGAGGGTTTTCATGCCTTTCCGATAGCAAACCCTGCGCGCCGCTGAAACCGGCTTTGGTGCCTCAGGCGGGCGCGCGGTGCGGGATTTGTCCCTCGCGGCAGTGTCGGCTAAGCCTTCCACATGCTTGATATCCGCCCCATCGCCTCTGATTCCGACACAGCCCTCGCGGCGGCCGAGCCGCACGCGCCGTATCTCCGCCGCTTGCGCGAACGGGGAGTTCCGGCCGACTTTCCCGCGGCGCTGTCCGCTGTCCGAAACCTCCCGGCAGAGACCCCGATTGCCGAGGCTATGGCGGCGCTTCGCGCGGCCAAACTTTCTGTGCATCTTGCTCTCGCAGGCGATGACTTGTCGGGCCGGCGACGCGTCTTGGACGTCACGCACTGCCTGACCGGGTTTGCCGTCGATTGCCTGGAGGCGGCTTTCCGGGTGGCCCTAGCCAGCCGGGGACTCAAGGGCGACGGCCTGTTTGCCATCGCGCTGGGAAAGATGGGCGCGTTCGAGCTCAACTATTCGAGCGATATCGACATTGCCGCCTTCTACGAGCGGGACCGGTTTGACGGCGGCGACCGCGACCCCGGCGAAGCGGCGCAGCGCGTCGTCCGCGAGGTCGTGAAGATCATGGATGAGATCACGGCGGGCGGATACGTGTTCCGCACCGATCTGCGACTGCGCCCCGACCCAAGCTCAACGCCTGTCGCTGTCTCCACCGAGATGGCGGAACTCTATTACGAGAGCGTGGGCCAGAACTGGGAACGGATGGTATGGATCAAGGGCAGGCCCGCCGCCGGGGATCACGCCGCGGCCACAAAGTTCCTTGCACGGATGGAGCCATACATCTGGCGCCGCAATCTCGACTATTGGGCGATCGGCGATATCCAGGCGATCAAGCGGATGATCAATACGAAGGTCGGCGCCAACGATTTCGATGCCCGCTCGCCGGATGTGAAGCTCGCGCCGGGCGGAATTCGCGAGATCGAGTTCTTCGTCCAGACGCAGCAACTCATTCTTGGCGGGCGAGACATTGCCCTGCGCGACAACACCACGCTCGGCGCGCTTGCGGCGCTGACGGATGCCGGCGTCGTCTCCCCATCCACCGCGACAACGCTGACGGCGGCGTACAAGGCGCTGCGGAATGTCGAACATCGCATCCAGATGCGCCAGGACGAGCAGACCCATACGGTTCCCGCCGACGACGCGGAGCGCGAAAGCCTCGCTTTCCTTTGCGGTTATAGCGCTCTGTCCGAATTTGACCGCGACCTGCTGGACACGCGCCGGCAGGTGCAGGCAGCCTACGATGCCTTGTTCGCGAAAGAAGACCGCGCCGCCGAGACGCACAGCCTCGGCAACCTCGTATTCACCGGCGTAGACGATGATCCGGGTACGGTCAAAACCTTGTCGGGCCTCGGCTTCTCCAATCCGTCCTCGGCGATCGATACGATCCGAAACTGGCACCGGGGGCGTGTACCCGCGACGCGCACGCCGCGCGGACGAGAATTGCTCACCGCCATCCTCCCCGGGATGCTGCAGGCCATGGGCGAGACGGGCGAACCGGATCAGGCCTTCCTCTGGTACTCACGTTTCTTCGAAGGCCTCTCGTCGGGCGTACAAACGCTATCGATGTTGCTCGCGCGGCCTGACCTCTTGTCTGATCTCGTCGCAACACTCGCGCTCGCGCCGCGCCTTGCGCGCATCATCGCGCGCCGCCCGGACCTGCTGGAGGCGCTTGTCTCGAATGCCATTCCGAAGGCGCCCAATGTCTCCGGAGCGGTGACCTTCGATGCGGCGCTTGACAACTGGCGCCGGTATCACCGCGAACAAAGTTTCCTGACGGGGCACCGTCTGCTGCACGGGCTGATTGCGTCGGACGAAGCTGCGCAGGTCTGGACGCGCCTCGCCGATGACACCATCCGGTACATGGCCGCCGTAGGCGAACAGGAGACGACCCGCCGGTATGGCGAAGTGCCGGGCCGCTGGGCGGTGTTCGGCATGGGCAAGCTCGGCGGCGAGGAAATGACGGCGGGATCGGATCTGGATCTGATTGTGATCTACGATTCCGGTTCGGACAATGCGCAGAACTGGTTCACGCGGCTGACGCAGCGCCTGATTACCGGCCTCACGGCGCCGACAGCGGAAGGAGAGCTGTACGAAGTCGACATGCGCCTGCGTCCCTCCGGCCGCGCGGGTCCGGTTGCCGTGCGTCTTGATGCCTTTCGCCACTACCAGAATGTTGAGGCCTGGACCTGGGAGCATATGGCGCTGACCCGCCTGCGGTTCATCTGCGGTGACGACTCTCTGGGGCAGGCGGTGCACCAGATCGCAGCCGATGCGATCTGCGCCCGCGCGCGAAGTGCGCGCCGCAAGCAGATTCCGGTGGATGTGTCCGACATGCGCCAGACACTCTACCGCGAAAAGGCCGGGCACGGACTATGGGACTTCAAGACGGCTGAAGGCGGGCTGATCGATATCGAGTTCATGGCGCAGCAGGAAATGCTGCTGCGCGCCCGCCCTGATCTTGTGCGGCCGAACACCGGCATGGCGCTGTCCGGCCTTGCGGATGCGGACGGGGAAGACAGCGAGGACTGGTGTTTCCTGCGCGCCGCGCTGAACCTCCTGTCTGCGATGCAACAGCTGCAACGGCTCGCCATCGGCAGCGACCCAGTCGACGAGGCGATGCCCGAAGGCCTGAAAGCCCGCCTGTGCCGCGCAGCTGGAGAGGAGGACTTTGAAGGCCTGGAAGAGCGTCTTTCCGGGGTAAAGGCCCGCGTTCACCAGCTCGCGAGAGAAAAACTGCACCTGCCGGCGACGGAATCCTGAGGGCCCCTCGTTTCATCAACGCTGGGATCAACAAGGAGCTACCCATGAAGAAATTTACCCTCGCTGCGGCCTCGGCGCTGACATTCGCGCTGGCCGTCCCGATGATTGCGCAAGCCGGCGGCCACAAAGGCGGCGGAAAGCATCTCGAGATGCTGGATACCAACGGCGACGGCACGATAGCCCGCGCTGAAGCGGAAGCATCTGCCGCCGAATCCTTCGGCAAGATGGACACCAACGCCGATGGTTTCCTGATGCAGGCTGAACTGAAGGCCGGCCATGAAGCCCACCGGGCTGAAATGGAAGCGGAATGGGCAAAGAAACGTGAAGGCAAGCCGGCGCGTGAGCCGAAGGCCGATGCTGACCCCGCCAAGGCGGAAGCCTGGAAGGCCAAGAAGGAAGAGCGCAAGGCGAACATGGAAACCAAAGCCGCTGAGCGCTTCGCTGCCGTTGATACCAACAGTGACGGCCGCTGGAGCAAGGTTGAATACACCGCTCACCGCCTGGAACACTTCACCAAGCTGGATACGGACGCAGATGGCAACATCACGCCCGCCGAGCAGGAGGCGGCCAAGGCCAAGATGAAGGAGCGCCGCGGCAAATGGCGGGACAAGCCGGCCGGGCAATAAGCATAACCGGACCGGGCCGGAGCCCAGACGGGACAATTGCGCTCCCCCTGCATTTGTTTCTCGGGTTTCCGGTCCGGAATCGGCTAGACGCTATCGCGTGGCTTTCACGTCTGACCTTGACCAGATCACACGTGCCGCAGCGGGCGATCCGGCTGCGGTGCGTGCCCTTGTCAACCGCTACAGCCCCGGCGTCCTCAGTCTCGCGACCCGGATGCTGGCCGACCGCGCAGAGGCAGAAGACGTGACACAGGAAACCTTTCTCCGCGCCTGGAAAGCGCTGCCCGGCTGGGAGCCGCGGGCGAAGTTCTCGACCTGGCTGCACCGGGTCGCCCTGAACCTCTGCTACGACCGGCTGCGCAAGCGCAAGGAATCGCTGCCCGGCGAACTGCCGGACATGGCCGACACGCGGCTTGCCCCTCACGAGGCGTTGGACCAGTCGCAGCGTGTGAGCGCCATCGAAGGCGCGATCGGCGCCTTGCCGGAACGCCAAAGCGCCGCCTTGACGCTTTGCGCATTGCAGGGACACTCACAGGCCGAGGCGGCCGATATTCTGGAGATCAGCGTCGAAGCCGTTGAAAGCCTTCTTGCCCGCGCGCGGCGGACCTTGCGCGCACAATTGCTGGAAGGGAGAACCAGCCCATGACCGAAGACCGGCTGATTGAACTCATCGAAGCCTGGGGCGCTGACCCGTCAGCCTTCCCGGAGGCCGAGCGTGCCGCCGCGAGGTCTATGCTTGCGGCGCAACCGGCGCGGTTCGCGGCGGCCATCGCCGAAGCGCGCGCGCTCGATTCAGCGCTGGCACGGCTGCCCGAGATACTCCCCTCAGCGGCGCTGACCGAGAGGCTCGTCGCTTCTGCTCCCCGACCCAAAGCTGCTACGAGCGGATTCCGCCTCCCGAAGTTTGCGCCCTGGGCGCCTGCCAGCGGCTTCGCGGCGCTTGCCGCCGGTCTGTTCATGGGTGTCATGGTCGCGCCGGCCGCCAGCGCCTCGAGTGACACATCTGAAGTAGAATCCGTGATCGAACATGCGCTCGGCTATGATCCGGCGGCCTTCACCGAGGAGCTGGGCGAATGAGCGATCCACAGGTCCGCCGCTTTCCGTTCTGGCTGACATTGTCCGTACTCGGCAATCTCGTGCTGGTCGGACTGCTTGCCGGGATTTTCCTCAATGCGCCCAAGCGGCCCGATTGGGGCAGGGGCGACCCGGGAGCGCCACCCGGGTTTGAACTCACCACCGAAGAGCGCGACGGCGTGCGCCAGCTGATGCGGGCGAGCTTCGAAGCCGGGCGTGAAGCCCTTGAGGCGCGCCGCGCTGCCGAGCGCCGTCTGGCCGACGCCTTGCGGGCTGAGCCCTATGATGAAGCTGCCGCCCGTGCCGCCCTCTCGTCCCTGCGAGAGGCGGACCGCCTTGCACGCGACGCCGTGGCGGACCGCATGTTCGACGGACTGGACGAACTCAACCCGAACCAGCGGGCCATGGTCGCCAGGATAATGGCCGGCAACATGGAAAAGCGCGGCAAGGCCGGAGAGCGGCTGGAGAAGTGGCGCGAGCGGCGCAAGGAGCGCCTTGAGGGCAATCCGGACGAAGGCGCGCCCTAGTCCTTCGACTTGTGGGCAAGACGCCCGGCATTGGCTTCCCAGTTCTGGCCGTCAAAGGGTGTGACGCGCACGTCCAGCTGGTCCCACTCATCGAGACAGCGCCAGGTGACGGCGAATCCGTCCGGATTCGACCTCGGAATGTAGAAGCTCTTGATCCCGCAAGTCTTGCAGAACATGTGCCTGGCGCGGCCGGTATTGAACGTGTACTCGCCCAGATTGTCCGCCCCCTGAACAAGCCGGAACCGGCTGGACGGGACGATGACATGGATGTTGCCGCTCATCGCGCACATCGAGCAATTGCAATCCTCAACCTCGAACGCATCCGGCAGTTCGGTGGAGAAGCGGACGGCGCCGCAATGGCAGCCGCCGTCATGCCATCTGCGCGTGGGCTCGCTCATCCCACCCATTCCGGAGGCTTGCGGTGTGCCCAGGGCGCCGCGCGCTCAAGCTGCCCCGCAAGGGCCAGCAACAGCCCTTCCTGTCCATACCGCGCGCCGAACATCATGCCGATCGGCAGCCCGGCGGGTGCGGTCGCCGTCGGCGCTGTCCAGTGCAGCGGCACGGACATCGCGGGCGCGCCCATATGGTTGAACACGGCGCAATGCGGCGCGAATCCGGCGATCGCTTCGCCCATCTTCTGGGTGTCCGCCGTCAGCGCCATCGTTCCCAAAAGGTCCGGCGCACGGTGAAGGGTGGGTGACAGGGTCAGGTCAAAGTCGCCCGCATCAAGGAAGTGTTCGTACTGGATCGCGGCGGTGATGAATACGTTGTTGGCTTTCGCGAGTTCTACCATCGGCACCGTCCGGCCGAGGCGCACCATGCCCGCCGTCACCGGTTCGATCTCATCATCCGTGACCGGACGGCCCCGCGCGGCGCCATGCTCGTCCAGTTGCGCGGCAATGTTGGCAGAAATGGTGAAAAGCCCGGCCTTGCCGAGGGCCTCGCCATTCAGCATCGGTCCGGCTTCGACGATGACATGGCCGAGGCTTTCGAGCAACTTCGCCGTCGCTTCCAGCCCGGCAGCGGCGTCCGCATCCGGTTTGGTGCCATTCGGAGCGGTGCGCCAGAGGGCAATGCGAAGGCGCTTCGGGTCGCGGTCCAGTTCAGAGAGATAAGGCCGCGCGGGCGGCGTCGCGAGATAGCGGCTGCCGGTCTCAGCGCCGTGTGTCAGGTCCAGCAACGCTGCGCTGTCGCGCACCGTACGGCTGACCACATGCACCGTGGACAGACCATTCCAGCCTTCCGTGCGCGAAGGCCCCATCGGAATGCGTCCGCGTGACGGCTTCAGCCCGAACACGCCGCAACACGCCGCCGGAATGCGGATCGATCCGCCCCCGTCGCTCGCCTGCGCGACCGGCAAGACGCCCGAAGCGACCGCCGCTGCCGCGCCGCCGGACGAGCCGCCCGCGATGCGCGT
>LNFM01003298.1_pt1 | contig 50564 bp, 44 predicted proteins | sample 596031 | NCBI WGS metagenome assembly LNFM01 (sample SAMN04254537, study PRJNA301005) | activated carbon metagenome | isolation source: dual media filters at the Ann Arbor, Michigan drinking water treatment plant | place: USA: Ann Arbor | reverse complement strand
GCAAGTCGCTGGGTGGCATCACCACCGCCCTGACGACCGTGGCCATGGTCGAGGCCGACACGCTGGAGTCCGGTGGCATCTCCACCACCGGCGCCAACCTGGGCAACGAGCTGCTGGAAGTCGTGGGCATCACCAGCCTGGAGACCGTCAAGGGCTCCACGGGCAGTGACCGCGTCATCGTGGGCAACGCGCTGCAAGCCGGTCTCATCACTGGCGCCGATGCATTCGAGAGCGTGCCGGCGAACAGCACGTGGTTCAACTCCGCTGCGCAAACGGCCTTGGGCATGAACGGTAACAACGGCGCCGCACTGTCCCTGGACGACGTCGGCCTGTACACCTTCGACCTGGCTGCCGGAAACGACTCGCTGGACTACAAGCAGGAAACCCGCCTTGTCGCGGTCAGCGTCGACACGACGGCTACCGACACCGATGAGGTCTACATCGGTTTCCCGAACGCCGTCTTTGAACGTGCAGATACTGCCACGGGCGTCGAGCGCTACTACGGTGGTCAGAACGAGAACTTCATTGATCTCGTGTCCGCCACCGTGAACACGACCATTCAGTTCTCTAAGGAAGCGCAGAGCAACGTCCCCGCCAACGCCATTGCCGAACCCCAGGGTAACGACGCTGGTTCTACGGGCGAAACGCGCGGTACCGAGGTTCGCGAGACCGGAACGGCCAATGTGTTCGCCACGTTCATGGACCGCACGGGTGCAAGCGACATCGGGATCGCAGCAAGCCTGTGGAATGGCGTGCAAGGCTCCAACACCTTGGCAGAGACCGTGATCCTGACCGACAACGAAGCCGGTACCGCGCACCTCCTGCGCGTCGCTGGTGGTAAGAATGCGGTGGACTACAGCGCCATGTCCTCGGCTGTGACGGCCAACATTGGCAGCGTGGATCGCAGCACCAACACGTTCCAGGCCCAGATCACCTCCATCGGCAACACCGGTGGCGACGAGGCCCGCCAGGCCCACAACCTGGACAACGCCAACAACTTCCTGACGATCACGGGTTCGACGGTGGCGGGCGACAACGCCAACATCGCGGGCCTGACGCTGGTTGCCACGGGCGCTGTTGCCAACAAGCAGAGCCTGTCAGGTGCGAACTCGGGCATCCTCGCCCGCAGCGTCGTGAACCTGAGCACCGGCGAGATCCGTGAAGACATCCACGGCCAGTACCTGGACGTCAACGGCGTGCTGCGCTCGGCCAACTTCCTGACCGCCATCAGCGGTTTCGAAGACGCCACGGGTGGCGCCAACGGCGACTCGCTGCTGGGCAACGGCGGTGTGAACGGCCTGGACGGCGCCGGTGGTGCGGACATCCTCTGGGGTGGCCGTGGCACGCGTCCGGTCGGCTCGGCCAACACCGGTGACACGCTCACCGGCGGCGCTGGCGCCGACTGGTTCGTCTACACCGACGAAACCGAGTCGCCCGGAGGCTCCGTGACGGGCGGCCAACAGTCGGCAACCGTCTTCGGCGCCGCTGGCGTGGGTGATGCGGCTGTGCTCCGTTCGCAAGACGAGGTCACCGACTTCACCACGCTTGCCGACAAGCTGGTCTTCGTGATCGGTGCCGACTCCTGGGATGCTGTTCGTGTCACCGCGTCCATCGCTTCGCTGGCCGGCGTGGCTGGCTCGGTCGACCCGGTCGTGACCGGTGTCGGTGCCAACCTGACCACGATCGACATCCCGGTGCAGTCGACCGGTGCCGCTTCGATCCAGGACCAGAACTACCTGATCAACCACGCAGGTGCTACCACGGTGGAAGCTGACCTGGTCTTCCGGGTGCAGATGACGACGGGTGCAGACATCGCCGACGCCGGCCTTGGCCAGGCAACGACGACGCTGACGAACGCGGCCACGGCCGACGACGGCCTGGCGACGGTTTTTGTCTACACCGACAAGAACCAGTCGCAAGGCGGCGGCTTCGACCAGATGAGGACAAGATCGACCTGTCCTTCCTGCGCGCGGTGGAGTGGGAAGCCCGCTTCGGCACGACCTACGACGTTGGCAACAACAACGTGGCCGACGCCATCGAGGCCTTCCGCACGCTGCCGGCCTCGCCGGTGGCAGCGTTCAACGCCGACGCGCCTGGCCTCTTCGTGGATGCCGGTGGCGAGTTCCGCGCCATCGCTCTGCAGACGATCGCCACCGCCGGCGGCAACAGCACGGCTGTGTTCATCGACGTCAACGCCGACGGCAACTACACGGTCGGCAGCGACATGGTGTTGAGCCTCGTGGGTGTTGGCGCGCTGGCCCTGGGTGACGTGATCTTCAACAACTACGACCTCCTGGGCCTGAACAACGAGCTGCCGGGCTTCGCCGCCAACAGCGACGTCGGGACCTGAACGTAGCAGGCAAGTAGAGGGCTGCCGGCAACGGCAGCCACTTACAGCCCAACGGGGCGGCACGACCAACGTGCCGCCCCTTTTTCATTTGCAGAGAGGTTTCGATGAACGACTGGACAGAAGGCTATGTGACAGAGGTGGACTACACCTACGGCTTCTACAAGGAGATGAGCCCCGCCTCGATGCGGTACGCACTCACCGCCGCCGGCTATGAAGCGCCCCCCATCGATCACTTCAGCTACTGCGAACTCGGATTCGGCCAAGGCGCCGGGCTGAGCCTGCTGGCGGCCGCCAATCCCCAAGGCGACTTCTACGGTACCGACTTCAATCCCGCGCACTCCGCCGGCGCAGCACGACTGGCCCAGGCCAGCGGCTTGCCCAACCTGCACGTTTACGACGACAGCTTCGAACAGTTCACGGCGCGCGAACTGCCGAAGTTCGACTACATCACGCTGCATGGCGTCTGGTCATGGGTCGGCATCGAAAACTGCAAACACATCGTCGACTTCATCGGCAAGCATCTGAAGGTGGGCGGCGCCGTCTACATCAGCTACAACACGCTGCCGGGTTGGACACACGCACTCCCCATGCGCGGACTGCTGAGCCAGTACGTGCAATACCAGACAGCTCCCGCTGACTCCTTGGCCGGTCGGATCGACGGCGCACTCAAGCTGCTCAACGCCCTGGACAGCGTGCCGGGCAGCTACTTCAAGCAGACGCCCCAGCTTGCCGAGCGCATCAAGGGCCTGCAGGGGCAGAACCGCAACTACCTGGCGCACGAGTACCTGAATCGCCACTGGACGCCAGTTTTCTTCTCTCAGATGGTCGAAGATCTGGAAGCTGCCAAGCTGACCTTCGCCGCCCATGCCAATCCGCTGAACTGCATCGATTCGCTCAACCACACGAAGGAACTGCAGGCGGTGCTGGACGGTATTGCGAGCCCCATCTTCAAGGAAGTCGTGCGCGACCTGGGCATCAACCAGAGCTTTCGCCGAGACATCTTCGTGCGCGGCCCACGCCGACTGTCGCGACACGACCATGCCGCTGCACTGCTAGACACGGTCTACACGCTGGTGGTCGAGCGCGCTCAATGCGCCCTGAAAATCAAGACTACCGTGGCCGAGGCCACGCTCAATGCTGCGACCTACGATCCAATCCTCGACGCTCTGGCGGCTGCGCCGGCTTCGGGTCGACAACTGACCCAGGTGCTGGCCAGCGGCGGACCGGACGCCGAGAACCGGGTGCTCCAGGCGGTCATCGTCCTGGTCGGCGCGGGCTACATCGCCCCGTGCGCGTCATCGGCCCAGGAAGAAGCGGCCAAGGCCAGCAGCGACCGATTCAACCACCACATCGTTCAGCGCACGGTGCGGGCCACAGAAGGCGACTTCAACTTCCTGGCCTGCCCGCGTACCGGTTCCGGTGTGGCGCAGCAACGAATGGGACAGCTCTACATGCACGCCGAGACCCTCGGAGAGGCCACGCCAGAGCACAAGGCAGCCACGCTCTGGGCACTGCTGAAGTCTTCCCGGCAGCACCTCTTGAAGGAGGGCAAGCCGATCGAAGGCGAGGACGCAAGCGTCGCCGAGCTGATCCGACGGTACGAGGAGTGGAACACGACGCAGCGACCCCTCCTGAAATCCCTGGGCGTCCTCTGAAGGGACCGCAGGATTCACACCAAGGACCTCTGCCGTGGGAAAGGACGCACTGACAAGCCTGACACTCCGCTACGACGCAGAGGAGGACCGTCTTGCACTGCGCCTCGTGCTCGGAGCGGAAGCACCCAGGGAAATGCTGACCTACCTGACACGACGTATCACCCAGCAGCTGCGCTCTCAGCTGCAGACCCTGGCGGAGCAGTCTGCGCAAGCCCCCGAACGCCTGCCGCCCTCGAGCCGCAGTCAGGTGGAGGCGAATTACCACCATGCCGTGGCGTCACAGGTTCCGACGACGGCGGGTCCGCCGATCCGGCCACAAGGGGAAGGCCGGGCACCTCTCGTGACCCGAGCCCAATGCGGTCGGGTGCGCGGAGGAGGGTCCTGGGTCATCCGCCTGGATCTGCGCGAAGCCGAACCGATGACCATCACTCTCACCGATTCCACCCTTCACGCCACCATCGCCCTCATCAACCGGCAGGTGGCCGCAGCGGGTTGGGACCTCCCGGTGATGGCCATCCAGCAGGCGAACGGAGCAGCGCCCGAGGTGCCGCTGTTGCGCGAACTCCACTGAGCGGGACGAGACGCAAAACTTCATATAGGACAGCGCTAGAATGCGCTTCCTATATGAACTCAACGCTCCGCGTTCCACTGCACGCCACCGAGCAGCAGTTCGACCGCCTGCAGGCACTGCAGCAGGCTTTCGCACAAGCTTGCAACTCGCTCGCGCCCGTCGTGCAGCAGAGTCGCTGCTGGAATCGGGTGGCCCTTCATCACATGGCCTACCGGCCGATGCGCGCGAAGTACCCTGAGCTTGGCTCACAAATGATCTGTAATGCCATATATTCTGTTTCCCGAACCAGCCGGCACGTCTACCAGAGCCCGGCCAGCCCATTCAATCTGCAGCGGCTGGAGGCCAGACCCCTGCCGTTGCTTCGATTTCAGCCAGACAGCCCAGTGTTTTTCGACCGGCACACGCTGAGTCTCAAGCCAGGTCAGATCTCGATGCTGACTCTGGAGGGCAGGCTGCAATTCCACCTGACCATCCCTGAGGAAATCGAACAGCGCTTCCGTATCGACCACCTTCGGGAAATCGTCCTGAAGCGACAGGGTTCCGACTTCGTCCTCGACTTCACCTTTGGCAAGGCCGACCCTGCTGCCGACCCAGTCGACGACCTCCCCGAGTACGTTCTGGTCACGGATGACCCTCATCCCCCTCTCCGCCCGGAAGCCGCCAGGACGCTGAACGCATGAGCACGAACAAGAAACCGGCGGCGCAAGCCGGCAACATCCTGCGGGAGTCACTGGCCACGCAGGCGCCCCTGTTCTGGCGGGCGGCACTCTTCAGCCTGATCTCCGGCCTGCTGATGCTGACGCCCTCGTGGTTCATGTGGGAGGTCTACGGGCGCGTGCTGAACAGCCGCAACGAAACCACCCTGTTGATGCTGCTGGTCATCACCGTGCTGGCCTACGTGCTGGTCGAGCTACTCGAACTCATCCGCGCACGCATCCTCGCCAGGGCTTCCGAGGGTTTCGACCAAAAACTGCGCACGCGTGTCTTCGACCTCGCCTTCGACACCAGCCGCAAACGACAAGGTGCAATGGCGGTGCAGGCGTTCGCCGATCTCAAGACGCTGCGCGAAACCATCTCATCGCCGGCCGTGACGGGCTTCATGGACCTGCCTGCAGCCATGATCATGCTGCTGCTGATGTTCCTGCTCAGTCCCTGGCTCGGCGTCATGACTCTGCTGGGTGCATGTTCGCAGGCACTCGTCGCCTGGGCCACCGACCGCAAGACCATGCCGTTACTGAGCGACGCCACGCGCGCTTCCAGCGAGGCACAGGCCTACTCTGCAAGTACCCAGCGTAACGCCGAAGTGATCGAGTCAATGGGCATGCTGGAAAACGTCCACAAACGCTGGATCACCCGCCAGCGACGCTTCCTGGCGCGCCAGTCGGAAGCGTCCGACGTGGCCGGCGTCAACGCCGTCGCCGCACGAATGATCCAGACCATGCAGGGGTCGCTCCTGCTGGGCGCCGCGTGCTGGCTCGCCTTGCACAACGCGATCTGGGGCGGCATGGGCATGGCCATCGTCGCCTCCATCATCGGCGCTCGAGTGCTGGCCCCGATGGCCCAGTTGGTGTCGCAGTGGCGCACCGTGGTGTCTGGCCGCGAGGCCTATGGCCGACTCGGGCAGATGCTGTCCGCCATGCCCAGCGTTCAGGAATCGATGCCGCTGCCGCGACCCAAGGGGGTGCTGACGGTCGAAGGAGTACACGCCGCCGCGCCATCGTCCAACTTGCCCATCCTGCGCGGCGTCACCTTCACCGCCAAACCCGGCGAACTGGTCGCAGTGATCGGCCCATCCGCTTCTGGCAAGACCACGCTGGCCCGGCTCCTGGTCGGTGTCTGGCCCGCGCTGTCTGGAAAGGTCCGACTGGACAGTGCCGATGTCCATGCGTGGAACAAGGAAGAGCTGGGTCCCTACGTCGGCTACCTCCCGCAGAATGTCGAGCTCTTCGACGGTACGGTGTCGGCCAACATCGCTCGCTTCGGCGATGTCGACAAGGCCAAGGTCCGGGCCGCCGCCGAACTCGTCGGGCTCACGTCCTTCATCGAGTCGCTGCCCCAGGGTTTCGACACCGAGATTGGCAGCGATGGCGCCAATCTGTCAGGCGGCCAGCGCCAGCGCCTGGCTCTGGCGCGCGCCGTCTACGACGATCCTCAGCTGATCGTGCTGGACGAGCCCAACGCCAGCCTCGACGAAGCGGGCGAACAGGCCCTGTTCAACCTGCTGATGGCTTTGAAGGCCCGCGGAGCGACGGTGGTGGCCAACACGCACCGCACGTCCTTGCTGCCGGCGGCAGACAAGATCCTGGTGATGAACGACGGTCAGTCGGCAGCGTTCGGGCCGCGCGACGACGTACTTGCCGCGCTGCGCAAAGCCGCCGAGCAGGGCCGGGCTGCCGTGGCCGAGCCGCCGCGCCCGGCAGCAGCCCCCGCTCAGCTGACTCTCGGCACCGGGAGCGCCGCATGAGCGCCGGCTTCTTCTCCCGCAGCCCCATGGGCCGTTGCCTGTGGACATTCCGTCGGGAATTCGCGTGGGTGGCCGTGTTCAGCATCTTCGCGAATTTGCTGGCCCTGACCCCTACCCTGTACATGCTGCAGGTGTTCGATCGAGTGATGATCAGCGGCAGCGAGTTGACGCTCCTGGCCTTGACCCTGCTGGCGGTCTTCTTCTTCCTGGTCATGGGCTTCGCAGAGTGGATACGGTCGCGCCTGCTCGTTCGCGCAGGTGCACGCTTCGACGAGACCATCAACTCGTTGGTCTTCCGCGCGAGCTTCGTGCGCAGTCTCGGGCAACGCTCGCGCAACCCCCAGCAAGCCTTTGTCGACCTGACGGCGGTGCGCCAGTTCCTCACGGGCCAGGGTGTCTTTGCCGTGATGGACATGCCGTGGACGATCGTCTACGTTGCCGTCCTTTTCTTGATGCACCCTTGGCTGGGCTGGAGCGCGGTCATCTTCATGATCCCGATGACCGTGCTGGCCTGGCTGGCCTACCGCCTCACGGCCGAGCCCGCGCGCCGCGCGCAGGATGGCGCTCGCGACACCAATGCCTTTGTCTTCGCGAAGATGCGGAATGCGGAGACTGTGGAGGCGTTGGGCATGGTGGGCAACCTGCGCAGGATGTGGCTGGGTCTGTACGAACGCCAGCTCCAACTGCATGGCTCCGCATTCGAGAGTTCGCAGCGCATCACCGCCTTGACCAAGTTCGTCCAATACACACAGCAGTCGCTCATCTTGGCTGTGGGCGCATTGCTGGCGATGGAAGGCAAGATCGGCGTCGGGGCCATGATCGCATCGAATGCCTTGATCGCCAGCGCGCTGCGGCCTTTCGGCACGCTGGTGATGACGTGGAAGGGCTTCCTCGAGGCCCGGTACGCCTATGGACGCTTGGAGCATCTGCTGCAGTCCAACGAAGCCTCGGACTCCTCTGCACCCCAGATGGCAGCGCTTCGTGGGCAGATCACACTGCGCCAACTGAGCGCTCGCGCCACCGGGCGGGAACTGCCCATACTCGACCAGCTGGACGCTGAATTCCGCGCCGGCGAGGTGGTGGCCATCGTAGGCCCCTCGGGTGCTGGCAAGTCCACGCTGGCACGCTGCCTGCTGGGAATTTGGCCCACCACCACCGGCGAGGTGTTGCTCGACGGCCGACCGATCCGGGACTGGCCACGCGACACCCTGGGCCCCCAGGTAGGCTACCTGCCGCAGGACATCGAGATCTTCGACGGCACCATTGCTGAGAACATCGCGCGGTATGGAGACCCCGATCCAGACCAGGTCATCGTCGCGGCCACCCGAACAGGCATCCACGACATGGTGCTGCGATTGCCAAAGGGCTACGACACACCCATGGGCGAGGCGGGCGCGCTGTTGTCGGCAGGTCAACGCCAGCGCGTCGGCCTGGCAAGGGCCATCTATGGCGAACCCGAACTGATCGTACTGGATGAACCCAACGCGAGCCTGGACGACGCCGGCGAGGCCGCTCTCATCAAGACCGTCCGCGAACTGCGTGCGCGAGGGCGTACCGTGTTCATGATCGTCCACCAACGCCACATCCTGGCTGCTGCCGATCGCGTCGTCGTACTGGAGGCGGGTCGCATCAAGACTATCGCCCCTGTCGTCGTGCAGCGCGCGCAGCCCCATCTAGAGAAGCAACCATGAGCACTCCCGTGCAAGCCATGCCCGTTCTGACAGCCGGCGCACCCGCGACGGTCACCGACGTCGATGACGTCAAGCTGAACACCGACACCCGCTCGACGATCCGGCTCGGCTTCTGGGTCCTGATCGTCGGTTTCGGCGTCTTTCTGGCCTGGGCCACCCTGGCACCGCTCGATGAAGGGGTCGTCGCACCTTCGACTGTCTCAATCGAACAACGCAGAAAGGTGATCCAACATATCCAGGGAGGAGTCGTGCGCGAAGTCCTCGTGAAGGAGGGCCAGGAAGTCAAGTCCGGTGACGTGCTCGTCGTCCTCGACGACGCGGTCAACCGCGCGGGCCTGGAATCGATCCGGCAGAACTACCTGGGGCAGCGCGCCATGGAGAGTCGGCTCCTGGCCGAGACGGCCGGTGTAGCAACGATCACCTTCCACCCAGACCTACTGGGCAAGAATGATCCCATCGTCCAGCAGCACATCACCGCCCAGCAGCAGATATTCGCTGCACGTCGCGCTGCCCAGAATGCCGAGATCGCTGCAGCAGAACAGTCCATCGCCGGCATCGAGGGGCAGATCGCGGGCATGACTCAAATGCTCGAATCACGCCGCCAGCAGGCCACCCTGCAGGGGCGCCAGCTGGCGAATCTGCAGCAACTGGCCACCGATGGATTCGCGCCCCGCAATCAGGCCCTGCAACTCGAGCAGGCGCAGGCCGAACTTCGAACCGTACTGGCCGATCTCGAAACCAACATGCAGCGTGCACGCAGCAGTATTGCAGAGACACGGATCCGCATTGCGCAACGCAAGCAGGAATACCTTCGCGAGGCCTCCTCTCAACTGGCCGACGTGCGCCGCGAGGTCCAGGCCAACCAGGAGCGACTGTCGGCAATAACGTCCGAGCTGGGGCGCATGCAGGTGAGGAGCCCTGTGGATGGTCAGGTCGTCGGTCTGAGCTTGTCGAATGTCGGAGGGGTGGCCACCGCGGGACAGCGATTGATGGAGATCGTTCCAAGGAACGAGTCCCTGCTGCTCGATGCCCAGGTGCCGCCGGCAGTGATCGACCGTATCAAGTCCGGCGACCCGACCGAGGTGCGCTTCTCCAGTTTCGCCAACGCCCCTCAGCTCGTGGTGCACGGCAAGGTGGTGTCGTTGTCGCGCGATGCCGTGGGCGAGGTGATTGGCGGAGTGCCCCACAACTACTATTTGGCCCGCGTCGAGATCACGCCCGAGGGACTGAAGGCCCTCGGGGACCGCACACTCAAGGCCGGTATGCAGGCCGAGGTGCTGATCAAGACAGGTGAACGCTCGCTGATGACCTATCTGCTGCATCCGCTGACCAAACGCATCGCCGCGGCGATGACCGAAGAGTGAACACCCGCACTACAGCATTCGCGCTGCGAAGCCTGCAAGGGCGACCGCATCGACGTCGCGTACGACTCGGGATCCTGGCATCGATGGTCTGCCTGCTGGCTGGGCCGGTGCAGGCCCTGACGCTCTCCGACGCTTTCGAGGCCGTCCGTCTCAACGATCCCCAGTATCGCGCTGCCGAACGGGAACTTGAAGCGACGCGACTGGGCATCCCGATTGCCCGTTCCACGCTGTTGCCGCAGATCGCACTCAACCTGTCGACCTCCGATATCAATGGGCAGCGCCAGTTCCCCAATGCCTTGAGCCAGGAAGTCACCGTACGCGTCGACTACACCGCACCTTCCTCGTCCCTGTCGTTGCGCGCGCCGTTGCTGAACTTCGAAGGCCTGGGCCGATTACGCCAGGCGGAGGCGCAGACGGATGTGGCGGAGCAGACTTTCCGTGCCCGAGGACTTTCGTTGGTCGACCGTTTGGGAACGGCGTATATCCAGACCCTGCTGGTTCGGGCCAACGTTCGAGTCGCAGAGCGCGAAGTGGCCACTGCCGAAGCTCAGGTCCAGCGGGCCGAGCGTCGGCAGAAACAAGGTGAGGGGACGCGCACCGAAGAGGCGCAGTCCCGGGCCGCTCTCGAGCAGGCTCGCTACAGGATCATCGACGCTCGGGACCAGTTGGCCACGGCGATCGCGCGCCTGCAGCGCATGACGGGTCAGCGGCTGGCCTGGCTCAATGAGTTGCCCGAGCAATACAGGCCGACGCCACTGCCCATCGGCTCATTGCGGGAGTGGTTGGACATGGCCGCAGACTTGAGTCCGGTGTTGGAAGCACGACGCCATGCCGTGCGGGTTGCCAGAGCCGGTGTCCAGCGAAACCGCGCGGGTCACCTGCCCAGGCTCGATGCCGTGGCGAGCTTGTCACGCTCCAGGAACGAGTCCTTGAGCAACCTTAACCAGTCTTCCAACCTGCGAAGCCTCGGACTGCAACTGTCCATTCCCTTGTATGCCGGCGGTGGCGTCGATGCAAGTGTGCGTCAATCCGAGTCCTTGCTGGCTCAGGCCGAGGAGGAGCTTCGTGGGGAACGCGAAACCCTCGACCTCGAGGTGCAGAGGCTGCACCAGGCTGTCATGCACGGTGCCGAACGGATCGAAGCAGCGATGAAGGTGGTCGAGTCCACCCAGATCGCTTTGACCGGGATCAGCCGGGCATTGGATGCGGGTTTCGCCACGCCCGTTGACGTTCTCGACGCACAGGCCCGGCTCTTCTCCGTCCAGCGCGATGCGGCCCAGGCACGATACGAGTATCTCGTTGCCCGGATGCGGCTGATGGCCCAGGTCGGGATGCCGATGCACCAAGTCGTCAGTGACCTCGATCAGATCCTTGCAGTCCGAGCCGAGATGGACACGACAAACACCACCGCCAAGCCATGACCATTCGAATCTTGCCCCCGAGGGCGTCCAGGCTGGTTGCCTCCCTCGTCGCTTTGCCGCTGGCCTTGCTGGCAGGCTGCGGCGGCAGTGGTGGTGGAGCCGATGGAGGCGACGCCTCTGTCAGCAACATAACCGCTTCACCGGTCCGGTACGGCGCCACCATGGCCATCACGGTCAGCGGGCGCAACCTGGGTGCTGCTATCGAGCTGACCGTCGACGGGGGCTGCACCGATATCACCCGGGTTGTCACCACCTCGGAGGACACCGTGCAGTGGACCTGCGTCGTGCGCAGCCTCGGCGAAGTGGTGCCGCGCGTCAGAAACTCGGAGACACGGCGGGAACTCGGCTCCGTCAAGGTCAATGTGCCGACGCCTCGTGTGTCCATCACGGCATCGGACGGCGCACGCTCGGGCACATTCGTGATGGAGCTGGACCCTGTCGCTGCGCCAAAGACCGTCGAAAACTTCCTGGCGTACGTGAACACCACGCCTACAAGCTTCTATCGCAGCACACTGTTCCACCGCGTCGTGCCGGCTATCGGTGTCTTCGGCGGCGGATTCACGAACGGGCTCAGCAATTCCTTGCTACCCAAAGTGGCCACCCGCCCGCCCGTTCCGCTTGAAGCCGGACTGAAGAACCTGCGCGGGACTGTGGCCATGTTCCGCGGTACGGCGGCGAACTCCGCGACCAGCCAGTTCTTCATCAACACCAGCGATAACCCCCAGTTCGATGCGGGTCCGAATGGCGACCCGGCCGGCTATGCCGTGTTCGGCAGGGTCATCGAGGGCATCAATGTCGTCGACGAGATCAACACGGTCCCGACCGGCTACGACTTGGGCCAGACCGTGGGCGGGGTGCCTTCGACACCGGTGTCGATCACGGCCATTACCCAGATCCGCTAGCCGATGGGGAGCGTTCAGACACCTCGAACTCCTGGCAGCGGAGCAGGTTCGCGCCGCTGGTCCTGGCTGACCGACCTGCCCTTGGCCTGGCCGCTGGCCAAGCGCGACGTGATGGCCCGCTACCGCGGCAGCCTGGCCGGCGTGCTGTGGGCGCTGCTGGCCCCGATGGCCATGGTGGCCGTGTACACGCTGGTGTTCCGCGGCGTCTTCCAGGCCCGCTGGGGTGCCACGCAGGCCGACGGCTTCGGCTACGTGGCGCGCCTCTTCGCTGGCCTGATGGTGTTCACCGCGGTGTCCGAGGTGGCGGTGCGCGCCACCCGGCTGATGCAGGACAACGCCAATCTCGTCAAGCGCGTGGTGTTCCCGCTGGAACTGCTGGGCGTGGCGCTCTTGATGCAGGTGGCCGTGCACTCGGCGATGCAGGTCGGGTTGCTGGGCGTGCTGTTGGTCGCCGTCGGCGACGGCCCGCGCTGGTCCTGGGCCTGGCTGCCGCTGGCCTGGGCTTGGGTGTTCGCGCTGCAGTACACGCTGGCGCTAATGCTGGCGGCACTGGGCTGCTACGCGCGTGACCTGCAGCACGTGGTGCCGGTGGCCATGACGGGTCTGATGTTCCTGTCGCCGGTGTTCTACCCGTCGGACGCCGCGCCGCCGGCGCTGCGCCTGCTGCTGGCGCTGAACCCGGTGTCGGCACCCATCGAGATGATGCGCATGGCCTGGTTCGGCGACGCCTTCGACCTCACGGCCGCGTCGTTCCAGCTCGCCGGACTCGCCGTCGCACTGCTCGCGGCGCGCTGGATGTTCGCCCGCCTGCGGCCGGGCTTCCCGGACCTGGTGTGATGGCCGACGACACCGACGACGTCGTCATCGAGCTCGACGATGTCAGCAAGAGCTATTCGCTGGAGTCGCGCCCCTGGCAACGGTTGTGGAACCAGCTCACCGGGCAGATGTCGCGCGGCCGGCAACACCACGCCCTGAACCACGTCAGCCTGCGCGTCCGCCGTGGCGAGGTGGTGGGCATCGTCGGGCGCAACGGTGCCGGCAAGTCGACCCTGCTGCAGGTGGTGTGCGGCGTGCTGCAGCCGTCCAGCGGCCGCCGTGTCGTGAAGGGCCGCGTGGCCGCGCTGCTGGAGCTGGGCGCGGGTTTCAACCCGGAGCTGACCGGGCGCGAGAACGTGCGCCTGAATGGCCCGCTGCTGGGCATGAGTGCGGCGCAGGTCGAGGCGCTGCTGCCGGCCATCGTCGACTTCGCCGGCATCGGCGACTACATTGACCAGCCGGTGCGCAGCTATTCCAGCGGCATGTTCATGCGGCTGGCCTTCTCGATGGCCACCAGCGTGCACCCGGACATCCTCGTCATCGACGAGGCACTGTCGGTGGGAGACGGCAGCTTCGCGCGCAAGTCCTTCGAGCGCATCATGGAGCTGAAGCAGCTGGGCACCACCATCCTGTTCTGCTCGCACTCGATGTTCCAGGTGGAGTCGCTGTGCCAGCGCGCGATCTGGATCGAGGCTGGCGGCGTGCGCTTCGATGGGCATGCGCACCAGGCCACGGTGGAGTACTCGGAATGGCTGGCGCGCGCGGAGCAGGAGCCCTCGGGCACCGGCCCGAAGGTCCAGCGCTTCAACTCGCCGGCGGCGTCCATCGTCTCGATCGATGTCGAACCGGTGCCCGAAGGACGGCATCGCAGCGGCGTCGACGATCTGGTGGTGTCGGTCCGCTACCGCACAGACCCCGCGTTGAAGAGCCCGACGCTCGGCGTGCTGCTGCTGGGCGCCGACTCGCGCGTCGTGGCCAGCGCCGGCAACTGGATCGACGGCGCACCGCTCGCGCGTGCCGACGACGGCAGCGGCCACGCCACGCTGCGCTTTCCACGCCTGCCGCTGCTGAAGGGGCGCTACGCGATCTCGGTCTACGTGCTGTGCGACCGCTCGATCAATGTGCACGCCGCCGCCGAGCACGCCGTCTCCTTCGAAGTCACCCAGACTCACCTCGAGCAGGGCGTCGTGTCTCTGCCTCACGCATGGACCATGATCTCCGGGACCTAGACGGCCTCGTCGACGCCGTGCAGGCCGCTTGGCCGGCGCCGCAGGCGGTGACGGTGGTTGGCGCGCGGCACGAGGCGGCGCGGGCGCTGCTCGCGGGCGGCGAACGGCCCGTGTCTTCGCAGCCGACGCTGGACGTGCCGGCCGCACCCGGTGAGTCCCTCGTGCTGCTGCCCGACCAGCTCGATGCCGATGCGGTGGCCTTGCTGGAGCGGCTGAGCGAGAGGCCGGTGGCCGGCGTGCTGGTGGGCAGGCCGCACCGGGCACCCACGCGCCGTCTCGACCGCCTCGACGTACTTGAAACCGTGGCCCGCAGGGTGGGCTGGGCCACCTCGCACCCGCAGCCGGGCTGGCTGCTGCTGACGCCGGCGGCGGAAGGCAGCCGCTCGTTCCGCTGGGTCACCGCCGACAGCTCGGCGCTGATGCGCGGGCAATTCGAGGCCATCTTCGGTCACGCGATGAGCGAGCCGCTGTGGCAGTGGAAGTACGGCGGAGGGCACGGCGTCGGCCTCGGGCTGTGGAGCGACGGTGAGCTGGTCGCCCACTATGGCGGGCTGGTGCGCGAGGTGCTGGCCTTCGGTCGGCCGCTGCGTGCCTGCCAGGTGTGCGACGTGATGGTGTCGCCGCGCGCCCGCGCCGCGCTGGCGCGCCGCGGGCCGCTGGCGCAGATCACCAGCACCTTCCTCGAACATCAGATCGGCTGGGAGCTGCCCTGCCGCATCGGCTTCGGCTTTCCCAGCGACCGGCACTTCGGCGTCGCGCGTCATCTCGGGCTGTACGAAGGCGTCGACGAGATGCTGCTGCTGGCCTGGCCGGTCGCGCCGTCCCAGCGACGAGGCTCGGGGCCCTGGCGTGTGGAACCGGTCGACGCGCACGCGTTGCAGCCTGGCGCGCCTGCGGCGCTGGCTGCCGACCGACTCTGGGCCGTCATGGCGCGCGACTTCGCCGATGGTGTCATCGGCGTGCGGGATGCCGCCTGGCTGCGGCACCGCTACCTGCAGCGCCCCGATGCCGAGTACCGGCTGTGGGCCCTGCGCTCACCGGTGCTGGGTCGCTGGGGGGGCTTCTTCGTCACGCGCGACCACGGCACGCACACCGAGCTGCTGGACCTGCTGGGCCCGGTGCAGCGTTTCCCGGCGCTGCTGGCCGCCGCGCGCCAGGTGGCCGCTGGTACCGGCGCGCCCTACGTGCATGCCTGGATCACCGCCTCGCACCTGCGCTGGCTGCACCACCCGGGCGACGACGGCCTGCGCCCGGCGCCGCAGAATCTGGGCATCCGGGTGCCCGCCAACGCGCACACGCCCGGACCGTCGCCGGCCGACTATGTGGGCCGGTGGTTCCTCATGTCGGGCGACACCGACTTCCGCTGACCGTCGATGCACAGCACCCACGCCGCCGCCCTGCCGCAGGAGGTCGAGGTCTATCCCTACGCCGCGCTGCCCGGGCTGCCGGGCCGGTCGCTGCTGGTGTTCGCACCGCATCCCGACGACGAGGTCTTCGGCTGTGGCGGCACGCTGGCACGGGCGGTGGACGCAGGGGCCGCGGTGCACGTCGTCGTCATCACCGGGGGCGATCTGGGCGGCGACGCACCCACGCGGCGGCTCGAGAGCCGGGCCGCGGCGACCGTGCTCGCGGCCGGTGGCCGGCTGGGCATCGAGTTCTGGAACGAACCCGACCGCGGGCTGGTGCTGTCGGAGCAGCTGGTGCTGCGCATGCGCGCGGCCATCGCAGCCAGCGCCGCCGACTGGGTGCTGGCACCGTCGCCTTACGAGATCCATCCCGACCACCGCATCGTCTGCCTCGCGGCCGCCGAGGCCTTCTCGCGCAGCTTCTCCATCGACTCGCCGGCGCGGCTCGCGTTCTTCGAAGTCGGCCATCCGCTCTTTCCCACGCATCTGGTCGACATCACTCCGGTGGCGGCCCGCAAGGCCAAGGCGATGGATTGCTTCGTCTCGCAGCTCGCGCGCCAGCGCTACGACGAGCACGTGCTGGCGCTGAACCGCTTTCGCAGCTACACGCTCGACCCCGCGGTCACCCACGCCGAGGCGCTGCAGGTGGTGACGCCCGAGGCCCTGCGCGACGGCCTGGCGCCGCTGCTGCGCGCGGTGGCCGACGGCGTCGATCGACGCCTGGGACTCGATCCCGCGCGCCAGGGCCAGGCCTGAGCAGTGCGGCTTCCAGGACGCAACGGCCATGGCTGACGTGCACGAAGGCATCACTGTCATCATCCGCTCGATGGGGCGTGCGAGCCTGCGCGCGGCACTGGAGTCCGTGGCGCTGCAGTCGGTGCCGGAGCTCGACGTCGTGATCGTCGCCGCCGCCGGCGCGCTTGAGCAGCCCGAGGTGCCGGGACTGCGCCTGCGCGTGGTAGGGCAGGGTCGTCGCTGGCCGCGAAGCGAAGCCGCCGCGCTGGGCCTGTCGGCGGTGCGCACGCGCTGGGCCTCGTTCCTCGACGACGACGACCTGCTGCTGCCGGGGCACCTGCAGAAGCTGCTGGTGGCCTTGCAGGGCGAATCCGGGGCCGTGCTGGCGCACACGGGGGTGGAGCTGGTGCGTGCGTCGCCCCCGCCCATGGATTCGACCGGACAGGGCGCCGAGGGCTCGCCGCTGGCCCCGGCCGCACCGCAGGTGATGGACGCGGCCTTCGAGCCCTGGCTGCTGCTGCTGGGCAACCGCCTGCCGATCCACGCCGTCCTCTTCGACGTGCAGCGCGTGCGCGAGGGAGGCGCCGCCTTCGACACCAGCTTCGATCTCTACGAGGACTGGGACTTCTGGCTGCAGCTGAGCCAGCTCGGCGCCTTCGTGCACGTGCCGGGCGTGAGCGCGCGCTACCTGATCCACGAGTCCTCGGGCGTGCATCAGCTGGGCTTCGGCGACACCACGCACTGGCGCGTCTGGCGCAAGTGGTGGGACCGCGCACCGCAGGCCTGGTGGGCGCAGGCGCTGGCCGCCGCCGCCGCGCTGCCGGGGGCGCACGCCGAGTTGAAGGCGGTGCAGGGCGCGCTCAAGGGCGCGCGCGACGAGGCCTGGCAGCTGCAGCGCGACATCGACATCGAGCGATTCGCCGTGCACCAGGCGCAGGTGCAGCTGAAGGCCACTCAGGAGCATGCCTCCAACCTGGCGCTGCACCTCGAGAACGAGCGCGCTGCGGTGCTGTCGCTGCGCGCCGAGGCGCTGTCGCTGCGCTCCGACCTGGACGTGCAGAAGGCGGCCACCGCCGCGGCGCAGGCCCGTGCCGACACCGAGGCCGAGGCCCGGGCTGCGCTCGAGGTCAGCCTGCGCCAGCGCGACGAGGCACTGGCCGCGCAGCGCCTCGTCGCCCTGCGCACTGCCGACGAGCTGCAGGCCGTGCTGCAGTCCAGTTCCTGGCGGCTCACCGTCCCGCTGCGCAGTGCGCTCGACCGGCTTCGGCGCGCGCGCATCTGGGTGGCCGCTCAGCGGCGCAGAGGCGCCTGGCGCCGCGTCGCGAGTTCGCCGGGGCAGGCGGCGGCCTATGCCGCCTGGCAGGCCGGGCCCGAGGCCGAAGACCGCCGCCGTCGCGCCGAGTCCTCGGCTGCCGCGCCGTCGCTGACGGTGTCGCTGCTGATGCCGGTCTACAACCCCGACCTGGCTGCGCTGGATGCTGCCATCGCGTCGGTGCAGGCGCAAACGCATGCATCGTGGGAGTTGTGCATCGCCGACGACGCCTCCACCGCGCCGGGCGTGCGCGAGCGGCTACGTGCGCTCGCGGCGGCCGACCCGCGCGTACGTGTGCTCGAGCGCGCGGTCAACGGCCACATCAGCGCGGCGTCCAACAGTGCGCTGGCGTTGGCCAGCGGAGAGTGGGTGGGCCTGCTGGACCAGGACGACGTGCTGGCGCCCGACGCGCTGGCCGAGGTCGCCCGGGCCGTGGCGCGGCACCCCGAGGCCGGCATGGTGTACTCCGACGAAGACAAGCTCGATGCACGGGGCGAGCGTTTCGAGCCGTACTTCAAGCCGGCATTCTCGATCGAGCTTCTGCGCGGCCAGAACCTGGTGAGCCACTTCGGCGCCTACCGCCGCAGCCTCGTGCAGGAAGTGGGTGGTTTCCGCGAAGGGTACGAGGGCTCGCAGGACCACGACCTGGCCTTGCGCTGCGCCGAACGGTTGCAGCCGTCGCAGGTGCTGCACATCCCGCGCGTGCTCTACCACTGGCGCGTGGCCGCGGGCAGCACGGCGGGCGGCGGCGACCGCAAGCCCTACGCCGCCGAGGCCGCCCGACGTGCCGTCGACGACCATCTGTCGCGCACTGAACCCGGCAGCGTGGCCGAGACGCTGTCACCGTGGGGAATCCTGCGCGTGCGTTACCGGCTGCCTGCCGAACTGCCGCGGGTGCTCGTGTGGCTGGCGGGCTCGCCCCAGGACCCCGGGGCCACGGCCTGGTGCGACGCGCTGCGGGCCGCCACCGACTACCCGCGGCTCGAACTGCGGTGGACGGCAGCGCCGTGCACGGCGTCGCTCGCCGCGCTGCTGCGCGAGGCCCCGCGCATCGAGGCCCCGCTCGCGCTGCTGCTGCGCCCAGGTCTTCTGCCGCAGGGGGGCGGCTGGCTGCACGAGCTGGTCTCGCACGCGTGCCGCGACGGTGTCGGCGTGGTGGGCGGCCGCATCGACCGCCCCGCAGGCGACCTGGCCGATGGCCCCTTGCTGCTCGACGGCACGGTGGCTTGGCGCGGCACGCCCCGGCGGTCCGGCGGGCCCTTCGGCCGGGCGGTGCTGGCACAGGCCGTGTCTGCGGTGAGCGACGCGATGATGCTGGTGCGATGCGAGGCCCTCGATCTGCCCGCCCTCAGCATCGACAGCGCCGAGGTCTCGGTAACGAGCCGCCACCTGTGCGCCGCGGCGCGACGGGCTGGCTGGCGCGTCGTGTGGACACCGTTCGCGCGCGCGGTCGACGGCCCGGCGCGCGATCCGGTCGCAGGCGACGCCGTCGCAGCGCCGGTCGACGACCCGACCTTCAACCCGAACCTCTGCATCCGTCGCGGCGCCTGGGTGCCCGGCGACCAGGCCGCGCCGGGCGAGGCCCGGTCCGGGTTCTAGGAGTCTGGGCGGCAGACGCTGAGCGGCGTTCCGACCCGATGTCGGCCGCCGCTGCGTGCGCTGCAGCCGAGCGTGTTGAACCGTTGGCGGGGCTGTGCAGGCGTTGCCGGGCCGTCGTTGCCCGCGCTGGAGCCTGTCGGGAGGTCTCCGGTCGGCCCCGCGGGCCTGCATCGCGGCATTCTTCTCAAGGTCGGTCTGCAGATTGGCTGCCATCGCCGCCGTGTGGAGCGATCGCTGCGGATCGAAGCGCAGTTGCTGCTTGCCCTCGCGCCCCAGCGCCACCACCAGATCGCAGCCGCTGCCGGCCAGCGCTGCGAACACCGCCTCGGCCTCGTCGCCGGTGTCGGCCAGGGCCTGCTCGGGCAAGGTGCCAAGGTGGTCCTTCACCGCTTGCAGCATCCTGGGCAGTTCGCTGGCGTCGCTGCCGCAGTTGGTCAGCTCCACGGCCACGATGATGTTCGCCTCATCGTCCACCGCCGTCTGCGCGTTGTAGCTGGCATCCAAGCCCCCGCCGGCGCGCTTCATGATGCGGCTGTCCGGGTCGGTGAAGTTGTCCTGCGCCTTGTCCTCTGGCACGCCAAACTCGCGCTTGTAGCGCCCGCCGCGCGGCGGCTCGTCGGGATCTCGGCCGCGCTCGCGGTCGGCATCGCGCTGACGCTGCTCCAGGCGCTGACGGGCCTCGGTGATGACCGCCAGCCGGGCCTCGCGCCGTGCGATCTCGGCCGGGATGTCCCACTCGGGTTCGTTCTTCTCGGCTTCATCAGCCTGCAGCGCACGCTTGAGCAGGGCATCGATCTGCGCCTTCAGCTCCGCCTCGGACTTGAGCATGTGGCCGTCGCTCATCGCCTTGTGGCGGCTGGCGTTGGCCTTGAGCTTGGTGCCGTCCACCGCGATGGTGCCCAGCTTGACCAGACCCATCTCACGCGCCAGACGCACCACCTGCACGAACAGGTCGCTCAGCTCCTTGGGGTGGAACGCGCGAAAGTCCCGCAGGGTGCGATGCGCAGGGAAGTTGCCCGCGGCCAGCACCCGGAAGGCAACGTCTTCGTTCAGCTTCCCTGGCAATCTTGCGCGAGCTGAACACACCCGTGGCGTACCCGTACACCAGCACCTCGACCATCATGGCCGGGTGAAACGGCTGGTTGCGTGGGCCATCCTTGTCGTAGCGTGCATGGAACGCCGCCAGATCCACCGTGTCGCTGATGAAGTGCGCCAGATGAAGTGCGCCAGATGCCCCTCGGGCAGCCAGTCCTGGCTCGCCTCGGGCAGCAGCAGCATCTGCTGAGGTTCGTATGGGAGGTAGTTCGCGGCCATGACCACGAAACGTACCTCGTCCCTCAACAGCAGTCAGGGTCTTCCCTTCTGCCGCCCAGACTCCTAGGCGAGGTCGAGGGCCGACAGGATCGTGGCCCGCTGGGCGGTCCAGGCGTAGGCCTGGCGCGCGTGCTGCTGGGCCCGAGCCGCCACCTCGGCGTAGCTTGAGCGCTCGGCCAGCACCTGCCGCAGCACCGCATGCCACTGGTGAGCCTGTGCCAGGTAGCCGTTGTCGCCGTGGCGGATGGCAGCCTGGTAGGTGGCGGTGGGCGAGGCCACGCTGACGGTGCCGACCACCGCGGCGTCGAAGTACTTCAGCTCCGACTTGCAGTTGGTGAACACGTTGTACTGCAGCGGCATCAGGTTGTATTCCACCGAGGCGATCAGCTTCTGCAGGTTCACGTAGTCCTGGAACGGGAAGCGCTGCACGCGCGGGCCGAAGCGTTCCAGCGCCGGTCCGGGCTCGATGTAGCCGACCACCACCACGCCGAGGCCCGGGTCGTCCTCCAGCAGCGCCTCAAGGGCCGGCACCACCATCGCGAAGTCACGGTTGTGCGAGGGTGAGCCGCTGAAGTAGCCCAGGTGCACGAGGCCGCTGTCACCCAGCGGAATGCGGCGCTTGGCCTCGAACAGCCGGTCGGAGATGTCGAGCTGCTCGCGGTTCAGGAAGTTGGGTATCACGCGGGCCGGCAGCCCCGAGAAGGCCGTGATCTGTTCGGCCAGGTGCGGGTTGGTGGCGATGGCACCGTCGCACTGCCGCAGCGTCGCGCCCAGGCGGGCGGTGTAGGCGAACCAGTCGTCCCACACGCGGGGGTCGCGCGAGTCCAGGTCGAGCGTCGACACCAGCAGATGCGCGTAGTCGGGGTTGAAGACCAGGTCGTCGGTGTCGAACAGCACCCGCTTGCCGCGCGACCTGAAGCCGGCGATGAGGGCTGCCACGCGCGCGTCATAGCGCGTGCGGCAGATGACCAGCAGGTCGGCCAGCTCGCAGATCTGCTCCTGCTGCGCCAGGTCGTCGAGGAAGAAGTACGCCGCCGAGACCTCGTCCGGCTGCTCATTGAGCACCTGCGCCATGTTGTAGACGCGATAGCGGAAGGTGCTGTTGTCGGCGCGTTCGTAGAAGTAGGCCACGCGCCGGCGACCCCGCGCCAGCTGCTTCAGCCGGTCGGCCAGCCGCAGGTGCCAGGGGTCGCTGTAGTCGAAGGCGGCAACCGCATCAAGCCCAAGCATCGGCGGCTCCCGCGTGGTGTTCGACGATGTCGGACAGGGCGGCGGCCCAGTCCGGCTGCAGCCGCCGCGCCTCGAAGCGCCGCTGCCGTTCGGGCTCGTCCTCGGCCAGCTGCAGCGCCTGTTGTAACGCGGCCAGCATGCTGTCGACCGTGAGGTCGGCCGACAGGATGTTGGCGCAGTACTGCTCCAGCGACTGCTTGTTGCCGAAGCGGTTGGTCACCACCACCGCACCGGAGGCCGCCAGGTCCAGGGGCGGATAGCTCGGGTGCGGCGTGTACATCAGGCACAGGCCGACGTCGATGGTGCCGGCCAGCGCAGCGTAGTCCGGCCAGCTCAGGCCTTCGATGCGCTGTGCCACCGTGCCGTCGCACAACTGGAAGGCCGGAACGTGGGCGCCCACCAGCAACAGCTCCCACTTTGCCGGGTCGACGATGCCGCGCGCCACGGCGCTGTCCAGCACCTCAAGCCCGAAGTAGAAGAGATTGCGGACGTGGTTGGGCCGGGCGTAGAACATCAGGCGCCGGCGGCCTTCGGCGCGCGGCCGGCGGCTGTAGACGTGCGCCGGGAAGGCTGGTTCGAAAGCGCGAGCTGTGCGCGCCAGGTGCGGCAGGCCCGAGGCGACGAGGTGGTCCAGCAGGCCCTGCGTGTTGACCGCCACGTGCACGTTCTCGTTGGCCAGCAGGCGCGAGCAGCGCAGGTGGTCGTCGCCGCCCGGATAGAACATGCGCTCGTCTTCCTGCAGCACGTAGAGGATGCGCGAGCCCGGCACCGCGGCCAGCGTCGACTCGGTGGTCCACCACGAGGTGGTGACGAACAGTTCGTCATCGAACACGTCGACGGCCGACTGCGGCGCGTGGATGCTGGGGAAGGCGAACTCGACCTCGTCGGCCAGGGAGATGCCGTACAGCGACAGCACCGTGTGCAGGTTGGCGGGCAGCGCGCGCTCGGTGCGGGTCACCACGCGCAGCCGCGCCCCGCGGCGGGCGGCGAGCAGGGCGGCCAGGATCATGGCCGTGCCCACGCCGCCGAACAGGCTGCCCTGGTTGATGCTGTCGGTGACGATGCTGATGCGCCTCTGCCCGGCGCGCGGCACCCGGAAGACGGCCAGCGGCACGGCATGCGCGAAGCGGGCCACCACCAGCTGCCGGGCCGTGGGCACGGGCGCGGCCGGGTCGGCGGCCGGCGGTGCAGGGGGCGGGGCGCCCACCACCCCGGGTGGCGGGGCCGGGGGCGGCAGCAGAACGGCCGCGTGCGACGGGGTGGTCAGGCGGCGTCGGAGTTCGTCGGCGAAGCCGCGTGTGCCGTGCAGGCGCCAGTAGCGCCAGGCATTGCGAAGTCGTCGCGAGACGGGCATGGTGGGTGCAGGGACGGGGGGTGGTGACGGAACCTGGGCAGGACGCCGTGCGCTGGCAGCCCGGCTCGCGGCGATGCCTGCGCGCCGGCCCCCGGGCGCGCTGCCTCAGAGGCGGTTGATGAGGGCAGCGATCACGAGGCCGATGTTGCCCAGCGCCGTCTGGCGGAACACGCCGGTGCGGCGCAGGCCGGTCAATCGCTGCAGCAGACCGCGCTTTCGGGCCTGGGCGAACTCATCGAGGATCTGCCGGTTCTCAGGGGTGAGCTGGTCACGGATCTCGTTCAGCGATGTCAGGTTCGCATCGTTCCAGCGCTTGAAGCGGCCCTGCAGCAGCAGCTTGACGCGCTGCGCCCGGGCCAGCCAGCCCATGTTCGAGCCGATCAGGTTGTTCTCGTGCTGCCGGTAGCGCACGGTGGGATAGGGGTCGTAATGCACCTGGCCGCCGCAGCCTGTGACGACCATGTAGGCCCACCAGTCGTGCGTCACGGCCTGCACGTTCTCGCCGGCGCGGCGCAGCAGGTCGCGTGCGGCGCGGTTGAACACCATCGTGTTGCCACCCGCGACGTTCTGTACCAGCGCGTTGCGGAAGCTCGGGTCCTTGTGGAACAGCGGCGAGTAGCCGATGTGCTGGTTGCGGGCATCCACCAGCAATGTGCGCGAGCCGTACAGCGCGGGGATGTGTGCCGGCACTGAGCGCAGCCAGGTCACGGCGCGTTCGAGCTTGTCGGACTCCCAGATGTCGTCCTGGTCGGCGTAGGCGAAGTAGTCGGCGTCGATGTCGGCGCGGCAGGTCAACGACAGGAAGTTGGCCGTCGACCCTTCAGAGGGTCCGTTGTGGATGGAGATGCGGTCATTGCCCCAGTGCGAGCGGTAGTACTCCAGGATCGCGTGGGTGTGGTCGTCGGAGCCGTCGTCGGAGGCCCAGATCTCCCATGCCGGGTGGCTCTGGGTGGCGATCGAATTGAGCTGCTCGGCCAGGAACCGCTGGGCCTGCATCGTGCACAGCAGGATGGCGACCTTGGGCACCTTCTGCTGCGGCCATTGCATCAGGGACTGCAGCTTGACCAGCGGAATGACGCGCCTGAACTCCTCCCAGGGTGCCAGAAGTTCGTTCACCGGTGTTCGCCTGGCGCGCATCACGCCGATGTCGGCGACCTGCGCTGAGGTCTTTTGTTGTGCTTGTCCCATAACGCGCCCGATTCTAGTGCAGGGTTTACCAAGGTCCGGACATTGCAGTCGCAACCGTTGGATAATCGCCCGGGTGAATACAACTGACATCGACACTCCGACGGAGGCCGCCCCGCCGCAGCGCTTCGACACGCTCGAACTCGACCCCAAGCTCCTGCGTGCCGTGGCCGACTCCGGCTACCTCACGATGACGCCCATCCAGGCCAAGGCGATTCCGCTGGTTCTGGCAGGGCACGACATGATGGGCGCCGCGCAGACCGGCACCGGCAAGACGGCCGCCTTTTCCCTGCCCTTGCTGCAGCGCATGCTGAAGCACGAGAACGCCAGCATGTCGCCTGCGCGACATCCGGTGCGCGCCCTGGTGCTGGCCCCCACGCGCGAACTGGCCGATCAGGTCGCCGCCAACGTCAAGACCTACGCCAAGCACACCATGCTGCGCTCGGCCGTGGTCTTCGGCGGCATCGACATGAAGCCGCAGACGCTGCAGCTGAAGGCCGGCGTCGAGGTCCTGATCGCCACGCCGGGCCGCCTGCTCGACCACATCGAGGCCAAGAACGCGGTGCTCAACCAGGTCGAGTACGTGGTGCTCGACGAAGCCGACCGCATGCTGGATATCGGCTTCCTGCCCGATCTGCAGCGCATTCTGTCGTACCTGCCCAAGCAGCGGCAGACCCTGTTGTTCTCGGCCACGTTCTCGCCCGAGATCCGCCGGCTGGCCAACAGCTACCTGCAGAGTCCCCTCACCGTCGAGGTGGCGCGGCCCAACGCCACGGCCACCAACGTCGAGCAGCGCTTCTATGCCGTGACCGACGACGACAAGCGCGCCGTGGTCCGCCAGTTGTTGCGCCAGCGCGAGCTCTCGCAGGCCATCATCTTCGTCAACAGCAAGCTGGGCGCGGCCCGGCTGGCTCGGTCTTTCGAGCGCGATGGCCTCAAGACCGCGGCCCTGCACGGTGACAAGTCGCAGGACGAACGCCTGAAGTCGCTGGAAGCCTTCAAGCGCGGCGAGGTCGACCTGCTGGTGGCCACCGACGTGGCCGCGCGCGGTCTGGACATCGCCGACCTGCCGGCGGTCTTCAACTTCGATGTGCCCTTCAACGCTGAAGACTACGTTCACCGCATCGGCCGCACCGGTCGAGCCGGTGCCTCGGGCCTGGCCGTGACCCTGGTCGCCCGGGACGACCAGCGTCTGGTGGCCGACATCGAGAAGCTCATCAAGAAGAAGCTCGAGATCGAGCCTTTCGAGCTGGAAGACGACCGTCCGCGGCGACGCCGGCGCGACGAAGACGAGCCGGTGGTCGACCGCGAGGTGGAGCAGGTGGCGACGCAGGCGATCGATCGCGCTGCCGTGCGTCCGGCCGAACGGACCGCAGACCGGGCGCCGGAACGGAGCTACCCGCGGCGCGCCCCGCAACCGAGCAGCGACCCGTTCTTCGACCGTCCCTACGAGCCGAGCAGCTCGCCAGCGGCGGCCGGCGCGGCCCCGACAGCCAGCGGGCCCGAGGCCGTCAAGTCGCCGGCGCCGCTGAAGCCGGGCGCACCGAACATCCGGCCGAAGAAGAAGGTCGCCTCGCTGCTGGGCGGCGGGCGCTGATCTCGTCGGTCCCGGCGGAGGCCCCTCTTCAAGAGGCCAGCAGGCAGAACACCGCCGGTACCTTGTCCGGCATCGACGTCGGCTTCTCTCGCCACGCAGCCACGGTGTCGCTGCGCGTCCAGGCCGTGGCCAGCGTGAGCCCGCAACTCACCGACAACCGGGTGGACGGCGACAGGGCCGCCAGCATCGCCCCCAGCAGCGCGGCATTGCGGTAAGGCGTCTCGATCATGAGTTGTGTCTGCTTCTCGCGGCGCGACATGGCTTCCAGCGCGCGCAGCCGCGCGGTGCGCTCCCCCGCCTCCTGCGGCAGGTAGCCCACGAAGGCGAAGCTCTGGCCGTTCAGACCGCTGGCCGCGACGGCCATCAACAGCGAACTCGGGCCGGCCAGCGTTTGCACGACGACACCGGCGGCGTGGGCGGCGTGGACCAATTCGGCGCCAGGATCGGCCACCGCAGGCAGGCCCGCCTCGGACAGCAACCCCATGTCGTGGCCTGCCAGGGCCGGCTGCAGCAGTTCGCGCCAGGCCGAGGCCGGCGTGCTGTCGCCGCTGCCCTTGCGAGGTCGGGGCAGCTCGACGATCTGCAGCGCCTGCAGCGGCTGGGCCAGCGGCACATGCACCGACACGCGCTTGAGGAAGCTGCGTGTCGATCGCGCGTCCTCCACCACCCAGTGCTCGAGGCGGGCAGCCGTCTGCAGGACGCCGTCCGGCAGGGTCTGGCGCAGGTCGACGGCTTCCGTGCCGAGGTCCAGGGTGTTCGGGACCAGAAAGAGCCGGCCGGTCACGGGGGACCTGCGTGGCCGAGCGGGTCGAGGCCCGCTTCACGCAGCATCGCTGACGTGCGGATCAGTGGCAGCCCCACCAGGGCGGTGGGATCGTCGCTGTGGATGGATGCCAGCAGTGCGATGCCCAGGGTTTCGCACTTGGCGCTGCCGGCGCAGTCGTAAGGTTGCTCCAGTCGCAAGTAGCGCTCGATCTGGTCGCTCTGCAGCACGCGGAACTGCACCGCCACCGCAGCCAGCTCGCAGCGTTCATAGCCCGTGTCGGGCCGAACCACCGCCACGGCAGTCTGAAAGACCACGCGACGGCCGCTCATCCGATGCAGCTGCTCGGTGGCACGTTCGTGTGTGCCGGGCTTGCCGATGGCCAGGCCGTCGAGATCGGCCACCTGGTCCGAGCCGATGACCACGGCGCCGGGCCGTGTCGATGCCACCGTCCGGGCCTTGGCCAGCGCCAGCCGCATGGCCAGCTCGGCCGGAACTTCACCGGGCCTGGGACTTTCGTCGAGGTCGGGCGATACCGATTCGAAAGGAAGCCGCAGGCGCTGCAGGAGCTCGCGGCGGTAGCGCGAGCTCGAGGCCAGGATCAATGGAGGAGCAGCCATGTGCCATTGTCCCATCGGCGTCCCGCCGGCGCGGGTGCTCAGACACTGCGCCGTTCCGGGTCGCCAGCGCGTGCCACGGCGCCGGCCAGTCCGGCCAGCAGCAGCAAGGGCAGGGCGAACTTGACGTCGCGGAAGACGGCGTTGAACAGCGCCGACATCGACATGGCCGTCCATAGCATCAGCGCGGCCGCGCCCGAAGAACCGCGACGGACCGCCTCCGTGAGCATGATGCCGAGCCAGGCGACGAACAGCGACAGGCCGACGATTCCCGTCTGGACGGCGAACAGCATGAACTCGTTGTGCGGCGTGCTGTGCACCGACAGGGCGGTTTGCGGCGTCACGCGCTGGGTCCACAGCGTCTGCCAGCTGCCGGCGCCATGGCCGAGGACCGGCTTTTCGCGAACCATGCCACTGGTGAGTTCCAGCATGCGAACGCGCTGGCCCCAGCTGGTGTCCACCTGGTCGCTGGAGCGATAGTTCCGAAGTTCGGCCACGCCTTCTGCGAACCGGAGACGCACCGTGTCCGACGCTTGCCAGCCCAGGCCGGCAGCGAACAACACGGCAAGCAGGCCGGCCGACTTGCGCCACGCGCCCTGTTGCGAGGCCAAGGCCCAGGCGAAGAGCATCACGGGCAGCACCACCATGCCCGTGCGACGGTCCTGCAGCAGCAGGCCGGCCATCGCGAGAAGGGACGCCAGCGCGGCGAGAACTCGCCAGCGCATCTGCACCTGCCGCGACACCAGCCACAGGCCGAGTGCAGCGCCCACGGAGAGCAGCAGCGATGTCACCACGCGCTGGTTGCCGGTGGCATCGAGGGTGGCCATCCACAGACGCGAGGAAGGGTCTGTCGACAGCAGGTTCAGCGTGCGCAGCAAGAACAGCAGCCCCACCACGGCCGACGCAGCGACGAAGTGGGCCAGGGCGCGCTCTGCCGTCGCGCGAGGGCAAGCCGCGGCGATCAGGGGCAGCAGCACCAGCAGGGAGTAGGTCCACACGTGCCCCCCGACCTCAGGCCACGGGGCCACTGACCAGGTCGAGGACAGCGCCATCAAGGCCAGGAAGGCCGCCAGCCACCGCACGCCGGGTTCGGCCCAGAGCTGGCGTGCGCCGCCTGCCTGGCGCAACAGGTTCAGGCAGAGCAGAGCGCATCCGCCATAGGCGATGTACTTGGCGCCGAGCTGTGCGTAGCAGGCCCATGCCGCCAGGGGGGCGAACCAGTGCAGCAGGCGCGCGTCTGCTGTCGGGGCGGGCGGCAAGGAGTCCATGGTTGGTCGTGTGCGTGCCGGTCCGCGGGCAGTCGACGTGGCACAGGGCGAGCGGCGTCGCCCGCCTGCGGCAGGTGCAGTCATGTTACCCGGCGGTATCTGGCCAGGCGTCGCCGCTACACTGGGCCGATGAAGGAGCCTCTCTTCGATCCACATCGGCTTGACGTGCGGGCATTTGCACGCTCCGGCACGGAGCTGACCGGGCGTGAGGCGCAATCGGCTCTGTCCCGGCTCCAGGAGGGGCTGCTGCCAATGGCCGATGGTGACCCTGCCGTCGAATGGACGGCGCGTGGCGAGCAGCGAGAGCTGCGTGGGGGCGCGGTACAGGTGTGGCTTCACTTGAAGGCGCGCACCGTCGTGGCGCTTGAATGCCAGCGGTGTCTGATGCCGATGCAGCAGTTGCTGGAAGTCGATCGGCACTTTCTCTTTGCTCGCGACGAGGCGGAAGCAGCACGCCTCGACGAGGAGACAGACGATGACGTGCTGGTGATGGCGCGCCATCTCGATCTCTCGGAATTGGTCGAGGACGAACTGATCCTGGGACTGCCCATCGTGCCGCGCCACGAGGATTGTCCGCAGCCCCTGGCGCCGCCTGCAGAGGCCGCCATCCCGGACGAGCCGCGCGCGAATCCGTTCGCGGGCTTGGCAGCGCTGCGGCGCCGCGATCCGGATTGACCGATCCCCTCGTGCAGCCGTGCTATAGTTTCGGGCTTTGCTGGATCGCCAGGGCGACAGCGAAAGGCTTGTGGCGGCGCGGGAACGTGCCCTCGGCGAAGACGCAGGCGGCAAGTCCGCATCGGTCATTGCCCCTTCCGCCGCCCGCTGGGGCGGCAGCCGACGTAGCATGCGGGCTGCGTGCATGGCGCTTGGTTCCTGCCCGTATTCGATGGCCCCAGACCGCGCGCCCCATGGCGCCGTTCGAGCCTTCCCGGCCATGGCCGGGGGGGCAGATTCCCAGGAGTTTTTCATGGCTGTTCAGCAAAACAAGAAGTCGCCGTCGAAGCGCGGCATGCACCGTTCGCACAACGCCGTGGCTGCGCCTGGCACCGCTGTCGAGGCGACCACCGGCGAAACGCATCTGCGTCACCACATCAGCCCGAACGGTTTCTATCGCGGTCGCAAGGTCTTCAAGACGAAGGCAGACGCCTGACCGCTTCAGCCGACGCCGGCGCTGCGCTGCCTTCCGGGCGCGTGGCCCGCGTGCTGAGCCCCGCCTGAGCTTTCCCCGCGCTGAGCCACGTTCTCGGCCAGGCGTCCACGCTCGTGTCATCGCCCTCTGACTTCCCCCCGCTGTCGGTCGTTCGCCTGGCCGTGGACTGCATGGGCGGCGACCATGGCACGTCGATCACTCTGCCTGCTTGCCGGAGCTTTCTCGATGCGCACCCCGCAGCCGAGTTGCTGCTCGTAGGCACCGCGGAGGCCATCGAGCCAGCCGGATCCTGGGCGCGCTGCACCCTGGTGACAGCCCAGGACGTGGTGACGATGGACGATTCCGTCGAAACCGCACTGCGCAGAAAGCGCAACTCTTCGATGCGCGTGGCGATCAGCCAGCTGAAGGCCGATGGGGACACGCCAGCGCCGGCGCACGCCTGTGTCTCGGCCGGCAACACCGGCGCCTTGATGGCCGTCGCGCGTTACGTGCTGAAGACGCTCGATGGCATCGACCGCCCCGCCATCGCCACCGTGATGCCCAACCGTCTGGACCGCTACACCACGGTGCTCGACCTGGGGGCCAACGTCGACTGCACGCCGGAGCATCTTCTCCAGTTCGCCGTGATGGGCAGCGCCCTCGTGGCCGCGGTCGAAGGGAAGTCGGACCCCACGGTGGGCCTGCTGAACATCGGCGAAGAGATCATCAAGGGCAGCGACACGATCAAGCGTGCCGCCGAACTGCTGCGGCAGGCGGCGGCCGAAGGACAGCTGAACTTCCATGGGAACGTGGAAGGCAACGACATCTTCAAGGGCACCACCGACATCGTCGTGTGTGACGGTTTCGTCGGCAATGTGCTGCTGAAGACGTCGGAAGGCCTGGCCTCGATGCTGACCGACTTCATCAAGCAGGAGTTCACGCGCGGCCTGTTCGCCAAGGCGGCTGCGCTCGTCGCGCTGCCGGTGCTCAAGCGCTTCAAGACCCGTGTCGACCCGCGCCGCTACAACGGCGCTGCGCTGCTGGGACTGCGTGGGCTGGTGTTCAAGAGCCATGGGTCGGCCGATGCCTTTGCCTTCGAGCAGGCCTTGAATCGGGCATTCGACGCGGCCCGCAATCGACTTCTCGAGCGTGTGCAGGGCCGAATTGCCGAGACCGCCTCGGCGTTGCCCGCCCCCCCCGACACCCGCCAAGCCGCATGAACGGGACGACCTTGAAGTATTCGCGCATCATCGGCACAGGCAGCCATCTGCCGCCGCGCAGGCTGAGCAACGCCGACATGGTGGCGGAACTCGCACAGCGCGGCGTCGAGACCAGTGATGATTGGATCGTGGAACGCACCGGCATCCGGGCGCGCCACTTCGCGGCGCACGATGTGACCTGCAGCGACATGGCCACCGCTGCCGCACGCCATGCGCTGGAAGCCGCGGGTCGTCAGCCCTCGGACATCGATCTCATCATCGTTGCCACGTCCACACCCGACATGGTGTTTCCGTCGACTGCGTGCCTGGTGCAGCAGAAACTGGGCGCTTTCGGCGGTGCTGCCTTCGACGTGCAGGCCGTGTGCTCGGGTTTCGTGTACGCGCTGACCCTGGCGGACTCGCTCATTCGTACGGGTGCCGCCAAGCGCGCCCTGGTGATCGGTTCCGAGATCTTTTCCCGCATCCTCGACTTCGACGACCGCACGACCTGCGTGCTGTTCGGCGACGGCGCCGGCGCTGTGGTGCTGGAAGCCAGCGAGCGCCCGGGCATCCTGGCCAGCGAGTTGCATGCCGATGGGCGTCACGTCGAGATCCTCTGCGTACCCGGGAGCGTTGCGGGCGGCAAGGTCACCGGCAACCCGTTGTTGCGAATGGACGGGCAGGCGGTCTTCAGGCTGGCCGTCAACGTGCTGGACAGCGTGGCGCGTGCCGTGCTGGCCAAGGCCGGCAAGACCGAGGCCGACATCGACTGGCTGGTGCCGCACCAGGCCAACATCCGCATCATGCAAGGCACGGCGCGCAAGCTGAAGCTGCCGCTGGACAAGCTCATCGCCACGGTGCACGAGCATGGCAATACCTCTGCGGCCTCGGTGCCCCTGGCCCTGGACGTCGCGGTGCGCGATGGCCGCATCAAGCCGGGCGACACCATCATGCTCGAGGGCGTGGGCGGGGGCTTCACCTGGGGTGCGGTGCTGCTCGACCTGTAGGTCGACCTCCCCCCCGTTCTTCCACCAGACCGACACACAGATGGCAGAGTTCGCATTCGTCTTTCCCGGGCAAGGATCGCAGTCCGTGGGCATGCTGGACGCCTGGGGTGATCATCCTGCGGTCACGGCGACCTTGGCCGAGGCGTCCGCGGCGCTCGGCGAGGACATCGGACGTCTCATCCACGATGGACCCAAAGAGGCCCTGGAGCTCACCACCAACACGCAGCCGGTGATGTTGACGGCAGGCATCGCCTGCTACCGCGCCTGGCGCGCCGAGGGTGGACCGGTGCCCATCGCCATGGCCGGGCACTCTCTCGGCGAGTACAGCGCGCTGGTCGCCGCTGGCTCCCTGGAGTTGTCCGATGCCGTGCCGCTGGTTCGTTTTCGCGCGCAGGCCATGCAGGAGGCCGTGCCCGTCGGCGCCGGCGCCATGGCCGCCATCCTGGGACTCGAGGCCGATGCGGTGCGCGCTGGATGCGCCCAGGTCGTTGCCGAAACCGGGGAGGTCGTCGAACCCGCCAATTTCAACGACCCGAAGCAGATCGTCATCGCCGGCAGCAAGGTCGGTGTCGGCCGCGCCTGCGACGTGCTGAAGGCACTGGGCGCCAAACGGGCCCTGCTCCTGGCGGTATCGGCCCCATTCCATTCGTCGATGATGAAGCCTGCGGCAGAGCGCCTGAAGGAGAGGCTGGCCGCAGTGAAGATCCTGGCGCCGGAGATTCCGGTGATCAACAACATCGACGTGGCCTCGCCCAGCGAGCTCGAAGCCCTGCGCGATGCGCTGTTTCGCCAGGCTTTCGGTCCGGTACGCTGGGTCGAAGTGGTGGCCGACCTGCGGGCGCGCGGTGCAGGCCATATCTTCGAATGCGGCCCGGGCAAGGTGTTGGCCGGCCTGAACCGCCGCATCGATGCGGCCATCGTCACCACCACCGTGCTGGACGCCACGACGCTGGCCGAAGCGAAGGGGTTGCTGCAATGAGCGAATCGCGCGTCGCGCTGGTCACGGGGGCTTCACGCGGCATCGGCCGTGCCATTGCCGCCACCCTGGCGGCGCAAGGGTTCCAGGTGATCGGCACCGCCACCACCGACGCCGGTGCAGCCGCGGTGGATGCGGCGCTCGCGCCGCTGGGTGGCGGCGGTGTGTGCCTGAACGTCACCGAGGCGGCTGCGGTGGATGCCGCCGTCGACGCGGTCGTCAAGCAGCGTGGTGGTCTGCACGTGCTGGTCAACAACGCCGGCATCACGCGCGACCAGCTCGCCATGCGCATGAAGGACGACGACTGGGACGCCGTGATGGACACCAACCTGAAGGCCGTGTTCAGGCTCTCGCGCGCCGTGATGCGGCCGATGATGAAGCAGCGCTTCGGCCGCATCATCAACATCACCTCGGTGGTGGGTGCCAGCGGCAACCCGGGTCAGGCCAACTACGCGGCCGCGAAGGCCGGCGTCGCGGGGATGACGCGCTCGCTGGCCCGCGAACTGGGCAGCCGCAACATCACGGTCAACTGCATCGCGCCGGGTTTCATCGGTACCGACATGACGGACGCGCTGCCCGAGGCGCAACGGGCAGCGCTCCTGCAGCAGATCCCCCTCGGCCGGCTGGGTACCCCGGACGAGATCGCCCACGCCGTGGCTTTCCTTGCGTCGCCACTGGCCGGCTACATCACCGGTACCGAACTGCACGTCAACGGCGGCATGTTCATGAATTGAAGGATGACCCGCGTCATGGCGCGGGTCGAATCAGAAGACCGGCTTGGACCACACTCCTGGAGGAGTCATGAGCGATATCGAAGCACGTGTCAAGAAGATCATCGCCGAGCAACTCGGCGTTCCCGAGTCCGACGTCACGAACGAAAAGGCCTTCGTGGCCGATCTGGGTGCGGACTCTCTCGACACGGTCGAACTGGTGATGGCCCTCGAGGACGAGTTCGGCATCGAGATCCCCGACGAAGAGGCCGAGAAGATCACCACCGTCCAGTTGGCGATCGACTACGCGGTCAACCACCCGAAGGGCTGACGTCGGCATGTCGCGGCGCAGGGTTGTCGTCACTGGCTTGGGGCTGATCAGCCCCGTGGGCAACACCGTTGCCGAGGGCTGGTCACAGCTCGTGGCCGGCCGCTCGGGCATCGACCGCATCACGCGGTTCGACACCACGGGCATGCCGTGCCAGATCGCGGGCGAGGTCAAGGGATTCAACATCGAGGATGTGATCCCGGCCAAGGAAGCCCGCCACATGGACACCTTCATCCACTATGGCCTGGCTGCCGCCGTGCAGGCGGTGAGCGATGCGGGGCTGCCGCATGGCGAAGCCTTGGATGAAGTGCAGGCCGAGCGCATCGGCTGCATGGTGGGCTCGGGCATCGGCGGTCTGCCGCTGATCGAGCAGACGCACGAGGACTACCGGCAGCGCGGTGCCCGCCGCATCTCGCCGTTCTTCGTTCCGGCTTCGATCATCAACATGATCTCCGGCCACATCTCCATCCGCTACGGCTACACGGGTCCCAACATGGCCATCGTGACGGCCTGCACCACCGGTCTGCATTGCATCGGGGCGGCGGGACGGCTCATCGAATACGGCGACGCCGACGTCATGATCGCCGGTGGTGCCGAGTCGACGGTGTCCCCCCTGGGCATCGGCGGCTTTGCCGCGGCGCGGGCCTTGTCCACGCGCAACGACGATCCCCAGACCGCTTCGCGGCCCTGGGACAAGGATCGAGACGGCTTCGTGCTGGGTGAAGGCGCCGGGGTCCTGGTGCTGGAGGAGTACGAGCATGCCAAGGCGCGCGGCGCGAAGATCTATGCCGAACTGTCGGGCTTCGGCCTCGGCGCCGACGCCTTCCACATGACCGCCCCGAACGTCGACGGCCCCAAGCGGTCGATGCTCGCCGCTTTGCGCAACGCGGGCGCCAACGCCGATCAGGTGCACTACCTGAACGCGCACGGCACTTCCACGCCCCTGGGCGATCTGAACGAGACCAACGCCATCAAGCTGGCGCTCGGCGACCATGCGCGCCGCGTCGTCGTCAACTCCACCAAGTCCATGACGGGCCACCTGCTGGGTGGCGCCGGGGGCATAGAGTCGGTGTTCACGGTGTTGGCAGTGCACCATCAGGTCAGCCCGCCCACCATCAACATCTTCAACCAGGATCCTGAGTGTGACCTCGACTACTGCGCCAACGAAGCGCGCAGCATGAAGATCGACGTTGCATTGAAGAACAACTTCGGCTTCGGCGGCACCAACGGGACGCTGGTGTTCCGGCGCGTCTGACCGCCATGCGCCTCGCGCCGGCCGTCAGCGTGACGGCTTCGAATGCCGGGCTCTGGCGCTCCCTGCAGCTCTCGGTGCTCGCCGGCTCCTGCGGTGTCGGTGCCGCCTGGGCGGCGATGCAACTGGGGGCCTCCGGCCTTGCAGCGCTTGGCGCGGCCGCGGCGTGCTGTGCGGCAGTCGCCGTGGTCGCCCATTCCCTGATGAAGCCGTCACCGACCGTCATCCGATGGACGGGCACGACCTGGCAGCAGGGTTCCGGGCCGGACGGAGGATTCATCGATCTGGCGTCTGTCGAGGTGGCCATCGACCTGGGCACCGCTGTGCTGCTCAGGCTGCACCCCGTGGCGGGCGTGGGTCGCTGGTCGTTGCCGGACTGGGCTGCCGTAACCCGTCGCGAAGCGGGCCCTGACTTTCGCGCCTTCTGCGTTGCCTTGTACGCCCCTGGGTTTCATGGCGCCGTGGCGCCAGGGTCGGGCAACGGCTTGTCGATCGGCTGACGCGCATGGCCGACGCCGACGCCGACAGCCTGCTGGTCGAGCGCGTCAAGCGTGGCGACCAGCGCGCTTTCGAACTGCTGGTGATCAAGTATCAACGCCGCATCGAGCGCCTGATCGGCCGCATGGTTCGCGACAGCGATCTGGTGCAGGACATCGCTCAGGAGACGTTCATCCGGGCCTACCGCGCACTACCGCAGTTTCGCGGTGAATCCGCCTTCTACACCTGGCTGTACCGGATCGCCGTGAACACCGCCAAGAAGGCGTTGGTCGACCTCAAGCGGGATCCGCTGGTCTCCGAAGGGTCGATGACGGTTTCCGAGGATGGTGATGAAACTTCACGCATCGAGAATGAACTAACCGACGGCGAGACGCCCGAAGCACTGCTGGCCAGCAAGGAAATCGCCGCCGCGGTGAATGCGGCGATCGAAGCCTTGTCGGAAGACCTTCGGCAGGCCATCACCCTTCGCGAGATCGAGGGCCTGAGCTATGAAGAGATTGCCGAAGTGATGAACTGTCCCATTGGAACAGTGCGTTCCCGGATCTTCCGTGCCCGCGAGGCCATTGCCACGCGGCTGCGCCCGCTGCTCGACACCCGTGACGGCTCCCGCTGGTAGGCGTTGCCGCACAGCTTGGTCAGAATTGAGTCTGCAATATGAATCCGAATCCAGATGCTCTCACCCCGCCCGACGACGACAGGCGGCTGCTGGTGTCCCGGCTGGTGGACGGCGAGTGCGATGCCGAACAGGTGCGCAGGCTGTGTGCGGACTGGCGCGACGACGTCGCCCTGCAGCGCGACTGGCATCGGTATCAGCTCATTGGCGACGTGATGCGTTCTGACGACCTGGCCAGCCCGCCCTCGCGTGATCTGGCATTCCTGCAGACCTTGCGGGTGCGTCTGGCCGACGAGCCGCCCATCGTGGCCCCCTCACCGCTGCCGGCATCCGCGCCCGTGGCCACAGCCGCGAAGAGTCGTCAGGCCTGGCTCGCTCCTGCAGCCATCGCGGCAGGGTTCGTGGCTGTGGCGGGGGTGCTGGTGGTCACCCGCCTGATTTCTCCGACGGTCGACACGCGGGGCGCCGTGCTTGCTGGCAGCGGCGCGGGAGGCGGTCTGCAGCGGGCCGGCGTCGGCGCCTCGTCGGGCGTCTCGGCCCCGACCACCTTTGATGCCCAGCTGATCCGCGATGCCCAGATCGATGCCTACCTGCGTGCTCACCGCGAGGCCCGAGGCAGCTCCGCAGCGGCGGTGCCCGGTGGAGTGATGCGCAGTGTCGACACCATCGTGCCCCAGCGGTGATGTCGCTGTCGTCCTCCCTGCCGGTCTGGCTGTTTGCGGTTTGGGTTGCGTCCTCGGTACTCCCCGCGGCTTGGGCCGCGCCTTCCCGAGAGGGCGCAGCCGCCAGCGCAGACCCGCGCGCACGCCTGGCGCGCATGCACCAGGCCGCCAACGAGCGCAACTACCAGGGCACGATGACCTTCACTGCCGGCGGGGCCGTGTCGAGCTCGCGCGTTGCGCACTTCGCCGTGGGCGACCAATCCTACGAGCGCATCGAATCGCTCGACGGACGCATGCAGAAGATCTACCGCCACAACGACGCTGTGCACACGCTCTGGCCCCAGACGGGCGTCGCAGTGGTGGAGAAGCGCGCCGGGGGGAGCAAGGGTCTCCCGTTGCTGCAGACCGTCGAGGCACGGGCGCTGGACCAGTACGAACTGCGTGCCGAAGGCCGCGAGCGCATCGCCGGGCGCGACGCCGATGTCTTCCTGCTCAAGCCGCGTGACGAGTGGCGGTATGCGCAGCGCTTGTGGGCCGATGTCGCCAGTGGCCTCATGTTGCGCGCCGACGTGCTTGGCGCCGACAGGAAGGTGCTCGAGTCATCGGCGTTCTCCGAGGTCGAGATCGGGATACGGCCTCAGCCTGAGACGGTGTTGCAGCCTCTGCGCAAGTTGCAGGGATACCGGGTGCTGAAGGCTCAGCAAGACCCGATCGCGCTCGACGCCGAGGGTTGGTTGCTGAGCCGGCCGCTGCCCGGCTTCAGCCTCGTGAGCACCGTGCGGCGGCCCATGCAGGCGATGGCCGAAGGCGATACGCGGCCGCCGGAACCCGTCCTGCAGGCTGTCTACTCGGACGGACTGACGCACGTTTCCCTGTTCATCGAAAAGTACGACGGTTCGCGCCACCGCAAGGATGTCGACGCCCAGCTCGGCGCCACGGCGACCTTGATGCAGCGCCGCGGCGACCACTGGCTCACCGCGATGGGCGACGTGCCGGTGGCCACCTTGCGGGCGTTGCTCGAATCGCTTGAACGTCGGCGCTGACGCCTGCAGGGATGCCCCCTGCGTCTCGCAGCCGGTCGATTTCTGTCAGTCTCCCACCATCCAAACCAAGGACATACCCATGTTCTCCATGTCTCGCCGAGCCAGCGCGTTGCTGGTCTCCTGTTTCATGACGATGAGCGTGGCGGCGATGCCCGCCACGGTTCAGGCCCAGACCGTGCAGTTGCCCGACTTCACCGAGCTCGTCGAGCGGGTCGGGCCGTCCGTGGTCAACATTCGCACGACGGAGCGCGCCCGCGCGGGTGCCGCCAGCCCGGGCGGTGCAGAGGTCGACCCGAACATCGAGGAATTCTTCCGCCGCTTCGGCATCCCGATCCCGGGGCGCCCCGATCCGCGCCGCGGCAACCCGCCCGGCGGCAGCGACGAGCCGCAGCAACGCGGCGTCGGCTCGGGCTTCGTGCTCAGCGCCGACGGATTCGTGATGACCAACGCCCACGTCGTGGACGGGGCGGACGAGGTCATCGTCACGCTCACCGACAAGCGCGAGTTCAAGGCCCGCATCATCGGCGCCGACAAGCGTACCGACGTGGCTGTGGTGAAGATCGAAGCCACCGGACTGCCTTTCGTGAAGATCGGCGACGTCAACAAGCTCAAGGTTGGCGAGTGGGTGATGGCCATCGGTTCGCCTTTCGGCCTGGAGAACAGCGTCACGGCCGGCATCGTGAGTGCCAAGGCCCGTGACACGGGCGACTATCTGCCTTTCATCCAGACCGACGTCGCCATCAACCCGGGCAACTCGGGCGGACCCTTGCTGAACCTGCGCGGCGAGGTCGTGGGCATCAACTCCCAGATCTACAGCCGCTCGGGCGGCTTCATGGGCATCTCGTTCGCGATCCCCATCGACGAGGCCACGCGCGTGGCAGACCAGTTGCGCACCAACGGCCGGGTGATCCGTGGCCGCATCGGCGTGCAGATCGCGCCGGTCACCAAGGAGGTGGCCGAGTCCATCGGACTGGGGAAAGCGGCGGGCGCCTTGGTGCAGGGCGTTGAGACCGGCGGCCCGGCCGAAAAGGCGGGCGTCGAAGCTGGCGACATCATCACGCGTGTCGACGGCAAGGTGGTCGAGAAGTCCGGCGACCTGCCGCGCATCATCGGCGGCACCAAGCCGGGCTCGAAGGCGACGCTGCAACTCTTCCGCCGCGGGGCCACGCGCGACGTCACGGTCACCGTGGCGGAGTTCGAGCCGGATCGCCCGACGCGTCGGGCAGCGGCCGAGCCGGGCACGGCCCCTGCGGTCAAGAACGCGCTGGGCATCACCGCGGTCGAGCTGACCGAGGCGCAGCGCCGTGATCTCAAGCGGGGTGGCGTGCGCGTCGAGGCCGTGGAAGGCGCAGCTGCCCGGGCCGGGCTGCGCGAGGGCGACATCATCCTGTCGCTCGACAACACCGACATCACCGACACCAAGCAGTTCGCCACCATCGTCACCCGTGTCGAGAAAGCCCGGGCCGTCAGCGTGATGGTGCGCCGCGGGGAGTGGACGAACTACCTGGTCATCCGTCCTGGTCGTTGAACGAGCCCGGAAGACCCAGGCGGTTGACTGCTGCCGCGGGTCTTTCCGTATCGTGAGACGGCGACCGAGAACTTATGACGAAGGTTCTTGCCGCCTTCGGGACAGGTCCACGGCACATTGGTTAGTGACGTCTCACTTCGATTGAGCCCTGGAAGTCATTAGGCTTCGCAGTCGCTAGAATCGAGATCGCGGCACGAGCTTTCATGTTGTCGGCGGTCCTAGCGGGCACTCACAGTCCGGGCGTTCGAACAGTCAACACGGCCTGTGGAAAACCTGTGGACGGTTTTCCTTGTTGGCGCACTGCAACGGGCTACAAACAAGCATTGGCGCGGGTTTCCGGCCGAGGCTTTTGGTTAGAATGAACGCCCAACAAGCAGTTGCCAAACGTTCTGTTGGAAGGCGCGTCAACCATTCGACGTGCCTTTTTTTTTTACTTCGGCTGCGGTTCCCCACCCATCGGGGACCGTGGCGGTTCGGGCCTCGATCTGCAGCGTCCAGCGACGCGCAAGAGCACCCAGAGGCTGGCACGTAGGCCTTCATGGATCACATCCGCAATTTCTCCATCATTGCCCACATCGACCACGGCAAGAGCACGCTGGCCGATCGCATCATCCAACGCTGCGGCGGCCTTTCCGATCGCGAGATGGAAGCGCAGGTCCTCGACTCGATGGACATCGAGCGCGAGCGTGGCATCACCATCAAGGCGCAGACCGCTGCGCTGAGCTACACGGCCAAGGATGGGCAGGTCTACAACCTGAACCTCATCGACACGCCGGGGCACGTCGACTTCTCATACGAAGTGAGCCGATCGCTGTCGGCCTGCGAAGGCGCGCTGCTGGTCGTCGACGCATCGCAAGGGGTCGAAGCCCAGACGGTGGCCAACTGCTACACGGCGCTGGAACTCGGCGTCGAGGTGGTGCCGGTGCTCAACAAGATGGACCTGCCGCAGGCCGACCCGGAAAACGCCAAGAGCGAGATCGAGGACGTCATCGGCATCGACGCCGAGCACGCCATCCCCTGCTCGGCGAAGACCGGCATGGGCCTGGACGACATCATCGAGGCGGTCATTGCCCGCATGCCGCCCCCGCGCGGCAACCCCGACGGCCCACCGCGGGCCATGATCATCGACAGCTGGTTCGACAACTACGTCGGGGTCGTGATGCTGGTGCGCGTGGTCGACGGCAGTTTCGGCAAGGGCGAGCGCATCCGCATGATGGCCACCAACACCGTCTACGGCATCGAGCAGCTGGGGGTGTTCACTCCCAAGAGCATGCCGCGCGAGGTGCTGAAGGCGGGCGAGGTCGGCTTCGTGATTTGCGGTATCAAGGAACTGCAGGCTGCCAAGGTGGGCGACACCATCACGCTGGAGAAGAAGCTCCCGAACAACGCCGGCCCCGCCACCGAGCCGCTGCCAGGCTTCAAGGAAATCCAGCCCCAGGTGTTTGCAGGCCTGTATCCGACAGAAGCCAGCGAGTACGACCAGTTGCGCGACGCGCTCGAAAAGCTCAAGCTCAACGACAGCAGCCTGCGCTACGAGCCCGAGGTCAGCCAGGCGCTGGGCTTCGGCTTCCGCTGCGGCTTCCTGGGCCTGCTGCACATGGAGATCGTGCAGGAGCGCCTGGAGCGCGAGTTCGACCAGGACCTCATCACCACCGCGCCCAGCGTGGTCTACGAGGTCGAACTGAATGACGGCACGGTGCTGATGGTCGAGAACCCCAGCAAGATGCCCGACCTGGGCCGCATCCGCGAGATCCGCGAGCCCATCGTCACGGTGCACCTCTACATGCCGCAGGACTCGGTGGGGCCGGTGATGACGCTGGCCAATCAGAAGCGCGGCGTGCAACTCAACATGGCCTACCACGGCCGCCAGGTGATGCTCACCTATGAGCTGCCTTTGGCCGAGATCGTGCTGGACTTCTTCGACAAGCTCAAGAGCGTGTCGCGCGGCTACGCCAGCATGGACTACGAGTTCAAGGAGTACCGCGCCTCGGATGTCGTGAAGGTCGATCTGATGATCAACGGCGACCGGGTCGACGCGCTGTCGATCATCGTGCATCGGGTACAGAGCCAATTCCGCGGCCGCGCCGTGGCGGCCAAGATGCGGGAGCAGATCCCGCGCCAGATGTACGACGTGGCCATCCAGGCGGCCATCGGGGCCAACATCATCGCGCGGGAGAACATCAAGGCGCTGCGGAAGAACGTGCTGGCAAAATGCTACGGCGGCGACATCAGCCGCAAGAAGAAGCTGCTCGAGAAGCAGAAAGCCGGCAAGAAGCGAATGAAGCAGATCGGCGCCGTCGAGGTGCCGCAGGAAGCCTTCCTGGCCATCCTCCAAGTGGACGACTGATCACACACCCATGAGTTCCATTACCGCAGCGCTCTACGGTGCCCTGATCGTCTACCTTGGTGGCTGGTTTCTCGGCCACTGGACCGGCAACTTCTCGCTGCTGCTGTTCCTGCTGACCGTGGTGACGCTGGTGTACTGGGTGGCCGAGCGCGTGCGGTTCAAGCCGGCGCGCGAGGCCGCGGCCGCGACGCTCGAACAGCATGACGCGGTGCGCCGAGCCGAGTTGGCGAAGATGGGCATCGCGAAGGTCGATGGCGACGTGGCCGAGGCCCGGGCGAAGCTGCTGATGCAGCCCTGGTGGCTGGACTGGACCGCCGGCCTGTTCCCGGTGATCCTCGCCGTGTTCCTGCTCCGATCCTTTCTGTTCGAGCCCTTCAAGATCCCGTCGGGGTCGATGATCCCGACGCTGCTGGTGGGCGACCTGATCCTCGTGAACAAGTTCCACTACGGCGTGCGCTTGCCGGTGATCAACAAGAAGATCCTCGACAACAACCCGGTCAAGCGCGGTGACGTGATGGTGTTCAGATACCCCGTGGACCCCCGCCTGGACTACATCAAGCGGGTGGTGGGGCTGCCTGGCGACGAGGTGAGCTACCAGAGCCAGAGGCTCACCGTCAACGGACAGGCCGTCCTGGTCGAAGCGAAGGGCGACTTCTACGACGAGGAAAGCCTGCGGTACACGCCGCGTTTCACGGAGAAGCTGGGGGACGTCGAGCACAGCATCCTCGTCGATCCCAAGCGGCAGGCGTACTACGGCCCGGACCCCAAGACGTTTCCGATGGCCGAAAACTGTCGCTACACCGCTGAAGGCATGACCTGCAAAGTGCCTCCGGGGCACTACTTCATGATGGGCGACAACCGTGACAATTCGCAGGATTCCCGCTTCTGGGGGTTCGTGCCCGATCAGAACATCGTCGGCAAGGCCTTCTTCGTGTGGATGAACTTCGGTAACCTCGGAAGAATCGGCGCGTTCCATTGAGCCGGCCTGCGAGAAGCGCGCCGTGCGACATGTACAAGGCAGCCGCCGGCAGGAGATCACACCAGTGCGCAACCCCACCGTGAACCGGCATGTCCGGCGAGATCAGCAACGAGGCATCACGCTCTTCGGGCTGATGTTCTGGGCCCTGCTGATCGGTTTCGGAGGTTACCTGGCGGTGCGCGTGCTCCCCACCTTGAACGAGTACTTCACCGTGCAGCGCACGGTCGACAAGGTGGCGGCGTCGTCGCCGTCCACCGTGGCCGAAGCGCGCGCCGCCTTCGACAAGCAACGCGACATCGAGTATTCGATCGAGTCCATCACCGGCAAGGACCTCGAGATCACCAAGGAGAACGACAAGGTCGTGATCGCCTTTGCATACCGCAAGGAGATCCCCATCTACGGACCTGTCTACCTGTTGATGAAGTACGAAGGCAGCTCGCGGCGGTAGTGCGCCGCGCGCGGTACGGGCTTGCATGGATTCCCCCCTCGATCACATTCAACGCACGCTGGGCTACCGATTCCAGCAGCCGAGGCTGCTGCAGCGCGCGCTGACCCACCGCAGCTTCGGGGCCGACCACAACGAACGCCTGGAGTTCCTGGGCGACGCCGTGCTCAGCGTTGCCGTGTCGACCTTGCTCTTCGAGCGATTCTCAGGATCCGACGAAGGCGATCTGACACGCGTACGGGCCCATCTTGTGCGGGAAGACAGCTTGCACCGCGTTGCCTTGGTCCTGGGTCTGCCCGACGTCCTCCGCCTGTCCGAAGGAGAGGCGCGTGGAGGCGGGGCTCAGCGGCCTTCGATCCTCGCCGACGCCGTCGAGGCCGTGATTGGCGCCGTGTTCGTCGATGGTGGTTTCGAGCCGGCCCATGCACTGGTACGCCGCCTGTTTGGTGAACTGATCGTTTCGACCGATGTCGAGAGCTGGAGCAAGGACGCCAAGACCGAGCTCCAGGAGTGGCTGCAGGCTCGCCGCATGCCAGTGCCCACCTACCGCATCACCGGCACGCGCGGTCAGGCCCATGCACAGACTTTCGACGTGGAGTGCGCCGTGCCCGACCTGGGCCTGACCGAGCGTGGTGAAGGCCGCTCGCGCCGCATCGCCGAGCAGGAAGCCGCACGGCGCATGCTGGGCGTGCTCAAATCGACGGATAAGGATTGATCCCCCCCGTAGCGCCTGCGGCGCTCCCCCCAAGGGGGGCGACGCTGGCGGACCGGCAGAGCCGGATCCGCGGCGTCCGCTGGATGGTGATCTGCGCTGCGCGCGATCATCCCGAGTCCCGAATCCCGAATCCCTGGCCCTGATATGACCGACACCGTTCCCGAAGACTCCATGCCTGTGCCTGAAAGCGATGCCCACGGCCAGCGCTGCGGGCTGGTCGCCATCGTGGGGCGGCCGAACGTCGGCAAGTCGACGCTGCTCAATGCGCTGGTCGGACAGAAGATCAGCATCACGTCCAGCAAGGCGCAGACGACGCGGCACCGCATCACGGGCGTGCGCACGGTGGGTCCGTCCCAGTTCGTCTTCGTCGACACGCCGGGCTTCCAGATGAAGCATGCGGCTGCGCTGAACCGCACCCTCAACCGCACCGTGCTGTCATCGCTGGGCGACGTGGACGTGGTGCTGTTCGTCGTCGAGGCGGGCCGATTCGGGCTGGACGACGCCAAGGTGCTGTCGCTGCTGCCGCCGGGCAAGCCGGCGCTGCTGATCGCCAACAAGCTCGACGCCGTCAAGCGCCGCAACGACATCCTGCCCTGGCTGAAGAGCATGCAGGAGCGTCACGCCTTCGCCGAGTTCGTGCCGATGACCGCGCAGAAGGACGCCGACGTGCAGCGCCTGTTCGCCATCATCGAGAAGTACCTGCCCGAGCAGCACTGGCTGTACGAGGAGGACGCGCTGACCGACCGCAGCGACCGCTTCCTGGCCAGCGAGATCGTCCGCGAGAAGCTGTTCCGGCTGACTGGCGACGAACTGCCCTACACCTCGACCGTGGTCATCGAGAAGTTCGAGGAGGAAGGCCAGCTGCGACGCATCAGCGCCAACATCGTCGTCGAGCGTGAAGGCCACAAGGGCATGATCATCGGGCAGGGCGGCGAACGCCTGAAGCGCATCGGCAGCGAGGCGCGACAGGAACTGGAGCGGCTGATGGACGCCAAGGTCTTCCTCGAAATCTGGGTCACCGTTCGGTCGGGCTGGGCCGACGACGAGAAGCACCTGCGCACCTACGGCTACGAGTGATGCTGCACGGAGGCTGCCCGGCAGTGCTTCGATGACCACACGGCGCGCCTCGGCGGCCGGTCCGCTGTCTGCCTTCGTGCTGCACCAGTACGACTGGAGCGAGACCAGCCTCATCGTCGAGTTCTTCACCCGCGAGCGGGGCCGGGTGGTGGCGGCGGCCAAGGGCGCCAAGCGTCCCCACTCGCAACTTCGGCCGGTGCTGATGCCGTTCCAGCGGCTGAACGTCCAGTTCGGCAAGGCCCCTGCCGACGACAGCGCCGAGGTCTTCAACCTGCGCAGCGCCGAGTGGGCCGGCGGCGTACCGATGACGGGCGGCCCCGCGCTGTTCGCCGGCTTCTACCTGAACGAGCTGCTGCTGAAGCTGCTGGCCCGGCAGGATGCGCACCCGCTGCTGTTCGACATGTATGCAGACACCTTGCAGGCCATGTCGCAGGCCGACGAGAGCGGCACGCAGGCGGCCTTGCGTGCCTTCGAACTCGTGCTGCTGCGGGAGCTGGGCGTGCTGCCCGAGCTCGCGCTGGTGACGCAGACCGTGCTGCCCGTGCGTCCTGAAGGCCACTACGGGCTGGACGCCGAGGCTGGCGTGGTCGCGTCGCCCGGCAGCGGCCTCGCCGGCCGCATGCTGGTGGCGCTGGAGGCGGCGCTCGAGCACGGCAGCGGCGTCGCGCTGCGGCAAGCCGTGGCCGGCGCCGTGCCGCCACTGCGCGCCCCTCTGCGCGGCCTGCTTCACTATCATCTCGGCTCCTCGCAGCTGCGCACGCGACGCGTGATGCTCGACGTGCAGAAGCTGCTCGACCAGGAAGGCACGACGCGATGAATCCATGGGTGGCAGGTGACGGGCAGGGCGGCCGCGCCGAGGGCGGCACGGCGCTGTCGGTCAACGTCAACAAGGTGGCCTTGTTGCGCAACACGCGGCACCTGGGGATTCCCAGCGTGGTGAAGGCGTCGACGATCGCCCTGCAGGCCGGTGCCAACGGCATCACCGTCCACCCGCGGCCCGACGAGCGCCATATCCGGGCGGCAGACGTGCGTGAACTGGCCGTGCTCATGCAGGACTGGCCGATGGCCGAGTACAACATCGAGGGGAACCCCTTCCACAACCTGATGGACTGTCTGCGCGAACTGGCCGCAAAGGGGCAGGCGCCCGACCAATGCACTTTCGTGCCCGACGGAGAAGGGCAGTTCACGTCAGACCACGGTTGGGACCTTCCAGCGGACGCCGATCGCCTGCGCCCGCTGATCGCCGAGGCGCATGCGCTGGGCGTGCGGGTCAGCCTGTTCATGGACCCGCTGCCCGAGGCGATGGCGGCCGCCCGCGCCGTCGGGGCCGACCGCGTCGAGCTGTACACCGAGCCCTACGCTGCGGCGCATGGCACGCCGTCGCAGGCAGCCCAGCTCGAACGATTCGCGGCCGCGGCGCGCGCAGCGTCGGCCGCCGGGCTGAAGGTCAATGCCGGCCACGACCTCAACCGCGACAACCTCGAAGACTTCCTGCGTGCCGTGCCGGGCGTGATGGAGGTCTCCATCGGCCATGCGCTGATCGCCGACGCCCTGGAACTCGGACTGGCCGAGACGGTGCGCGACTACCAACGCTGCATCCGCCGTGCCTTCGTGCAGGCTCCGATGCCGTGATCTACGGCATCGGCACCGACATCTGCGACATCCGGCGCATTGCCGCTACGCTGGAAAGGCGAGGGGAGCGTTTCGCAGACAAGGTGCTGGGCCCGCGCGAGATCGCCTTGTTCCATGCCCGCCGTGCACGTTCCGAAGCCCGGGGCATTCGCTTCCTGGCGACGCGCTTTTCGGCCAAGGAAGCCTTCAGCAAGGCCATCGGGCTGGGCATCCGCATGCCGATGACCTGGCGCCACTGCGAGATCCTCAACCAGCCCAGCGGCAAGCCCTATGTGCGGCTGGACGGTGCGCTGGCCGACTGGTTCACGGCGCGGCGCCTGCAGGCCCACGTCACCGTCACCGACGAAACCGACTACGCCGCTTCCTTCGTCGTCGTCGAAACCCTGGACCCTGCGCCATGACCGTTCATTCGCCTGTCGTGCTCGACGTTGCCGGCACCTCGCTCGACGCGGCCGATCGCCGCCGCCTGAAGCACCCGCTCGTGGGCGGCGTCGTGCTGTTCGCCCGCAACTGGCAGAGTCGAGCGCAGCTCACCGCCCTGACCGCGGAGATCAAGGCCGTGCGGTCCGACCTGCTGGTCTGCGTCGACCACGAAGGCGGCCGGGTGCAGCGCTTCCGCAGCGACGGTTTCACGCACATGCCGGCGATGCGGGCGCTGGGCGAGATGTGGATGAAGGATGCGCTGACCGCCACTGACGCCGCCACGGCCGTCGGCCACGTGATGGGTGCCGAACTGCGGGCCTGTGGCGTGGATCTCAGCTTCGCGCCGGTGCTCGACCTCGACTTCGGCGGCAGCACCGTCATCGGCGATCGCGCCTTCCACCGCGACCCCCGCGTGGTGACCATGCTGGCCAAGGCCGTGGCCCACGGCCTGCTGCGCGCCGGCATGGCGCATTGCGGCAAGCACTTTCCCGGCCACGGGTTCGTGAAGGCCGACAGCCACACCGACGTGCCGGTGGACAAGCGGTCGCTGCGGGCCATCGCGGGCGACGACCTGCGTCCCTACGAGTGGCTGAGCACCACGCTCACCGCGGTGATGCCGGCGCACGTGATCTACCCGAAGGTCGACGCCAACCCCGCCGGGTTCTCGGCGCGCTGGCTGAAGGACATCCTGCGCGGCCAGCTCGGATTCACCGGCGCGATCTTCAGCGACGATCTCAGCATGGCGGGCGCACGCGGTCTCGGTGCGCAATCGCTGACCTATGCCGAGGCGGCGGCGCTGGCCCTGGGCGCGGGTTGCGACCTGGTGCTGCTGTGCAATCAGTCGCTCGAAGGGGGTGCCGTGCTCGACGAGCTGCTGGCCGGTCTCGGCGATGCCGCGCAGCGCGGCCTGTGGCAGCCCGACCCCGACAGCGAGCTGCGCCGCCAGGCCCTGCTGCCGCAGACCGCCCCCCTGCCCTGGGACGAGCTCATGCACGACGCCGTCTACCAGCGCGCGCTCGAGCGCCTGCCCTGAGGGCTCGGTCGATGACCAGCGCTGCAGAGAAGAAGCGCCTGCAGATGGCCGACATCGCACGCCTGGCCGGTGTGTCGGTGTCGACGGTGTCGCGGGCGCTCAACGGCAGCACCCTGGTGAATGCCGAGACGCGTGAACGTGTCAGCCAGCTCGCGCGGTGCGGCGCTTCCGCGTGCCGCCCAGCCCGCACCACGCGGAGCTGCGCGCGGATTTCGCGGCCCTGCACGGCCGCCTGGTGCTCAGTGGCGAGGGCGGTGGCGAACACGAGATCCCCTTGACGCCTTGACCCCAGGAAGGCGCTCCCCTTCGACCCAGCATGAAAAAGGGCCTCGCAGTGCGAGGCCCTCGTCATGGTCGACCGGAATCCGCTGGTCGCAGGCGTCTCAGCGCGCGGTCTGCTCGAACGGCAGCTTCATCTGCGACAGGTCCTTGCGCGTCTCGACCAGCACGAGCGGGCCATCGTCGAGGACGACCGGCGGGCGAGGCATGCGCGGAACGCGTACCGGCAGCGGCGCATTGGCCATGGCCTCCTGCACGAGGCGGATCTTCTCGGCATCGGAGTTGACCCACTCCAGCCCCGACGCTGCGGCCATCGACTGCAACTCGGCCGTGGGCAAGTTGTAACGCTCGACGACAGGCTTCGGTGAAGGAGTCGGCGCAGGCGAAGGCGCCGCCAAGGGGACGGGCGCCGGCGCCGCGGCCACCGGCCTCTCGATCGGGGCCACCACCGGGGCTGCCGGGGCCACCGGCGCCGCGGGTGCTGCGACCGGCACGGGCTCGGCCTGCTCGACCGGCACAGCGCCGCGCGCCACCGGCACCTCGCTGTCGTCGACATAGTCAGCAGCAATGGCCGCCGAGGGCACGGCTGCCAGCGGCGCCAGCGCGGCGTCGTCGCGCACGCCGCCATCGTCCGGCGGGGCACCGTCCATCGCTGCCGCACCTTCGCGCGACTCACGGCGACCACGGCCGCCGCGGCGGCGGCCGCGACCTTCGCGCTCGCCTCCTTCGCGTGCCCCGCCATCGGGGCCACCGCCTTCGGCAGGCTGGCTGTCACCGGCTTCGGCGAGTGGCATGGCGGCATTGGCGTCGTCCGAGGTCGCGCTCTCGGCGGCCGTCGGGGCCAGGCCCTGCACGTTGCCCGTGTCGTCGGTGCGGCCTTCGCCACGGTCTCGGCCCCCGCGGCGGCGTCGGCGGCGGCCATCGCGCTCGCCGTCGGCGGCGCCTGCTTCGCCCACAGGAATGGTGTCGACGAAGGCCGGCGGTGCTGCTGCGCCGCTGTCCTCACGCAGCGCCACGGGCGCGCGCTCGGGGCGCGGACCGCGGCGCGGTTCCTGGCGCTCGGCCGCCACGCCATTGGCGGCCTGTACCTCGATGCCCGCTGCCTCGGCGCGACGACCGTCGCGGGTGCCGCCGCGACCGCCGCGTTCGCCACCTCGACCTTCACCGCCTTCTCGGTTGCCGCCGCGACCGCCACGTTCGCCACCGCGTTCGCCGCGCTCACCACCGCGGCCGCCACGTTCGCCGCGGCGGCCGTCGCGACCTTCCCGGCCCTCTCGTCCTTCGCGACCTTCACGCTTCTCGCCACCCGCCGGGGTCTCGGCCACGGCCGCCGCAGCGGGCGCCGGTGCAGGCGCCGCGACCACCCGGGCCGGCGCGGGTTCGCTGCCCCCGAAGATCTTCTTCACCCAACCGAAGAAGCCGGTGCCAGCCACCGGGGCCGGGGCGGGGATGGGCGCCGGGGCAGGCGCTGCCACCACAGGCGCGGGCGCGGGCTTCGGTACCGGCGGTGCGGCCACCGGTGCGGGCGGTGCCGGCTGGTCGGGCAGCACGCCCTTGATGATGGGCTGCTGCTTGGGCTTGGCTTTCTCGCGTCGCGTGATGCCGACCTCGTCGTCCGGCTCCTCGATCATCGTGTAGCTGGCCTGCAGCCCTTCCAGGCGCGGGTCGTCGTGGCGCAGGCGCTCGAGCTTGTAGTTCGGCGTCTCGAGGTGCTTGTTGGGCACCAGCAGCACGGTCACGCGCTGCTTCAGTTCGATCTTGGTGATCTCGGTGCGCTTCTCGTTCAGCAGGAACGAGGTCACCTCCACCGGCACCTGCACGTGCACGGCGGCGGTGTTGTCCTTCA
>LNFM01002206.1_pt1 | contig 50581 bp, 42 predicted proteins | sample 596031 | NCBI WGS metagenome assembly LNFM01 (sample SAMN04254537, study PRJNA301005) | activated carbon metagenome | isolation source: dual media filters at the Ann Arbor, Michigan drinking water treatment plant | place: USA: Ann Arbor | reverse complement strand
ACGTGGCGGCACCTGCGGTGGCAGGAATGCTCTGGCCAGCTGTCACTGCCACACCGCCAAAGAGCAGCACGCCGTTGGCGGGCAGAGCGCTGATCGTGAAGCTGACGACGCTGCCGTCGATGTCGTTGCCACCCAGCAGCACCGGGATGCCAACGGCGTCTTCGCTGCCGCTGGCCGGGGTGACGACCGCCACAGGCGCTTCGTTGGCGCCGTTGACCGTGACCGTCACAGTGCTGGTGGTGCCGTCGGCCGCAGTGACGGTGAAGCTCTCGACGGGCTGTTGCGCACTGGTCAACGCCTGCACGTTGGCATCGGCATTGCGCAGCGTGTAAGTCCATCCGCCGGTCGCATCGATGCTGAAGTCACCGTAAGTGCCTGCCGCAGTGGCCGCCACGAAGCCTGTGGGGCTGTCCACATCGCTCACCGTCAACGTACCGCTGGCGACCGGCACGCCGTCTTCGGTGACGCTGCCGGTGGCGACGCCGCCAATGACCGCAGCGTCATCGGCCCCGATCACGGTGATGACGAGATTGGCAACGGAGGTGGCGCCCTGGTCGTCGGTGACGGTGTAGGGGATGGTGAGCACCTGCTGCTGCCCGGCGGCCAGGGATTGGTAGGCGGCATTGGACGCATCGAACGTGTAGCTTCCATTCGGATTGAAAGTCAGCCCGGGCGGAGGTGCGGCATTCAGGCTGAAGCTCAGCACCGCGTTGGCATCGACGTCGGTGGCGACGACCGAGCCGGACACCAGAGGTGCATCCTCGGCCACGCTGAAGTTGGCCGACTCGGCGACCGGCGCATCGTTGGTTCCGGTGATGGTCACCGTGACCACTTGCGCAGTGCCATCGATCGAGGTGACGGTGAAGGTCTCGTCGGGCAGCGACTGTCCGGGTAGGTCCAGACACCGGCAGCGTCGATGCTGAACGTGCCGTGGGCGCCTGCGACATTGGCGAGCGGGTTGAATGCGGCTTCGCCGGCGTCGGGGTCGGTGACGGTGAGCGTGCCACCGGTGGACACGGTGGTGTCTTCGATGGTTGCGCCGCTGGCTGCGCCGCCAATCACGGCTGAATCGGCCACCGGCGTGACATCGATCGTGATCTGGTTGGGTACGGTGTCGAAGGCACCAGCACTGTCCTGCACGCTGAAGCCGAAGCTCGCATAGCCGCTGCCATGGGCATTCGGCGCCGGTGCGTAGACCAGGTTGCCCAGATCGGCCACTCCGATGACCTGACCCGCCACGACGTTCACGCCGGAGAGCGTGAGGGTGCCGGCGGCGGGCAGCACATCGATGCGCACATTGGCGAAGCTCTGCCCTGCGTCGGCGTCCGAGAAGCCGAAGTCGGTCGCGCTGAAGCTGCGGCTGCCGTCCTCGGAGATCACGACGAGTGCGTTCGTGCCCGTGGGTGGTGTGTTCGGTCCGACATTGACGGTGACCGTCGCAGTGGCGAAGCCGCCTTGACCATCACTGACCGTATAGCTCACCAAAACCGGTCCGCTGAGGTTGCCCACAGGCGTGAAGGCCAGCGTGCCGTCCGGGTTGACGGAGACCGAGCCACGCGCTGGGTCGACCGAGGCTGATGTGACGGTCAGCGTGTCGCCATCGACGTCACTGTCATTGCCCAGCACGGAAATCGTGGTGCTGGTGTTGATGGGCGTCGCGGCGATGTCGTCCACAGCCACGGGCGCATCGTTGACCGGCGCCACGGTGATGGGGGCGCTGACCGATGGCGACACCGCACCTTCGTTGTCGGTGGCGGTGACGTGGCGGCACCTGCGGTGGCAGGAATGCTCTGGCCAGCTGTCACTGCCACACCGCCAAAGAGCAGCACGCCGTTGGCGGGCAGAGCGCTGATGGTGAAGCTGACGACGCTGCCGTCGATATCGCTACCGCCGAGCAGCACAGGGATGCCGGCAGCGTCTTCGTCGCCGTTGGCAGGGGTCGCCAGGGCAACGGGCGCGTCGTTGACGGCGCTGACGTCGATCGTGATCTGGTTCGGTGCGGTGTCGAAGGCTCCGGCGCTGTCTTGCACGCTGAAGTTGAAGCTCGCATGGCCGGCGCCACTGGCGTTCGGCGTGGGCGTGAAGACGAGGTTGCCCAGATCGGCCACTGCGATCACCTGACCCGTCGCCACGGGCACGCCCGACAGTGTCAGGCTGCCTGCCGCCGGCAACGTGTCGATGCGCAGGTTGGCAAAGCTCTGGCCGGCATCGGCATCGGAGAAGCCGAAGTCGGAAGCGCTGAAGCTGCGTGCGCCGTCTTCTGTGACCGTCACTGTGGCATCGGCGCCTTCCGGAGGCGTGTTGGGGCCGATGTTGACCGTCACCGTGGCATCGGCGGATCCGCCCTGGCCGTCGCTGATGGCGTACTGGATCACGACCGCGCCGCTGACGTTGTTCGCCGGGTTGAAGGTGAGGGTGCCGTTCGGGTTCACCGTGACCGTGCCCAGCGCCGGGTCGACCGATGCCGACGTGACGGTCAGCGCGTCGCCATCGACATCGCTGTCATTGGCCAGCACGGCGATGGTCGTCGGCGCGTTCATCGGCGTCGACGCCAGATCGTTCTGCGCTACCGGTGCATCGTTGACTGGTGCGATGTTGATGGTGGCCTGCGAGGTACTCGCTGCGCCGCCGTTGGAGACGGTGTAGTCGAAGACCACCGGGCCATTGACGTTCGGGTTGGGGGTGAACGTCAGGCTGCCATCGGCATTCAGTGAGACCGTGCCCTGTGGCAGCACCAGGGGCGTGCCGACAGCGATGGGTTGGCCGCCGATCGCGGTGATCGACAGCGGCGTGCCCTCGACGTTGCCGTCGTTGCTGCGCGGGTCGAAGACCACCGGCTGGTCTTCGGTTGCCGGGACCGTGTCGGGCGCGGCCGCAGGCGCGTCGGCTGTGGCGGTCACCGACAGTGTCAGCGTCGCGGTCACGCTGTCCACGCCATCGCTGACGGTGTAGGTGGCCACCGGGACCGGACCGTTGTAGTTGGGCTCTGGCGTGAAGGTGTAGACGCCGTTGGCGGCGAGCGTCAGGCGGCCGACGCCGGCCACGACGGCGGTGTCGCCCGGAGCGTAGGTGGCGCCGCCGAGACTGAACTGCGTGACGGTGAGGCCATCGCCGTCGGGGTCGCTGTCGTTGCCCAGCACATTGCCGGTCGCCGGCGTGTCCTCGGCGGTCGTGGCGCTGTCGTTGACGCCGACCGGTGCCTGGTTGGTCGGAGGCGGCGGGGTGCTGTCGACCAGGTTCAGCGACACCGTGGCGCCGTTGGATGTCGAACCCTGGTTGTCGGTGACGAAGAACGTGATCGCCGCTTGGCCAACGAAGTCAACGGCAGGCTGGAACAGCAGCCCTGCCGCTTGCGCAGGCGTCAGCGTCTGGCCGGCGCTGACCACGGTGGTGCCGTCGGCCAGCAGCAGCGTGCCACCGGTCGGAATGCTCGTGACGGTGACGCTGGCCACATTGCCGTCGCTGTCGACCCCACGCAGTGCGATAGGCAGCGTCGCGTTCTCGGGTCCGCTGACCGTGCCATCCAGCGCCGACGGTGCGATGTTGGCGAGCGCCGCGGCCGATCCTGCCGTCTCGGCGACCGGTGGGGTGTTGTTGGTGCCCTCGGCGGAGTTGGGGTCGAGTCCCAGCGTGGTGAGGGCTTCGGAGATTCGATCAACCCGCAGACCCGGCAGGAACTCGCCGCCCTCGCCACCGGCAAGGCCGGCTGCGGTGGCGGCATCGGCGTCGTTTTGCGCCAGGCTTTCGATGACCTGATCGACGTCGTTGCGCGCGGCGGCCTTCGGTGGTGCTTCAGCAGGCACCGCGCTGGCGGTTGCGTCAGAGGCGGCGGTGGCCGCCGACGGCAGCGCGTTGATGTCGGAGGTCAGCTCCACGATGCCGTCCTGGCTGGTCAGAATCACATCGCCACGCCGGACGATGTCGCCCAGTTTCAAGGGGTGCGCCTGACCGTCGGCGCCCTTGACGATGGCGCTGCCCCACAAGCCGGTGACTTTTCCTTGGGTGGTCTGGATGATGGTGGGCATGGCGGGGCCTGTCAGAAATTGCACCGTATTGGTGCTTGGCAAGCAAAAAACACGTTGCTCGCGGGTCTTCAGAGCATATTCACTTCGGTCTGCACTGGGTGCATCTGAGGGGTCTGCTTCGTGACGTGTGTCACCGCTGGCAGACGATTTGTGACGATAAGGAAACGGTCAGCGTTCTCGCAGCGCGTAGGCCTTGGCCTTGAGCACCGGCTTGAGCAGGTAGGACATCACCGTCTTGCGCCCGGTCAGGATGTCGACTTCGGCGGTCATGCCGGGGATGACTGGCAGCTTGTCGCTGAAGCTGGCCTGGGTCGTGCGCACCCGTACCAGATAGAAGGCGTTGCCCTTTTCATCGACGACGGTGTCCGGGCTGATGTTCTCGACCTTGGCAACCAGGCCGCCATAGATCGAGAAGTCGTACGCGGTGAACTTGACCGTGGCGTCCTGCCCCGGGTGGATGAAGGCGATGTCGCGTGGATGCACTTTCGCTTCGAGGATCAGCTGGTCATCGAGCGGTACCACCTCGACGATGTCCTTGCCCGGCTGCACCACACCACCCACGGTGTTGGCCAGCAGGCGCTGCACGCGGCCGCGGACCGGGCTCTTGACCTGAGACTTGTCGACCTTGTCGGCCAGCGCCACCGCGCCTTCGTTGAGCGCATTCAGCTTGCCCATCACATCGGCCATCTCCTTGCGCGAATCGTTGCGGAAGGTCAGCTCGGTTTCCTGGATCTTGCGTTGTGCCTCGCCGATCGCTGCCTGAACCCGGGCGATCTGCGCGCTGGACTGTTCGATCTCACCGCGGCTGCGCGACACCTCGCGCTCGAGTCGCAGGATGTCCACTTCGGACACCGCGCCGGTGGCGAGCAGTGGACGGGTCTTGTTGAGTTCCTGCTGCCCGAGGTCCAGCCCACGTTCGGCCGAGGACTTGCGCGCTCGCATCTCGCTGAGCTCCTGCTGGCGCTGCTGCAACTGCTGCTGATTGATGGCAATCATCGTCGCCAGTTCGGAGCGCCGCGTTTCGTACAGCGTGCGTTCCTCGTCGAGGATGCGCTGCTCTTCCGGATTGCTGCTGGCAGGGGGCACAAACGCTGCGCCTTCGGCCAGTGCGCGCAGGCGGGCGCCGCGAGCGCGCAGCGCAAAGCCCTGGGCGGCGCTTTCGCGCACGCCGGAGGTGGCGCGGGTCTCGTCGATCTTCAGAAGCAACTGACCGGCCTCGACCACCTGGCCTTCCTGGACCAGGATCTCGGACACCACGCCGCCGTCCAGCGATTGCACGATCTGCAACTGCCGGGACGGGATCACCTTGCCTTCGCCTCGGGTCACTTCCTCGACCTGAGCGAAGCAGGCCCACAGCACCAGCAGCAGCACCACGACGAGCGCTGCCCGCACGATCAGCTGCGCCCGCTGGGTGCGGGCGCGCGACATCACCACTTCGGCCTGGTGCTCGAAATTGCGGAACCCGGCGGCGTCGGCGGCCGCATCGGCACTGCCCCAGGGCGCGGTGATGGCTTTCACGATGGCATTCATGCCGCCCTCGCAATTCGGCCGCTGGCCAGCGCTTCCATGATGCGGTCGCGCGGCCCATCGGCCACGACCTTGCCGCCGTCGATGACGATCACGCGGGTGGCCATCGCGAGCATCGAGGTGCGGTGCGTCACCAGCACCACTGTCTTGTCGTTGGCAAAGGCCGTGACCTTGGCCGTGATTTGGGCCTCGGTCGAGAAGTCCATCGCACTGGTCGGCTCATCGAGCAGCAGCAGCGGCGCGTTGTGCAGCACCGCGCGCGCCAGCCCCACGCCTTGGCGCTGGCCGCCCGACAGCGATTCGCCGCGCTCGCCCACCGGCATGTCGAAACCGCGTGGGTGCCGGTTGATGAACTCGGTCAGCCCCGCCACGTCGGCAGCGGCCACCACCGCCGAGTCGTCGGCATACGGCAGCCCAAAGGTGATGTTCTCGCGTAGCGTGCCCTGGAACAGCGTCACGTCCTGCGACACGCTGGCGACGTTGCGGCGCACATCGGCCGGGTCGAGCTGGCGCAGATCGATGCCGTCGAGCAGCACCGCGCCGTCGGTCGGCTGGTACAGCCCCATGATCAGCCGCTGGATCGTGCTCTTGCCCGAGCCCACACGGCCGATCAGCGCAACGCGCTCGCCAGCGCTGATCTTGAAGCTGATGCCTTCGATCGCTGAATCAGTGCGGCCGGGGTAGGCGAACTTGACGTTGCGGAACTCGATGTCCCCGCGCAGGATGGGCCGTTGGATGAAGCTCTCGCCGGCCGGCCGCTCCACCGGCTTGTCCATGATCTTGTTCAGCGAGTCGAGTGCGGTGCGCGCGCCTTGGTACTGCATCAACAGCCCGACGATCTGTCCGGCGGGCGCCAGTGCGCGGCCCGACAACATGCTGGCTGCGATGAGCGCGCCCATCGTCAGCTCGCGCTGGCTGATCAGGTAGACGCCGATCAGGATCATCACCACCGCCACCAATTGGGTCACGGTGCTGGTGGCGAGCATGGCACCGGAGGACAGGCCGCGCATCTTCACGCTGGTGCTGGCCAGGAACAGGTTGGCGCGTTCCCACTTCGACTGGATCACGCTCTCGGCGCCTTGCGACTTGATGGTCTCGATCGCCGACAGGCTTTCGATCAGCGTCGCATTGCGCTGCGCGCTCGCCTGGTAGGTGGTCTCGGACAGCGCATGCAACCGATGCTGCAGCGAGTAGCCCAGTCCCAGGATCAGGCCGAACGCCACCAGCACTGGCAGCGCCAGCCACGGAGAAATCCACGCCAGCACGATCACGAACAGCAAGGCGAAGGGCAGGTCGATCAGGGCGGTCACGGTGGACGAGGCGATGAAGTCGCGCACCTGTTCGAAGCCGCGCAGGTTCTGAGCGAACGAGCCGACCGACTCGGGTCGGTGTTCGAGCCGCAGGCCCAGCACCTTCTCCATCAGCGTGGCCGAGAGCGTGACGTCGATTCGGGCGCTGGCCTCGTCGACGAAATGACTGCGCAAAAGGCGCATGAACAGATCGGCGCCCAGCACCAGCAGCACGCCCACAGCGAGAGCCCACAGGGTCTCGAAGGCGTTGTTGGGCACGACGCGGTCGTAGACGTTCATCGAGAACATCGGAAGCGCGAGCGCGAACAGGTTGATCAGCAGCGCGGCCAGCAGCACGTCGCGGTAGACGAAGCGCTGCGCCAGCAGCGCGCTCCAGAACCAGTGCCGCGTTCCGCTGGTGCGCTCTGCGGCGGCGGGTGTGCCGCTGTCGAAGCGGAAATGCGGCCGCACGAAGAGCACCACACCGCTGTACCGCGCCTCGAGTTCGGCGCGCGGCAGGCGGACCATGCCTTGGCCAGTCTCGGGCAGCAACACGCGGGCGACTTGTGTGTCGCCTGCGCCATCCCAGCCCATCAGCACGCAGGCCTGGTTGTTGCGCAGGATGAGCAGCACGGGCAGCGTGGCGTCATCGAGGCTGCCCAGCGGCAGCCGCTGCAGCCGCGTTGCCATGCCGGCACGGGCGACAGCGCGCTCGGCCAGTTCCAGCGGCAGCCTGCCGGCGGTGTCGGGGCCGATCGGCAACCCGGCTGACAGCGCCGCGCGGGTGGTGGCCTGGCCCTGCAGGCGGCAAATCTCGACCAGGCAGTCGAGCAGAGGATCCGGGTGGATCAGGTCTTCACGCAGGCGCTGCACCGTGGCACCGGCGGCCGGGGCCATCGGTGTCGCGGTGGGCGCTTCGGATAAGGAGTCAGGCATGCCGGCGAAAGGTAGTTCATGCGATATCGGCACAGTGGAAGCCAAATTGACCCTGACGCCGGTCGTCGAAATACAGCTTCAGCGTCTGGTGCACGGTCTTGAAGGCCAGGTCATCCCACGGCACCTCGTCTTCGCGGAACAGCCGGGCCTCGATGGTTTCCGGTCCGGGTGCGAACTGGGTATCGATCAGGCGGGCCCGGTAAAACAGGTGCACCTGACCGGCACGAACCACATTGAGCAAGGTGAACAGGGGCTGCAACTCGATGTTCGCACCGGCCTCTTCGACGGTTTCGCGCGCCGCGCCTTCGGCCAGCGTCTCGTCCAGTTCCATGAAGCCGGCCGGCAGTGTCCAGTAGCCGTATCGGGGCTCGATGTTGCGGCGACACAGCAGCACCTGATCGTCCCAGACCGGGATCGTGCCCACGACATTGCAGGGGTTTTCGTAGTGCACCGAGGCGCACACCGTGCACACCGCGCGGGGGCGGTTGTCGTCGGCCGGGATTCGGTATTCGGTGGTGGCGCCGCAGCTCTTGCAATGGCGAATGCTGCGTGCGGAGTACATGCCAATCAGTGTAGCGGCGCGCTGTGTGTTTGCCGTGTCAGCCGGTGGCCTGCATGACATGATCGCCGGGTCTGTTGATGAAGCGTGACGGCCACCCCCTGTGACTCCTGACCCCGACTGGCTGCGGCCCGACTGGCACCTTGATGGTGTGCGGGCACTGATGACGACCCGGCGCGGCGGCGTCAGCACCGGCCCATTCGACAGCATGAACCTGCGCGATGGCCTGGGCGACAACGCCGCCGCGGTCGCCCAGAACCTGGCGATGCTGACTGCGGTCGTGGGGGCTCCACTGGTGCGCCTGAACCAGGTGCACGGCGCGCGGGTGGTGCGGCTGACGGCGACCGATGCGGCCCCGGGCTCGCCGCCACACGACGCCGATGCCTGCATCACCACGGAGCCGGGCGTCGTCTGCAGCATCCAGGTGGCCGATTGCCTGCCCGTGCTGTTCGCCGCACCTGGCGCGGTGGCCGCTGCACATGCGGGCTGGCGCGGGCTGGCAGGCGGGGTGCTGGAGTCGACTCTGACGGCGCTGTGCGAGGCCAGCGGCTGCGCGCCGGATCAGGTGTCAGTGTGGTTGGGTCCCTGCATCGGGCCCAGGCGCTTTGAAGTCGGCGCCGATGTCCTGCAAGCCTTCGGGGTCTTTCCAGCGGAGACCTCGAACTCTGGCGACACGACGGGCCCGCGGCGCTTTGCACCGCTTCGGGCAGGCAAGTGGCTGGTCGATCTGCCTGGATTGGCGCGCGATCGCGTGTCGGTCTGCGGCGTGAAAGCGATCAGCGGGGGAACGTGGTGCACCGCCTCCGACGCGTCACGCTTCTTTTCGTTCCGACGTGACGGTGTGACCGGGCGCATGGTGGCCGCCGTCTGGCTCGTCGAGTGAGATCTCGGCGCCGGCGGGGCTCGCGGCGCGGGCTTCAGCCGCCAGACGTGCCCGCTTGCGCGCCGGACTGCGCAGGATGTAAAGCACCACGGACAAGGGCAGTGCGCCGTAGAGCAAAAAGGTGAAGATGGCGCCGAGGAGGGTGCCGTTGGCGCTGGTGGCTTCCACCACCGCCATCATCACCACCACATACATCCATGCAATTGCCACCAAGTACATCGCGCGTCCGCCAGGGTCAAGTCGTGAAGCAACAGTCTCGGATTTTCGTCGTGCGCAGGTCAACTGGACACGCGACAATCGGCCATACACAGTCAGACCGGTGGCGCTCGTCGGCCATTGAAAGAGGATACAAGTGAAAGCCAAGCCCGACCCTGCGGCCAACGCGCCGATGGCGCCTATGACCGACGCCGTTGCCCAGGTGCTCAACGCCACGGCGGCGGAGACCCTGAAATCACTGACCGCAGTGACCCTGCCGATGCCCTCACTGGCTCAGCTGCAGTCCGATTACCTTCAGCAGGCCACTGACCTGTGGAATCGGTCGATGCAGCAGTTCCAGGCACTGGCCAGCGCTGCGGTCGACAAGGCGGCGTCGCCGCCAGTGCCCACCCCGGTGCTCGGTGATCGCCGTTTCGCCTCGCCCGACTGGACAGAAAACCCGGCCAGCGCCTTCACGGCTCAGCTCTACCTGTTGAACGCCCGCACGCTGCTGGGCATGGCCGATCAGCTGCAAGGCGACGAGAAGGTCAAGCAACGCATTCGCTTCGCGGTGCAGCAGTGGATCGATGCGGCCTCGCCCAGCAACTATCTGGCGCTGAACCCGGAGGCACAGCGCAAGGCCCTGGAGACGAAAGGTGAAAGCATCACGCAGGGCCTGCAGCACCTGTGGCACGACATCCGGCAGGGCCACGTGTCGCAGACCGACGAAAGCCTGTTCGAGGTCGGTCGCAACGTGGCCACCTCCGAAGGCGCGGTTGTGTTCGAGAACGAACTGTTCCAGCTGCTCGAATACAAGCCGCTGACGCCCAAAGTGCACGCGCGGCCGATGTTGTTCGTGCCGCCTTGCATCAACAAGTACTACATCCTCGATCTGCAACCCGACAACTCGCTGATCCGCTACACCGTGGCACAGGGCCACCGGGTGTTCGTGATGAGCTGGCGCAATGCCGATGAGGGTCTGGCGCAGGCGACATGGGACCAATACATCGAAGACGCGGTGATCCGTGCGATCGCCGTGACGCGCGACATCACCGGTGCCGAGCAGATCAATACGCTGGGCTTCTGCATTGGCGGCACCTTGCTCGCCACCGGGCTGGCCGTGCTGGCTGCGCGCGGCGAGAAGCCCGCTGCCAGCGTGACGCTGCTGACCAGCCTGCTCGACTTCACCGACACCGGCATCCTCGACCTGTTCATCGACGAAGCGATGGTGCGGATGCGCGAACGCTCGATCGGCGCCGACAGCCCCAAGGGCGGCGGCCTGCTGAAGGGCAGTGAGCTGGCGTCGACGTTCAGCTTCCTGCGCCCGAACGACCTGGTGTGGAACTATGTGGTCGGCAACTACCTGAAGGGTGAAACACCGCCGCCATTCGATCTGCTGTACTGGAACAACGACAGCACCAACCTGCCCGGGCCGATGTACTGCTGGTACCTGCGCCACACCTACCTGGAAAACCGCCTGATGAAACCGGGCGACCTCACGGTGTGCGGCCAGCCGCTGGACCTGTCGCTGATCGACGCGCCTGCCTACATCTACGCGTCACGAGAAGACCACATCGTGCCCTGGGAGTCGGCCTACCGCTCGACGCAGGTGCTCAAGGGCAAGAAGCGGTTTGTGCTGGGCGCGTCAGGCCACATCGCCGGCGTGATCAATCCACCGGCCAAAAAGAAGCGCAGCCACTGGGTCGGTGGCACCACGGCCCTGCCCGCCAGCGCCGAAACCTGGTTCGGCAAGGCCAAGGAGCATCCGGGCAGCTGGTGGACCGATTGGGCGGCGTGGCTGGCCAGCCATGCCGGTGCCCAGGTCACCGCACCGAAAGTGGCGGGCAGCCGGCGCCATCCCGTCATCGAAGCGGCGCCTGGCCGCTACGCCAAGCAGAAAGCCTGATCAATACGGAGGCACCTGGGCGCGCCCCTGCTTCATTCGCAGTAAGGTGTACGACCGAGGGCCTCTCTTCAGTGCTGTTTTTTTCATCTCAAGTCAGGAATTCATCATGAGCACAGACATCGTCATCGTTTCGGCCGCCCGCACCGCTGTGGGCAAGTTCGGCGGCAGCCTGGCCAAGGTGCCGGCATCGGCACTGGGATCGGTCGTGATCGCCGAGGCGCTCAAGCGCGCCAAGCTCGCCGGTGACCAGGTCAGTGAAGTCATCATGGGCCAGGTGCTGCAAGCCGATTGCGGTCAGAACCCGGCGCGTCAGGCCTCGATCGGCGCGGGTCTGCCGAACACCGTGCCGGCGATGACGATCAACAAGCTCTGCGGCTCCGGGCTGAAGGCGGTGGCGCTCGCAGCGCAGGCCATTCGTGATGGCGACGCCGACATCGTCGTGGCCGGCGGCCAGGAAAACATGAGCATCGCGCCGCACGTGCTGCCGGGCTCGCGCGATGGCGTGCGAATGGGCGAGTGGAAGCTGCTCGACACGATGCTGCGCGACGGCCTGACCGACGCCTTCAACCAGTACCACATGGGTGTCACGGCCGAGAACATCGCGAAAAAGTACGGCATCAGCCGCGAAGCCCAGGACGCTCTGGCACTGGCCTCGCAGATGAAGGCCGCTGCAGCCCAGGAGGCGGGCCGGTTCAACGACGAGATCGTCAACGTCAGCATTCCGCAGCGCAAGGGCGACCCGGTGCTGTTCGGCACCGACGAGTTCGTCAACCGCAAGTGCACGGCTGAAGGCCTGGCCGGTCTGCGGCCTGCTTTCGACAAGGCCGGCGGTGTGACGGCCGGCAATGCTTCGGGCATCAATGACGGCGCCGCTGCGGTCGTGGTGATGAGCGCCTCGCGTGCTGCTGCGCTGGGCCTGACGCCGCTGGCGCGCATCGCCAGCTACGCCAGCTCCGGGCTCGACCCCGCCATCATGGGCATGGGCCCGGTATCGGCATCGCAGCGCGCGCTGGCTCGTGCTGGCTGGAACGCGGCCGACCTCGACCTGATGGAGATCAACGAAGCGTTCGCCGCCCAGGCCTGTGCGGTGCATCAGGAAATGGGCTGGGACTTGAGCAAGGTCAATGTGAACGGCGGCGCCATTGCCATCGGGCACCCGATCGGCGCATCCGGCTGCCGTGTGCTGGTCACGCTGCTGCATGAAATGCAGAAGCGCGGCGCCAAGAAGGGCCTGACCAGCCTGTGCATCGGTGGCGGCATGGGGATTGCAATGACGCTGGAGCGTTGAAACCACACCGGGCTTCGGTGACAACCCGGTTGACCCCGGAGCCCCTCAGGGCCCAGCCTTGACGCTGGCGAGCCCTTTCAAGAACAACACAGAGGAGTGAAAGAGATGAGCAAGAAAATCGCATACGTGACCGGTGGCATGGGTGGCATCGGAACCACCATGTGCCAGCGCCTGCATCGGGACGGGTTCACCGTGGTGGCGGGGTGCGGCCCGAGCCGGGACTTCAAGAAGTGGCTCGACGAGCAAACCGCGCTGGGTTACCACTTCCACGCCTCGGTGGGCAATGTCGGCGATTGGGACTCAACCACCGCGGCGTTCCAGAAGGTCAAGGCCGAGTTGGGCCCGATCGACGTGCTGGTCAACAACGCCGGCATCACCCGCGACGGCATGTTCCGCAAGATGAGCCGCGCCGATTGGGACGCGGTGATCGAAACCAACCTGACCAGCCTGTTCAACGTGACCAAGCAGGTCATCGAGGACATGCTGGAAAAGGGCTGGGGCCGCATCATCAACATCAGCTCGGTCAACGGCGAGAAAGGCCAGTTCGGTCAGACCAACTACTCGGCCGCCAAGGCCGGCATGCACGGCTTCACGATGGCGCTGGCGCAGGAAGTGGCCAACAAGGGTGTGACGGTCAACACCGTGAGCCCCGGTTACATCGCCACAGACATGGTGAAGGCCATCCGCCAGGATGTGCTCGACAAGATCATCGCCGGCATCCCGGTCAAGCGCCTGGGTACGCCAGACGACATCGCGTCGATGGTGGCGTGGGTGGCATCCGATGAATCGGGCTTTGCCACGGGGGCCGATTTCTCGGTCAACGGCGGCTTGCACATGGGGTGATCTGTTTCACCGACCTGACCGTCCTGTGCAGAGCGGTCAGGACTGCAGCAGCTCTTTCGCGACGCCAGCCAGTGTGCTGGCGTCGCCGTTTTCGGGTGCCACGCGCAGCGCATCGCCAAACCCGCTGAAATTGCGCTGCATCGATTGCAGATACACCGGGTCGTAGTGGGTGACCAGCAACTCGCGCACCACGCTTTCGAGTCGCCCGGACTTCGCGGCGGCTTGCCATTGGTTGATGACCTCGTTGCCACGCAGCGGGCGCAAGGCGTCGAGCCGGGTGCAGAACGCGGGCACGTCGTTGACGAAGAAGTCGTAGTCGGCCATCAGCAGTGCCACACGGGCATCGGTCGGCAACTCCAGGTGAACACACGGTGAGGCTCGCATGCACTCGATCAGCCGCTCGGGCACGCGCAATTCGCCGACCTTGCGGCTTTCGCTCTCCACCCACACCACTTGCGCCGGATCGAAATGGCGCATGGCGTCCCACAGACGGGAGTCGAACTGCTTTTGTGTCGGTTGCGGGCTGCCGGGCACCAGGCCCAGCACCGATCCGCGGTGGTTGGCCAACGCCTCCAGATCGAGCACCTGCGCACCTTGTGCCTGCAGCGCCGCGAGAAGGCGGCTCTTGCCCGACCCGGTCTTGCCGCAGACGACGCGAAACCTGAACTGCAGCGGCTGCACTTCCAGCGCGGCCATGACCGCGCGCCGGTAAGCCTGGTAGCCACCTTCGATCACCTGCACGCGAAATCCGATCTTGCTGAGCACCAGCGACAGGGCCCCGCTGCGCTGACCGCCGCGCCAGCAGTAGACCAGGGGCTGCCAGTCCTTGGGCTTGTCGAGCACATGGCGTTCGATGTGCAGGGCCACATTGCGAGCCACCAGCGCCGCACCGCGTTTGCGGGCGGCGAAGGGCGAGACCTGCTTGTATTCGGTGCCGACCAGCGCACGCTCGGTGTCACTCAGGCTGGGCCAGTTGACCGCACCGGGCAGTCGGTCCAGCGCGAACTCACCCTCGGATCGCGCGTCGATGAGGGTGTCGTACTGATCGAGCCGCGCCAGGCAATCGGCGGCACTGACCGGGGTCAAGGGCATCGGGCGGACCGTGGGCGTTCAGGCTGCGATCGCATCGAGCAATTCCGTCTCGATCGAGATCTGGGTGCGGTTGTGGCGCAGCGCGGCACCATCGATCAGGAACGTGTCTTCGGCGCGCTCGCCCAGCGTGGTGATCTTGGCCAGCTGCAGGTTGATCTGGTGCTGCGCCAGCACGCGGGCAATCGAATACAACAGACCTGAGCGGTCGCTGGCCGAGACACTGAGCAGCCAGTTCTGTGCGCGCTCGTCGGGCCGCAGCGTGATTCGCGGCGTGACCGGGAACGACTTCACGCGCCGGGACAGGCGCCCTCGGCTCGGCTCGGGCAAGGCCCCCTCGGCGTTCAGCGCGCGGCTGAGCTGCGTTTCCACCAGCATGATCAGGTCGCGGTACTGCGATGCCGGTGCGCCGTCGCGCGACGCCTCGAGATGCGGATTGATGACCTGGAAGGTGTCCAGCGCATAGCCCGACTTCGTGGTGTGCACCTTGGCTTCAAGGATGTTGAAGTGCGCGCTGTCGAAGTAGCCGCAGATGCGGGCGAACAGGTCGGCCCGGTCCCTCGCGTACACCAGCACCTGCAGACCTTCACCCACGGGCGAGACCCGCGCCTTCACCACCGGCGATTCAGACTGCAGCAGCGCATGCAGCGAGCGTGCATGCCAGGCGATCTCGCTGACATCGTGGCGAGCAAAGTAGCTGATGGACAGCGTCTCCCACAGCGGCGCCTCGACGTTGGCCGGCTGCAGGGCCAGATTCAGCATGTGACGCGCCTCTTGCTTGCGCGCATCGATTTCTGCATCGAACTGCGGCTGTGCGCCCCCCAGCGCACGCAAAGCCGCGCGGTACAGGTCTTCGAGCAGCTTGCCTTTCCACGCGTTCCACACCTTCGGGCTGGTGCCACGGATGTCGCTGACCGTCAGCAGATACAGCGCGGTCAATCGACGCTCCGTGCCGACGAGCTGCGCGAAGTTCTGGATGACCACGGGATCGCTCAGATCCTCTTTCTGGGCGATGCGCGACATCGTCAGGTGCTGCTTGACCAGGAACTCGATCAAGGCCGCATCGTCGGGCACGATGCCGTGATCGCGGCAGAAACGCCGGACTTCCGCCGTGCCCAGCACCGAATGATCACCGCCGCGGCCCTTGGCGACATCGTGAAACAGTGCCGCCACGTAGAGGGTGTACGGGCTGTCCCACTGCATCGCCAGTTGCGAGCAGAACGGGTACTCGTGTGCATGCTCAGGTATGAAGAAGCGGCGCATGTTGCGCAGCACCATCAGGATGTGCTGGTCGACGGTGTACACATGAAACAGGTCGTGCTGCATCTGACCGACGATGCGGCGGAACACCCACAGGTAGCGCCCCAGCACGCTGGTTTCGTTCATCAGGCGAAACGCGTGGGTCTGTCTCGACGGCGCCTGCAGGATCTGCATGAAGGTGGCGCGGTTGACCGGATCGTGCCGGAACTCGGCGTTCATCAGGTCGCGGGCGTTGTAGAGCGCGCGCAATGTGCGAGACGACAGACCGGTGATGCTGCTGTTCGACTGGAATGCCAGGAAGGTGGCCAAAATGGCCTGCGGCTGGCGCTGATACAGATCGTCGCTGACGACTTCGAGCATGCCGTCGCGGTCGAGGAAGTTCGCGTCGATCGGCCGCATCGGGGCATTCTGCAGACCGGAGAGGCGCTCTTCGATGTTGAGCATCAGGATCTGGTTGAGCTGCGCGACCGCCTTGGCCGTCCAGTAATAGCGCCGCATCAGCACTTCGGAGGCGCGTTGGCCTTTGGTCGCGCGGTAGCCAAAGCTGTCGGCCACGGCGCTTTGCAGGTCGAACACCAGGCGGTCTTCGCGCCTCCCGGCCACCAGGTGCAAGCGGGCACGGATCAGTTTCAGCACGCCCTCGTTACGCTGCAGTTGCTTCACCTCAAACGGTGTCGCCAGCCCGCTCGAGGCCAACTCGCTCCAGTTGCGCCCCAGGCCGGCCGCCCTGGCGACCCACAGGATCACCTGCAGATCGCGCAGACCGCCTGGGCTTTCCTTGCAGTTGGGCTCCAGCGAGTAGGGGGTGTCCTCGAACTTCTGGTGACGCTGACGCATCTCCAGTGTCTTGGCGCGCAGGAACGAACGTGGGTTCATCGCCTGCGAGTTGTTGCGCCGGAAGACATTGAAGCCGCGACGCGACCCGCAGAGGTAGCGTGATTCGAGCAGGGCGGTGCGCACCGTGACATCGCGCTCCGCCTCGGCCATGCACTCTTCGACCGTGCGCACGCTGGAGCCGATTTCCAGGCCGATGTCCCAGCAGGCGGTGATGAAGACTTCCACGCCGTGCTTCAGCAGCGACGCCGTGCTGCTGTCGCCGTGCGGGGTTGACGGCAGCAGCACCAGCACGTCGATATCGGAATGCGGGAACAGCTCGCCGCGCCCGTAGCCGCCGACCGCCAGCAGGGCGGCATCTGTCGGCATTTCGCATTGTTCCCACAGCCCGGCGAGGGTCTCGTCCACATGGCGCGCCAGGCCGCGGATGAGACGGGCAGCGGCGGGGGCTGTTGGGCGTGCGGCCTCGAAGTGGCGGATCAGTGCATCCTTGCCGGCCCGGAAACGCGTTCGCAGTTCCGCAAGGTGCTCAGACGATAGCGCGGCAGGGGCTGCCGGCGCCGCTGACGACATGGCAGCCACTCAGGCGGTCACGGATTCGCAAGCAAAGGCCGGCAACGCCGGACTGCCCGCCGAGAGCGTCAGCACTTCATAGCCGGTCTCGGTGACGACCACGGTGTGCTCCCACTGCGCTGACAGCGAGCGGTCCTTGGTCACGATGGTCCAGCCGTCGCCGGCCTCGCGGATCTCGCGCCGGCCCGCGTTCACCATCGGCTCGATGGTGAACACCATGCCTGGCTGGAGTACCTCCAGGGTGCCGGGCTTGCCGTAATGCAGCACCTGTGGCTCTTCGTGGAACTTGCGGCCGATGCCGTGGCCGCAGAACTCGCGCACCACGGAAAAACCGTTGTTCTCGGCGAAGGTCTGGATCGCATGGCCGATGTCGCCCAGCCTGGCGCCGGGCCGCACCTTCACGATCCCGCGCCACAGGGCCTCATAGCTCAGCTGGCACAGGCGCTTGGCGGCAATCGACGCCTCACCGATGATGAACATGCGGCTGGTGTCACCATGCCAACCGTCCTTGATGACGGTGATGTCGATGTTGACGATGTCCCCATTCTTCAGCGGGCGGCTGTTCGGGATGCCGTGGCAGATCTGGTGGTTGATGGACGCGCAGATCGACTTGGGATAGGGCGCATAACCCGGCGGCGCGTAGTTCAGCGGCGCGGGAATGGTCTGCTGCACGTTGACCATGTAGTCGTGCGCCAGCTGGTCGATCGCCTCGGTGCTGACCCCGGGCACCATGTGCGGCGTCAACATGTCCAGCACCTCGGCGGCGAGCCGGCCGGCGGTGCGCATGCCATCGATGTCGGCAGCGGTCTTGATGGCAATCGTCATGAAATCGATTATCTCACCCGACCCGTAAAATCGAGGGTCAACCCGTGGTGGTTTGACCACCGCGCGGGACTTCCCACTTTCCCCCGAGCCAAGCCGCGTGACCACTTCGCCCCAGCACCTCTTCCCTGTCGAGGGGGGCCACGCGCTCCCGGCGTTTCGCGCGCAGGCGCTGCTGGCCCGGCTGCAGCAGGTCGCGCCGCGCGTCACCGCAGTCGATGCGCGCTACGTGCACTGGGTGTGCAGCGAGACCCCGCTGTCGGCCGCCCAGCGCGACACGCTGACCGGGTTGCTCCGATACGGCGATGCGTATGCCGGGCCCACCGAAGGCGAGCTCGTCGTCATCGCCCCGCGGCTGGGCACGGTGTCGCCGTGGGCCTCGAAGGCCACCGACATCGCGCGCAACTGTGGTCTGAGCCTGAAGCGGATCGAGCGCGTCACCGAGTACCGGCTGACCGTGAAGACGGGCCTGCTCGGCGGCAGCAAGCCGCTGAGTGCCGACGAGTTGCAGGCCGCCGCCGCGCTGCTGCACGACCGCATGACCGAGACCGTGCTGCTGCATCGCGAGGACGCCGCACACCTGTTCGATGAACAGCCGGCCGCGCCGATGGCGCAGGTCGATCTGCTGGGCGCAGGGCGCGCTGCGCTGGTTGCCGCCAACATCGAGTTCGGCCTGGCGCTGTCCGACGACGAAATCGACTACCTGGTGAACGCCTTCACCGCCTTGCAGCGCAACCCCACCGATGTCGAACTGATGATGTTCGCGCAGGCCAACAGCGAGCACTGCCGCCACAAGATCTTCAACGCCAGCTTCACGATCGACGGCGTGGCGCAGGAACGATCGATGTTCCAGATGATCCGCAACACGCACCAGTTGGCGCCACAGCACACGGTGATCGCCTACAGCGACAACTCGTCGGTGATGGAAGGCGGCGTCATCGAGCGCTGGCTGCCCGAGGGCTACACCAACGCCCCGCTCTACAGCGCTCGCAACGAGCTCGCGCACGTGCTGATGAAGGTCGAGACGCACAACCACCCGACGGCAATCTCGCCGTTCCCCGGCGCGTCGACCGGCGCGGGTGGCGAGATCCGCGACGAAGGCGCGACCGGCCGCGGCTCGAAGCCGAAGGCAGGGCTGACCGGCTTCACCGTGTCGAACCTGAACCTGCCCGGCACCGACTGGGCCTGGGAGCGCTCGCCCTACGGCAAGCCGGAACACATCGCCAGCCCGCTTCAGATCATGATCGAGGGGCCGCTGGGCGGCGCAGCGTTCAACAACGAGTTCGGGCGGCCGAATCTGGCGGGCTACTTCCGGGTGTACGAGCAGACCGTGGGCGTGGCAGACCGCGAGCAGCGGCGCGGGTACCACAAGCCCATCATGATCGCCGGTGGCCTGGGCACGATCTCGGCCGCGCAGACCGAGAAGGTCGCGTTTGCGGCAGGCACCTTGCTGGTTCAGCTGGGCGGCCCAGGCATGCGCATCGGCATGGGCGGGAGCGCCGCCAGTTCGATGGCTGCGGGTGCCAATGCCGCCGCGCTCGACTTTGATTCGGTTCAGCGCGGCAACCCTGAAATCCAGCGGCGTGCGCAGGAGGTCATCAACCACTGTGCCGCGCTGGGCACGGTGAACCCGATCCTGGCCATCCACGATGTGGGCGCAGGTGGTGTCTCGAACGCGTTCCCTGAACTGGTCGACGGGGCAGGGCGGGGCGCGCGCTTCGATCTGCGCCAGGTGCCGCTGGAAGAAAGCGGGATGTCGCCGAAGGAAATCTGGAGCAACGAAAGCCAGGAGCGTTACGTGCTCGCGGTGCAGCCTGATCTGCTGCCGATGTTCGATGCGATGTGCGTGCGTGAGCGCTGCCCCTACGCGGTGGTTGGCGTCGCGACCGAGGCGAAGCAACTGGTGCTGGCCGAGGCTCCGATGACCGACAGCACGTCGCCGGCGTGTCCGGCGATCGACATGCCCATGGAGGTGCTGCTGGGCAAGCCACCGAAGATGCACCGGGACGTGAAGCGCGTGGTGCCTGAGCTGCCGGCGCTCGACCTGACCGATGTGGCGCTGGAGGTGGTGGCGCTCGATGTGTTGCGCCACCCGACGGTGGCCAGCAAGCGGTTCCTGATCACGATCGGCGACCGCAGCGTCGGCGGCCTGAGCCACCGTGATCCGATGGTCGGCCCGTGGCAGGTGCCGGTGGCCGACTGCGCGGTGACGCTGGCCGACTACCGTGGCCTGCGCGGCGAGGCGATGAGCGTCGGCGAGCGCACGCCACTGGCGGTGATCGACGCGCCGGCCTCGGGCCGCATGGCGGTGGGCGAAGCGCTGACCAACCTGCTGGCTGCGCCGTTCGCGCTGGAGCGCGTCAAGCTCAGCTGCAACTGGATGGCGGCGTGTGGCGAGCCGGGCGAAGACGCCGCGTTGTACGACACGGTGCGCGCGGTCGGGATGGAGCTGTGCCCGGCGCTCGGCATCAGCGTGCCGGTGGGCAAGGACAGCCTGTCGATGCGGACACGTTGGAGTGACGCTGGCGAAGCGAAGCAGGTCACCGCCCCGGTCTCGCTGATCGTTTCTGCCTTCGTCACGCTAGCCGATGTGCGCGGCACGCTGACACCGCAGCTTCAACCCGGTGACACCACGCTGATCCTGATCGATCTCGGCCAGGGCAAGAATCGCCTGGCTGGTTCGATGCTGGCGCAGGTCCTGAACCAGACGGGCAACGCCAGCGATGGCGTGCCGGACCTGGACGATCCGGCGCAGCTGAAGGCGCTGATCGCGGCCATCAATCAACTGCGTACCGAAGAGCGCCTGCTGGCCTACCACGACCGCAGCGATGGCGGCCTGTGGGCCACCGTGTGCGAAATGGCGTTCGCCGGACACCTGGGTGTCAGCCTGAATGTCGACATGTTGCTGGTTGAAGGCGACGGCATCAGCGACAGCCGCATGGACTGGGGCGATTCGAAGAACTGGGCCGGTCAGGTCGGTGCGCGCCGCCAAGAGCTCACGCTGAAGGCGCTGTTCAACGAAGAGCTGGGTGTCGTGATCCAGGTGCCCACCGCAGTGCGCAATGAGGTGATGCAGACGCTGCGCAACCATGGGCTGTCCAAGCACAGCCATTTCATCGGCAAGCCCAACGACCGTGGCATCGTCGAGGTCTGGCGCGACACCAAGAGCGTTTTCAGTGCGCCGCTGCGAGAGTTGCAGCAGGTGTGGGACGAAGTCAGCTGGCGCATCGCACGCCTGCGCGACAACCCGGCTGCTGCTGACGCCGAACACGAGGCCGCCGGCCGCGAGGACGACGCCGGTTTGCATCTGCAACTGAGCTTCGATCCGAGTGAGGACGTGGCCGCGCCGTTCATTCACACGGCGCGCCCCAAGCTCGCCATCCTGCGCGAGCAGGGCGTCAACAGCCAGGTGGAGATGAGCTACGCAATGGCACTTGCTGGTTTCGACACCTGCGACGTGCACATGAGCGACCTGCAAAGCGGTCGTGCGCGGCTGGACCAGTTCATCGGCTTCGTCGCCTGTGGTGGCTTCAGCTACGGCGACACACTGGGCGCTGGCGAGGGCTGGGCGCGGTCGATCCTGTTCAACCCGCAATTGGCAGAACAGTTCGCCGCGTTCTTCAACCGACAGGACACCTTCGCGCTCGGCGTGTGCAATGGTTGCCAGATGATGGCGGCGTTGTCGCCGATCATCCCTGGCGCGCAGGCCTGGCCGAAGTTCACCCGCAACCGCAGCCAGCAGTTCGAGGCCCGGCTCAGTCTGGTCGAGGTGTTGGAGAGTCCGTCGATCCTGTTCCAGGGCATGGCAGGCAGCCGGCTGCCGGTGGCGGTGTCGCACGGCGAGGGCTACGCTGACTTTTCCCAGCGCGGCGATGCCAGGTCGGTGCACCGGGCGATGCGCTTCGTTGATCACGCCGGTCAGGCCACCGAGGCTTACCCTTTCAATCCCAACGGCAGCCCGGGTGGGTTGACCTCGGTGACCACCCCGGACGGGCGCTACACCGCGCTGATGCCCCACCCGGAGCGCGTGTTCCGCCATGCGCAGATGAGCTGGACACCGGGTTCTGCCACCGAGGTGAGCCCGTGGATGCGGATGTTCCGCAACGCGCGGCGCTGGGTGGCGTGACTCGGCCAGTACTATCTGACCTGGATTTGCCGATCCACCTGCGAGAGCCCGATGAACAGATTCCTACAGACCCTGCTGATGCTGGTGATGGCTTGTGTGGCCGCTGGGTGCTCTCAGCTGCCGCTGCGTGATCCGCTGCGCATCAGCCTGGTGGGCATTGAACCGCTGCCGGGGCAGGGGCTGGAGCTGCGCATGGCGATGAAGCTGCGGGTACAGAACCCCAACGACGCCGCGGTCGACTTCGACGGCGTGGCACTCGAGGTCGATCTGCGTGGCCTGAGCTTCGCCAGCGGTGTGAGTGACCAGGTGGGCTCGGTGCCGCGTTACAGCGAGGTGGTGATTTCGGTGCCGGTGTCTGTATCGGCCATCTCGGTGCTGCGTCAGGGCCTCAGCTTTGCCAATGGCAACCGCTCCAGCGTCACCTATGCGATCCGCGGCAAGATCGGCGGCTCGATGCTCGGCGGCTCGACGTTCAAGTCCAACGGACAGGTCGATTTGCCGACCTCGCTGCTCGGCCCCAGCACGCCTTGAATCCGGCCCGATCGCTGTGATGGCGACGCTGAGCGCCGGCGCTTTCAACCCTGTTCGCTTCGAGCGGCTCGATGCCCTGAGGGGGGTGGCGATTGTCTGGATGGCCGCCTTCCATTTCTGCTTCGATCTGAACCACGCCGGCTTCATTGCGCAGGACTTTTACGGCGACCCCCTCTGGACTGGTCAGCGCACGGCGATCGTGTCGTTGTTCCTGTTTTGCGTCGGGCTGGGTCAGGCGGTGGCCGGCGCGCAGCAACAGACGGCTCGACGCTTCTGGCGGCGCTGGGTGCAGATCGCAGGCTGCGCATTGCTGGTCAGCCTCGGCTCGGCGCTGATGTTTCCGCAGAGCTACATCAGCTTTGGGGTGCTGCATGGCATTGCGGTGATCCTGCTGCTGCTGCGACTGGCGGCGCCAGCCGGTCGCTGGCTTTGGCTGTTGGGCGCGGCGGCCCTGCTGATGCCGATGCTGATTCAACACCCGTTTTTCGACACCCGAGCCACCAACTGGGTCGGGCTGGTGACCCACAAGCCGATCACCGAAGACTATGTACCGGTGCTGCCCTGGTTGGGTGTGGCCTGCTGGGGGATGGCTGCGGGGCAGTGGGTCTTGCGCCATCGACCCGACTGGTTGAGCGGAGCGCTGCCTGTGGCGCTTCGCCTCCCCGGCCGGCCGCTGGTGGCGCTGGGTCGCTGGAGCCTGAGCTTCTACATGTTGCACCAGCCAGTGCTGATCGGCGTGGTGCTGGGTGCGGCGTGGCTGCTGCCATTACCGTGAGTCTGCGGTCGGTGGCGTCGACCCCACCCGCTACCATCGGCCGATGAGCAACAAGATCCTGTTCGGCTTCCATGCCGTCAACGTCCGGCTGAAGACCACGCCGAAATCCGTCGTCGAGATCCATGTCGACACCTCTCGCCGCGACCAGCGCATGCGCCAGTTCATCGAGCGGGCCACGGCCGCCGGCTCGAAGCTGATCGACAGCGACGACACTCGACTGCAGAAGCTGTGCGGCACGCATCGCCACCAAGGTGTGGTCGCGCGCGTCGAGCCCGTGGCGTTGAGCCGTTCGATCGACGACACCCTGGACGAACTGGATGCGGTGTCTGGCAACCCACTGCTGTTGGTGCTTGATGGCATCACCGATCCGCACAACCTCGGCGCCTGCCTGCGGGTGGCCGATGGCGCTGGCGTCCAGGCGGTGATTGCACCGAAGGACCACGCAGTCGGTGTGAACGCGACGGTGGCCAAGGTGTCCAGCGGGGCCTCGGACACGGTGCCGTACTTCATGGTGACCAACCTCGCGCGCACGCTCAACGAGCTGAAAGACCGCAACATCCGCGTCATCGGCACGTCGGACACGGCGACCCAATCGCTGTACGACATCGACCTGAGCGGTCCGGTCGCGCTGGTGCTCGGCGCCGAAGGCGCCGGCATGCGACAACTGACCGCCAAGACCTGCGATGAGCTGGTCAGCCTGCCGATGTGCGGCGCGGTCGAGAGCCTGAACGTCTCGGTCGCCAGCGGCGTGTGCCTCTACGAAGCGCTGCGTCAGCGGCGTGCGAAGGAAGGTGCCGCGTGAGCCAGGTTCATGCGTACCGCAGGGCGGTGGCCTTGCCCCAGAACACCTTGTAAGAAAACACGGTGTAGGCGGCGATGGCCGGTACCGAGATGCACACACCGACCAGGATGACCTTCAGTGCGGCCGTGCTGCTCGCCGCCTCCCAGATCGTGAGGCGATCGATCACCACGAACGGGTAGATGCTGTAGGCCAGCCCGATGAAGCCAAGCACGAAGACGGCGATCAGCGCGGCAAAGGGCACCCAGCACAAGGTGGTGCGCACGATGGCCTTGTCGAGCACGATGCGCGTCGTCATCAGCGCGATGCCGGTGACGATCGGAATGACCATCAGCGCGATGATCTCCGGCAATGCGAACCAGCGTTCACGCACCGTCGCGCTGATCCACGGCGTGGCCAGCGAGATCAACACCATGCCGATCACCACCGGTGCCCAGGCGAGCTTGGCCCAGCGGATGGCCTTCTGCTGCAATTCACCCTCGGTTTTCATCACCAGCCACGCGGCGCCCAGCAAAGCGTAGGCGGCCGGCAGGGCGACCGCAATGGCCGCAGCGAAGATCGGGTAGTTCCAGCCCTCGCCGAAGCCACTGATGTAGCGGCCCAGCATCCAGCCTTGTGAGAGCGACGCGAGCATCGAACCGGCGAAGAACAGGCGATCCCACAGCGGCTTGGCGCTGGACTTGGCCTTCACGCGGAAGTCGAAGGCGACGCCGCGCAGCGTCAGGCCGACCAGCATCAGTGTGACGGGCAGATACAGCTGTGTGAGCACCAGGCCATGCGCCTTGGGGAACGCGACCAGCAAGATGCCGATGCCCAGCACCAGCCAGGTTTCGTTGGCGTCCCAGAACGGACCGATCGACGCGATCAGCACGTCCTTTTCTTCGGCCGTGGCCCGTGGCATCAGCAGGCCGACACCCAGGTCGTAGCCATCGCTGATCACGTAGATCAGCATCGAAATGCCCATTAGCGCCATGAAGATCACCGGCAGCGCGGTATCGAAGTTCATGATGCGTTTCCTCCGACCAGCACCTCGGCGGCACGGCCTTCGGCCTCCTCCAGCGCATCTGTCTGGATCACGTCCTCGGGCTTTTCAGCCATGTATTTGAGCACTGCCACGTAAGCAACGATCAGGGAGGCATACAGCGTCAGGTACATCGCGAGACTCAGCGCGATCATTGATGACGGCACGGTGGTTGCAGCCACGTCGGCGGTGCGCAGCAGGCCGAACACGACGTAAGGCTGGCGCCCGATCTCGGTGACATACCAGCCTGCGACGGTGGCGACCCAGCCCGAAAAAGTCATGCCGGCCAGCACCCAGAGCAGCGGTTGGGGCAGGCGCGCGGCCTGCCATTGCGCGCGCCGGTAGATCCACCAGCCGAGCCAACTGACCGCCAACATCAACACCCCGGTCCCCACCATCACGCGGAACGCCCAGAACACCGGCGCCACCGGCGGGTGCTTGTCGCCGAATTCGTTGATGCCCTTGATTTCGCCGTTCTCGTCGTGGGTCAGGATCAGGCTCGCCAAGCGCGGTATCGCGATCTCGAACTTGTTGCTGCGTGTTTCGGCGTCGGGCCATGCGAACAGCAGCAGCGGGGCACCGCGCTCGGTTTGCCAGACACCTTCCATAGCGGCGATCTTCTGCGGCTGGTGTTCCAGGGTGTTCAGGCCGTGCATGTCACCGACCAGGATCTGCACCGGGATCACCACGGCGGCCAGCGTGAGGCCGACGCGCAGAATCTTCGGGGCCGAGCGCTCGGCCGCACCACGCAGCAGCTGCCATGCGCTCAGACCGGCGAGCAGGAACGCGCAGGTCAGCGCAGAGGCCAGCAGCACGTGCGCGAAGCGATAAGGGAAGGAAGGATTGAAGATGACTTCAGACCAACTCACCACGTGGAAGATGCCGTCGATGACTTCGTGACCCGCCGGGGTCTGCATCCACGAATTCAAGGCCAGGATCCAGAACGCGCTGACGGTGGTACCGAAGGCGACAAAGAAGCTCGCCATCATGTGAATGCGCTCGCTGACCCGACCGTGGCCGAACAGCATCACGCCCAGGAAGCCCGCTTCCAGGAAGAACGCGGTCAGCACCTCGTAGCCGAGCAGCGGGCCGGCGACGTTGCCAGCCTTCTCCATGAACCCCGGCCAGTTGGTACCGAACTGGAAGCTCATCGTGATACCGCTGACCACGCCCAGCGCGAAGCTGAGGGCGAACACCTTGGTCCAGAAACGGTACGCCGCGAGCCAGGCGGTGTCTTGCGTCGTCAGCCAGCGCCAGCGGAAGAAAAGCAGCACCCAGCCCAGGGCGATGGTGATCGTCGGGAACAGGATGTGGAAGGTGATGTTTGCAGCGAACTGCATCCGGGCGAGGATCAACGCGTCCATCGAATGACTGCCTTTCAGGAGGGCGACTTGCCACCGGCTGCGACCTTCGCCTTGCCAGTGAGTTGGAGCAATCTCTGTACCTTCGACCCCATCTTCATCAGCTGCGCGAGGGTTTTCTGGTCCATGCGCTGCACATCGTCGAACCAGGTGGTCATCAGCTCGATCAGGTCATGCATGCTTTTCATGCGCTGCTGGGCGATGCGGTCTTCCTCGGACGTCGCCTGTTCGAGCAGTGCATTGCGAAGCATCGACAACGTGGGTTCGATCTCGCGGCGCCGGCGCACTTCGGCCAGGGTTCGGAAAATCTCCCAGGCGTCGGTGGGCGCTTCGAAGTACTCGCGGCGATCACCTGGCAGATGGCGCAGATGCACCAGCTGCCATGCCTGAAGCTCCTTCAGGCCCATGCTCACGTTGGAGCGCGAGAAGTCGAGCGACTCGCCGATGTCATCCGCATTCAACGGGCGTGGCGAGACAAAGATCAGTGCATAGATCTGACCGACGGTGCGGTTGATGCCCCAGCGGCTGCCCATCTCGCCGAAGTGGCTGACAAAACTGCGGACGAGTGGAGAAAGGGCCGAGGCGCTGAGTTGGTCTTGCATCAAGCGGAGGACGCCAGATTTTGAACACCCAGATTCTATCGATAATTCAGTAATTACTGAAACTTGACGACATCTATCAACTTGAAGAAGGTGAGCCCCGGCTCAGCCCTGTGCCCAGAACACCGCGAACCAACCCCGGGCGTCGACCCAGCAGCGGCTGCGTGCGAATCCTGATGATTGCAGCAAGGCAGCGAAGCCTTCGATGCTGTATTTGTACGAGTTCTCGGTGTGCAGCCGCTCGCCGGCCTCGAACTTCCGCTCGCCCTGGGGCCATCGCACCACCAATGCGCGCTGTGCTTCGAGGTGCATCTCGATGCGTGAGGCGCTGCGGTTGAAGTACGCCACGTGTCGCCAATCGCGTGGATCGAAGTTGCTGTCGATCAGCCGATTCAGGTGTCGCAGCAGGTTCAGATTGAAGGCGGCCGTCACGCCCAGTGCGTCGTCGTAGGCCGGCTCCAGCCACGCGGTGTCCTTGATGAGGTCGACACCGATCAGCAGCCCGCCCTCGCGGGCCTGGCCCTGCACGCTGGCCAGGAACACCGCGGCCTGTTCGGGGGTGAAGTTGCCGATGCTCGAGCCGGGGTAGAAAAATACGGGTCGACCCTGCACGATGTCAGCCGGCATCGACAGTGCGCTGGAGAAGTCCAGTCCCAGACCTGTGATGGCCATCTGTGGATGCTGGTGCTGCACCTCAGCCAGACCCTTCTCGAGGAAGTCCACGGAGATGTCGACCCCGACATAACGCTGAGGCTGCAGCGACGGAATCAGATGCAAGGCCTTCGCGCAATTGCCCGCACCCAGATCGACCAGGGTATCCACCGCACCGATGGCCTGCGCGATCGCTCTGGCGTTTACCGACAGGATGTCGGCTTCGGTGCGGGTAGGGTAGTACTCTGGCAGCAGGGTGATCGCCTCGAACAACAGCGAACCCAGTGCGTCATAGAGGAACTTCGGCGAGGTGTAGGCGTGCGCAGCGTTCAGGCCTGCACTCAACTCGCGACGAACCTCGGTGAGGTTCTCCCGATGGCACTGCACGAGTTGTGGACCCGCCCCTGCAGCGCGCGGCGTGGACGCAAAAGCAGACGGTGCGACAGGATTCATGGGTGACGCTCCATCTGCGTTTCTCGGCCGGGAACCCCGCCTCAGTGCTCACATTGTGTTGCCAGCCCACCGTCCAGGGTTCCCCGCAAGCCAACACCCTCACGCTGCGCTGGGCGGTGGACGATGTGGCTGCCCACCATAATCCGCAACGATTTCGACCGCACACCATGCAAATCGGCTTGTCCAACAACGAATTCCTGTTTGGCGTGATGGTCGCCACAGGCGCGTGCCGCTGGGCATGGCGCCGCAAGGTGCGTCGAATGGCCGAGCCCCCACTGAGGAGGCCTCTGTGGGCCAGTCTGGGCACCGAGCTGTTTGCTGTCGTGGCGCTGATCTTCACCTGCCGTGTGGCAGTGGCCGACTGGCCCAGCGTGCCGTCAGGCTCAATGGAGCCGACGCTGCGCATCGGTGACTACCTGCTCATCAATCACCTGGCCTACGGACCCCGGCTGCCGTTCACCAACACCGCCATTGAGTTCGGCCAACCCGAACGCGGTGATGTGGTAGTCTTCCGCTATCCGCACGATGTGTCGCAGTTTTATGTCAAGCGGTTGGTTGGCATGCCGGGAGATGTGGTGTCGTTTGCCGGAGGTGTCGTGGCCATCAACGGTGCGGCGCCGAACGCGGCCATGCTGGAAGACGAGGCGCTGGCGTCGCTGCAGGTGCAGCGCTCTGAAGAGGACCTTGGTCAGTGGATGGTCCTTGAAACCGCCGCCGCGCCTGCCCGGGTGTTGAAGATCAATCCCTTCATTCTGGGCCGCACGCCACTGAACCTCGACGATGCCGACCTCGCGGCACACTGCCAGTCGCCACGCGCCGGTGACTGGCATTGCAAAGTGCCCTCAGGGCACTACCTGATGTTGGGTGACAACCGCGACGCCTCTGGAGATTCGCGCGAGTGGGGCTTTCTGCCGCACGAGCAGATCTACGGCAAGGCGGTGCGGGTGCTGTTCAACCTCCGGCAGTCCGGCCGGGCCTGGAAACCCCTCTGAAAACCTCACGGTATCCACGATGACCCTCCTACCTGCCTCAACTCCAGCGGTGACGGCCGCAGACGGCGGTGATCTCGCCGGCAAGCACATCGTGCTGGGCCTGTCTGGTGGCATTGCTTGCTACAAGGCCGCCGAGCTGGCACGTGCGCTGGTGAAGGCGGGCGCCACGGTGCAAGTGGTGATGACCGAAGCGGCCGAGCAATTCATCACCCCGGTGACGATGCAGGCCTTGTCAGGCCGCCCTGTGTTCACCAGCGCCTGGGACACGCGCGATGTCGACGGCAACGCCAACAACATGGCGCACATCAATCTGACGCGCGGCGCCGACGCGGTGCTGGTGGCGCCGGCCAGCGCCGACTTCATGGCCAAGCTGCTGCACGGTCGCGCCGACGATTTGCTGAGCCTGCTGTGCCTGGCTCGCCCCATGGACACCTGCCCGCTGCTGATCGCCCCGGCGATGAACCGCGAGATGTGGGCCCACCCGGCCACGCAGCGCAACGTCGCCCAGCTGCGCGCCGATGGCACTCATCTGCTGGGGCCGGACAGCGGTGCGCAAGCCTGCGGCGAAGTGGGCGACGGCCGCATGCTCGAGCCCGAGCAGTTGTTGGAGGAAATGATCGGCTTTTTCCGACCGAAGCCACTGGCTGGCAAGCGCGTGTTGATCACCGCCGGTCCCACTTTCGAGGCGATCGATCCTGTGCGCGGCATCACCAACCTGTCCAGCGGCAAGATGGGCTTTGCCATTGCGCGCGCAGCGGCTGAAGCGGGGGCCGAGGTCACGCTGGTGGCCGGGCCCGTGCACGTGGCCACACCGCGTGGTGTGCGGCGCATCGATGTGCGCACCGCTTTGCAGATGGCCGATGCGGTGATCCCGCTGGCACCGAGCCAGGATGTGTTCATTGCCACTGCGGCAGTGGCCGACTGGCGGCCCGCCACCCTGGCGGACCAGAAGATCAAGAAGAACGGCAGCAAGGTCGCACCGACCTTCGAGCTGACCGAGAACCCCGACATCCTCGCGGCGGTGGCGAGCCAGGCGCTGATGGCCGGCCGGCCTTACTGCGTCGGCTTCGCAGCGGAGAGCCAAGACCTGCTGAAGCATGCGCGTGAGAAGCGCGATCGCAAGCAGATTCCACTGATCGTAGGCAACCTGGGCCCCGCCACCTTCGGGCGCGACGACAACGCGTTGGTGCTCGTCGACGCACACGGCCATCGCGACCTTCCGCCGGCCGACAAGCTCACCCTGGCGCGCTGGCTGATCGCCGACATCGCGCAGCGGCTCCCCACCACAGAGACCCCCACATGACGACGATAGACGTGAAGCTGCTCGACCCGCGCATGGCCGAGGCCTTGCCGGCCTACGCCACCCCGGGCAGCGCAGGCCTCGACCTGCGGGCCTGTCTCGATGAGCCATGGCTCATCGAGCCGGGTCAGACGCGCCTGATCCCGACCGGCCTTGCGATTCACATTGCCAATCCCGGTCTGGCCGCGATGATCCTGCCGCGCTCGGGCCTGGGCCACAAGCACGGCATCGTGCTGGGCAACCTGGTCGGCTTGATCGATTCCGACTACCAGGGGCCGTTGATGGTCAGTTGCTGGAACCGCGGTCAAGTGGCCTACACCGTGCAGCCGATGGAGCGCATCGCTCAGCTCGTCATCGTGCCGGTGGTGCAGGCGCGCTTTCGGCGCGTCGAGGGGTTCGACGTGTCCGACCGTGGCGCCGGAGGTTTCGGGTCGACCGGTGTAAGCTGATGCCGCTGCAGGCAGTCTGCGCAGATCAATGCAGATGCGGGCCCGGTGGCATGGCATTGAGCACGCTGAACGCCGGCTGTCCCACGGTGCCGGTCTCGATCTCGTCCACGGTGGCGGCGCGCACCTCTTGCACCTTCAGGTGGATGCGCAGCGCGCGCCCGGCCAGCGGGTGGTTGCCGTCGAGCACGACATGCGTGGGATACACCTCGGTGACGGTGTAGAGCACGTCTTCAGGCATGTCGGGTGTGACAGCACCGTCGGGCACGCCCTCGAACTGCATGCCGACCGCGATGCTGCCGGGAAACACCGACCGCTCCTCGAAGAACACCAGGGCCGCGTCGTAATCGCCAAAGGCATGTTCGGGTTCCAGATGCAGCGAGGCTTCGAAGCCCACTGTCTGGTCAAGAACGGCAGCTTCGACCTGCTCCAGCAGATCACTACCGCCGTAAAAAAACTCCACCGGTTGTGCCAGTTCGTCGATCAGCTGGCCTTGGGCGTCTTCGAGTCGCCAGGTGAGGGCGACAACGCAAGGGGATTGGATTTGCATCGGGAAATGATCGCACATGGACAATCCTGCACATGACCATCGACACACCGACACCGCTGCTGGGCGGGCTCAGCCCGCAAGTCTTCATGCGTCGCCACTGGCAGAAAAAGCCGCTGTTGATCCGCCAGGCGCTGCCCGGCGCCGAGCCCGCGCTCGACCGCGCTGCGTTGTTTGCGCTGGCAGGTACTGAGGGGGTGGAGTCTCGGTTGATCGAACGGCTCGTTGGCCAATGGTCTTTGCGTCACGGCCCGTTCAACCGGCGTCAGTTGCCACCACTGACCCGACCCGATTGGACGCTGCTGGTGCAGGGCGTCGATCTGCATCTGCCGGCAGCGCATCGCTTGTTGTCGCGCTTTCGCTTCGCGTCCGATGCGCGGCTCGATGACCTGATGATCTCGTACGCCACCGACGGCGGAGGTGTCGGTCCGCACGTCGACTCCTACGATGTTTTTTTGCTCCAGCTGGCGGGTCGCCGGCGTTGGCGCGTCGGCCGCACAAAGCAGCCTTCGCTCGTGCCCGGCATGCCGTTGAAGATACTCGCGAACTTCGAGCCGGAACATGAATGGCTGTTGGAGGCGGGTGACATGCTGTACCTGCCACCTGGCTGGGCGCACGATGGTGTGGCCGATGGGGGGTGCCTCACCGCATCGATCGGCTTTCGAGCGCCGACGCGCGATGAAGTGGGCCAGCAGGTCCTGCAACGCATGCTCGATGGTGTCGACGATGACGACGATGGCCATGCGCCGCGCTACCGCGACCCGTCGCAGGCGGCCACCGATCAACCGGCACGCATTCCGGCGCGCTTGGCCGAGTTCGCTGCAGACGCGGTCAGGCGCCTGGTCGATGAGCCGTCATCGCTGAACTGCGCCTTGGGCGAATGGCTCAGCGAGCCGAAACCGCAGACCTGGTTCGAGCCAGTCGATGCCTTGCCGGGGCGCTGCGATGTCGTGCTCGATCCGCGCACCCGCATGCTGTATGACGACCGGCATGTGTTCATCAACGGCGAATCCTTCGTCGCTTCCGGCCGTGACGCTCGCCTGATGCACCAACTGGCAGACGCGCGCAGGCTGGACGCCCGGGCTGTCGCCACGCTCAGCATCGATGCCTGGGACCTGCTTCAATCCTGGGCATTTCAGGGGTGGCTGCAAGCTGTGAGCAGCGACGCTTGAGCGGTCAAGATTCGAACTGAAGCGCGCGAAGACAGGAGGTCGAACGATGAATCTTCCGTTGAACGGTCTGATCGAGACCCGGGCCCAATTCCAGGCGGCTGTTCGCTCGGCCATTGCACAGATTGCATCAGCAGGCGCCCGCGAAATCTGGTTGTGCGACGAAGACTTCGCCGATTGGCCGCTCAATGACCCGCTGGTGGTCGAACACCTGGCTCAGTGGGCCAGTGCTCACCGCCGGTGCAACGTGCTGGCGAGCCACTACGACAGCATCCAGCGCCAGCATCCGCGCTGGGTGCACTGGCGGCGACAGCGCTCACATGTCGTGCAGTGCCGCGCGCCCGATGAATCGCATGTGAACCCCTTGCCTTGCGTGCTGCTGGCCCCAGGCTGCGTGACGCTGCGCCTGGTTGACCGGGAGCGTTGGCGTGGGTCCGTGTCGACCGAGCTGGCCGATGCCGTGCGAGAGCGCGAGCGGCTTGACGTGCTGCTGCAACGAACCGTCGAAGCTTTCCCTTCGAGCACGCTCGGTCTGTGATTCATTCTGCGGCCGTGGCATATACTAGCCGGCTGTGGCGTAAGGGTTTATAGGCCTTTAGCTCCTGAGTTTTGGGTTGTGGTCGTTCAGGCAACGACTCCGGACCTCCCCCCCCTTTTTTTGTCGACCTTTTTGATTGAGGATGCATATGAACAAGTCGCTCGTGCTGGCTACCCTGTTTGCCGCTGTTGCCCTTTCCGCTTGCGGCAAGAAAGAAGAAGTCTCTCCGGCCGTTGAAGCGGCTGCTTCTGCTGCTGCTCCAGCCATTGCTGAAGTGTCCGCTGCTGCGGCTTCGGCTGTTGACACCGCTGCCTCGGCTGCTGCCGATGCCACGATGAACGCTGCCAGCGGCGCCGCTGATGCGACCGCCGAAGCCGCCAACGCCGCGGCCGACGCTGCCAAGGATGCTGCTGCCCAGGCTGTCGACGCTGCCAAGAACGCCATGCCGAAGTAATCGGTTCACACCGAAACGAAAAAGCCGCCCTTGGGCGGCTTTTTCGTGGGCGGATTGAATGGTCCGTGGATGGCCCTGCCAGGGCTGCCGAGATCAGAGCAGCCCTGTCAGTCTCCTGCTGATTACTTCAGATCATCCACCAGCAGTTGGGCCAGCCGGGTAGCGACCTCGGTGTCCGGTATGCCGCCCTCGGAGTTCTGCACCGTGACTTGGCTGCGCGGGCCATCGCCCTTGACCTGCACGCGATAACGAACCACCTGCTTCGCATCCTTCTTGTCGCCACCCAGACCCAATAGCTTGCTGAAAATACCAGGTTCTTGTTTTGTGGGCGCTTCCTTCTGATCAGTGAAGCTCACGTAGTAGAAGCCTTTGGCGCGATCTCGGTCTTCAACTGCAAACCCGCTGCGGTCCAGCGCCAGACCGACCCGACGCCAGGCGCGGTCGAAATCGTCGTCCACTTCGACAGTGCCTGCAGGACCGCCCTGCGGCAGGCGGGCGCGCGGTGGGGGGGTCTCGCCAGGGGCCACGAGTGCCGTGGCGCGCTCTTCCTCGGCGCCCAGCTTGAGCAGCAGGCGACGCAGCATCTCGGCCTCGAGTTCCGGATCGGCGGCGCGTGGCTGCCAGGTGCTGCTGTCCTTGTTCGAGCCGGTCAACACCTCAACAGCGCCTCGGTGGCTGACGTAGATCTCGCTGCCCTTCTCGTTGCGCTCCACGCGGGTGCGGAAGCGATCACGCTCGCCGCTGTCCCAGGCGGAATCGAAAATCAGACCGATCGTGGAGCGGATGAAGTCCTGCGGGATCTTGGCGCGGTTCTCGTTCCAGTCCGTCTCCATCACGCCCACGTCCGGCTGATCGATCACGAGGGTGAAGCCACGCTCACCCCAGAACTGCTTCAGCTTGGGCCACACCTGCTCCGGGGTCAGTCCGGTGACGATCCAGCGGTCATTGCCGCTGCGTTCGATGGTCACGTTCGGGTCGGTGTTCGGCACCACGCCCTGGGCATTCGGGCTGCCTGTGGCAGGGGCGCCAAACGATGGCGGCTGGTAGGTGGTCGCGCTCACCACGCCCGAGCCATCCTGCTTGTAGCGGGAGTCGCGCGCCAGCTGTGTCAGGTCTGGCGGAACCTCGAGGCCCTGGGTCTGCGCCGATTGGGCCCGGTAGTCGACCTTGTCGCCTTTGAACAAACTGCCCACCGAGGTGCAGCCTGCCAGGCCGATCACCACTACCGAGCTGGCGAGGCGCCAGGCGCGCAAGCCACCGGTCGGTGCGGTGTCGGAACGGGCTTGTTTCGAATCTGTCACGTTGTTCATCTCCGTGGGGTTGGCGGCGGCGCAGCAGCCGCGCAGCCCATTGATCGCCGAGGGCGAAAGAAAAGACATCTCAGGTGGTGCAGGCGCCTGGCGACGGTCGCTCACAGCAAACCCGCATCACGCATGGCTGCGCTCACGGTGGCCACGCCGGTGGGAGACAGCGGTAGCAGCGGCAGCCGCAAGGTGTTCTTGCAGCGTCCCAGCTGGGACAGTGCCCATTTGGTCGGCGCCGGGCTGGGCTCGGTGAACAGATGCTTGTGCAACGGCAGCAAACGCATGTGGATCGCGGTGGCGTCGCGCACCTGGCCCGCCATGGCCGCGACACACAACTCGTGCATCGCGCGCGGCGCCACATTCGCGGTGACGCTGACGTTGCCGTGCCCGCCGAGCAGCATCAGTGCGATGGCGGTCGGGTCGTCGCCGGAATAGATCGAGAAGCCGGGTGGCGCATGCTTGATGAGCCACGCCGCACGCTCGATGTTGCCGGTGGCTTCCTTGACGGCAACGATGCCGGGCAATTGCGCCAGCCGCAACGTGGTTTCCGGCTGCATGTCTGCCACGGTGCGGCCAGGCACGTTGTACAGCGCTATCGGTGTGTCGACAGCTTCGGCGATGGCCTTGAAGTGCTGGTAGATGCCTTCCTGCGAAGGCTTGTTGTAGTAAGGCACGACCGACAACACGCAGTCGGCGCCAACCTGCTGCGCGAAGCGCGTCAGCTCGATGGCCTCGCGCGTGGAATTGCCACCGGCGCCGGCCATGATCGGAATGCGTCCGCGTGCATGCTCCACGGCCACGCGGATGATTTCGCAGTGCTCCTCCACCGACACCGTTGGAGACTCGCCAGTGGTGCCGACCACGCCGATGCAGTCCGTGCCTTCGGCAATGTGCCAGTCCATCAGGCGGCGCAGCGTGTCGTAGTCGACGCTGCCGTCCTCGTGCATCGGCGTGACCAACGCAACGATGCTGCCAGTGATCGGTTTCATGGGAATTCCTTGCAAGCTCTCGATTTTAGCTGGCGCGGGGAGGGTTCACGGGCTGCCGCAGATGGCGCTGCCTGTCGGCGCTGCCGGTCGAAGGTCGAACGGCCACCATCCGCTGGATGAATCGATCGGGTAGGCTGCAAAAACCATCTTCGTAGGCCACCACGCGCAGACCATGCGCTGCCGCGAAGTGCAACAGCTCGCCGGGGCGCAGCAGAAAGTCGGGGTTGGAGGGCTTGCCGACGCTGGCGTTCCCCTCCGCGAAGGTTTCGTAGATCAGCACACCCGAAGCAGCCACGCTTCGGGCGATATCGGGCAGCAGCGCCCGCCACAGGTAGTTTGTCACCACCACGGCCGAGAAGGTCTCGCCCGCCAGGGGCCAGGGCTGGCCTTCGAGGTCGGCTTGCACGGTGCGTGCGACATGCGCCAGGCCTTGGAGGGAGGAGGCGTCGCGATCCACCGCAGTCATGACGCAACCGCGATCGTGAAACCAGCGTGTGTGCCGCCCACCGCCACAGGCGACGTCCAGCACGCGGCCGCCCGGCTCGATCAAGTGCGACCAGCGCTGCACCCATTCCGAGGCCACGAGACCGGTGTGGGCAGGCGGCAGGCGACTCTTGGATGCAGAAAGATCGGTCATTTGCGGATGCTGATGCAGGTGCGGCAATGTAGAGCACCCCTCCCTACAATCCGCCGCCATGGTCACCCGCCCCCCTGCACGAACCCCCACCGCCGCTTCGTCTGTCAGCCCCAACAGTTACGGTGAATCCTCGATCCGTGTGCTGAAAGGCCTCGAACCGGTCAAGCAGCGACCGGGCATGTACACCCGCACCGACAACCCCTTGCACATCGTGCAAGAGGTGATTGATAACGCGGCCGACGAAGCCCTGGCAGGCCACGGCAAGCGCATCGATGTGACCTTGCACGCCGACGGTTCGGTCAGCGTGCACGACGATGGCCGCGGCATCCCGTTCGGTATGCACCCGGAGGAACTGCGTCCGGTGGTCGAGATCGTGTTCACCCAGTTACACGCGGGCGGCAAGTTCGACAAGGGCTCGGGCGGTGCCTACAGCTTTTCGGGCGGCTTGCACGGCGTGGGCGTCAGCGTGACCAATGCGCTGTCGAAGCGGCTGGAGGTCGCGGTGTTTCGAGAAGGTCAGGTGGCGCAACTCGCGTTTGCCGGTGGCGACGTGATCGAGCCGCTGACGCTGCGCAAGGCTGTGTTGTCGGCCTCGTCGGGTGACCGCAAGAGCGGCACCACGGTGCGCGCCTGGCCCGACGCCAAGTACTTTGAAAGCGTCGATCTGCCGCGGGCCGACATGACTCATCTGCTGCGCAGCAAGGCGGTGCTGATGCCTGGCGCCAGCGTGTCGCTGACGATCGAGAAAACGGGCCGTACCGATCACGAAACGCAGACATGGCTGTACCAGGGCGGCCTGCGCGATTACCTGATGCAGACGCTGAGCGCCGATCCGCTGATCCCGCTGTTCGAGGGCGCATTCCACGCCGATGGGTCCGAGTCGGAGAGCTCTGCGAACTTCGCGAACTTCGCAAAAGGCGAGGGCGCGACCTGGTGCGTGGCCTTCACCGAAGACGGCACTCCGGTGCGCGAGAGCTACGTGAACCTGATCCCCACCATCAACGGCGGCACGCACGAGTCGGGACTGAAGGACGGGCTGTTCGGCGCCATCAAGAACTTCATCGACCTGCACAGCCTGCTGCCCAAGGGCGTGAAGCTGATGCCCGACGACGTGTTCTCGCGCGCCAGCTTCGTGCTGAGCGCCAAGGTGCTGGACCCGCAGTTTCAGGGCCAGATCAAGGAGCGGTTGAACAGCCGCGACGCGCTGCGGCTGGTGTCGGGCTGCGTCAAGCCGCCGCTGGAACTGTGGCTGAACCAGCACGTCGATTACGGCAAGAAGCTCGCCGAGCTGGTGATCAAGCAGGCACAGACGCGGCAGCGCGCGAGCCAGAAGGTCGAGAAGCGCAAAGGCTCGGGCGTGGCCGTGCTGCCTGGCAAGCTCACCGATTGCGAAAGCCGCGATCTGCTGCACAACGAGCTGTTTCTGGTCGAGGGCGACTCGGCCGGCGGCAGCGCGAAGATGGGCCGCAACAAGGAGACGCAGGCGATCTTGCCGCTGCGCGGCAAGGTGCTGAACTCGTGGGAAGTCGAGCGCGACCGGCTGTTTGCGAACAACGAGATCCACGACATCGCGGTCGCGATCGGTGTCGATCCTCACGGCGCCGGCCCTTATGCCGATGGCCACACGCCCGACTTGAGCGGGCTGCGCTACGGCAAGGTCTGCATCCTGAGCGACGCCGATGTCGACGGCTCGCACATCCAGGTGCTGCTGCTGACGCTGTTCTTCCGGCACTTCCCGAAGCTGATCGAAGCCGGGCACCTGTACATCGCCAAGCCGCCGCTGTTCCGCATCGACGCGCCAGCGCGCGGCAAGAAGCCCGCCGCGAAGATCTATGCGCTGGACGAAGGCGAACTGACCGCGACGCTCGACCGGCTGCGCAAGGAAGGCTGCCGCGAACCCCCACACCACAGCGCCTGGAGCATCAGCCGCTTCAAGGGCCTGGGCGAGATGAACGCCGAGCAGCTGTGGGACACCACGCTGAACCCCGAAACCCGCCGATTGCTGCCGATCGCCTTCGGCGATCTGGGCTTCGCCGCCACCGTCGAATCATTGACCAAGCTGATGGGCAAGGGCGAGGCGCAGGCGCGGCGTGACTTGATGGAGTTGCACGGCGACGAGGTTGACGTGGATGTTTGACTGAGGCCACCGAAGCCACCGGGCAACCCCCTCCGCGAATGTCCTCCGGCCGGCTGCGCCGACCTCCCCCTTGATTTCGCTGCGGGGATTGCCCGGTGGCTTTGGCGGGCGGGGCGATGTGCCGTTCCGACTCTATCGACGCCTCGGCGTATGCAGAAGCAGCCCTGCTAGCCGACCTACAAACGCCGATTTCGGCGGCGCCTTGCCTAGAGCAGTGGCTAGGCTCCGCTCTCACCGTGTAGTGCGTGACCGGAACCTCGCCAGGAAGTCATTCACGTGCTGAGGATACGAGCCTGTGAAGTATTCAAAGGTGAGAGGGTTTGCAGGTAGGAAATGGCAACAGAGCTCGACCCAGGCCGCGATCGGAAGTGGGCCGTTCAGCTTGAACACCTTCTTGGAGCGTGCCTTGATGTGATCAAGACTCTTCGCGTTGACGTTGAAATCTGAGTCACGGCGATGTAGGTATTCGTCTTCGGAGAGCAGTTGCACTGCCCCATCGAAGTGACGGAAGTTATTGGTCTCCATGTCGAACTCAGCGTGTAGATAGCGTGCTGGGAAGTAGCTAACGCCGTTGAGTTCTATCTGCACATCGTGCGTCTTCAGTTCAAGTGCTTGAAATACCTTTACGCCCCTTGCGTCGCTCCACTTGATGTCAAGGCAGTAGGTCTTTGAGAAGAAGATGTCAATGTGATGCGGGTCGATGTCTAAGGGAGGTCGAAGCTTTATTGTTCCGGGTGGGATCTTGCCGATGTCCTCGTTGTACGGAGCGCCGTACCACGTATCCCTCTCGAAGTACGAAGGACCGTCAACGTCAATTCGCACTCGATCCTCATCAAGGGCGACGTACTTGTCGAGGGCAGGAATCTCTAACGCCCAAAAGATATCGACGAAGCGCGGAGTCCAGTTATTGAACGGGCTCATCATCCGTCGATAACAGGGATGAGCCATCAATACATAGTTCGTACCTTGGAAGTAGCCGGACTGGAACCTGGGTGGTGGCAGGTGTGAGGCCAATTCAGAGAAGGAGAACAGGCCGTCCTTATCGGCATGTATTGACGTCAGGAGCCTCGTAGCCAGTCCTGGTGCTGTGGCAACGACGCCGATGGTCGGTACGTGATCGAAGGAATTCGTATCCAAAGCGACCCCGACCGATGCAGCAACATCAGTGAACGCCGCTATCAGGTCAGCGGCTTGAAGAATCTCAAAGCGAGCTTCCTCGGCCAGCGCCGCTCGATGACGCGCGAGTAATTCTTCGAACTCTGCTTCTGAAGTCACGCTATTGCCTGGGGAAGGAGATGCGCCCTGCGACTGTCAATATTTCAGCCGACAGTTAAGCTTACGTTGCCTCTCAAGCAGCATCCGCCAAAGACTGAACGCCTGCTTCAGGATTGTTCATTGCTTGTCCGTTATTGGTCGAGATGAGGCGGCGGCGAGATTTCTGATCCGCGTTTCTGGCTTGCGGGCTACGAACACCGCAGTGCCACCCCGATCAGGCCGATGGGGCGCTCTGCGCAGCGAAGTAAAGGAGGAGGTCGGGCGCAGCCGGGCCGGGGGACATTCGCGGAGCAGAGTGCCCCGTCGGCCTGATCGCGCTCCAGCCACCGCACGAATCAACCAGCCCGATCAAGCTTGTCGAGCAAGGCCAGCGCGCGCTTCGGGTTGCCGCGCGCCGCACGCGTTTCGAAGCGTACACGGGCGTCGTAGTTGGCGAGTGCCACGGTAGCCAGTTCGTCCATCAGCCGGTTGATGCTGATCGAGTTCGACTTCGCGAGGGCTTTCAGGCGCTCGTGCTTGTCGTCCGGCAAACGAATCGTCAAAGTGGACATGGAAAAACCTCCAGGCATTGCTCGGGTGTCAGCACCCTGAGCGAGGGAAACTTCAACTCGCCGTGCGCCACATCGCGCAGGTTGCGCGTGACGATGGCGTCGGCCTGCGCGGCCACACCCAACTCGATCAGATGGTTGTCGGCTTCATCGGGCAAGTTGGGCCGCCAAGCATAAAAAACCTCGACCCAGCGGCACCGATGCAACAAGCCATCGAACAGTTCGCCGCGCTCCTTGGCAGTCAGAACCGAGTCCGCAAACAGCTCCGAGCGTCCGAGAACGTCTTCGTACTCGGCAAGCAGTGCCGGGCCCAGGACTGGCTGGTACTGTTCGTGCAAGCAGGCTCGAAGCACAGCACGTGCGCTCCCGCCACCGCGCAGCAGCGCCGCAACGAGTGTGTTGGTGTCCAGCACGAGCGTTATCACAGAGAAATGATAGCACCTGTGCTGTCATTGGAGCATCTTCGCTGTGGTACTCGCGGAGAACATCGCAGTGCCACCCCGATCGGGCCGATGGGGCGCTCTGCGCAGCGAAATAAAGGAGGAGGTCGGGCGCAGCCCGGCCGGGGGACATTCGCGGAGCAGAGTGCCCCGTCGGCCTGATCGCGCGCTGACACCTGCCTGAGCTACACAATTGACGCTCTGAGCATTCAAACCGCTACCCCATAGCACTTTGCCGATCCAGCTGAGGCGCTGCTCTCGCAGCGCCTCACCATCCGCCAGCCTTTCTCCGCATGAACGACCTGTTCGACCTCCCTCCCGCCACCGACCCCACCGACGCCGTCACGCTCGCCCATTACGCCGAACGCGCCTACCTCGAATACGCACTGAGCGTCGTCAAGGGCCGGGCGCTGCCCGATGTGTGCGACGGCCAGAAGCCGGTGCAACGGCGCATCCTGTACGCGATGGACCGCATGGGGCTGAGCTTCACCACCGCGGGTGGGCCGCGGCCGGTGAAGAGTGCGCGGGTGGTGGGCGATGTGCTCGGCCGCTTTCACCCGCACGGCGACACCGCTGCCTACGACGCGCTGGTGCGCATGGCGCAGGACTTCTCGCAGCGCTACCCGCTGATCGACGGCCAGGGCAATTTCGGCTCGCGCGATGGCGACGGCGCGGCGGCGATGCGCTACACCGAGGCGCGCCTCGCGCCCATTTCGCGGCTGCTGCTCGACGAGATCGACGAAGGCACGGTCGATTTCATCCCCAACTACGATGGTTCGACACAGGAGCCGCGCCAGTTGCCCAGCCGGCTGCCCTTCGTGCTGCTGAACGGTGCGAGCGGCATCGCGGTCGGCCTGGCCACCGAGATCCCGAGCCACAACCTGCGCGAGGTCGCGCTGGCGGCGATCGCGCTGATCAAGAACGACAAGCTCGGCGACGACGAACTCGCCGAACTGATCCCCGGCCCCGACTATCCCGGTGGCGGCCAGATCATCAGCAGCGCTGACGAGATCCGTGCCGCCTATGCCACCGGCCGCGGCAGCCTGAAGGTGCGCGCGCGCTGGAAGATCGAAGACCTGGCGCGCGGCCAGTGGCAGCTGGTCGTCACCGAACTGCCGCCGGGCACCAGCTCGCAGCGCGTGTTGGAAGAGATCGAGGAACTGACCAACCCGAAGGTCAAGGCCGGTAAGAAGGCACTGAGCGCGGATCAATTGCAGCTGAAAGCTTCGCTGTTGGCCGTGCTGGACGCGGTGCGAGATGAGTCCAGCAAGGACGCGCCGGTGCGCCTGGTGTTCGAGCCGAAGACCAGCCGCATCGAGCAGAGCGATCTCATCACACAGCTGCTGGCGCACACCAGCCTGGAAAGCTCAGCGCCGATCAACCTGACGATGGTGGGTGCCGATGGCCGGCCCACGCAGAAGACGCTGCGACAGATGTTGGCCGAGTGGGTGGCGTTCCGCCTGCAGACGGTGCAGCGCCGCTCGCAGCACCGGCTCGACAAGGTGCTAGCCCGCATCCACGTGCTCGAAGGCCGGCAGCTGGTGCTGCTGAACATCGACGAGGTGATCCGCATCATCCGCAACGCCGACGAGCCCAAGCCCGCGCTGATCGAGCACTTCAAGCTCAGCGATCGGCAGGCCGACGACATCCTCGAAATCCGCCTGCGCCAACTCGCGCGGCTGGAAGCCATCAAGATCGAGCAAGAGCTGAAGGAACTGCGTGCCGAGCAGGGCAAGCTCGAAGACATCCTCGGCAACCCCGGCACGCTGAAACGCACGGTGATCAAGGAAATCGAGGCCGACATCAAGCAGTTCGGCGCGATTGAGAAAGACCCGCGCCGCACGCTGATCCAGGAGCCGGTGACGGTGGTCGTCAGCGCCAAGGGCTGGGTGCGCGCGCTGAAAGGGCACGAGGTCGATGCCGCGACGCTGCAGTTCAAGGCGGGCGACGGCTTGCTCGCGACGTTTGCCTGTCGCAGCGTCGACGTGCTGCTGGTCTTCGGCTCGGCGGCGAACGGCAGTGGCCGCGTGTATTCGACCGCGGTCAGCCTGCTGCCCGGCGGGCGTGGCGACGGGCAGCCGATCACGACGCTGATCGAGCTCGAGTCGGGGACCCAGCCGGCGCACTATTTCGCAGGCCATGCCGAGCAGACGCTGCTGCTGGCGGGCAGCGGTGGCTATGGCCTGCTGGCGCGAGTGGGCGATCTGACGGCACGCCAGCGCAGCGGCAAGGCCTTCCTGACGCTGGAAGCCGGCGAGCAGTTGTTGCCACCGGCGCTGGTGGCCGTGGAAAAACCAGCAGATCAGGTGGGTTGCCTGTCGGCACAGGGCCGGTTGCTGGTGTTCCCGCTGGCGGAATTGAAGCTGCAGCCCAATGGCGGCCGTGGGTTGACCTTGATCGGGCTGGAAGGCAAGGACACGCTGGGCAGTGTGGCGGTGTTTGCGCAGGCCCTGCGCATCGAAGGCACCGGGCGCGGCGGCAAGGCGCGCGACGAGGTGCTCAAGGGCACCGCACTGCTGCCGTATGCCGGCAAGCGCGCTCGCAAGGGCAAGGCGCAAGATGCGATCCCGAAGGCCTTGCGCCTGTTGCCGGGCTGACACAGGAGCGACCCATGCGCGAGATCGAGTTCTGGTTTGAATTCGCCAGCAATTACAGCTACCTGAGCGTGATGCGCATCGAGGCGGCTGCGGCAGAGCGCGGCGTGACCGTCCGCTGGAAGCCGTTGCTGTTGGGGCCGATCTTTCGCAGCTTGGGCTGGAACACCTCGCCGTTCGTGCTGCAAAAAGCCAAGGGCGAATACGTGTGGACTGACATGGTGCGCCAGTGCCGCAAGCACGGCCTGCCCTGGCAGCGCCCGGCGGAGTTTCCGCGCGCTTCCTTGCTGCCCGCTCGGGTCGCACTGGTCGGTGCCGACCAGCCCTGGATAGGCGCCTACTGTCGGCGCATCATGCTGCTGAATTTCGCTGAAGACCGCGCGATCGACGATCTACACACCGTGGCCGAAGTACTCACCCAATTGCAGTTGCCCGCGCAGCAGATCCTCGACGCCGCGCAGTCGGATGCCAGCAAGCTGAAGCTGCGACAGCAGACCGAGGCGGCGCAGGCCAAGGGCATCTTCGGTGCGCCGACCTTCTTCGTGGGCGATGAGATGTTCTGGGGCGACGACCGGCTGGACGACGCGCTGCTCAGCGCATCGGCCTGAATCGACGCCGCACTGGCTAGCGTGGCCGCAGCATGACGCGGCTGGACGCCGCGGCGATGGCGATGAACAGCGCCAGACTCCAGTAGGCATAGGGCACGCCGAGCACCGAGACCGCGGCGTCCGAGCAGTTCGCGGTCACCTGCAGCAGCGGCGGATAGGCGCCATCGAGACCCAGCGCGCTGATGACCTTGTCGGCAAACGTCAGGTTGCACGAGGCCGATTTCGAGGCCACCAGTTCCTGGTACAGCGCCGACGCGCCGCCCGACAGCGCCAGCAGCAGCGTCAGCACACCGATGATTCGGCGCGGGATGGCCGCCGACACCGCCGCGGCGATCAGGCACAGCAAGGCGATGGCGAGGTAGATGATGCGCTGCAGGATGCACCAGGGGCAGGGCTGCATGTCGTACACATGCTGCGACACCAGTGCGAGGCCCACCGCCGCGACGCACAGCGCCGCCATCGCCAGCAGCAGCCGGGTCGTGCTGGATGATGAGGTCGCCATCAGGCGACCTGCGCGATCAACTCGATCTCGACGCAGGCGCCGAGCGGAATCTGCGCCACACCGAACGCGCTGCGCGCATGCTGCCCCTTCTCACCGAACACCGCTGCGAGCAGTTCCGAGCAGCCGTTGGTCACCAGGTGCTGCTCGGTGTAGGTGGCGGTACTGTTGACCAGGCTCATCACCTTGACGATGCGCTCGACCTGATTCAAGTCGCCCACGGCTGCGTGCAGCGTGCCCAGCAGATCGATGGCGACAGCCCGCGCGGCTTGCTGAGCGGTGGCCGTGTCCATGTCCAGGCCGAGCTGGCCAACCCACGGCTTGCCGTCTCGTTTGGCAATGTGGCCAGACAGGAACACCAGGTTGCCGGTGCGCACGAATGGCAGGTAGGCCGCCGCCGGAATCGCCAGTGGAGGCAGCGCGATGCCCAGGTCTTTCAGGCGGTCGTAGACGGACGTTGATGCGGACATGGGGGGGTGTGGGTGGCTGGGAAAAGCAGCGCCAAATCCTACACTGCGCTGCATGCCTGCCTACCGCGCCGACCCTGCCGCGAACACCGGTTGGCGGCTCGCGATGTGGGCCGCGGCGTGGCCTGTCGGTGCCGCCGTGCAGCTGCAGGAGGCTGCGCTGCAGCCGATGACGGTTTACGTGCTCTGCATGGCGATCGGGGCGCTGCTCCTTGCGCCCTTGTTGCTTGGGCGCCGACTTCCGGTGGCAGCCATCGGCGTGGCGCTGGGGCTGACCTTGCTGGCCTATGGCCTCACCGGTGCCCGCGCGATGCTTCGTCTGACGGAAGCGCTGCCAGTGCAGCTGGAGGCGCGCGACCTGCAGATCACAGGCGTTGTCGCCAGCCTGCCGCAGCGCGGCGCCAACGGCTTGCGCTTCCGCTTCGACGTCGAGCAGGCGACGTTCGGCGGGAAGGCGGTGGTGCTGCCATCGGTCGTTTCGCTGGGCTGGTACCACGGCTTCGACGACGATGCGGCTCCATCGGCTGAACAGCGCGAGTTGCGCGCCGGCCAGCGCTGGCGCTTCACGGTTCGACTGCGCCGCCCGCACGGGCTGGCGAACCCGCATGGCTTCGACCAGGAACTGCGCTGGTTCGAGGAAGGTGTGCGCGCCACCGGGTCGGTGCGCGACGCGCCCACACCGGAGCTGTTGGATCGCGCAGCAGCGCACCCGGTCGAGCGACTGCGCCAGCGTGCGCGTGATGCGATCGACGCTGCGGTGCCCGAGGCTCGCGTGGCCGGCGTATTGACGGCATTGGCGGTGGGCGATCAGTCGGCGATCGAGCGCGAGGACTGGGAGCTGTTCCGCCGCAGCGGCATCTCGCATCTGGTGTCGGTCAGCGGAGTTCACGTCACGATGTTTGCCTGGCTGGCCGGTCTGGTCATCGGTGCCGTGTGGCGGCGCAGCGTGTCGGCGATGTCGTGGGTCCCTGCACCCGCGGCGGCACTGTGGGGCGGGTTGGTCGTGGCGCTGGCCTATGCGGTGCTTTCCGGCTGGGGGGTGCCGGCGCAGCGCACGGTCTGGATGCTGGCGGCGGTCACGCTGCTGCGCAGTGTCGGTGTGCGCTGGCCGTGGCCACTGGTGTTGCTGATCGCTGCGGACGTGGTGACCTTGATCGATCCGTGGGCCCTGTTGCAGCCGGGGTTCTGGCTGTCGTTTGCTGCCGTCGGTCTGTTGATGGTGTCGGGCCAGGCGCAGCTGATGCCGCCTGCCGTCGAGTCGAGTCAACCTGACCGTTCGGCACCGGGCCCGGTCCCGGCGTGGCAGCGAGGCCTGCGCGGTGCCGTCACTGGTGGCGTTCGAACTCAGCTGGTGGCCACCTTCGGTCTCGCACCGCTGACGCTGGTGTTCTTTCAGCAGTTGTCGTTGATCGGCTTTGTGGCCAACCTGGTCGCGATCCCGCTGGTCACGTTGGTCATCACGCCGCTGGCGCTGCTGGGCTGTGCGGCACCCTGGCTGTGGAGCGTGGCGGCCACGGTGGTAGCGATGCTCACCGCGTGCCTGGAGTGGTTGGCGAGCGCGCCTGGCGTGCTGTGGTCTGTGGGGGTCGCGCCGGGTTGGGCGCAGGCCGCGGGCTTGTTGGGCGCTGTGCTGCTGGTGATGCCGCTGCCGTGGCGCCTGCGGGCGCTGGCGCTGCCGCTGGTCTGGCCGCTGCTGATGCCGCCGCGCGACGTGCCACCCCACGGCCAGTTCGAGCTGGTGGCTGCGGACGTCGGGCAGGGCACGGCGGTGCTGGTCCGAACGCGACACCATGTGCTGCTCTACGACAGCGGCCCGCAGTACGCGCCCGAGGTCGATGCGGGGCAGCGTGTGCTGCTGCCGCTGCTGCGAGCGCGCGGCGATCACCGCATCGACACGCTGGTGCTGAGCCACCGTGACAGCGACCATGTGGGCGGAGCGTCCAGCTTGCTGCAGAGCGCGCCCATCGCCGAGCTGACGAGTTCGATCGAAGAGCTGCATCCCTTGCGTCTGCAGGCGCAGCAGCAGGGGATCGTGTCGCGCCGCTGTGAGGCGGGTCAGAGGTGGGAATGGGACGGTGTGAACTTCGAGGTACTGCACCCTGCAGCGGGTGATTACGTGTTGCCGCTGCGTTCGAACGGGATGTCGTGTGTGCTGAGGGTGCAGGCCGCGTCAGGGGACGATGGCAGTGTGCTGCTGACCGGCGACATCGAGCGCGAGCAGGAGATCCGCTTGCTGCGGGAGCAGCCCGAGGCCTTGCGCAGCACCGTGCTGATCGCGCCGCACCATGGCAGCAAGACGTCCTCGACGGCGGCGTTTCTCGACGCGGTCGCACCTCGCTTGGCGGTGTTTCAGGTGGGTCACCTCAACCGCTATGGGCACCCGGCCGATGCGGTGCTGGCCCGCTACCGCGAACGAGGCATTGCCCGCATCGACACACCAACGTGCGGCGCCTGGACCTGGCGCAGCGGTACCGACTGGGGATCGAACCCAGCCGTTTGCGAGCGCGCTGACTCCAGCCGGTACTGGCATTGGCAGCCCGATCCACGGCCATGACGCGCACTGCGTGCATGATCGGGCGGTCCGATGGTGACCATGCGCCCCGCTGGCGCCCTGTTTTGGGGCGTCAATGGCCTGAATGTTGCTTCCCTGGGCCCGAGGAGTGATGCCGATGAGATCAAGTTTTGACGAGATGCAGGCCACCAGCACCCAGGTGCGTGAGCATTACCGCGGCTACGAGCAGTGGCTGGCGCAACAACCGGGCGACGTGATGAAGTCGCGCCGCGAAGAAGCGGAGATGATTTTTCGCCGCGTCGGTATCACCTTCGCGGTGTACGGCGCGAAGGACGAGGACGGCTCGGGTACCGAGCGGCTGATCCCGTTCGACCTGATTCCCCGGGTGATTCCGTCCCACGAGTGGATCGAGATGGAGAAGGGCCTGCGCCAGCGCGTGGTGGCGCTGAACCGGTTCATCCACGACGTGTACCACGACCAGGAAATCATCAAGGCGGGCATCGTCCCCGGCGACCAGATCTTCAAGAACGCGCAGTTCCGGCCCGAGATGATGGGTGTCGATGTGCCCTGCGGCGTTTATTCGCACATCGCCGGCATCGACATCGTGCGCGCCGGCAATGCCGACGGCACCGGCAGCTACTACGTGCTCGAGGACAACCTGCGCGTGCCCAGCGGTGTGAGCTACATGCTCGAGAACCGCAAGATGATGATGCGGCTGTTCCCGGAGCTGTTCAGCCAGCACCGTGTCGAGCCGGTTGCGCACTACCCCGACATGCTGCTCGAAACCCTGCGCGCGGTGGCGCCGGCATCGGTCAACGAGCCGACCGTGGTGGTGCTGACGCCTGGCATGTACAACAGCGCCTACTTTGAGCATGCCTTCCTGGCGCAGCAGATGGGCATCGAACTGGTCGAGGGGCAGGACCTGTTCGTCAAGGACAACTTCGTCTACATGCGCACCACGCAGGGCCCCAAGCGGGTCGATGTGATCTACCGGCGGCTCGACGACGACTTCCTCGACCCGACGGTGTTTCGAGAGGATTCGACACTGGGCTGTGCCGGCCTGATCAGCGCCTACCGCGCCGGCAACGTGACGCTGTCGAATGCGGTTGGCACCGGTGTCGCCGATGACAAGTCGATCTACCCGTATGTGCCGAAGATGATCGAGTTCTATCTCGGCGAAAAGCCCATCCTGAACAACGTGCCGACCTACCTGTGCCGCGAGCCGGGCGATCTGAAGTACGTGCTGGATCACCTGCCCGAACTGGTGGTCAAGGAGGTGCACGGTGCGGGCGGCTACGGCATGCTGGTCGGCCCGGCCTCCACCAAGGCCGAGATCGCCGAGTTCCGCGCGGTGCTTGAAGCCAATCCCACAGGCTACATCGCACAGCCGACGCTGGCGCTGTCGACCTGCCCCACCTTTGTCGAATCCGGCATCGCGCCGCGCCACATCGACCTGCGGCCCTTCGTGCTCAGTGGCAAGACGGTGCAGATGGTGCCCGGTGGCCTGACGCGTGTGGCGTTGAAGGAGGGCTCGCTGGTCGTCAATTCGTCCCAGGGTGGCGGCACCAAGGACACCTGGGTACTTGAAGCTTGATGGAGGCCTGAACATGCTGTCAAGAACCGCCGATCACCTCTTCTGGATGGCTCGCTACATGGAGCGGGCCGAAAACACTGCGCGCATGCTGGATGTCAACTACCAGACGTCGCTGCTGCCGCAATCTGCTGACGCGGCCGAGCAGGGCTGGAAGGGCCTGCTCAGCATCTCCGAGCTGAGCGGTGACTTCGCGTCGCGCTACGGCGCCGTGACCGCCCGCAGCGTCATGGAGTACATGGTCAGCGACCCGGAGAACGGCTCGAGCATCCGCAACTGCCTGATGGCCGCGCGCGAAAACGCCCGCGCCGTGCGCGGCACGCTCACGACCGAGGTCTGGGAAACGCAGAACCAGACCTGGCTGGAGTTCCAGCGCATGGTCAGCAACGGCGCCTTCCTCAAGGACCCAGGCGCTGCCTTCGAATGGGTCAAGTTCCGGTCGCACCTGTCGCGCGGCGTGACGGTGGGCACGATGCTGCAGGACGACGCGTTTCACTTCCTGCGCATTGGCAGCTTCCTGGAGCGGGCCGACAACACCGCGCGGTTGCTCGATGTGAAGTTCCACGCGGTCGAGAGCGAATTCTTCGGCGGACCCGATGGCATGAGCCAATCACAGAGCCAGTCTCAAGGCGACACGCCGGTCAGCGGCCGCGATGTCGAGTACGACTTCTATCACTGGTCGGCGATCCTGCGGTCGGTCTCGGGCTTCGAGGTCTATCGCAAGGTCTACCGCAACGTGATCCGGCCGGAGAAGGTGGCCGAGTTGCTGATCCTGCGCCCGGACATGCCGCGCTCGCTGGCCGCCTGCACGCAGGAGGTGCTGTCGAACCTGACCATGATCGCCAACGAGCAGTCCAGCGAGACCCTGCGCCGCGCCGGTCGCTTGCGGGCCGATCTGCAGTACGGCCGCATCGACGAGATCCTGGCGACCGGGCTGCACGCGTACCTGACGCAGTTTCTGGAGCGGGTGGGCACGCTCGGTGTGGGCATCAGTCGCGACTTCCTGGTGCCGGTTCAGTCCTGAGGTTTCGACGTCGCCGCGGTAAGCAGCGGCTCTCTTTCATCTTGTTGACGCGTTTTTCCGGCACCTCTTGTTCGTGCCCTCCCTGGAGTCCTGAATGTCCATCCACGTCGCGCTGAACCATGTGACGCACTACCGCTACGACCGGCCCATCAACCTGGGCCCACA